>Ga0163144_10017744_pt1 | contig 14470 bp, 11 predicted proteins | sample OliLak19BULKMAT1_FD_123175 | JGI IMG/M metagenome (GOLD analysis project Ga0163144, IMG submission 123175) | Freshwater microbial mat bacterial communities from Lake Vanda, McMurdo Dry Valleys, Antarctica - Oligotrophic Lake LV.19.BULKMAT1 | ecosystem: Environmental > Aquatic > Freshwater >... | reverse complement strand
GAACCACTCCTCGGACGGCAGGTAGCGCAACTCGAGCGAGCCGACGATGCCGGTGTCGCCGGTGCCCTCGCCGGGGGCGAATGCGCGCACCCGGTCCGGGCCGCCGAGCTGGAACTGCTCGGTGCTGTCGAGGTTGTCGAATGCGTACTGGCCCCTGAAGCTGGCCAGGAGCAGCAGCCGGTTGTTGATCAGGTTCTGCAGTCGCGAGCCGTAGATCCGGGTCAGCGTGAAGTTCGCCGGGTTGGCGTTCGCGGCCTGCTGCGCGGTGTCGAGCTTGCCGCGGAGCGCGATCAGCTCGAAGGTGTTGACCCCGCCGGTCAGGAGGTCGTCTCGGGCGTCGCCCGAGATCGACAGCGCCAGGTCGTTCGAGGTCTTCTTCTGGGTCGTGCCGAACAGCTTGTCGTTGAAGCGCTTCGAGTCGAGCGAGATCAGGCCGAAAAGGTTGAGGTTGCGCGAGCGGACGACCGGGTACAGGCTGTACAGGGTGACGGTGGTGGCGTCGCCGCTCAGGCTGACGTCGAGCAGGTCCTCGTCGAGCTCGTAGCGCACGTAGGACGCGGAAACCCCGACCTTGAGCCCGTCGGAGCCGACCGGCAGCGTGTAGCCGCCGAGCACGAACTGCAGGCCCCGGGTGAACGACGACAGGGCGTTGATCACCAGCCCGTCGCCGCGTCCGGCCGGGCTGGCCATGGTTCCCTGGACGTTGGCGCGCCACACCCCCGAGTAGCGCGAGCCGAGCGAGTCGACCTCGACCCGAGAAACGAATCGCTCCTCGGGCTGAGCGGTGACGACGAGGGATGCGGTGCCCGGCGTGCGCCCTGCCTTGACCTCGAAGCGTGCCGTCAGGCCGCGCAGGTCATTGACCAGGAAGACGATCCGCTCGACATCGCGCACGCGCAGGATCTCGCCCGGCTTCAGGCGCGCGAGATAGGCCTCGACCACCGAGCGGTCGACGATCATCTTGTCCGGCCAGTTGAGGATTACCTCGTCGAGCCGGCCCTCGAGCACCGCGATCTGGATCACGCCGTTGACCGGCGTCTGCTCCGGCAGATAGGCATAGCCGAGGTAGTAGCCGAGCTCGCGCTGCAGGTAGCGGGTGACGGCGGAAGCGGCGTTGACGAGGTCTTCGTAGCTGCGGCCGGTGCCCGTGAAGCGCTGCGTCAGCCCGGGCAGGGCAGCACGCAGCTGGGCGGGGGCGCTCTCGTCGACGCGGTAGGCGGTGACGTCCAGCGTCAGCTCGTCGCTCGGCTTGCCGAGCTCGCGCGCCACCGGCGCGGGAGGAACCGCGGCATCGCTCGATCGTTCGGGGAGCGCTCGCTGCTGCAACTCCGCGGGTTGAGGCACGGCCCCGGGAGGAGGCGTCAGCGGCGGCAGGGCCGGCAGTGGCGCCGGAACCTGTCCATGACTGCCGAGCGCGCAGAGGGCCATCGCTGCGGCGACGAGAACGCGCCGCAGCCTGAAATGAAGACTCAAGGATCACCTCGCCAACATGGCCCGGTCTGGTGCCGGCGCGAGCGAAGCGTACTCCGGCGTGACTTTTTTGCCCATCCCCACTAAGACTTAGGGCTCTCGCTTGACGCCCCTTGGTGCCCGCTATACAACCTCGGGCCACAGCGGAGCCGGGGTGGCCTCGAAGCGACCTCGACCAACAGAAACCACGGGATGGATGAGAGCACGGGCGGTGGGAGCGGTGGTGCAGGTTCGCCTGCGCGGTTGACCATCGTCGACAGTTGGCTCGAGCCTCTTCCCGGGGCCGCGTGCGGCGAGAACCTCGAGTACGACGAGCAGTTCCGCGAGATGGAGAAGGCGGCCGCCGGGCGTCCGGCAGGCCAGTTCGATCCCGAGCCGATTCCACCGGACTGGCGCGCGGTTTTGGCTCACACCGAAGGACTGTTCGAGCGGACGCGCGATCTGCGCGTCGCTGCCTACTGGGTTCGGGCGCGCGTCCGTACCGACGGCGTCGCGGAGCTGGCCGAAGGCTTGCGCCTCGTGGAAGGATTGCTCTCCCGCTATTGGGATGATCTGCATCCGCTGCCCGATGACGGCGATGCCTATGCGCGGGTCAATGCCCTGACCGAGCTGTCGAGCATGGGCGGGCTGCTCGGCGACATTCGCGATTCGCTGGTGCTCAACGATCGTGCGGTCGGCGAACTGCGCGGGCGCGACGTGGAAGTCGGCCTCGGCGTGCTCGAGCCGCGTTCGGGCGACGTCGCGTTTACCCGTTCGAGTGTCGAGCAGATGCTTCGCGACGGCAGCCAATCCAAGCCGCAACTGCGCGAGTTTCCGATCCTCGCCTTGGCCAAGCTGGAGGAAATTCAGCAGCTGATGCGCGATCGCGTTGGTTACGCCGCGGCGCCGGAGTTCGCGCCGCTGAGCGCGACGCTCTCCGGTATTCGAGACGTGATGCCAGGGGGGGCTGGGCCGGATGCAGAGTCCGAGGTCGCCAGCGCCGGGAGCGAACCCGACGGCGACGCGCCCCGTCGGGCGGCCGGTCGCTCGCTGACCGGCTCGATCGAGTCGCGCAATGACGCTCTGCGCGCAATCGACATGGTGTGCGAGTACCTGGAGCGTACCGAGCCAACCAATCCCGCACAGCTATTGCTGCGCCGTGCCCGTAGGCTGGTCAACAAGAATTTCGTCGAACTGGTGCGCGAACTCGCACCGGAATCGCTGATGGAGGTGGCTCGGGTAATGGGGATTTCCGCTGAGGAACTTTCCGCTCTCCAGGGTCAGGAATGATGGCAAGATTCGGGTCGTCGGATGGGTGCCTCGCGCCTGCCGGTAGCCACGACCGTCTTTGAGGAGTCAGTATGGGCAGCAGTCAAAAATTCATCGCGCGCAACCGCGCTCCCCGCGTCCAGATCGAGTACGACGTCGAGCTCTACGGGGCGCAGAAGAAGGTGCAGCTTCCCTTCGTCATGGGAGTGATGGCCGATCTCTCCGGCAAGCCCGAGGAGGCGCTGCCGCCGGTCGCCGATCGCAAGTTCCTCGAGATCGACGTCGACAACTTCGACGCTCGCATGAAATCGATGAAGCCGCGCGTCGCCTTTCAGGTCGAGAACACGCTCACCGGCGAGGGCAATCTGCCGGTCGACATCACCTTCGAGAGCATGGACGACTTCTCCCCGGCTGCCATCGCGCGCAAGGTCGAGGGTCTGAACAAGCTGCTCGAAGCCCGCACCCAGCTGGCGAACCTCATCACTTACATGGACGGCAAGACCGGCGCCGAGGAATTGATCGCCAAGGTGCTCGCTGATCCGGCGCTACTTTCGACGCTCACCGCCGAAGCCAAGCCGCAAGAGTGAGCGCGGCCCGCCCACAGAACTGAACCGGAGTTACCGATGGCTGAACTCGAACGACAAGGCTCCGCGCTCGCCGGAGTGACCCTCGAAGGCAACGACTTCGCGGCCCTGCTGAAGAAGGAATTCAAGCCGAAGACCGACGATGCCAAGAGCGCTGTCGAACGCGCGGTGCAGACGCTCGCGGCACAGGCTCTGGCCGGCACCAACATCGTCAGCGGCGACGCCGTTCGCACGATCGAGGCGATGATTGCCGCGCTCGACCGCAGGCTCACCGCACAGGTGAACAAGATCATTCATCACGAGGACTTCCAAAAGTTGGAGTCAGCGTGGCGCGGCCTGCACTACCTCGTCAACAATACCGAGACGGACGAGCACCTGAAGATCCGGGTCATGAATGTCTCGAAGAACGACCTGGGCAAGACGCTCAAGCGTTTCAAGGGTACGGCGTGGGATCAGTCGCCGCTGTTCAAGAAGCTCTACGGCGAGGAGTACGACCAGCTTGGCGGTGAGCCGTACGGCTGTCTGGTCGGCGACTACCACTTCGACCACACGCCGCCCGACGTCGAACTGCTCGCGGAGATGTCCAAGATCGCCGCTGCCGGGCATGCGCCGTTCATCGCCGGCGCCAGTCCGACGACGATGCAGATGGAGTCTTGGCAGGAGCTCGCCAATCCGCGCGATCTGACCAAGATCTTCACGACTCCCGAGTACGCGGCCTGGCGGAGCCTGCGCGAATCGGAGGACGCGCGCTACCTTGCCCTGTGCATGCCGCGCTTCCTGGCCCGGCATCCCTACGGCGCGAAGACCAGCCCGGTCGACGAGTTTGACTTCGAGGAAGACACCGCCGGCGCCAACCACGGCAACTACAGCTGGGCGAACGCGGCGTACGCGATGGCCGCCAACATCAACCGCTCGTTCAAGGAGTACGGCTGGTGTTCGCGAATCCGCGGCATCGAGTCGGGCGGCGCGGTGGAGAACCTGCCGACCCACACCTTTCCGTCCGACGACGGCGGCGTCGACATGAAATGCCCGACCGAGATCGCCATCTCGGACCGACGCGAAGCCGAGCTGTCCAAGAACGGCTTCCTCTCGATGGTGCACCGCAAGAACTCCGACTTCGCGGCGTTCATCAGTGGCCAGTCGCTGCAGAAGCCCCACGAGTACGACGACCCTGACGCGACGGCGAACGCCGCGCTCGCGGCGCGCCTGCCGTATCTGTTCGCCTGCAATCGCTTCGCCCACTACCTGAAGTGCATCGTCCGCGACAAGGTTGGATCGTTCCGCGACCGCGACGCGATGCAGGACTGGCTCAGTGCCTGGATTCTCAATTACGTCGATGGGGATCCGGCGCACTCGGCCGAGCGGACCAAGGCCGAGCGGCCGCTCGCTGCCGCCCAGGTCGTGGTCGAGGAGGTCGAGGGCGCTCCCGGCTACTACCAGTCGAAGTTCTTTCTCAAGCCGCACTACCAGCTCGAAGGCCTGACGGTGTCTTTGCGCCTGGTTTCCAAGCTTCCGTCGGAGAAGGGTGCGGGCTGACCCGCTCGCACGCTACCTAACATTCAGGAGATCTAGTCATGCCGGTTAACGCATTCATGAAGTTCAGCAACGAGTCGCAAGGCGAGTCCAAGCAGAAGGGCTTCCTCGGCAAGGATGGCTGGTTCGAGATCCAGGGCTGGGACTGGGAAATCGAGGCTGAATCGAGCTGGACCAAGGGCGGCGGCGCGAGCGTGGGCAAGCCCAACCCGGGCAAGATGAACTTCGAGCACTACTTCGACAAGTCGTCGCCCGCGATCATGCGGTTCATCTGCCAGGGCAAGTCGTTTGATACGGCCGAGCTGCATATGTGCAAGACGACGGGTGGTCCGCTGCCCGAGCAGTACTACAAGATGAAGATGTTCAACGCCTACATCACCAAGGTGTCGAACAGCGGCACCGAGGAAGGCAACGTCACGCAGAAGTGCGAGCTCGTCTTCAAGAAGATCGAGCTCGAATACAAGCCGCAGCTCGACACCGGCAAGCTCGATTCGGCGATGAAGTTCATCTGGAACATTCCGGAAGGCTCGGTCGAATAGCGTTCGGGCAGCGAGGCGGACGCCGCGCTGCCTTCGGCTTGCGCGGCCCGTAGCGACGCGCGCGGCGCGCCGGCTGCCGCATACATGAGGCTCGAGCATGGCCTGGTCGAACATCTTCCTGCAGCTGACGACGCTCACGGGGCCGATCCTGGGCGAGGGGCAGGTGTCGCTGCCGTTCACAGGGCAGATCGAGCTGATCGATTTCAACTGGTCGATGGAAGCGCACAAGAACCCTGTGGCCTCGGGCGGCTTCAAGCCGAGCCTGAGTGGCGCCGTCGGCAGCTTCCTCGGCGTCGGCGGCAACGAAGTTCAGATCCAGCTCGGCCAGCTCGAGTTCAAGAAGAGGTTCGACATCTCCTCCGCCGCCATCATGTCGGCTCTCGACAACCACGAAAACGTACTGCTGGCGTCGATCACGGTGCTGAACATCCAGAAGCTCGGACCGGTTCGCGACGCAGGGTTCAACCTTACTGTGACCGACGGCTATTTCTCCGATGTGTCGATCGCCCTCGAGAGCAGCGCGATGGGCGCCGAGGTGCACGAGACGGTGAAGCTCAACTTCACGACCATTGTGATGACGTACCTGCGCAAGGTCGACGCGATCAACGCGCACGTGCCGACCGTCCCTTTCATGTTCAAGAAGTAGATCATGGACGGCGCCGAGGTCTACCTGCTGATGATTCGCAAGTCGCTTTTGCCGATTCTCGGCGAAGCGATGGCGCCGCTTCCCTATTTCCAGCAGGTCGAGGTCTTGAGCTGGGACTGGAAGCTCGTCAACCAGGAAGAGGTCACGCGGCGCGAGAAGGAAGACAAGGAAACCGAGCTGAAGGCCAAGCTTCCTGAGGAACTCAAATACGAGCTCGACACCTTGAAATTCGGTGCCGACACGAACAAGCAGATCTTGGCCGTGCTCGAGGACAAGGCAGGCGGCAAGAAGCTCACGGATCTCGAGAAGATGCGGCTGGTCGAGAAGATCCAGCAGGAAGGGCTCGACAAGATGACCGATGAGGTCCAGGACGACGTTGATGACACGCTCACCGATTTGCAGAAGAAGAACAAGAAATTTCTGAAGGAGGTCGAGAAGGAAAAGAAGCTCTGGGACAAGCAGCAAAAGGACGACGAGGCCCACAACCTGACGTTCAAGTTCGCCAAGCGGGTCGATTTCGCGAGCACGCAGATGCTCAATTGCATGAAGGCGGGGGAACTGCTGCCGCGCGTCGTTTTGACGGTGCTGCATCGTTCCGTGACGGCGCCGCTGCTGCTGACCATGACGGCCAAGAACCTGCGCTTCACCAACTACAGCCTGAGCGTCGAGGTCGACGAGACGATGGCCGACATGAAGGAAGAATGGGAGGCGGAGTTCTCGGAGGTCTCGTTCCTCTACAGCAATCGCGGCCTTGCGGGCGGCCCCAAGACGGCGGCCGAAGCCCTGACCACGCAGCAGATGCGCATGTTCACGATGAAGTCGCGCGAGTAGGCCGGGAGCGCTCGCCATGATGAAGAACTTTCGCGACGTCAGCACGTCGACGGCAGGCGTTGGCGCCGGTTTCCAGTTCGAATTCTTCTGCGAGAACTGCGGCGAAACCTGGCGATCGCCTTTCAAGCCTTACCGCAGGGGCCAGTTGACGAGCCTGCTCGGGCAGGCCTCGCAACTGACTTCGGAAGTCGGCGGCTGGCTCAACGGTCTTTCCCGAGCGGTGACGAATGTCTACAGGGCCAGCCGCGGCATGGGTGCGTTTGCCAATGCGGGCGCTTCCAAGGCAGGCACCGAGGCGCAGGCGGAAGCCATCGCCCTCGCGCGCGACCGTTACCACCAGTGCGAAGGCTGCCACAAATGGGTTGGCGACGAGTGCTTCAACGAGCGCTCGGGTCTCTGCGTTGCTTGTGTCGCAGAGAAGCCCGGTGCGCAACGCGGTGAGGGGGCGGGCGGCGCGCTCGCCTGCCCGAACTGCCAGACGCCCTCGCAGGGGGGGCGGTTCTGCCACGAGTGCGGCTTCGACATGGCGAGCACGCACAAGAGCTGCCCCGGCTGCGGCGCGACGCTGGCGCGGAGCGCGCGTTTCTGCGGCGACTGCGGCCACGGCTTCTGACGCTGCCCCTGGGATTCGACCGGATTCGAGGAGCGCGCCGCCATGACTGAAACCGCCAATTCGGATGCCAGGTCCAAGGCCGAAGCTGCAATCCGCGCCGGCGACCCCGATGCCGCGCTCGCCCATCTGACCGCAGCCGTTCGTGCCGCGCCGAGCCAGGCGTCGCTGCGCGTCTTCCTGGCCCAGCTGCTGTGCATACTCGGCCAATGGGAACGAGCGCACACCCAGCTCAACGTCGCCGCCGAACTCGACGCTTCGACCGTAGCGATGCGCGACACCGTCGGCTACGCGGTCCGCAGCGAGCTGGTGCGCGCCAAAGTCTTCGCCGGGCAGCGCACTCCCCTGGTCATCGGCGACCCGGGTGCCTGGCTGGCGCAGTTGCTCGAGTCTCTCGTGCAGCACGGCCAGGGCAACGCCACGCTTGCCAGCGAGCTCGCCGATCGCGCGTTCGAAGCGGCGCCGGCCTGCGCTGGCACGGTCGACGGCGAGGCATTCGAGTGGATCGCCGATGCCGATTCGCGCCTCGGCCCGGTGCTCGAAGCGTGCGTCAACGGGAAGTACTACTGGGTCCCGTTCGCTCGGCTGGCTCGCATCGAGTTCGACAAGCCCGAGGATCTGCGCGACTTCGTCTGGTTGCCGGCGCAGCTGACGTTCCATGATGGCGGTGGAACCGTGGCGCTGGTGCCGGTGCGCTATCCCGATGCGTCGCGCGATGGCGACGCGTCGACACAACTGGCGCGCAAGACGGAGTGGCGCGACGCCGGCGGCGGCCGCTGGCATGGCCTTGGTCAACGCGTCTTCGCCACCGATGCTGGCGAGTTTTCGTTGCTCGGCGTGCGTCGGATCGAATTCGCGGCGCCGCCTTCGAGCCCACCGCCGGATGCGGGCGACTGATGGCAGGCCTGGCTGCCCAGGAGCGGCTGCAGCCGTCGCTTCTCGATCGTCTCACCGACGACGATCCGTCGTCCAAGCGCGAGACGCTGGAGGCGCGCGTTCTCAATCGCCACCAGCTGCGCGCCGCGGTGTTGCGCGATCTCACCTGGCTATTCAATTCAACCCGCGAGGAGCTTGATCCAGGCAGCGACGACGTCGATCGCTACACGATGTGGCAGCTTGCACCGGCGGCGCGTGAGTCGGTTCTCAATTTCGGCATTCCCGCGCTCTCCGGCAAGACCTTTGCGGCGGCCGATTTCGCGACGCTCCAGGAGCGGATCCGCATCAGCGTCATTCGCTTCGAGCCGCGCATCGACCCGAAGACGCTGCGTGTCGAAGCGATCAACGACCGCATCCACGGCCAACCGTCGAATCTGCGGCTGGTCCTCAGGGGGGCGCTGTGGAACCAGCCGGTGCCGCTCGAGCTGCTGCTCAACGCCGATGTCGATGTCGACACCGGCCAGGCGGTCGTTCGCGACATGCGCGCGTGAGGCCTGCGCTGACGTATGGACCCGCGACTGCTCGGCTACTACAACCAGGAGCTGCGCTATCTGCGCGAGATGGGGGGCGAGTTCGCGCGCGACTTCCCGAAGATCGCCGGCCGTCTCGGCATGGAGGGTCTCGAGGTCGCCGACCCGTATGTAGAACGTCTCATCGAAGGCGCCGCGTTTCTCGCCGCGCGCGTGCAGCTCAAGCAGGACGCCGAGTTTCCGCAGCTCGCGCAGCGCCTGCTAGAGATGATCTGCCCCAACCTGACGGCGCCTACGCCGTCGATGCTGGTCGCGCAGATGCGGCCGGGCAACGATCCGAACCTGATGTCGGGCTTCGTCCTGCCGAAGGGTTCGGCGATGCTCAGCGCCCAGACGTCGATGGGACCGACCCGCTGCGAGTTCCGCACCGCCCAGGAGGTCGTTCTGACGCCGCTGCGGATGGTCTCGGTCGAGTACTTCCTGAGCGCGGCCGACCTCTCGCTCTCGTCGTTGCCGCTCGCCGAACGGCCGAAGAGCGGCCTGCGCGTGCGCATGGAGCTGCCTGCGGGTGCCGCAGTGTCGCAATTGAAAATCGACTGGCTGCGCTTTTATCTCGGCGGCCTGACCGATGTCTCCCTGCCGCTGCACGAGCTTCTTGCGGGCGCCTGCATCGGCGTACTGGCGGGCGCCCAAGCCAGTCGCGGCGCCGAGACGCAGCGGCTCTTCCTGCCCGGCTCGAGCGTCCGGCCGGCCGGCTACGCCGATGCGCAGGCGATGCTGCCGGTGACGCTGCGCGGTCTGGCCGGCGTTCGCCTGCTGCAGGAGTATTTTGCGTTCGCGGCTCGCTTTCTCTTCTTCGACGTGACCTCGCTGGCGCCGGCGCTGGCGCAGACCGGCGGCAGCGTCTTCGAGCTCGTGTTCCTGTTCAACCGGCACGTGCCGGCGCTCGAAGGCGCGGTCGGCCCGGAGAACGTGCTGCTGCATTGCGTGCCCGCGGTCAACCTGTTCGAGCGGCGCGCCGAACGGCCCGAGCTGAACGACACGACCACTGCGTTTCACCTCGTTGCGGAGCGAACCGCGCCGGCTGACTACGAGGTCTTCGATGTCCTTTCGATGCACGCCTTCGATGACGAGAGCAACGAGCAGGAGTTCGTTCCGCTGTTCACGGCACCCGCGGCCCCGGTCGTCTCGGGCGGCTACTTCAGCTGCGAGCGTGAGCCGCGCCTGTCGACGCAACGGACGCGTCGCGACGGGCCGCGCTCGGGCTACATCGGCACCGAGATGTTCGTCTCGCTCGTCGATACGGCCCATGCGCCCTGGCGGCGCGGCCTGCGCCAGCTCTCGTCGCGAATCCGCTGCACCAACCGCGACCTGCCGCTGTTCATCCCGCTCGGCGACGCCGACAGTCATCTGACGCTCAACCGGAGCGCGCCGGTCGAATCGATCCGCGTCGTCGCCGGGCCTTCGCGGCCCGTCGCGGCCACGCGCGAAGGGCCGATGGCGTGGAGGCTGGTCAGCCTGCTCTCGCTCAACTACGTGATGTTGCTCGATGCCGATCCGGAGCGCGGCGCAGTCGCCCTGCGCGACCTGCTCGGCTTGTTCGCGCAAGGTGCCGAGAGCGGCGTGCGGCGGCAGATCGAGGGTGTCCGTTCGGTTCGCGTGCGGCCGATCGTGCGCCGCCATCCCGCCGCCGGGCCGATCGCCTTTGGCCGCGGCGTCGACGTCGGCCTGACTGTCGACGACCTGTCTTTCGAGGGCAGCAGCGCCGTGCTGCTCGCTTCGGTGCTGCACCAGTATTTCTCGCGCCACGTCTCGATGAACAGCTTCGCCCAGACGACAGTCACCTCGTTGACGCGCGGCGAGATCATGACCTGGATGCCGACCCTCGGCTCGCGCAGCGTCCTGTGAACGAGCGAACCGCCGCGATCCAGGATCTCGACCCGGCGCCGGGCGAGGCGGCGGCGGCGGTGCTCGCCGCAATCGCCGCCCAACCCGACCGCTACGACCTGTTCCAGGCGCTGCGCCGGATCGAGAGCGCGCACCCGCACTTGCCGCGCCTCGGCGACGCACGGCGGCCGGTCGACGAGCCGATCCGGTTCTCCCACGACACGGCCCTGACGTTCGCGCCGGCAGCGATCACGGCGCTCGTCCGCACCGATGGTCGCCCGCCACGCCTGGTGCAGCGCGTGTTCGGCTTCCTCGGCCCGAACGGTGCGCTGCCGATACACCTCACCGAATATGCACACGAGCGACAGTTGCACCATGGCGACGCGACCTTCACGCGATTCCTCGACATCCTTCTGCACCGCTTCGGGTTGTTCTTCTACCGCGCCTGGGCCCGGGCACAGCCGACAGTCAGCCTCGACCGGGCAGACGATTCGCCGCTGATCCGCCACGTCGGCGCGCTCCTCGGGCTCGGCGAGAAGAGCGCGCGCAAGCGCGATCCGCTGGGCGATTTCCCGAAGCTGTTCTTCGTCGGCCGCCTGGCCCGCCAGGTTCGAGACGCCGACGGTCTCGAGGCCTGGCTGACACTCGAGTTCGGTGTGCCCGCCAGAGTCGAGCAGTTCCGCGGTCACTGGATGCGCCTCGAGCGCGCACAGCGCTCGCGCCTGATGCGCCTCGGCCAGCATGGTGTCGGCCGCGGTGCCGTTCTCGGCGGAGCTGTCTGGGACGTTCAGCACAAGTTTCGCATCGAGATCGGCCCGCTGCGCTGGCAGCGTTTTGCCGAGCTCTTGCCGGGACGCGAATCGATCAATCGGCTGCGCGCGCTGGTGCGGCAGTATGTCGGCTTCGAGTTCGCCTGGGATCTGCGGCTCGTCCTCGCGCGCGAGGACGTGCCGCGCTGGTCGCTCGCCTCGGCGCGCGATCGCCAGGTTGGTCGGCTCGGCCGCACGGCGTGGCTTCCGGCCCGTGCCGGCTTCCGGCAGGACCGGCCGGCCGACGACCTGGTGATGAACATCGAGAGCATCCGGATCGAGCCGGCGGCGACATGAACGAAAAGGCAAGAGGAGAAAGAACATGAGTGAAATCAGCCGGGTCGCGCTGTTCGGCAAGCTCAACCCTCTCGTTTACAAGACGATCGAAGGGGCCACTGTCTTCTGCAAGTTGCGCGGCAATCCCTACGTCGAGCTGGTCCATTGGCTGACGCAGCTTCTCGAGAACAACGCTTCCGACCTGCATGTCATCGTTCGCCACTACGCGCTCGATGCGGCGGCGCTGGCACGCGACGTCACTGCTGCCCTCGACCGGCTGCCGCGCGGCTCGACCGCGCTCTCCGATTTCTCGGAGCACATCCCCGATGCGATCGAGCGCGCCTGGGTCTACGGCTCGCTGCAGTTCGGCGACGGTCAGGTGCGAAGCGGCTATTTGCTGCTCGGCATGCTGAAGACGCCCAGCCTGCGCAACGCGCTTCTCGGGATCTCGCGCGAGTTCGGGAAGATCAAGGCCGACGACTTGGCCGAGGAGTTCGATTCGGTCGTCGCCAAGAGCGGCGAGAACGGGCTGGGTCCGCAGGACGGAAGCGGCCTTTCCGGCGGCCAGCCGGGCGAGGTGTCCGGAGCGATGGCACCGGCGGCGATGGGCAAGCAGGAGGCGCTGAAGAAATACACGATCGATCTCACCGAGAAAGCGAAGAAAGGAGAGATGGATCCGGTGTCGGGGCGCGACGAGGAGATTCGCCAGATCGTCGACATCCTGATGCGCCGGCGCCAGAACAACCCGATCCTGACCGGCGAGGCCGGTGTCGGCAAGACCGCGGTGGTCGAAGGCTTCGCCCAGCGCCTGGCTCGCGGCGACGTGCCGCCGCAGCTGCAAGGGGTCTCGCTGCTTGTGCTCGACCTCGGCCTGCTGCAGGCGGGCGCCTCGATGAAGGGCGAATTCGAGCAGCGCTTGCGCCAGGTGATCGACGAAGTCCAGGCGAGCCCCAAGCCGATCATCCTGTTCATCGACGAGGTGCACACGCTGGTCGGCGCCGGCGGCGCGGCCGGCACCGGCGACGCCGCCAACCTGCTCAAGCCGGCGCTCGCCCGCGGCACGCTCAGGACGATCGGAGCCACGACCTGGGCCGAGTACAAGAAGTACATCGAGAAGGATCCGGCGCTGACGCGGCGCTTCCAGGTCGTGCAGGTGCCCGAGCCCGACGAGCTGAAGGCCATCCTCATGCTGCGCGGCGTCGCTACCGTGCTCGAAAAGCACCATCGTGTGCAGCTTCTCGACGAAGCGATCGAATCGGCAGTCAAGCTCTCGCATCGCTACATCCCGGCGCGCCAGTTGCCGGACAAGGCGGTCAGCCTGCTCGATACCGCGTGCGCGCGAGTCGCCGTCAGCCAGCACGCGATTCCCGCGCAGGTCGAGGACTCACGTCGGCGAATCGAGTCGATGGAGATCGAGCAGGGCATCATCGACCGCGAGTCGGCGGTCGGGGTCGAGGTCGGCAGCCGGCGCACCGACGTCGACGACAAGCTGGTCGCCGAGCGCGATCGCCTCGTGGGGCTCGAGAAGCGGTGGCAGGAAGAGAAGGTGATCGTCGACAAGGTCCTGGCCCTGCGCGCCCAGCTGCGCGGCGACGACAAGCCGGTCGACCGGCCGGCCGCCGGCGAGGGCGGCGACGTCGGCGCGCCCGCCGGCGGCATGCCCGAAGCGGCGCTGCAGGTCGATCGCGCCGGGCTGCTCGCGGAGCTGCGCGAGGAGCAGACGAAGCTCGAGGCGGTGCAGGGCGAATCGCCTCTCATCATGCCCTCGGTCGACGCGCAGGCGGTGGCCAGCGTCGTCGCCGACTGGACCGGCATACCGGTCGGCCGGATGGTCAAGAACGAGCTGCAGGCGATCCTCAAGCTCGGCGAGGCGCTTGGCAAGCGCGTCATCGGCCAGCAGCACGGCCTCGAGATGATCGCGCGCCGGATCCAGACCTCCCGGGCCCGCCTCGACAACCCGAACAAGCCGATCGGCGTGTTCATGCTGTGCGGCACCTCCGGTGTCGGCAAGACCGAGACGGCGCTGGCCCTGGCCGAGTCGCTGTACGGCGGCGAGCAGAACGTCATCACCATCAATATGAGCGAGTTTCAGGAGGCGCATACGGTCTCGTCGCTCAAGGGCGCGCCGCCCGGCTACGTCGGCTATGGAGAGGGCGGCATTCTGACCGAGGCGGTGCGGCGACGTCCCTACAGCGTCGTCCTGCTCGACGAGGTCGAGAAGGCCCACCCCGACGTGCATGAACTCTTCTTCCAGGTCTTCGACAAGGGCCGGATGGAGGACGGCGAGGGCCGGATGATCGACTTCAAGAACACGATCATCCTGCTCACCAGCAACGCGGGCTCCGAGCTGATCATGAACATGTGCAAGGATCCGGAGTTGCTGCCCGACCCGGATTCGCTGGCCCTGGCGATGACCGAGCCGCTGCAGAAGATCTTTCCGCCGGCGCTGCTCGGCCGCCTGGTGGTGATTCCGTACTACCCGCTGTCGGACGAGATGCTCGGGCAGATCGTCCGCCTGCAGCTGAACCGCATCAAGCGGCGTGTCGCGGAGAACCACAAGATCCCGTTCGAGTACAGCGACGACGCGGTCAAGCTGATCGTTCGCCGCTGCAACAACGCCGAGTCGGGTGG
>Ga0163144_10017743_pt1 | contig 14470 bp, 15 predicted proteins | sample OliLak19BULKMAT1_FD_123175 | JGI IMG/M metagenome (GOLD analysis project Ga0163144, IMG submission 123175) | Freshwater microbial mat bacterial communities from Lake Vanda, McMurdo Dry Valleys, Antarctica - Oligotrophic Lake LV.19.BULKMAT1 | ecosystem: Environmental > Aquatic > Freshwater >... | reverse complement strand
GATCGTGGCGCCGTTGGTCGGGATGTAGACGAGCCCGAGCGACGGATCCGCCGACATCGGCGCCCACGACGAGATGTCGCCGGGCCACTTCCACGCGTCGTTCTGCCACGTGTCGTGGCCGAACTCACCCGGCCGCGGAATGACGTGGAACTTCCAGAGGTACTTGCCGGTTTTCGCGTCGTAACCGAGGATGTCGCCGGGCACGTTCTCGACGCGCGTCTGGTTGTAGCCCTGCTCCGCCGAATTGCCGACGATCAGCACGTCGTTGACGACAATGGGCGGGGAGGAGGTGGTGATGTAGCCAAGGGAGAGCGGCAGGCCCTGCGCCGGGTCATACGGCAGCTTCGCAGTCAGCCAGGGATCCCAGTCGGCGATCAGGTCCTTGAGCATGTCGACCGAGCCGGTCTTCGGGAAGCCGCGAACCGGCACGGCGCCGCCCCAACCCTCGAGTGGCTCACCCGTCTTGGCGTCGAGCGCATGCAGGAAGAATCCCGGCGTGGTGACGTAGACCACGCCACGGCCGTTCACGCGGCCATACGCTACGCCCTTGCCGTGGTTCGAACGCATCGAGTACGCGTGACGTGGCGTCTCGGGTTCCTGGAAGGTCCACAGCGTCTTGCCAGTGGCCGGGTCAAGCGACACCACCGTCCGGCGCGGGCCGGACGTCGTCAGCAGCATGCCGTCCACGTAGATGGGCAGCGAGCGGCCGTTGATGTCGCCCAGATCAACGCCTGGGGCCGAATCGGCACCCCATTCCCACGCGACCTTCAGGGTGTTGAAGTTCGAGGCGTTGATCTGGTCGAGTGGGGAATACCGTGTGGAGCTATCGCCGCCGGTGATGTTCGGCCAATCCGCTTTGTTTTGGGCGTCACCCGCCAGGCCTGACAGGGCCACCGCGATCGCCACCACCAACACGCCAACATACGTGTGGCGCGTCCAATTTCGAGAAATTCCGCTTTTCATCGTCACCTCTGCTATCGACTCGCACGCCCGGATCGACCTCGCCGACCTGTCGCCGAACTCTAATTACAGCCGGCCAAGAGTGCGCTGGAGAGAGGGTTCCTGTCAACTATTTGCGGAGGACTCGCCGGTGGTGTACAAGCTAAGGCTCACCCATCACATCAATGTCGTCCGCAAAGCGCCGGGACCGGCGCGAGGTAAGTCCCCGCCGTCCTGAACAATCGTTCGATAGCACTCCGGCGGGCTCGTTACGCCTGTTTGGGGTGCCGCTGGCGTTCACGGCCGGGTTGTTGGCGCTCACGGCGCTGCCTCGAATCCAGGAGTCGGAGCGGTTGTTGTGGTCGTTCTGGGGCGCCGGAGCGTTGTTGTTGGGCTGGTTGGCCCTGCTCGCGTTACGGGGCCTGCGAGAGGGGGCACCGGCCATTCACCTGGCGCCACCGCGTCCCCAGCACTACATTCAGGCCTGTTGTCACCTGACGGTCTACGCCTATTGGGGATACTACTGGCGGCCGGTCTACGACTTCGCGCCGCTGCTCGTCGGCCAGCTCCTGTTCGCGTATGCCTTCGACCTGTTGCTGTCGTGGTCGCGTCGCGAGAGCTATCCCCTGGGCTTCGGCCCGTTCCCCATCATCTTCAGCACCAACCTGTTCCTGTGGTTCATCGACGATTGGTTCGCGTTCCAGTTCCTGCTGGTCGCTATTGGTTTTGCCGGTAAGGCGTTCGTACGCTGGGACCGCGATGACCCCGGGGTCCCCGGCGCGGCACCCGCGCTGGGGAAGAAGCGCGTCCACATCTTCAATCCGTCCGCATTCTCGCTTGCCATCTTCTCGGTGGTGTTGCTCGCGACTGGGACCACGAACCTCACGTGGGGCCAGGAGATTGCCACCACCTTCAGCCTGGGCCCGCACATCTACAAGGTGCTGTTCCTGGTCGGCCTGGTGGTCATGTATTTCTTCTCGATCACGCCGGTCACCGCCATGGCGGCGCTCACGCTGTTTGGCGGCAGCCTGATCTACACCGCGATCACCGGCGTCCCGTATTTCGTCGATTCAGATATTCCGTCGGCGGTGTTCCTCGGATTGCACCTGCTCGTGACCGATCCCTCGACCTCGCCGCGAACGCCGCTGGGGCGCGCGATCTTCGGCGTGCTTTATGGCCTCGGCGTCTTCGGTCTCTACGCGCTGCTGGGCGCGCTCGGCATGCCGACCTTCTACGACAAGCTGCTGTGCGTGCCGTTGTTGAACCTGGCGGTGCCGTCGATCGACCGCGCCGTCCGCGCCATTGGCAACAAGTCGTGGCTGCATACCCTGGGTCTCGATCCGCCGCTCGGCCGCGCCAACCTGGCGCACATGGCCGTGTGGGTGTTCATCTTCGGCGTAATGACGAGCGTGGGAGCCGCCGACGGCATGCACAAGGGCGACTCGCTGCCGTTCTGGGAGCAGGCGTGTGCCGCCGACAAACCGCAGGCCTGCGCGCGGCTGTTGCGGATTGAAGCGTCGTACTGCGGCGACAACGCCGGCTGGGCCTGCAACGAACTGGGCCGGCACTACACCGAAGGACGGCTGGTGACCGCCGATCCCGAGCGCGCGTTCGCGTACTTCTCGCGCGCGTGCGAGGGGCGCTTCCAGGCGGGTTGCGTCAACCTGCTTGACTCATCAACACCCGCCCGCGCCAATCCGCGCGCGTTCGACCTGCGGCTGCTGCTGCGAGAGGGCGGGCCGAACCTGATGGAGATGCCGGCGCCGGAACTGTACGCGCGGGCATGCCGCCACGGATGGGAGTTCGCGTGCCACGCGCCTCGCTAGTCGCCGTGGCGCTCGCGCTGGTTGCGCTCACGGGCCTGCGTGTCGCAGCAGGCCAGGGAACACCTGCAGGCGCGTCGCCAGATTTTGTCGAGATTCCGGCGGGTCCCTTCATCATGGGCGCGGATCCCGGTGTGGATCCACGCGCGTTCGATAACGAGAAGTGGTCAGCGTCGACAAGCGAAGGCACCGTGGATCTGGCGGCGTTCTACCTCGCCCGCCATGAAGTGACCGTGGCGCAGTACGCCGCATTCGTGCGCGCCACCAAGGCGCCGGTCGATGCCAACGCGCTGGCCGGTCAACCGACGCACCCCGTGGCGTTTGTGACGTGGCCCAACGCGCTGGCGTATTGCCGCTGGCTCGAGAGCGTGCTCGCGAAAGCGCCTGGTCACACCGGGGATCTCGTCCGCGCGGGATGGCACGTGACGCTGCCGACCGAGGCGCAGTGGGAGAAGGCCGCGCGTGGCGGCGATCGCCGCGCCTATCCGTGGGGCGACCAGCCGCGAAGGGATCGTGGCAACTTCGAGGGAACCGGCACCACGCCGGTCGGGCAATACGCGTGTCCTGAGTGCCCGTATGGCTTGGCCGACATGAGCGGCAACGTGTGGGAGTGGACGAGCAGTCCCTATCAACCGTATCCCTACGACCCGTCCGACGACCGCGCCAACCTGGATGCCGACGCGCTATGGGTGATGCGCGGCGGTCACTACGGCGACCCCGCCCGCACGGCGCGCACGACGACGAGGGGTGCCGCGGATCCCGGCGCCCGCCGCGCCTTCATTGGCTTCCGGGTGGCACTCGTGAAAGGGGACCTGCTCCCCTTTTACGATTTACGTAAATTTTGAGACAGCTTCACTTCTGACACCAGGGGCAATAGAACGTTGACCGCGTGGCCTGCATCACCTGCCTGATCTCGCCTCCGCACCCCTTCCGCAAACACGATTCACCGGCACGGTCGTAGACGCGGAAGCGTCCGGCCCGATAGGGTGCCTCCGATCGCCGAATCGCATTCCTGAGCACCGCCTTGATCGACGCGGCCAGCTGCTCGGTCTCTCTCTTCGGTTTGCCGGTCGGTGTCGCAATGCTCGACGCCTTGCGCAACGGCGACAACCGCGCGTGGTGCAGCGCCTCGCTCGCGTAGATGTTGCCCAGTCCGCCCACCACCTTCTGATCGAGCAGCGCCACTTTGATCGAGATTTTCTTCCCGCGACACGCCTGTGCCAGCGATGCGGCCGTGAACTCCGGCGACAGCGGCTCGGGGCCCATGGCCTTCAGCGACGGATACTCGCCGGCCTGGCCCGCGAGCGCCAGGTCCATGAAGCCAAACCGGCGCGGATCGTTGAACACCACGCGCTGGCCCGACGACATCACGAACACGACGTGATCGTGCGCATCGGCCCCGCGCGTGCGATCACCGATGGCCGCGACGTGGAACCAGCCCGACATGCCGAGATGCATGATCAGCGTCTCGCCAGATGACAGCGTGACGACGAGATACTTGCCGCGACGTGCCACCACGTCCACGGTGGTTCCTCGCAGGCGATCGGCAAACCGCTCGGGAAAGGGGATACGGAGGTTGGGGCGATTGACTATGACGCGGCGGAAGCGGGCGCCGTGCATGGCCGGCTCGAGCATGCGGCGGACGGTTTCGACTTCAGGAAGCTCAGGCACGCTCAATTCTAGAACAGGCGTAGAATGACCTTGTCGCCGGTTCGCCAGCACCAGCGACAGGACCATCAACATGCGTTACCTCTGCGTGGTTCTCATGCTCGTCGGAGCGCCGCTATCGGCCCGCGCGCAACACAACCGTCAGCCGCCACCGCCGCCAGCGACCGGGCTTGGCTCGATCGGCCTGCCTCTGCCGCCCATTGGTCTTCCGGCCATCAATTATCCAAAGCCGTGGGAATGGCCCGTGCCCAGGCCCGCGTGGGAAACTCCGCAGGTTCCAGCCTGGGAGCGGCAAGCGCGGCCGGCGTGGGAGCGCGGCATGGCCGCGCCATCGGTCCGTCCGGATCAACATCAGCGTGGACGCGTACCGCTCAACGTGATCTACGTGATGCAGCCCTATCCCGTCCCGCAGCCTTACCCGGTGTACATCGAAGTGCCCGCGCCGCCTGAGCAGCCGCCTGCTCCCGTGGTCGAGGTCGAGCCGCCGGCGCCGTTTGTGCCGGCCAACGGCAGCCGCACCTTGTATGTGATTCCCGGCTGCTACCTGGGCAACGTGATGCCGGAGGCGAGCCGCTTGCCGGCTGGCTGCGACATCAGCCGGATGAAAACCCACACGCCTTAGCCCGGATCCCGGATCCCGGACCCCGTGTCAGTAAGTAATGCTCTCGCCGGGCAGGGAGGGCGCGCTCTTCGGCGACACGCGGTTCTTGCTCGCTTGCTCGTAGCCGTGCGCGATCTTCAGCAGCGTCGCATCGCTGAACGGCCGGCCCATGATCTCCAGCGCCAGCGGCAGACCCTCGGCATCCCACCCCGCCGGCACCACAATCGCCGGCATGCCCGCCGTCGACACCAGGTTGTTATCCCTCAGCCCATCGTCTGACGCACCCACCGCCGGCGCGCCGAGCGACTTCATGGGATACACAAGCGCCGCGACACCGTAGCGATCCATCAGCGCGATCAGCTGCTGCCGCATCATCTTCTGGTTGAGCAGCCGCGCCTGGTACTCGACGTTAGTGTTGAGATCGCCGGCCTTCATGGTGTCGTTGAAGCGCGCTTCGAGCACGCCGCCCTTGAGCCACCTGCCGCCATTGAACAGCTCCGCGAACGACTTTACCGGCGCCGCCGGTCCGCGCCGCTTCAGGTAACTGTCGAACGACGAGCGCAGCTCGTAGCTGTTGACGCGCAGCGACGGCATCAACCCAACCAGGTCGGTGCCAGTCGAGAGACCGTCGATCACGATGGCGCCGTTCGCGGTGAGCAGGGCCAGTTGCTTCTCGATGATCGCGTTGCCGGCCGCGGCCTCCTGGTCCTTGCGAAACAGATCGCGCAGCACGCCGACGCGGACACCGCGCAGGCTGTTGGCAGGTAGCGCCGTCAGCTCGCTCACTGGATGCTCAAGGCCTTCGGCCGTGGCCAGGTCGTCGGCATCGAAGCCGCGAATCACGCTCAGCACCACCGCGGCATCGGCCGCCGTCTTGGCGTGCACGCCGACGCGATCCTGCGTGAACGAGATCGGCAGCACGCCGGCGCGGCTCACCAGCCCGCGCGAGGGAACCACACCCACCAGTGCGTTGTTAGCGGCGGGGCTGCGCACGGAGACGCCGGTTTCAGTGCCGAGGCCGACGGTTGCAAAGCTCGCCGCGATTGCCACGCCGGTGCCGCCACTGGAGCCACCGGGGTTCTTCGCCAGGTTGTATGGATTCAGGATCTGTCCGCCGACGGTGCTGAAACCACGCACCGACTGCGCCATTTCATCCATGTTGGTCTTGGCGATGATGATGGCGCCGGCCTGACGCAGCTTCTCGATCACCGTCGCGTCGAGGGCGGGGCGGTTGCCCGCAAACACCTCGTTGCCTCCCGTGGTCGGCATGTCGGCGGTGTCGATGTTGTCTTTCGCCACCACCGGGATGCCGTGCAGGGGACCGCGCCGGCCCTTGGCCTTGCGCTCCGCATCCATCTCGCGCGCAATCTCCAGCGCGCGCGGGTTGATCGTGATGATCGCGTTCAGCCGCGGGCCCTTCTTGTCGTAGGCATCGATGCGCTTCAGATACAGGCCGACTAGCTCCTCGTAGGTGAGCTTGCCGGCATCCACTGCCGCCTGAATGTCGGCAATGCTCGCCGTCGTCAGTTCAAACGAGCGCGTTTGCGCGCGAGGCGTGGCGAGCGAGAGCGCGACAAGAGCGGCGACGAGAGCAAAACGGTTCAAACGCATGCGCAATACTAACCCGCCTGACCGGCCCCACCCGCCACACCTGCCCATTTGTCTCGTCAGCCATAAATATGGCAGGATCGACCCATGCGAACGACCATCGACATCCCCGATGCTTTGTATCGCCGCCTGAAGGCCCGCGCCGCTGCCGAGGGCCAGCCCGCCAAGACGTTGATCTTGAAGGCAGTTGAACAGGCGATGGATGCGCCTCAGAGGACCAAGCGACGAATCGTCATTCCTGTGATTCCGTCGAAGCACCCCGGCACGTTACGACTAAACAATGCCCAGATTTACGACCTCATCTTTTCTTCCTGACATCAATGCCTGGCTGGCGCTGACCACAGGGCGTCATGTTCATCATCTAGTTGTCAGCGATTGGATGGCGTCGCGTGACGCTGACATCCGCCTCCACTTCTGCAGATTCACGCAACTCGGACTGCTGCGCTTGCTGACTACGGAAGCGGTCATGAGGGACGACGTGTGCACGCAGATCGAAGCGTGGTCTATCTACGATCGGCTATTGAAGAACGACAACGTGACCTTGCTCGATGAGCCGCCCCATGTCGATCCTCGATTCCGAGCTATGACCCGGACCAGGCAGGCATCTCCAAAGGCATGGGGCGATGCCTATCTGGCGGCCTTCGCAGAGACCTCCCAAGTGACGCTTGTGACCTTCGATCGAGCCTTCCGCGGCAAGGTCAAACCACTCGTGCTGCTCGAAGAGTAAGGCTCGGCGCGATTGACGGCTGCTGGTGGAGGCAACCCCTTCTTGGGGTTGCCTACCGGCACGTCGCCGCTGCTGGTCGCGGTTCCGCCAACCTGACATCCAGGAACTGCACCTTCGGCGGCATGGTCGGCGCCAGCGTGATCGAGACGTTGAGATCACCGCGCTCGCACTTCATGGTCCACTGGCCTCGCAGCCAGTTCTCAACCGTATCGAACTTCGTCTGCGCCGTGCAGGCCCCCACCTTCGCGCGCAAGTCGGCGATCTGCTTCTGCCGGCGGTCCTTCGACGTATCCAGAAACAAGTTCATGGCCGCCATGTCGTCGGCCTGCTTGTCGTCCCAGTTCATGATCAACCGCGACACAGCATCCCGCGACGCCACCAGCGTGGGCGACGGCTGCGGCATGCGCGGCTGCAGGCCGCCGGTCTTGGCCATCAGATCGAAAGCCTGCGTCACCACGCCGCCCCACCCGGTGTAGGTGACGTTGCCGAACGCGATCACGCCGACGCCGTAGCTGGGCAGCCAGCGCATCATCGATCCGTAACCAGGCAGGCCGCCGCTGTGAGCGACAATGTGGTCGAATTCGCACGACTGCGTGATGCCGAGGCCGAAGCCGTAGCCGCCGGAGCTGAGGTTCGGCGCACCGGCTGCGGTGCGCGTCACGGTGGAGGGCCGCGATCGCCACAGCTGCTGCATTTCGCGCAGCGACGAGCGGCGGATTGGTCCAGCCTCAGCGCCATCGCGCGGGGGGAAGGCTGCCAGCAACGCGCCGACATATTTCGTCAGGTCCGAGACCGAGGTCAGCATGCCGCCCATCACGCCGAAGGCGCCATCCGCCAGCGCGGGCTCGAGCTTCCATTGCTCGTCTTCCCACCGATAGCCCAGCGCCATGCGGTCCGCCGCCACCTCTTTCGGCTCCAGCGTCGTCGAGGTCATGCCGAGCGGCTTGAGGATGGTCTCGCTCAGGAACTGCCGATACGGCTTGCCCGAGACGTTGGTGACAATGCGACCGACGATGGCGAAGGCGTAGTTGGAGTATTCGTAGGCGATGCCGGGCGGGTTCGAGAACGGGATGCCCTGCGCCATCATTCGCGAGAACGCGTCTTCGGTGGCCGACAGCTGCTGGTCGCCCCACGGGTTGTCTTCCGGAAAGCCAGATGCGTGCGACAGCACCTCGCGGACGCGAAGACGCGGCGAGTCGGTGGTGGGGTAGCGCAGGTTCTTCAACTCGGGCACGTGCTTCTCGACCAGGTCGTCGAGCGAGAGCTTGCCCTGGTCGCGCAGCGCCAGAATCGACATCGCGGCAAAGCTCTTCGACATGGAGGCAATGCGGAACACCGAATCGCGCGTCACCGGCGATTTGGTGGCGAGGTCGCGATAGCCGGCCACGCCAATGTGTGCCAGCTCGCCGTCGATCACGATGCCCCACGCGGCCCCAGGCACATGCGCGCGCGTCATGAACTCGTCGACGACCTTGTCGATTTCCGGGAACGCCTTAGCCAGCCTCGCCCGGCGGTCCGGGTCGGCAAACGCCGCGGGCGGGTTGGCCGTGGCCACAGCGGCCACCTGCGCCGAGGTGGAGACCGCGCCTTGTGCCGCCACGATTGCCACGAGAAGACCGAGGGACCAGCGAATCCGTGCGCTCATGCCGTGAACTCTATCGCAAGGCACCCCTTTATGGGGTGCCGCGCACCTGGACTTCGACGATCATCTCAGTCCACAGGTCCATTGTCAGGTCCCGTGCCTGGGGTTGCCGAACTGGAAGCGAAGCGCCCGCTGGTAGCGATCTCTTAGGACTGCGCAGTCCAATCCGGGTCCCAACGCGAGGTGCTTCACGTCCTCGCGATCGTGACCCGCGTTGCGCGCCAGTTTGGCGAGCACCAGGTCGTGCCGCTCGAACGCCCTGAGGCGCAGGTACATGAATTCGCCGGACGGGATGTCCACCAGTCGCTGTTCGTAGTCTTCCGGCACAGTGGCAACCGTGACGATGTCGAGGAAGACGTGATGGCGGCGGGCCAATTCGCTTCCCCTGCCGGCGATTGTTTGCAGGGTGCGGAGATCGGTGCCGCGGGCCTCGATGATGCCGATGTCGGCTGTGGCGCGGAGCAAGCCGTAGAGCTCCGCGATGACGAACCCGCCGAGGCAATGCAGCTCAGTCGGTCCTGGCAGCTGCCGATCGACATCGGCCAGCAACGATCGCCAGGGTTCGCGCAGGCGGACGGCGGTCATGGCCGTGCCGTGTTGGCACTAAGCGTGCTGAGCATGTTCCAATGCTTGGCCTCCGGCGAACCGTGCTCTTGAAGCCAGCGCTCTTCGGCAGTGGTCATGGATTGCCGCGAGAAGGCATCCTGCTTCTGCAGGCGGGAGCTCTCAAGGCGTGCTTCCAGTGCCCGCAGAACCGTCGTGGTCCTGACGTCGTGATCCCCTTCGGTTAGTCCGCGCGCCACGGCGACTACGAAACCGAGGCGGTTCTGCAAATCCGATTGCTTCGCGCGAGACATCACCCAATCCCAATCCAGGTCTGCGTACGTCCGTACCAGCCACGGCAGCGACTCGACGACTCGCGCCTCAAGGTGGTCGGCCCCAAGTGCCCGCAGCAGGACCTCGGCAGGATTGGCGCGGTTGCTATCAAGTGGCGGATCGGCGCGCAGCGGTAATGCGGTGGCCGGCAGGTCGAGATGCGACGCCAACCGTTTTACGAGCGGTGCGGGCAGCGGCCGGCTTCGGCGGCCTGGTGATGGGCCGTAAGTCGTACGAGGTGTTCCTGGCCACCAGCGGATCCCCGGGTCCCGCGCTGCCGACCTATGTCTACTCGCGCACACTGCCTGAGGGCGAGCGCAACGGCATCACCCTCGCGGCTCTACGCGCAGACCGGGACGTTGTTCCTGCACTACGACGTCGTCGCTCGCTGGCATGGTCCCGCTTGGCCGAGGCCTTGAATCGGTGTATGCTCCGCGATAGACCGATTGGTCTATTTTCAAAGGAGCAGCCGAATCATGCATGTGGCAAAAGACGACGTCGAGGTAAAGATGGCGATACCCGGAGCGGTGCTGCGCCAGCAGACCGGGTTTGGCAGTGTCCGCGGTTTCGACAAGATCAGCGGCGAATATTTCTCGCTGGCCGCGGGCGTCGACACGACACCGCTCTTCCAGGGCCTCGATGGCAACGCGTGCCAGTGCCCGCACTGGGGGTTCGTCCTGAGCGGGCGGATCACGACGATCGATACGAGCGGCGGCCGCGAGACGGTCGCCGCGAACGACTTGTTCTACTGGCCCCCGGGCCATAACGTCCTGGTTGAAGCCGATGCTGAGATCGTGATGTTCAGCCCCCAGAACGAGCACACGCACGTCATCGATCACATGCGCGCCAAGGTCGCCGGGTAGGCCGCGGCGCACCCATGCGAGGGGTCCCGCCCCCCCGGGGCCTTCCCGTATACTCGGATCAGGTTGATGCACGCGACCCATCCCACCAAGCAGCGGCTCATCGACATGGGCATGGCGATGCTGTTGGAGCATGGCTATCACGACCTCGGCATCCAGGCGCTGCTCGAGGCCACCGGCACGCCCAAGGGGTCGTTCTACCATCACTTCACCGACAAAGAGGACTTCGCGCTGCAGGTGATCGACCAGTACATGCACGCCGTGCACGCCGGCCTGGACGCCTGCCTCAACGACCACGCCCACCCGCCGCTCGTGCGGGTGCGCCGCTTCTTCGAGATGACACAGCGAAGCTATCGCAAGGAGGGCTACATGGGCTGTCTGCTCGGCGGGCTCGGCCAGGAACTCTCCGGCGTCAGCGACGTGTTCCGGTGCAAGGTCGAGTCATGCCTGTCGGCCATCGCCGGCCGGATTGCCGTGTGCCTGGAAGAGGCGCGGCAACACAAGCAGTTGCCCGCCGACGCCAATCCCAGGCGCATGGCCAGCCTGTTGGTGGACTGCTGGGAGGGCGCGGCGCTGCGCAGCCGGCTGCGCGGCAGCCCGGCGCCGCTGACCGCCATGCTCGACTTCTATTTCGACCACGCCGTCAGCCGTTGAGCTCGACCCGCCGGCGCAAGGCCCGGAACGCCGCCAGCATCTCCGCATAGGTGAAGTTCGCATTCCGCCCGCTCGGGTTGGGCAACACGAACACTACGGTGTCGCCGATGCGCTCGGGCTGCAATCCCAGCGTCACCTTGTCTTTACGCTCGGGAAACATCGCGCGAAACACCGTGACGCCCACCATCGCGATCAGCGGCGGCTTGTAGCGCAACACCTTGCGTCGCAGCCGCAGTCGTCCGGCGACATACTCCGCCGGCGACAACGTGCTGATGCTCGGCGTCGCTCTGGGGACGATGTTCGTGATGCCGAAGTTGAACTCTGGCAGCCGGTCATCGTCTTCGAAGGTCAGCGGCTCAGGGACCAGCTTCGATTCGTGCAGTAGCCTCCAGAACCGATTCGAGAAGCCCGCAAAGTGATGCCCGCTCAGCGCCGAGCGCACGCCCGGGTTGATGCCGACAAACAACACGCGCACGCCGGGTTTGATGCGATCGCGAAGGGGCGGGTACGAACTGAAATCCGGGCGCATCGTCTTAGAGGAGGGCATGCGATAACAGAATAGGCTGAACCAGATAAATGCCGCGCGCGCACGATAGAATGACCCGTCCTTGGAGGTCATGATGCACCGCTTGGTTACCCGCTCGATTCTGTTCCTGTCTCTCGTCGCGCTGCTATCGGTCGATGTGATCTACGCTCAGGTTCCTGCGTCTGCGCCGGTCACTGCCATTCGTGCCGGGCGGCTGCTCGATCCCGAGAGCGGGCGCATCCTCACCAACCAGATCATCCTGATCGAGGGCACGCGCATTCGCGAGGTGGGCGCCGGCCTGGCAATTCCGGCGGGCGCGCAGGTGATCGATCTGTCAGCCATGACGGTGATGCCGGGCCTGGTCGAAGCGCACAATCACCTCGCGCTCACTTACAAACCGGTGCCCGAGAACAACGTCTACTACTACACCTACGTCCAGGAATCGACGGCGCTGCGCGCCATCCAGGCGGCGTCCAACGGCATCCAGATGCTCGCCTCCGGCTTCACCATCGTCCGCGACATGGGCAACAACGGCAACTACGCGGATACCGCGCTGCGCCAGGCCATCGAGCAGGGCTGGATCCCGGGGCCGACCATCATCAACTCCGGCATCATCATCGGCGGCATGGGCGGACAGTTCTTTCCGACGCCCGAAATGGCGAAGGACCACAACATCGTCTACCCCGAGTATCTGGACGCCGACACCCCGGATGAAATCGTGAAGGCCATTCGCCAGAACGTGCTGTTCGGCGCCAAGGTGATCAAGATCTGCGTGGATTGCAAGCCGTACGGCTACACCGCGGACGAGATTCGCCTGGTAATCCGCGAGGCCGCCAAGTCGGGCATGAAGGTCGAGGGCCACGTGCAGACCCTGAACGGCGCGAAGAACGCGATTGAGGCCGGCATCTGGTCGATTGCGCATTCGGGCGCGCTGACCGATGAAATGCACAAGCTGATGGCGCTGAAGGGCATTTGGCGCGCGGGCACCGAAACGCCGCCGGGGCTCGAGGGTCATCCGGTCTCGGCGCAAGCCTACGAGCGCACGGTGGCTGGCCTCAAGAACGCGTATCAGAACAAGGTGCCGCTGACGTTTTCGACCGACGCCGACTACTGGGTGCCCGGCAAGACGCGCGGCGAGCTGTGCCTCGAATTCATCAAGACCTGGATCGATGCCGGCATCCCCAACGCCGATACCTTGCGCGCCATGACCATCAACGGCTACAAGGTCAGCGAGACCGAGACAACGCGCGGGCCGATCAAGGCGGGGTTCTTTGCCGACATGATCGCGCTACCAGGCAACCCGCTCGAGGATCTCAGCGCGCTCAAGGACGTGCGGTTTGTGATGAAGGACGGCGTCGTGTTCAAGAGGGACGGTGTGATGACGCCGTCGGCGTTCTTCCACGCGGGCCCGGTCAACGGGTGGCGGATTCGGTAGCGTTCACGCTGCCATGATTATCGCCGGACAGTCGGGATCCAAAGCCGGTTCCACCGAGTTCTGGAATCGATCGATGCATCGTCGTACGGTGTTATAATCGATCGAAATAATGGAGACCGTCACTATTTCACCGAAGTTCCAGGTGGTCATCCCCAAGGGCATCCGCGAACGGCTCAAGCTGCGCTCGGGGCAAAAGGTTCAAGCCATTCTCTACGACGACCGCATTGAGTTGGTGCCAGTCCGGCCGGCCAAGGCGATGAAAGGCTTTCTAAAGGGCATCGACACAACCGTCGCGCGCGAGGACGACCGGTTGTGAACGTCGTCGACTCTTCTGGATGGCTGGAATATTTCGCGGGTGGGCCGAACGCGAACTTCTTTGCGAAGCCGATTGAAGCCACTTCGGAGCTTGTGGTTCCGACCTTGAGCCTCTATGAAGTCTTCAAGAAGATCGCGCAGCAACGCGGCGAGGGCGATGCGCTGCAGGCCATCGCGGTGATGCAGCAGGGCCAGGTTATCGACCTGTCGTCCACTCTGGCCCTATCGGCCGCAAAGGTAAGCCTGCAGTTGTCGATGCCGATGGCCGACAGCGTGATCTTTGCAACTGCACGCGCGTTGGATGCGGTCTTGTGGACGCAGGACGCCGACTTCGCCGCCGTGCCCGGCGTTCGGTATGTTGCCAAGAAGGCCGGTTAGGTTCCGAGTTCGCTGCGCAGGAGCTCATCAAGGAGGAGGCCTCTTCAGGCCTCTCCAACTCTAAGCTCGATTGAATGGTGGCCTGCGCATCCTCACCCCCGTCGCATCAAACACCGCATTCGCCACCGCCGCCAGCATCGGCTTGACCATCGTCTCGCCGGCCCCGTAGTGCTGCAGGTCAGGGCGATTCGGGTTCGGGTCGCCGTTCACGATCACCACGTCAATCCGCTCAGGCGTGTCCTCGTGGCGCAGAGTCGGGTGCGTCACCCAGTCCACGCTGGTCACCTTCTCGGCGTCGAACTTGACTTCCTCGTGCAGCGCGCGGCTGAGGCCGTAGAGGGTGCCGGCTTCGACGACGCGGATCAGCGCCTCGGGGTTGATCACCAGGCCGCAGTCGTGAGCGACGACGATCCGTTTC
>Ga0163144_10017742_pt1 | contig 14470 bp, 13 predicted proteins | sample OliLak19BULKMAT1_FD_123175 | JGI IMG/M metagenome (GOLD analysis project Ga0163144, IMG submission 123175) | Freshwater microbial mat bacterial communities from Lake Vanda, McMurdo Dry Valleys, Antarctica - Oligotrophic Lake LV.19.BULKMAT1 | ecosystem: Environmental > Aquatic > Freshwater >... | reverse complement strand
ACTTGATCGCAGATCGCGACCTTGCGCCCGGCGCGCAGGATTTTCGCGATGTAGCCGGGAGCGGCATGAAACGGGATGCCGCACATCGGCACGATGCCGCGTTTGGTGAGCGCGACGTTGAGAATCTGCGCGCCGTTTTGCGCGTCCTCAAAAAACATTTCGTAAAAATCGCCAAGCCGAAAAAGCAAGAGCGCGTCCTTGGGCAGTTCGCTTTTGATTCGGCGATACTGCGCCATCATGGGAGTGAGTTGCGCTTCGGACATCAGGGAAAGGTTTTTACAGAATGCGGGGAATGAACAGGAAATTATGGATTTTGGGAAGGCTGACCGGACAGGGAATCCCGAAAAATGCGGGAAGAAATCCGTCACAAGGAAACCAGGGGAGCCGCCGTATGCCATTCCCACTGAAACTGGCGGAGAGAGAGGGATTCGAACCCACGGTAGTGTTACCTACGCACGCTTTCCAGGCGTGTGCCTTAAACCACTCAGCCATCTCTCCACGAGTCAGCGTAATCTGGAGGACTCCAGAGGCCGGCGCAACGTTTTTCACCGCGACACGTTTTTCACCGCATCGCCTTGTTTCGAGCAGGAGGATTCAAGTTGAATATTAACTGCCCTGAACCAGTCGATTGATGTAGCTTACTCACTCGAATCATTTGGACGAGAACGACGACACGACGTAAACTAAAAGTGGCCGAGTTGAGATTGAGCGAAAGGATTGAAATGAAAACGAACTTGTTACGCGGATGGCGGTCGATTTTCGCCGTGAGCTGCACTGTGGCGTTGCTCGGTTGCCTGGATCAACCGGGAGAATCCAATGCGCAAACCGCGCGCGTCGTAAACACGACCAACAGCCCTGTGGTTGAACCGCCTGCCATTGCCGACGAGGCGCCACCGCTCAAGGCCGTCATCCCGCCCGCGGATCTTTCACCGGGATTGCCCGAAGTCATCCAACTGGCCCAGTCCGCCGTGGGCGATGAAGTCCTGCTGGCTTACATCGAGAAATCAGAGCGGTCGTTCAATCCCACCGTGGATGAAATTGTCTATCTGAAAGACATCGGCCTTTCTGAAGCGGTAATTGCCGCGCTGGTTCGCGCCACAGACGAAACGAATGCCGTTCCGCAATCTCCACCAATCCCCGCGCAGAATAACAATGTTTTCCAGGCGCCCGCACCCGCTCCCGAGGCGAATCGACCCAGCCTGGTCGATGCTGCTGCCCCTTCCTATTCCGTGGCGGCCGAACCGTCCTACACCGAAGTTGCGCCAGCACCGAGCCAGCAGGTGAACATCAGTTATTTCGAGAGCGCCTTGTCACCGTACGGAAGCTGGGTGGAGGTGGCGGATTATGGCCGGTGCTGGCAGCCGACGGTGGTCGTTGTCAACCGAAGCTGGCGTCCCTATGCGGATCGTGGCCGTTGGGTTTACACGTCTTCCGGCTGGTATTGGCAGTCCGATTATTCGTGGGGTTGGGCGCCGTTCCATTACGGACGGTGGCACCGCGATCACCACATCGGCTGGGTGTGGGTTCCCGGATCCACGTGGGGTCCGGCCTGGGTAAGCTGGCGCTATACGGATTCCTATTGCGGCTGGGCGCCGTTGCCGCCTGCGGCCCGCTACGAAAGCTACGGATTTTACTACCAGAGCTCACGCGTCGGGATCGGTTTTGATTTCGGATTGCACCACGACTATTACACGTTTATTCCGACGAGCCGATTCTGCGATCGGAATCCTTACCGGCATTACGTTTCGGGGTCTCATTCCAGAACCATTTATAACAACAGCACCGTGATCAACAATTACGTGCGCGGGAACAACAACACCATCATCAACGAAGGCATCGGGCGCGATCGGATTTCCAGGGCGACTCACGCGCCCATCCGCACCCTGGGATTGCGAGATTTGCCGGCCACGACGGCTCCCGTCGGGCGAACAGAGCGAGTGGAAGGAGACCGCCTGGCGGTTTTTCGCCCGAATGTGACCGCGCACGGCGCAGCAACCCGCGCGCTCACTGGTTCATCGCGAGCAACGGCGGCGACCATAGCCGAGAATAATTCGCCGCCTGCAAACCCGGGCGCGCCTCAGCGAAGCAGCGCGACGATGAATCGATCGGGCATCGGACACTCCAATCCCCGCGAAACCGCGGTTACAACACCGGCGACGCAGGCACAGGCGACACCGACGCGGACAGCCACTTCGCCCGGACACACCACCTTTCCTCGGACCTGGTCGCAGACATCGGGCACAGCGCGCAATTCAGCTTCGACTGCGGATCAGCGCCAGCTCCTGACGGACAATTCCAATTCAGGTGGAACCGCCCCGTCATCCGGCGTAGCACAGACCACGCACGGCGCTTCCGGGTTGCGACGTTTGCCCAGCGCGCAGCCATCTACGCCCGGCCAGCGGCAGGTTCCGGCTAGTATTTCGGAAACCTTAAGGCCGCGCGAAACGGCGACAGTTTCGCAACCAGCCCCGCGAGTCCAGCCCTCGCCGATTTCCGTTCCCCAGGCCCAGCCCGCCCGACGCGAGTATAATCAATCGCCGGCGCGAAACCACACCCCGACCCTTGGCTCTTCGCGTTCGCTGCCATCGGCGCAACAGCCCAATTACAATATCCCGAACAACGGAAATCAAAGTTCACGATTCGAGCGATCGGCCCCCCGATCCATTCAGTCTTTCCCGCGCGCGACAGCCCCGACGGTGTCCGCGCCGCCTCAACAACCGCAGCAACGCATACAGACGGCGCCGCAGCGTTCAGAACCGGCGACCCGCCAGCCAGTGGATCGCTCCAACCGGGGGCACCGGACCAAGGATTAACTCCGTCCCGCTGCGCGCGCGTTCGACAGCGGGGACGACAAAGAGCTTTGCCACACAGCCCTCCTGCGGGAGGTATCTGAATTCGAGGCCCGACCATCGTCGGGCTTGCTTACTTCTGAGATCCTCCTGATTTTTCCTGTTGCTCATCCGAAACATTGCAGGACACCTTTTCGTGGGATATGAACCGAAAATCAAAAGCCACCGACCGCACCCCCATGCCATTCGTCTTTCTGAACGTGGCGACCACGGCGGATGGGAAAATCGCTCCGGCCAATCGCCAGTTCGAACCATTCAGCAGCCCGCGTGATCACGGTCTGCTGCTCAAGTTGCGCACCGACGCCGACGCCGTGATGTCCGGGGCACGCACGGTCGATTCCGTCCCGGTGAATCTCGGACCGGGCCCGGCAAAATACCGGCGGATGCGCGTGAAGAAAGGTTTGTCAGAATATAATTTGCGGATCGTGGTCAGCGGTTCGGCTTCAATCGACCCGGACGCGGAAATTTTTAAGCACAAGTTTTCCCCGATCATTATCCTGGCAACGGAACGCGCGCCGAAACGAAGGATCGAGCGATTGCAGAAACTCGGCGCCGAGGTGGCCATATTCGGAAAGACAGAATTGGACTTCCCCAACGCACTGCGCTGGCTTCGGAATAAGTGGAACGTCAAACGACTCCTGTGCGAAGGCGGCGGGGAGATCAACGCCGGCTTGATCCGCGCCGGGCTCGTCCATGAAATCTATCAAACGCTTTGCCCGGTCATTTTCGGAGGCCGCGACGCGCCCACTTTGGCGGACGGACAGGGATTCGACCGACTGCGCGACGCGACGCGGCTAAAAATGAAGGCCATGAAGCGTCACGGGGACGAGCTTTATTTGATTTGGGAAGTGCTGCCGGGTTGAATTTGCCAGCCATCGAAACGAAGTCTTTGTTTGACGGGACAATCCTCCTTAAATAGGTTCTCCCACTCGCGATTTGGCGAAAATGGGTTTTCGCACGAACGACCGGCAATTTGCGCGCGAGGAAATGCCGACAGGAAAGGTTATTTGTGAATGTAACAGTTGAAAATCTGGCTCCGTGCAAAAAACTCGTGCGGATCGAAGTCGAGGCTGCGAAAGTCGATGCAGCGTTTGAAGACATGCTGAAGAATTATCAGCGCCAAGCGCGGTTGCCCGGCTTTCGCCCGGGAAAAGCGCCCAAGGCAATGGTCGAGAAACGCTACGAGACCGACATTCGCGACGAGGTCAAAAAGAAAATGATCCCGGACGCCTACCGCGACGCTCTCAAGGAACAAAAGCTCGATGTCGTCGGCTATCCTGACATCGAGGAAATCCAATTTGGCAAAGGCCAGGCGTTGCAATTTGCCGCCACGATCGAGACCGCCCCGGAATTTGAGATGCCCGACTACAAGGGGCTTCCCGCCCAACGCGAAAAGGGCGATGTGGCGGATGAAGACGTCCAAAAGGCGATTGATCTTTTGCGCGAACGCCAGACCGGTTTCAAAACGGTCGAGCGCGAACTAAAGGAAGGGGATGTCGCGGTCGTCAATTACACCGGCACGAGCGACGGCCAACCGCTGACGGAAATTGCCCCGACCGCAAAAGGGTTGACCGAACAAAAGAATTTCTGGGTCAACATCGACAAGAATTCGTTCATCCTCGGCTTTGCCGAGCAACTCGTTGGCGCGAAAGCCGGCGACAAGCGAACCGTCACCGTCGATTTTCCGGCGGATTTCGTGACGCCGCAACTGCAGGGCAAGAAAGCGGTGTACGATGTCGAAGTGGTCGAAGTTAAGGAGAAGACTTTGCCCGAGATGAACGACGAGCTGGCCAAGGCCTACGGCGCGGAAACTCTTGAGAAGCTGCGCGAAGGAGTCCGCACCGACCTGGCCAACGAACTCAAATACAAAAAGGAACGAAGCGTCCGCGAGCAAATCGTGAAAGGATTGCTCGACCGCGTCACCTGCGAGCTGCCCGAGTCATCCGTGCTGCAGGCAACGCGCAACATTGTTTACAACATCGTCACGGAAAATCAAAAGCGCGGCATTTCCAAGGAAATGATTGATCAGCAGAAAAACGAGATTTATCTCTCCGCGAATTCGGACGCCAAGGAACGGGTGAAAGCGTCATTCCTTTTTCAAAAGATTGCGGAGAAGGAGGGGATCAAGATTGAGCAAACCGACGTGTTGCAACGCATCCAGCATCTGGCGGCGAACTACCAGATGCCCCCGGACAAGTTCATCAAGGAATTGCAGAAACGAAACGGCATCCCGGAAATCTACGAACAGCTTCAGAACGAAAAAGTCATCGACCTGCTCGTGCAAAACGCGGCTGTGGAAGATGTCGAGCCGGCGCAAAACCCCTCGTGATGACCTCCTGCAGGCCGCGGATTACGAATTCCCGGCGGCTTGCCATTACGTGTTAACCGGGCACACTTCCGACATGGAAATAGTCTTTGCCATAACACAGGAAGCCGATGGCGGTTGTGTGGCAGAATGCCTTTCGCACGACATTTTCACCCAAGCCGATACTTGGGAAGCGCTCCGCGCAAATGTTCAAGAGGCGGTTTCCGCTTTCTTTTTTGATCAACCCAAGCCTGCCACAATCCGCCTGCATTTGGTGCGAGACGAAGTTTTTGCTCACGCGTGAAACTCCCGCGCGATTTAACTGGGGCAGAATTGTCTGAGGTTTGAGAAGGAAGAGATCCTGAGCCGTATGTAAGGCAACAACGCTCAAGCGGAGCGCCCGAATTTTTTCTCCAGCTCGCGATAATTCATTTCGATCAGCGTCGGGCGCCCGTGCGGACAGGTGTAAGGCATCGTGCAATGGCGCAAATCCTCGACCAGCTTTTCCAACTCGGTTCGGGACAACAGATCGTTCGCCTTCACCGCATGGCGGCAAACTGTTTTTGCCACGGTGTGTTCGCCCAGGCGCAAGGTGTTGACGCTCTGTCCGGCGGCCTTCAGTTCGTCAATTAACTGCAAAACGAACGCGCGCGGCTCGGTGACTTTGACAAAAGGCGGCAACGCATCGAGCAAAAAGGTGCGCTCGCCAAATTCGCTCAAGCCGACACCGAGGCGTGTAAGTGAAGCCAGTTGCTGGCGCAGAAAATTCCCGTCCTTCGCCGAAAGCTCAATCGTCTCCGGCAAGAGCAGCCGTTGCGACGCGGCGTTCCCCTGCCCCTCCAGTCGCCGCAACATTTCTTCGAACAGGACGCGCTCATGCGCCGCGTGTTGATCAAGCAAGACGATCCCGCGATCCGACTCGAGCACCACGTAGAGTTTCCCGATCACTCCCACGAAGCGAAGCGGAACACTCAAGAGTGGAACGGGCCGGAAGGCGTCAGGCGCGGGGGGAGGCGGCTCGGAGGATTGAGGATGGAGAATGGCGGGCGGAGGCGGTGGAACAGGCGTCGAACTGGCAAAGCCCGTTTTGAGCGGCGGTTGTGCCGACGGGCGGGACGGCCATTCAATCGACGGTTTCCCTGGCGTTGGAAATTCGGGAAGCGATGGTGTCGAGAATTCCGGCGCGGGCCTGGCTGCAAACGTCGTTCCGACCGCGCTCGTGAGTTGCGGCTTTGGCTGGGCGCTGGCCCCGGAGTCAGCGCCTTCCGCATCCCCGTGAAACGCCAGCAGCGTATCACGAACGGCCTGCGCGACGTGCTGGCGAATCGCGCGTTCCCGATGAAATTTCACCTCCCGTTTTGAGGGGTGAATATTGACGTCCACCTCCGCCGGATCAATTTCCAGAAACAAACTACAGACTGGATACCGCCCTTTCATCAGGGCAGTGTGATAACCTTCCAACAAAGCGAAGTTGAGCCCACGATTTTCGACTGGCCGGCGATTGACGAAGAGATGCTGGTCTTCGCGAGTGGAGCGGGAAACACCAGGAGCGCCGATAAATCCCCAAAGCGACATCCGCGATTGTTGGGCGGCGGAACTTTCCTCGTCGCTCGTCGGCAGGTCGGTCGAGAATTCCACCGCGAGCAACTTCACTTCGCCACCGAGCAGGGCCCGCATTCGCCCGTGTAACGCACTGGATCGGGATTCCCGATTTTCTTCTACTTTCGCGGCAGGCAACTGCCGCACCACCCGTCCGTCTTTCAAGAAAGTGAACGCGACCTCGGGATAGGCCAAAGCGGCCAGGTTGAGATAATGCTGGATGTGCGCAAATTCCGTTTCCTCGCTGCGCAAAAATTTTCGGCGCGCCGGCAAATTGAAAAAAAGCTGGCGCACTTCCACGCTAGTGCCGGTCGCGCACCCGGCCGCCTTGACCTCAAGAATTTTTCCGCCGTTGATGACGATCTGCGTGCCATCTGGCCCGCTCTCCTGCTCGCGGGTCGTGAGGGTAAACCGGCTAACGCTGGCAATGCTGGGCAGGGCTTCTCCGCGGAATCCCATCGTGACGATCGCGCTCAGATCCTCCGCGCGCTGAATTTTGCTCGTGGCATGCCGTTCGAGGCAAAGCAACGCGTCATCCTTGCTCATGCCAAAACCGTCGTCCGTGACGCGAATCAGGCTGCGCCCGCCCGCCTGGATCTCCACGGTCACGCGCGCGGCGTTGGCGTCGAGCGCGTTTTCAACCAGTTCCTTCACGACGCTGGCTGGCCGTTCCACCACCTCCCCCGCCGCGATCTGATTCGCGACCTGTTCAGGCAGTAAACGAATTCGATTCATGGCAAGGCGATCCAATCACGCCGGCCGCAACGGCAGAGTGAAGCCAAAGATCGCCCCGCGACCCGGCTCGGTTCGGAAGTAAATCTCCCCTTTGTGATCTTCGATAATCCTCTTGCAAATGGTCAGGCCGAGCCCGGTTCCGTGTGATTTGCCATGCGTCATGAACGGCTCGAACAACCGGCTTTCCATTTCAGGCGCAACCCCCGGGCCGCTGTCCTCGATCTCCGTGGTCACCCCGTTTTCCTTCATCGCAAAACGAAATGTAATTGTTCCGCCCTCCGGCATCGCATCCACTGCGTTGTGGATCAAATTATGAAAAACGCGGGACAAGCGCGCGGGGTCGATCTTGATCGAGATCGAAGGCGGCGGGGTTTGGATTTCGACGCGCACCGAATTTGATTTGGCCTCGGCGCTGATCTCCTCCAGCAAATGCTCGACAAAGACGGAAAAATCGACGGACGCCAAAACCATGGATGGCTGGGAGCCGCGTGTGAATTCCAACAGCTCATTGGCCATTCCTCCGATGCGCTCGACCTGCTGGAGAATGCGGCTTCGCGACACGGCGCGCGATTCCGCGCTCGCCTTTTCTGCTCCCGCCATCTCTGCGGCGACGCCGATGATAGCCAGGGGATTTTTCAAGTCGTGAACGATGGAGCTGGCGAAACGGCCCACCAGCGCGAGCCGCTCCGACTGCAAAACTTCGCGAATGTATTGCCCGTTGAAATCGCGCAGGCGCCAACTGATTTCCCTCACAAAACCGGCGGACAACTGCGGGATGATCTCCATCATCCGCGTCAGTTCGTCGCGTGGAATAAAATAAACCGTCGTCTCCCGTTCCGCCGTCGCCGTTGCCGAACGCGGATCGCTGTCCATCACGGACAATTCGCCAAAAACTTCTCCCTCGCCCAACTGCGTCAAGACCAGCCGATTTCCGTAATCGAGCATCACCGAAATCTGGATCAGCCCATCTTTGACGATATAAATGCCGTCGCCGGTTTCGCCTTCGACGAAAATATCCTGGCCGACCGGGAACACGATTTCGCGAACCACCGTGCGAACGCGATCGAGTTCGCTGGAAGCCAGAGCGCTAAAGAGCCGGGTTGATTCAAGGGGAATCATACCGTCATCTTACGAGCAAAAGATATTGCGTAAAGCAGAGATAAACCAAAAAAAACACCCTGCATCCGACACGGAGGGGACAGCGCGCGACGCCTCGAAGTAGCGGTTTCCAAAGGTATCGCCTCTGGCGTATCCCCCAAACACCAGCGGCAATCCGTTCCGAGGCACCTTCGGGCTGACCGCTATTCCACGGCTGCATCCGCCCGCCGATCAACAGTCAATTTTCTTGCCATCCGGGAAAAAGTGGCGATGGTTTACACCATTAATCATTAAGGAAACTGGCATGGACGCTCCAGACCGATGCAAATATTTTAGGACGGAACCCGGAGGCTTCACGTTGATCGAACTGCTCGTCGTCATCGCCATCATCTCCATTCTCGCGTCACTCCTGTTGCCGAGTTTGTCGAAGGCCAAGCAAAGCGCGCATCGAATCAAGTGCGTGAGCAATCTCAAACAACTCGGCACCGCGATCGAAATGTACGCCACCGATCACGACGACCGGTTGCCCGGTCCGGTCTGGCAGGGATTTTACGATACCTATTTCGACGACGGCTCGAAGGACGCGAGAATCCGGATGCCTTACTACATCGCGACTTATCTCGGTTTGCCCGCACCGACGCCGGAAGTCCGGCGCCTCGAAGTAGCCAAATGCCCGGCCGCAGAACGCGCCTGGACCTCCGCTCCTTTCGGAAGCTCGCCGAGATCCCTGCAACAACCGCTCAGCTACATCGTCAGCGTGGAAGTGCAGAACCGGACAAACGACATCATATCGCGCCCGTTCGGGTATCCGTATGGAAGCCTTCCGAACAGCGGCGCGTCTGGAGAAGATGATATGCCCAAACGCGTCCGCGACATCCGCAATCCGTCGGGTTCCTGGGCCATTGTCGATGCAGACCAATTAAATGCCGTGAGTCTGGCCGCGTATTATCCGTTCCTGCCCAGGGAACGCGCCCACAAGCGAGTTCGCAACCAACTTTTCTTCGACTGGCACGTGGCGACGACGAAGGATGACGGTCAGCAGATAGCGCAGTGAGTTGATTGTTTTCCGAGTTGCAACGGGGACGTTGTGCCGGAGGCAGGCAGGAATGTCCAGCCGACTCCTTTCGCAGCGGTGTCAAGATACCCGCGGCAAACACGACCCTTCGGACTTCCGCCGTGACAACGGCGTATCAATCCCATTGACTGCTTCCCGTGTGCGGCGTTTGCAATTGCCGCGCGCGCCGGAACGGCGTCACCAAAAAAACGTGAACCTCCTCAACCATCCCAAGGGCCGGATCACGCTCTTCACCTTGCTCTATCTGAGCGAGGGTGGGCCGATTGGGTTCATCTGGTGGGCACTGCCGACCATGCTCCGCAGAGAGGGGGTCGAGGTGGCGAAAATCACGGGACTGACCGCGCTGCTGGTCTTGCCCTGGGTGTTCAAGTTTCTGTGGGCGCCGCTGGTCGATGCAATGCGAACACCGCGCTGGGGATTTCGCGCCTGGATCATCTCCGCTCAACTGGCCATGGGGCTCACTTTGTTGCCGCTCATTTGGCTTGATCCAGTGAGGCATTTCCAATGGTGGGCGGCCCTGCTGCTGTTGCATGCGTTTTGTGCCGCCACACAGGATGTGGCCATCGACGCCCTGGCCATCAACCTCGTGCCCGAAGATCAACGGGGTGTTCTTAACGGTTGCATGCAGGGCGGCATGCTCGTGGGGCGAAGCCTATTCGGCGGCGGCGCGCTGCTCGTGGCGTCGGTCTGGGGGAAACAATGGGTGATCATTGCGTTGGTCGCGTGCATCTGGGCAACGACGTTGTTTCTGCTCGGCGCGAAGGAGCCGGTGGAACGCCTCGGGTTCAAGAATCGCATCGCCGATTTCCGGGTGCATCTATTCTCGGCGTTCCGGCGGAAAACCACATGGCTTGGGTTGGCATTTGCTTTGACATCTGCGGCGGGTTTTGAAGCCACCGGCCAGCTCGCCGGCCCCTTTCTGGTGGACAGGGGCGTTCCGGAAAAAACCATCGGACTGTTCTTTGGCGTCGTCGTGGTGGGTGCCACGCTCGTGGGCGGCCTGATCGGAGGCAAGTTGTCCGACCGTTGGGGACGCATCCGCGCGGTGGCGATCTTCCTTGTCGGGTTCGTGACCATGATCGCCGGACTCGCGCTATCCGACTACGCCACGACGAAGTCGTCTCCGTCCGTGCTGATGGGGTGGCTGGCGGGAATGTATTTTTTTATCGGGCTGTTCACTGCGTCGTCCTACGCGCTGTTCATGGACCTGACGGACGCGAGGCTCGGAGGCACCCAGTTCAGCGCGTTCATGTCCGCGACCAACGGCTGCGAATCCTGGTCGGCCGCAACTGGCGGACGCATCGTCGCCGCATCCGGGTACTCCAGTTCCTTCCTGGTTATGAGCGCTGTTTCGTTGTTGAGCCTGCCGTTGTTGAAACTGTTGGCGAAAGAACGCAGAAAGAGCGGCCAATAAATTTTTCCAAACCCAAAATGCGATTGATGATTACCCGCCGCCGGTCGCGACGTGGCTCATTTGGATTCTTCAGCCTCCGGCATCGGCTTTCCGCAACGCCGGCAAAAGCGGGCGTCCTCCGCGTGCCCCTCGGCTGAACAATTCGGGCAGCTCCGCCGACTGGTGTGGATGTATTCGCGCGCGAACTCGGCGGTGACGATTCCCGTCGGCACGGCGATGATGCCGTAGCCGGTCACCATCAAGATGCTCGCAAGAAATTGGCCCAACGGCGTCTGGGGCGTGACGTCACCATAACCCACCGTGGAAAGGGTGACCACCGCCCAATAGACGCTTTGCGGGATGCTGGTGAAGCCGTTGACCTCGCCTTCCACCAGATACATGAGCGAGCCGAAAATCACTACCAGGATCACGACAGCGAGAAGAAACACCTGGATCTTCGCGCTGCTGGATTTGAGTGCCCGCGTGATTGTTCGGGCTTCCTGCAAGTATTCCACCAGTTTTAGGACTCGAAACACACGCAACACCCGCAGGGCGCGCACGACGACGAAATACTCGGCCCCAGGCACCAGCAGACTCAAGTAGGTCGGAAGGATCGCGAGCAGATCGACGATCCCGAAAAAGCTTCGCGCATAATGCAGAGACGATTTTACCGTCCAAAGCCGCGCGGCGTACTCGATCGTGAAGAGAATTGTGAAGAACCATTCCAGAACAACCAATTCCCGGTCATAGTCGGCGCGTATGCCCTTCACACTGGCCAGCATCACGGCCACAACGCTGAGCAAAATGCAAACAATCAGGCAGACATCGAAGTTGCGCCCGGCCGGTGTGTCCGCTTCAAATATGATTATCCGCCAGCGTTCGCGGATGGTAGCCGATTCGGATTTCTTCATAGGCAGTTTCACGGAATGCGTCGGCACATCCTGAAACCCCCAATCCCAACTGACAAGCCTGTCTTCACGGCCTTGCGTGCGCGCAGAGCCTGGTTTTTTAAAAAAGGCTTTGCCCGGCTGCGACCCAAACACTCCCTCAAGCCCGTCTTTTGGTGAGCAATGAAATGATAAACACCACCAGGAAGATAACGAACAGCACTTTGGCGATGGTAGTCGCCAGTCCAGCCACTCCGAAAAACCCGAAGGCTCCGGCCAGGATCGCGACCAACAGGAATACCAACGAGTAATACAGCATAGCTTTCTTTCCGTGAATCTCGCGGATCCATCCATCTTTCTCGCCCGAACGATCAGCGGTTCAACACCAAAGAGTCTATTCCGTTCCGGAGACCGGAACCAATGACCCAACCGCTGAAACGGTCATCAGTTTTTGCGCGGGTGGGCACATGGGGGAAAGATTACCTGATCGTTCGCCGGAACGACTTTGCTCATCTCCAGTTTCGTAAAATTATTGAGGTTTCCGCCCGGACTGAAACTCATTTCGACGCCCAGCGCGGCACCGAGCGCATCGACATTCGAATGGCCTGGTCCAACCGCCGCCACTCGGGTTCGTTGGACGCGACAAACCGCCAATATGCGGCGGAGTGGTTCATGTGAACGGTGTGGCAAAGCTCGTGAATCAAAAGATAGCGAACCACATCGGGATTCAAGAAAAGGAGTTTGGCGTTCAGGCTGATCGTTCTCGTTCGGGAGCAACTTCCCCATCGCGATTTCTGCAACCGAACCACAGCTTTTCCGAACGGCAAATTGAGTTCATGGCTGACCCGGAGAAGCCACGGCACCAGCGTGTCCTGCCCGCGCCGGCGCAACCATCGTTGCAAGACACGTTCGCACGCGAGCGCGCTCGCCACGTTTCCGGAAAGGGTGAGGCAATCCGGCCCCGTCTGACGCAACAGCACAGACCCGACATCGCGAGGCCGATAATTGATCTGCCAAACCTCGTTAATCGCCGGCAGGATGATCTGCGCGGGAGAGCCTTTGATTTGTTCGAAAGGAAATTCTGTGCGATGCCGGGCAAAACGGCGCTCGGTGGACTCGATCCATCGCCGCTTCCGCTCCAGCAACTGCGGAATGTTCCGCAAGTCGTATCCGCGTGGCACCACCACCTGGAGCCCGTCGCGAATGGACATCCGAAAGCAAACGTTCCTGGCGCGCAGGCTGACGCGAATGTGGTGAGGGATTGGTTCGCTCATAACGAATCCATCATCGGGTGGGTTGCAATAAATTTAAAGAACTTTGCTTTGGCGCCGGTGCGATTGAGCGTCACAGGCAACCACCGCGCGGATTCTCAAGTTGCCGACCCGTCATCGGTTTTGACAGGTTCGGCGGATCAAACCCTGCCGATTGCAAATCGGCGATACAGCAGCTTGAAAAGCTGCGCTACGGGTCAGTGGACGGACCGCCACATTCAATCGCGCGCGCAGCAATTTTTCCCTTTGCACTTCCGTTTTTGATCTTATCTTTTCAAACCATGAACCTGTCCACCGCGTTTGCGAACGCAGCCAGCATTGATTTGCAAAAATCGGCCCTGTTTTGGGGCGAGGAGGATTTTTCTTTCGGACAACTTCTGGCCCAATCGCATTGGGTCGCCCGGAAACTGCAAGAGGAATTTGGCGTCAAGCCCGGCGACCGGGTGGGGCTTTGGCTGAAGAACTGCCCCCAATTCGTTCCAGCAATTTTTGGCGTGCTGCATGCCTGCGGAGTCGCCACGCCGATCAACAATTTTCTCAAACCGGATGAGGTGAATTACATTTTAGCCGACGCGGGTATTGACGTGGTGATCACTGATTTATCGATGTCCGAGGGGGCCGCGAAATTATCCGCGCTCCGGCCCCAATTGAAGTTCATGCACGTGGAGGATCTGCCAGCCCAGCCAGAGGCTCCCGGCCAATTCGTTCCTTCGCCGCGTTTGACGGAAGACCTTGCGGTTCTCATTTACACGTCCGGCACCACGGGCCGACCGAAGGGGGCGATGCTTTCGCACGGCAACCTGCTGCACAACGTGGAAAGCTGTCGAATCGTGCTCCAAACCGTGGGCGAGGATCGCATCGTCGTGTTGCTGCCCATGTTTCACAGCTTCATGCTGTGCGTCGGCATCATGCTGCCCATGCTCATCGGCGGGTCAATCGTCCTCATCAAATCAGTTCATCCGCCCAAGAATATCGTGCAGGAGATCCTGCACCGTCGCGCCACGATTCTCCCAGCCGTTCCGCAACTCTTCCGCACCCTGATGCATTCTTCCATACCCGATCTTCCCTTGCGCATTTGCATCAGCGGCGGCGCGCCGTTGTCCGGGGAAATTCTCCGCGAATTCAGCGCCCGGTTTCCCGTCCCGCTCGTCGAGGGTTACGGCCTGAGCGAGGCCAGCCCCGTGGTCAGCTTCAACCCCCTGGAAAAACAGAAGGCCGGGTCGATCGGCAAGCCGGTCACCGATGTCGAAGTGACCGT
>Ga0163144_10017740_pt1 | contig 14471 bp, 8 predicted proteins | sample OliLak19BULKMAT1_FD_123175 | JGI IMG/M metagenome (GOLD analysis project Ga0163144, IMG submission 123175) | Freshwater microbial mat bacterial communities from Lake Vanda, McMurdo Dry Valleys, Antarctica - Oligotrophic Lake LV.19.BULKMAT1 | ecosystem: Environmental > Aquatic > Freshwater > Lake... | reverse complement strand
TGATGAAACTCGCGACTCCCCCGTCCGTGATCCCACATTTCATGACGTGATAGGCGGGGATCTCGCGAGCCAGAAATTCTTCCAGCAGCTCGTTGTTCATCTGGTCGCCGAACATGCCGGCGCCGGCGACGTGAATCACGACGGTCGAAAGACAGCAAAACGAGAAGATTGAACCAAAGACGATATTGAGAGTGCCGATGGTCGGAATGCTTCCGGGAACGCTTCGCTTCATCTGCTTTCTCCGCGGCGGGAACCCCTGTTGAGATTATCGCCTGAATGCGATTTGAACAATACGCGCATGAAGAAAGGCGAGCCGGGCGCTTTTGCGACGGGAGTACGTATACTCCGGGCGCTTACGCTTCCGGCTCGCCAAACTTTTGAACACCGGTCGCTTACGCTTCCGGCTCTGAATGGGTTAACGCTTGACGCACACCAGCGACTCTTCCGTGTAAGCCGCCTGCGTCAGCAGGTCGCGGATGCTCGGGCGGGCGCTGATGGGGCAGCCCGTCGGGCACGGCGCGGGGCAGGGCATCGGGCACGGATCGCAATAGGGAATGCAAACCGAAATCTTGCGCGCCACTTTCACGTTCACGCAGTACGGCTCCATCCGGCAGCTCGTCACCGGAACTTGACGCACGATTTGGCGGGGAATCATTCGGCAGGTCGTGTAGGGAACCTGGCAAACCTTTTCCTCACGCTCCATGCGCGTCCGCGTGCACTTCACCGTGTAGTTCTGCGTTTCCGCAACCATGCGGCAGGTCGTGTACGGCACCTTGCACACCTTGACCTCGGGAACCATGATGCACTTCTGGCACTTCACCATCTTGCAATGATGTTCGGGGATCACGCGGCAGGTGGTGTAGGGCACCTTCTTGACGCGCGTCTCGGGAACCATGATGCACTTCTTGCAGGTGACCAACTTGCAGTGATGCTCCGGGATGATCCGGCAGGTGCTGTACGGAATCCGTTGAATCCGCGTCTCCGAAACGTTGATGCACTTCTTGCAGGTCACCATCTTGCAATGATGTTCCGGAATCATGCAGCAGGTCGTCCAGCACACCTTCTTCGTGCGCACCTCGGCGACCATGACGCACTTCTTGCAGGTCACCAGTTTGCAATGATGCTCCGGTATCGTGTGGCAGGTCGTCCAGCACACCTTCTTCGTGCGGCATTCCGGCACGCAGATTTCGCGATGGCAGGTGACCAGCTTGCAGTGATGCTCCGGAACCATTCGGCAGGTCGTGTAGCACACCTTGCGCGTCGAGCAGACCGGCACGACTTTGCACACGTTGTAGTTGACGACATGGCAATTTTCGCGAGGCACCATCCGGCAGGTCTTCACCATGCGAACCTCCGTCCGCGGGCACCAGATCTTTTTGCACACGGTTCGGCCAGGCAACTGCACCGGGTAACAAATCACCGGACCGGGGCAGTAACGCGACGTGCAGGTGCAGGGATCGAACGTGTACGTCCCAGGCATCCGGCAGCTTTTCGTAATCACGGGACCGGGAATGTGGCAGGTCTCGGTGATCCAGTCGCCGGTCTTGATGCACACCGGCCGTTCGCTCCAAACCTGATCGCAGGTGTAGGTCTTGACGACTTTCTGGCGCGGTTCAAGGACGGTTTTGTACGTCACGCAGGGCACTTCGCATTCGTGCTTGCTGTAGACGGGCTTGCACGTCGTCCAGCGCACCGGCACTTGGTAAGGTTCCAGTTTGCGGTGGTACACCATGTACGGCACGTCCTTGGAATGCTGCTTGATCTCCTGACGGCAGGTGGTCCAGCGCACGGGGACTTGGTACTCATGCCAGGTCGGCTTGCACACGGAGTAGCAAACGTCCTTGGAGTGATTCTGGTACTGCGGACGATAGGTCGTCCAACGCACCGGCACTTGATATTCTTGGACCACTTGCTTGCAGACCGTGTATGGGACTTCCTTGACGTGCTGCGTCACTTCCTTGCGGCAGGTCGTCCAGCGCACGGGCACCTGGTATTCTTGGATGACCGGCTTGCAAACCGTGTAGCATACGTCGCGGGTATGGTGTTGGACTTCGTTGCGATACGTCGTCCAGCGCACCGGAACTTGGTATTCCTGGTACACCGGTTTGCAAACGGTGTAGCGGTGTTCCTTCATGCAGGTCTCGTAAACCGGCTTGCACACCGTCCGGCTGCGCACGACGTCGAAGCACTCGACGACCGGCTTGCATACGGTGTAGCGCATTTCGCGCGTGTGTTTTTCGTAACAGGGCTCGAAGACCGTGCTGCGGCATTCTTGCAGCACCGTTTGATACACGGGGCGGTAGCGAATGCAGGTCTGGTCCTCGAAGACCGTTTGGTAACAGACACGGTAACGCACCGTGGGCATACAACATTGATCCGGGCAGGACTTCTTGGCGGCATAGCGAAACGCTCCGCAATGCGCCGCCTGCGCGGATCCCCCGGTGGTTGCCAGGCCAACCAGGGCTGCCAACAAAGGCAGGAACTTCGAACGCCTCATCTTCCGGCTCCTCCGCTAGGGGAAAGGCACAGGTTCCGATAGGAATGGGCGGCTGCGCCGGCATAGCGCAACCTCCAAGTGAAATGTGCCCGATAAGGCAAACAAGGCAAAATGTTCTTGAGAGAAAAGGTGGGGAATCTACAGGATTCACGTCCGTCTTGGCGAAGCCTTCGGGTCGTGTCGGATCTGCCGGACAAGAAAACACGGCGTCCCGAGCCGATGAAAGCGAGCATGCGGATTGCGACGATTTCATGGGCTCCTCGCCTCTGCCCTCTCCCGCCGCGGCGGGGGAAAGGGAGAGATGGGACGGGGATCGCTTGAATCACTCCCGATTTCTCGCATTATTCATGAATGTTCTTTCACAATCGTTTACACTGATTCGACCTCCAAACATCCGATTTCACTTGGGAAGGCATGGGGCCTATGATCGCGGTTCGCTTCGCGCGGCTGGGCGTGTTGACATTTCTCTTGCCCTCCTGCCTCGCCGCGCAGGACGCCGACCTCAAGGCCGCGCGAACGCTTGAGCGTGCCTTGGAGCGCGTCATCGCGAAGACGGAACCGTCGGTCGCCTGCATCCTCGTGGCGCGCACCGAGCTTTACCGCAAATTCGGTCAGAACCCCGCCGATGTATCCCAAGGAAAGCTGGGAAATTTCGATCCCGCAACGCTGCAGCGTCTGGGCATCAAGAAGACGGACCGCGACGTCTTGAGCGAAAAGCTCGACATGGCTCACCCGCGCCATGTCCCCGAGTCGTTCGGCAGCGGCGTCGTGATTGATCCCAAGGGTCTGATTCTCACCAATTTTCATGTCGTGCGGGATGCGACCAAAGTGTTCGTTCGTTTGCCGGGCGGCAAGGCGAGCTATGCCGACATCCACGCCGCCGACGCCCGCTCCGATTTGGCGGTGTTGCGACTTTTGAAAGTCGGCGCCCCGCTGCCGGTTCCGACTCTGGGAGACGCCGGCAAGCTCAAACGCGGGCAATTCCTCCTCACTTTGACCAACCCGTTCGCGGCGGGTTTTCGCGACGGCCAGCCCAGCGCGTCCTGGGGCATCTTGAGCAACGTCCGCCGACGCAGTCTCGGCATGCGCAAGGAAGAGGATCTCGCGCGCACGTTGCACCAGTACGGCACCTTGTTGCAAACCGATGCCCGCCTCAATCTCGGCTCAAGCGGAGGCGCCTTGCTCGACCTCGAAGGGAATCTCGTCGGCTTGACCACTTCTTGGGCCGGCGTCCACGGCGGCGAAACCCCCGGCGGATTCGCCATCCCCATCGACGAGCGCTTCCGACGCATCGTCGAAGTTTTGCGCAAGGGAGAGGAAATCGAATATGGATTTCTAGGCGTCGGTCTCGCCGAACGCAATTTTGACGATGAACCCGGCGTAACCGTCGGCCAGGTGTATCCAGGCTCTCCCGCCCAACGTGACGCCCGCCTGGCCGAAGGCGATCGCATCCTCGCGGTCAACGGCGACCCCGTCAACGACAGCGACGATCTTTTTTTGTTTCTGGGCGCTCAACTCGCCGGCGCGACCGTGACGCTCGATTTTCATCGGCCCGGCCTGGGAAAACGCTCGGCCAAGGCGACCCTCGCCAAGTTCTGGTCGCCCGGTCCAAAGATATTCTCGTCCTACGGGGCCAGGCCCTTCGTTCGCGGCATGCGCGTGGACGACGCCAGCATCCTCGTCCAGCAGTTGCCGCGCTGGCCCATGATCCCGCCCGGCGTCGTCGTCGCGGACGTGACGCGCGATTCGGCGGCGCACCTGGCGGGCCTCAAAGCCGGAGACGTCGTACTGCGCGTCGGCGCGCAACCCATCCTTGCGCCGGCCGAGTTTTATCGGCTGATGGCAACGCAGAAGGGAGCGGTTGCGCTAACGATTTGGGATGCGACCCGGGAAGGCCCCGGTCCAACGGTTACGGTAAAATAACAGCGCCGACGACGCGAGCGCCCTGTCATGTTAGCACGACGCGCGAGCGAGTGAATTCACTCGCTCGCGCGTCGTGCTAACCGGTGGCGCCCTTACTTCTTCGTCCCTGGGGGCGTCGCGTATTCCAAGTTAATGCGCGTCGCCTGATCGCGGAGGATGCCGAGCACTTGATTGTCGAAGCTGTTCGCCGGCCGCAATCCCCAACAATTTGCTCCCAAAATCGCTTTGCGCAACATCATGACTTGGCTCCTTTGTGCAGCAACCGTCTTCGCGAGGGACGCTATACCAAGGACGATGCAGACCCATCGATGGATTGACCCTTGCGTCAACGCGTACTCGCGCAGTTCCGCGATCGCTTTCGCGTGTCCTTTTTTTTCATTGTGGTGTCTCCCGTTCGGCCGGATCGACCGTCCGCCTTCGCATCGGCACGGCAAAGGGCGGATTTTCCGGAACGCACGGCAATCTCGTCTTCCTCGGCGAATCCGCCAACTCTTTCGTAGTCTTACTCATGCGACAAGTTTACGGAAACGGCAGGATCGAATTGTGTTGTCCCTATCTCCTTGGTGGGCTACATTGAAAGTGTGAGGTACGTCCTTCCCCACGCCGCGTGACGGAACTCCTCCCTTGCCGCGCGTGCAATTTTTTCGGCCACACCATTTTGAGTCATGCCGCATACCGTTTCACATTTTGGAATGACGCATCTTTCCGAGGATAGGAGTCTTTACATATGTCGTCGACCACGCTACCCTCGGGTTCACCCTCCGGGGAACCCAAGGTCTTAGAGCAATTGGATTCCGCCGTGATCCGCTTCGCCGGTGACTCCGGCGATGGCATGCAACTTGTCGGCACGCAGTTTACCAACGTGTCGGCCATTTTCGGCAACGATGTCAGCACCCTGCCGGACTTCCCCGCGGAAATCCGCGCTCCCGCCGGCACGCTCGCCGGCGTCTCCGGCTACCAGCTTCATTTTTCCAGCAAAGACATTTTCACTCCCGGCGATCAGGTCGACACCCTCGTCGTCATGAACCCGGCGGCCCTCAAGACCAACGTCAACGATTTGAAACGCGGCGGAACCCTCATCGCCAACGAAGATGAGTTCGAGACGTCCAATCTCTCCAAGGCCGGCTACGAGGGCAATCCCCTCAACGACGAAATTCTCCAATCGAAGTATCACGTCCATCGCGTGCCCATGACGCGCTTGACTCGCGACGCCGTCGCCGGGCTGGGCCTGTCCACCAAGGAAGCGGGGCGCTGCAAGAATTTCTTCGCTCTGGGCCTCGTCTATTGGCTTTACGATCGCGACGCGACCGCAACCGAAAATTGGATCAAGGACAAATTCAAGAAAAACGCCAATATCGCCGACGCCAACCTGCGCGCCTTGAAGGCTGGATACAACTACGGTTATTCGACCGAGGCCTTCACGAAACATTACCAGGTGCCGCGCGCCAAGCTCGCGCCGGGCAAGTACAAGAAGATCACGGGCAATGAGGCCGTCGCCTGGGGCCTGGTCACGGCGGCGCGGCGCGCCGGCAAGTCGCTGTTCTATTCCGGCTACCCGATCACCCCGGCGAGCGATATTCTGCACGAACTTTCCGCGATGAAGCACTTCAACGTGCGCACCGTGCAGGCGGAGGACGAGATTGCCGCCATGTCCGCCGTGTGCGGCGCCGCGTTTTCCGGCGAAATTGCCGTCACCGCCTCCAGCGGACCGGGCATCTGCCTCAAGGGTGAAGCGATGGGCCTGGGCTTCATGACTGAATTGCCGATGGTGATCATCGACGTCCAGCGCGGCGGACCCAGCACCGGCCTGCCCACGAAGACGGAACAATCCGATTTGTTGCTTGCCATGTTCGGCCGCAACGGCGACAGTCCGTTGCCCATCGTCGCCGCCGCCACGCCGGGCGATTGCTTCGACATGGCCCAGGAAGCCGTTCGCCTGGCCATCGAGTTCATGACGCCGGTTATCCTTTTGACCGATGGCTATCTCGCAAATGGGGCGGAGCCTTGGCTCATTCCCAAGGCCAAGGATATGCCGCCGATCGTGGTGGCGCACCCCAAAGGCAAACATACCGAGTCAAACGGCTTTAACGGGGATGGGGAGAACGGCGAGACAACCACGTACTTCCCCTATTCCCGCAATGAAAAAATGGCGCGTCCTTGGGCCATCCCCGGCACCCCCGGCCTGGAGCATCGCATCGGCGGCCTGGAAAAGGCGGACATCACCGGCAACGTCGATTACTCGCCGGCGAATCATCACAAGATGGTCATGAATCGCGTCAACAAAGTTGCCGGTATCGCCAATCATATTCCGCTTCAAGAGGTAGCGGGGCCGCAATCCGGCAAGCTCTTGGTCGTCAGTTGGGGCGGCACTTATGGTTCCGTTCGCTCGGCCGTGCATGATTGCATCGCGCAGGGCAAATCGGTCGCCCATACCCATCTGCGCTATCTCAATCCTTTCCCACGCAATTTGGGGGAGATCCTCAAAAAATATGACAAGGTTCTTATCCCGGAACTGAATACCGGACAGCTTCGCTTGTTGCTGCGAGGGATTTACCTTGTGGACGCCATCGGCTTCAACAAGATTTTCGGCAAACCATTCCTGGTTAGCGAACTGACGCAGAAAATCGATGAGGTTTTGCAAAGTTGATTATTTTCCCGCCGGCTTTCGCCGGTGGGCGTTGGAAACATAAATTCGCCACCGACCATCCTTTGAAAGGCGCTCTATATGAGTACGGGCCAAACGCTCTCCAAACCTTCCCTACCAGTTCTGACAGCCAAGGACTTCGCCAGCGATCAGGAAATTCGCTGGTGCCCGCGCTGCGGCGACTATTCCATCCTCGCCCAGGTCAAAAAAGTCCTGCCCAGCCTGGGCATCCCGCGTGAGAAATTCGTGTTCGTTTCCGGCATCGGCTGCTCCAGCCGTTTTCCGTATTACATGAACACCTATGGCTTCCACAGCATCCACGGCCGGGCCCCCGCCATCGCCACCGGCATCAAAGTAGCGCGGCCCGATCTCAATGTGTGGGTCATCACCGGCGACGGCGACTCGCTCTCCATCGGCGGCAATCACCTGATGCACGCCATACGCCGCAACCTCGACATCAAGATTTTGCTCTTCAACAACCAGATCTACGGCCTCACCAAGGGGCAGTATTCGCCGACCAGCCCCGTGGGCCAAAAGACCAAGAGCTCGCCGTTCGGCTCGGTGGATAGTCCGGTTTCTCCCCTGTGCTATGCCCTGGGTTCGGAAGCCTCGTTCGTCGCGCGCTCCGTCGATGTCGACATTAAGCACCTGACCTATGTGTTGGACCGCGCAGCGCACCACAAGGGAACGGCCTTCGTCGAGATCTATCAAGACTGCAACGTCTTCAACTCCGGCGCCTTCGAATACGCCTCGGAACGGTCCGCCGAATCGGAAAACGTCGTCTATCTGGAACATGGCAAGCCGCTTGTCTTCGGCAAGGGCGGCAAGAAGGGCATACGCCTTAACAACATGAAGCCGGAAATCGTTGAGATCGGCAAGGACGCCAACGTCGACGATCTTCTCTTCCATGACGAGAAAACGACCGAACCTGCGCTGGCGTTTTTGCTTTCCCGCATGCGCAAACCGGAATTGCCCGAACCGCTCGGCGTTTTCCGCGCCGTGCAACGGCCGACTTACGACGAAGCCGTCAACGGCCAAATGGAAACGTCCATCAAAAAAATGGGCGTCGGAGACCTGGACTCTTGGTTCGACATGGGCGATACCTGGCAAGTAGACTAACACGCCCGCATACCCATCGGGTCCCCACGTAGGACAGGCGTCCCGCCTGTCCGAACAGGCCATAGCACCGTGGGACAGGCGGCTCGCCTGTCCAATCTGGCATGATCGAACTCGACGCGAATAACATCGAAGTTCACCTGCGCGCGCGAGGTTGGTGCGCGCCAGATACCTTCCTTCGGGCAGAACCCCTGACGGGCGGCGTCTCCAACGTGGTCTTTCGCGTCGACACGACCGCCGGCCAATTCATCCTAAAGCAATCCCGTCCGCAGCTGCGCACGCGCGACACCTGGTTCAGCGACATTTGCCGCATCTATCGCGAACAGGAAGTGATGGAGGCACTGTCGCCTTTTTTCCAACCGGACGCCGTTCCGCGCGTGCTCTTCGTCGACCGCGAAAACTACGCATTCGCGATGAGTCAGGCCCCGGAAGGCGCACGCGTTTGGAAAGAGCAACTGCTGGCCGGCGAAATCGATCCTGCGCTGGGGGCGCACGCCGGGCGGTTCCTGGGCCGCATGCACCAATGCACCGCCGATAATCGCGATCGCTTCAGTTCGTTTGACGATGTTACGATCTATGACCAACTGCGCATCGACCCGTTTTACCGGCGCATCCAAGAGCGCCGGCCCGAGGTTGCCGCAGCCGTCAAGCCGATCCTTCAAGACATGCTATATCGCAAGGAAGCGTTGTGTCATGGTGATTACACACCCAAAAATATGCTCGTACACCAGACGGGCTTCACGCTGGTCGACTATGAAACCGCCCATTGGGGCGATCCGACGATGGACTTGGGTCTTTGCCTCGCGCATCTCGTCCTCAAGGCGGTGCGTCGCCCGAACGATGCCGCCGCGTTGTTCGATCTCATTCGCGCTTTCCTCAAAGCGTATGCAAGCGAGGCGACCTTACGTCCGGCGGACGAACTCGAGCGACGCGGCGCGGCGCATCTCGGCGTTTTGCTGCTCGCCCGCATCGACGGCACCAGCCCGGTCGATTACCTGCCCGAGGACGAGAAACGCGATCGGGTGCGCCGTCTCGGCCGAGCGATCTTGCTCGACGGACTGCGAGAATGGGATGCGATTCTCGCTTGGCTCCAGGCGGAATTAAAACCGGACAAAACCGACGCGTAGGAGCGCAAGAACAGGATGCATCCCGACACGATCATCGATATCACGGCGCGCGAGGTGCTTGACAGTCGCGGCAATCCAACGGTGGAAGTCGAGGTTGCTTGTCAGGCAGGCTGGGGCCGCGCCATCGTTCCCTCCGGCGCCAGCACCGGCAAGCATGAAGCCCTGGAACTGCGCGACGGCGGCGAGCGTTATCGCGGCAAGGGTGTGCGCAAGGCCGTCGCCAATGTGCGCGACGCGATCGCGCCGCGTCTAAAGGGCATGTCCGCGTCAAGCCAACGCGACATCGACCAGGCACTCATTACGCTCGACGCCACGCCGGACAAGTCGCGCCTGGGCGCCAACGCCATCCTCGGCGCCTCCCTTGCCTGCGCCCACGCCGCCGCGGCCGTGAAGCACGTACCCCTCTGGCGCCATCTCGACGCGAAGGGCCAAGCCTCAATGCCCCTGCCCATGGTCAACATGATCAGCGGCGGACTGCACGCGGGCCGTAATTTGGAGTTGCAGGATTTCCTCCTCATCCCGCTCTCGGCGCGATCCTTTTCCGAGGCGCTCGAGATGATCGTCGCCGTCTACCGGGCCTTGGGCGAACGCTTGGCGCGAATGGGTTTTGAGGGCGTCCTCGTCGGCGATGAAGGCGGCTACGGTCCCAAGCTCAAGGGTAACGAGCAAGCCCTCGAATGCCTCGTGGCCGCCGCCGCCGACATCGGCCTCGCTCCCGGCAAAGACGCCGGCATCGCCCTCGATGTGGCAAGCACGCATTTTTTCGATGCGGGCCGGTATCGCTTCGAAGGCAAACTTTTGGAAGCCGGGCAACTCGTCGAGGTACTCTCCGGCTGGGCTGCGGCTTATCCCCTCCTCAGCATTGAGGACGGCATGGCCGAGGACGATTGGCAAGGCTGGAAATTACTGACGGACGCCCTTGGAACCCAGGTCCAACTCATCGGCGATGATTTGTTCGTGACAAACCCGTTGCGGTTGGAGCGTGGCATCCGCGAAGGCGTCGCCAACGGCATTCTCATCAAGGTGAATCAGATCGGCACGCTCACTGAAACGCTCGACGTCATCGAACAGGCGCGGGCAGCCGGCTATCGTCCCGTCGTCTCCGCCCGCAGCGGTGAAACCGAGGATGCCACCATCGCCGACCTCGCCGTGGCGACCGGCGCGGGACAAATCAAGATCGGCTCCGTCGCCCGCAGCGAGCGCCTCGCCAAATACAACCAACTCCTGCGCATCGAGGAAGCGGGGTTGCCGTTTAAGGGATGGACGCCGGTTCGACCGCTCGATAAATAACGTCCCGAATCCCGTGCCGCTTGCGGCTTAGCGTTCGCGTGGCCATTTCAGATTCGGAATTTTTTATTCTTCAAAGAGTCCTAAGATACTGGACGAATGCAAATCACTGAAGGAGCATGTCATGCGAATGGTACTCATTGCCGTCACGTTGGGCGCGCTGGTTCCAATCCTATCCGCGGAGGCGGCGCCGCCTATCGGGGAGGCGGATTTGAGCAAAGGTCGCGAAGGAATCCGCTCCTTTACGACGGTGCTGAAGCCGGGGGACGCCGAAGACAAGGTGCTCAAGCGGCCGTTCAAAGTGATGCCCATGCACATGACCAAGGGGAGCGCGTATCTGCTCAACTTGACGAGTGCAAGTTTCGATCCCGTTCTCCGCATCGTCACGGAAGCCGGCGTCGAAGTCGCGCGCAATGACAACGCCGACCCCGGCACGAAGGACGCGCGCGTTGACTTTATCGTGCCCAAGGACGGTGAGTATCACATGATCGTTTCGACCGCGAACGACCAGTACGGGGGATTCACGCTTACCGTCTCGCCCCTGGGACGGCCGGGCGATGCGGGCATCACGTTGCTCGAAGGCAAACTCAAGGGCGGCGCGCCGGCGGAGCACATCCTCAAGACCAGCAAGGATCGCAAATACATCGTCGATCTGCTTTTCCTCGCGGAGGTAAAGGCAGGCAAGTTGAGCGGGGAAAACATGAAGAAATCGTTTGTCGCCGAGAACAAGGCATTCAGCGCCGACCCGCGCCGGGCCCGCTTGGAGTTTCTCTCCGAGGGCGACGATGTTCTGAAATTGGCGATCAGCGGCAGCGCCGAAGCCCCTTACCTTTTGCGCGTCCGCGACATCCGCGCCCCGGGCAGCATCTACGATATCGGCAACGAGGAAGTCCGCATCGAGGACGAGTTGACCGAAGAGGATTCGGAGGATGCCAAGCGGCGCAATCGACGGTGCAAAATCTACCGCGTGAAGTTGCGCGCCGGCGCCACTTTCGAGATCAACATGACCGCTTCGTATGATACTTTCCTGCGTCTGGAGAATCCCGAAGGCAAGGAAATCGCGAGCGACGACGACGGCGGCGACGGCCTCAACGCCCGCATCCGCTTTCCCTGCAAGACCGCCGGCGTCTATTCCGTGATCGCCACCACCTTCAACAACGACACCGGCGCCTTCAAGTTATCGATCCGCGAATGGAAGAAAACGCCGTGACGATAGTGCAACGAAAAGGGGCCTGACCCCTTCAGGCACGGGCAAATCCCCGGATCCTTCAGAAGGGGTCAGACCCCTTTTCGTTGCGCGCTACTTCACCGGCACGCTGCCGTCGAGGTAGCGCCAGTTCTTGAGAAACGCCAACAAGTCGGCCATGTCCTGAATCGAGATGGCCTGCTCCAGTCCGTCCGGCATCAAGGACAAACCCGTCGACTCGATGCTCTCCACGTCGGAGCGCAACACCACGTCCACCTGGCCCTCCGCGCGTTTGAGCGTCACGCTGCTTGCCGTCTCGGCCGCGAGAATGCCGACCAACGACCGACCGCTTTGCGTCGTCACCAGATACTGGATGTAATTGGCGTCGATCGCCTGATTTGGATTCAAAATGTCCGCGAGCAACGCTCCCGGCGTCTTGGTCCGCGTGTCGGAGATATCCGGCCCAACATCCGTCCCGATGCCCGCGACTTTGTGACACGTCATGCAATGCTTCCCGAAAAGTTGCTTGCCTTTTAGCGCGTCGCCCTTGAGAGCCAAAGCCGCCTGATACTTCGTCAACGTCTCCTTGCGGTCCGCGGGCAAGCCCGCGCTGAGCAATTTGACCGCCCGCTCACGAATCGCCGGCACGGAGTGCTTGAGCAATTGTCGCGCCCGCGCCGGTTCGATCTCCGCGACGCGCACCTTCTTCGCCTCCACGCCGTCGAGCAAGGCCAACGTCGTATCGGGCGAGCGCAACAGAATGTCCACCGCCTCACGCTTCATCGAAGGGGACAGCGTTTTCCAGCGTTGCACCAATTCGGCCGCGACCGCCTTGCTGCGATGCCGCCCGAGCGCCCGTAGCGCCGCCAACCGAACCTCCGACGGATTCGCGGCATCCAAGAGTGCAAGCAACGGTTCGCGAATATTCGCGAAGGCATCGTGTCCCGCCAACTGAATGGCGCGGACGCGCTCGTCGATTGGCGTTTCACTTTTGCGCGCCGATTTGAGCGCGCCGGCCAGCGCTTGATCGATCCAGACGCGACCCGCATCCTTTGCCCCGTCCGGGAATGCCTTGGCCAGTAGCGAGGAAAGATTCCCGCCGCGTTTTTCGAGCCCCGCCGTCAGCCCCAGCAATCCCATGCGCTGCAACGCCTCCGCGTCCGCCGTCTTTAGAGCGCGCAGCGCCGCGAGCGCCTGACGCACTTCCAACGCATCCTGACGCGCCCCGATCATCGCCAGCAGATCGCTCAATAGCGCCGTCTTCGCTTCCTTGCTCAGCGCGTGCATCCGCGCGTCCGCCAGCAACGCGGCCAGCACGGCGCCCGTCCGTGTGGGAATCGCCGTCGCCACCGCCAGTCGACTCCAGCGATCCGCCGCGCCTCGGATCAGAACGTCCGCGAAGACCGTTGCGGGCACATCCGCTTTCCAATTACCCAGCGTCAACGCGGCCTGAAATCGGACCCGCGCATCCTTCGATCCCGCCAAGGCAACGACCGCGTCGAGCAACTTTGGATTGGCGGCGCGTCGTTCCGCGATCAACACTGCCTGCTCCTGAACGCGCGAATCCTTGGCTCTAAGCAGGGACACCAACGCGTCCTCCGGCAGGCTCCCCATGCCCTCCAGCAACCACGCGGCCTGCGCTTGCGCACGCGGCTCCGCACTCTTTTGCGCCAGTTTCAGGAGCGCGGGGACGACCGCGCGATCTTGGCGTTCCAGCAAAAGTCGATGTGCGACGCCGCGCTCCCACGCATTCTTCGATTCCAAAAGCCCCGCCAATTCAACCGCCGACATCTTCGCAAGCGAGGGCCGCTTCGCTGCCGCAATGCCCTTATCGGGAACGATGCGCCAGATGCGGCCCTTGTCCCGGCCCAGCGTGAGATCCGGCCGTTTCTTAAGTTCCACCGGCATGAATTCTGGATGCTCGATCACCGCTCGGTACATGTCGACCATATAGAGCGCGTCGTCGGGTCCATGCGCGAGAAACACCGGCCGGCACCAATCATCGGCGGTCGCGAGAAACTCCTTTTCCTTAAACAACGGTCGACCTTCGAAGGTCGCTCCTGTAGGCGTCAGGTTTTCGACATGGACGAGATTGCCGGTCGGATCGCAGGTAAACGCCGCGCCGCGATATTCCTTGGGCAGCAATTCGCCGCGATAAATGAACACGCCGCAAGCCGCGGTGAAGCGTCCCTCGTGTAGATTCGAGGTCGTCCAGTTCCGGCTCAGCGGATAGATTTTGCCGCCGGAACTGAGCGGACCGTCGGAGAGAATCGAGACATCTTCCACCACCGCCGGCGCGGCGACGAACGGATTGTTCTTCAGATAACGATTCTCCAAAACGATGTGCCGCAAATGATGGCGATTGTCGCAGACGAAGCGGTTGCCCCAGTCGTCGAAGGTGTTGCCGAACTGCCCCATGCCGCTGACCGCTTCGTGTTTGCCCGTGAGCGGATCGAAGCGAAAATCCATGCCCGCGAGGCTGATCGGCGCGGCGCCCTTCGCGGCCGATTTCACCATGCCGCCGCGCAACCCGTTCGCCACCGTGATGGAGCCATCCATGCCAAGCGCCGGATGGCTCACGCGCAATTGGGGATTGAGGGCCGCGAATCCCTCGTAGAGAATTTCCGTCTTTTCCGCTTTGCCGTCGCCGTCCGTGTCGCGTATCCAACTGATATTCGGCGCGGCGGTGAC
>Ga0163144_10017739_pt1 | contig 14472 bp, 12 predicted proteins | sample OliLak19BULKMAT1_FD_123175 | JGI IMG/M metagenome (GOLD analysis project Ga0163144, IMG submission 123175) | Freshwater microbial mat bacterial communities from Lake Vanda, McMurdo Dry Valleys, Antarctica - Oligotrophic Lake LV.19.BULKMAT1 | ecosystem: Environmental > Aquatic > Freshwater >... | reverse complement strand
CGATTCTCGCGCGCCGGCAGTGTACCACGATCATCACCGCGTCCGTCGGCGACGTCAGCTCGCGACGGACGCTGATGGTGCTGCCGCCGCCGCCTGGTCCGTTGCCGGTTGCCATGGTCAAGGTGTCGCCGCTGACGTCGACGATCGGCGTCGGACAATCCGAGCAACTCACGGCAACATTGCTCGACTTCGCCGGGCGAGCGCTCACCGATCGCGACGTCCGCTGGGTCAGCAGCGATGACGCGATCGCGATCGTTTCAGAAAGTGGGATCGTGATCGCGCGAGATCAGGGGGTGGCGGTGATTGAGGCCATCAGCGAGGGGAAACGCAGTGGCGCAGTGATCACGGTCAAAGGTGTCGTCGATACGGGTATCGTCGTCAGAATTGCGCTGCCGATCACCGGTGTTGCCTTTGCCGATGCGATCCAGATGTACGTGACCGTCAAGTCCGACCTGCCGATCGATTCGGTCGTGGCCGTGCTTGCCGGTAAATCGATTCCCCTGAAACTCGTCCTCGTCTCAAACTTCTCCGGAACCGTATTCTACCCCACCTGGCAGGCGAAGCTCGACGGCGCGTCTGCCCCATATGGCCCATTACTGATTCCCGTGACGGCGACAGACTCGCTCGGTCGTCGAGGCGTGGCAGTGGTGAGTGCGGTGCGAAATCCGATGCTGACACCGGGCAGCAAGTCACCGCCAGCCAGCAAGTAGGAGAACGTCGATCTGATGACGTCACTCACCGCGCCTTGAGCCCAATCGCTTCCACGGCCAGGCGCGCCAGCTCGGTGCGCATGCGTGACCTTACCGCGGCCATCGCCGGATCGCTTGCCACATTGTGCCGCTCGAGCGAATCCCGCTGCAGATCGTACAGCTCATCCTGATCGGGGAACTTGACCCAGTGGATGTACTTGTATCGATCGGTTCGGACGGCGCGATAGTCCATGTCCAGCAGATGTGGAAACGGCTGCTCATTCGTGTAGAACTCCACCAGCACCGATTTCCGCCAGCCGACGGGGGTGCCACCAATGAGCGGCACGAGTGACCGACCCTGAATCTGCGCACCGATCGGTACACCCGCGAATTGCAGGAGGGTGGGTGCCAGATCCACCGTCAGCGCCAAGCCTCTGGGCCGCGCACCGGCGGGAATCTTCGGTGGATAGCGCATCAGCAGCGGATTCCGAATCGACTCCTCATACGGCAAGCGGCGTTCGGTAGTCAGCCCATGCTCGCCGAAGAAGAAGCCATTGTCGCTGCTCAGCACGATCACCGTCTTGTCGAGGATGTGCAGCGAGTCCAGCGTCGCAATGATGCGTCCCAGACTGTAGTCCACACCACGGATCATCTCGGCGCGACGACGGATCGTCTCTTCACCTGTCCACGGCGCCACCGGATGCTGATGTTCGCCTGCCGTCGTATCCATCGCGGCGCCAGGTGCGGCGGGCAGCCTGGCCAGTGCACGCCGGATGACGGGCTTCCCCTTCAGATCCGCCTGGACCTCGGACTGTAACTCTCGCCGGGGGAACATCCGGTCCTTGTACCGTCCCTCATCACGCGGCGACGGCACGTAGCCGCGGTCACTCTCAGGGTCGAGCGATCCGTCGTTGCGCTGAACGATGTCCGGGTGCACTGCCTTGTGCGCCAGATACACCAGAAACGGCTTCGCATGTTCGCGTTCGATGAACGAGACCGCGCGGTCGGTGAGCAGGTCCGTGGTGTAGCCCGGCACCTTGTGCAGACGGCCATCCTCGAACAGTTCTGGATCCGTGGCATGCCCCTGGCCCGGCATTGCCGACCAGGAGTCCCAACCCGGTCGTGGTGTCGGATCGTTGCCCATGTGCCACTTGCCGAGAAACGCCGTGCGATAGCCAGCCGCCTGCAGCGGGATGTTGAATGTCGCGAGATGGTGACTGGCCAGGTCGCGCGAGACGTTGTCGATGATGCCGTGCCGCGACGGAAACTGACCCGTGAGCAGCGTGGCCCGGTTGGGCGAACAGAGCGGCACCGCGTGAAATGCGTTGGTGAATAGCGCGCCTTCGCGTGCCAGACGATCGATGTTCGGCGTCTCGAGGTACGGATGCCCGCCGTCGTGGAACTCGTCGAAGCGAAGGTCGTCGACCAGGACCACCACGATGTTCGGCCGGTCGGCGGCGCGGACGAGCACTGGCTCGGGTGCCTGCAGCGTGCCGGTCGCTGCGATCCCGAGGATGAACATGGCGCGCGTTGCACGGAGCATTGGCGTGGGTTTCGGGCGTCCGGGAGGGAGGGGAGCTGAGAAGTGTAGCACCGCGAGTGCATCGGTGTCCGGGCCTCACGCTGCACGCGCATCAGTTCCACACCAGGGCAGGGGGCGCCGGGTTCGGCGTCGTTCGTGGGCCCCGGTAGCGGATCATGGCGCGCGCGATAACCTAGGCAGATGCCTCTACGACTCCGTTCGGCCCCACTGCTGCGTATTCTCGCATCGCGGGCGCTCTCCGTCGCGCTGCTCATCACCGCCGGTACCGACGCCGCTCTTGGCCAGCCCGCGTCAGCGCAGTCTGATTCAGCGTTGGCCGAGTCCGTGGCGCGCTGGATCACGCTGGCCGCGCCACCGGGAGGCGAGTCGCGCGGGCTCGATGTGCTGCGCCCGGTTCTCCCGGGCTGGACGCGCGATCGCTTCGGGAATCTGATTCGTCGCGTCGGCAGCGGATTCCCGCGCCGCATGATTGCCTGCGCCATGGATGGCCCGTCGTACGTCGTGAGCGGGATCTCGGAGCAGGGGTACGTGCGATTGCATCGCGTCGGGGCGGCCGAGCATCCACTGATCGATCAGTTTCACGAGGCGCTGCAGCTGCGCATCCTGACTGCACGAGGTGAAGTGACCGGCGTCGTTGCGATCGCGAACGGGCATTTTGCTCGCCAGCACCGTGGTGACACATCGATCGTCAGCGTCGATCAGCTGTGGGTGGATGTCGGGACGACCAACGCGTCGCAAACGCGCTCGCTCGGCATTGCGACGCTCGATCCGGTCATCGCGTGGCGCCCGGTGTGGACCGTCGCCGGGCATGCCGTCGGGCCGGCGGCCGGCGCGCGCGCGAGCTGTGCCGCGGTGGCCAGTGCGGGAGCTGCCGCGACGGCCGCGACCCAGCCGGGCGAAACGATCTTCGTGCTGTCGTCGCAGCGCAGCATCGGCTGGGTCGGTCTGGCGGCAATCGTGTCTCGCAGCGGCAGGCTCGACGCGTTGACACTGCTCGACGCCGGGCGTGCCACAGGCAGCGCTGGTATGGTGCGCGTCACGCGTCTGGGGGCGTCGCGTCGCGCGCTGGAGCGCGTCATCGGCAGCACTGGTCTCGACAGCCTGCGCGTCGTGTCACCCGGAGCACGATTCACCGGCTCGCTGGTGGAGACGGTGTCCGCGGCTGAGATACGCCATCTGCTGCAGGAGACGGCGCGCGCCTCGGGTGCCAGTGTCACGCCCGCCATGGTTTCTCCGCCGCTCGACACTACACGCGTGATGCCGCCGCGTCGTGATGTGTATGGCGCCCTCGAGCGAACGTTCACGGCGATCGCCGATCTGGCGGGCGTGCCTGGACACGAGTGGCGTGTGCGAGAGGCGATCACCGCGATGCTTCCGGCGTGGGCCAGAGCGCGTGCGGTGACCGACACCGCGGGCAATCTGATTGTGTCGGCCGGCCCTGATCGCGACTCGATTGCATTCATGGCGCACATGGATGAAGTGTCGTTCGAAGTCGAGCGGATCGCGCCCGATGGTACCGTGCGCCTCGCGCGTCGTGGTGGAGTTGTGCTCAGTGCGTGGGAAGGACAGCCGGCCGTGCTGCACTTCGATCGGATCGGCGCGGCCGATGCCGCCCCTTCGATGCGCGGTGTGTTCATCCCGCGCGACAGTGCACGGGTGAAGGCGCCGGCCGAGCTCTCCGCTTGGTTCGGCCTCGACTCGGCCGCACTCGCGTCCCGCGGCGTGCGGGTTGGCAGTGCCGTGACCGGATACAAACGCGCCACTCGCCTCGCCGGAACACGTCTCACCGGCCGTGGCAGTGACGACCGCACTGGCTCCACCGCATTGCTGCACGCCGTGCAACGCATCGATCCCAACACACTCACGCGCAAAGTGATCTTCGTCTGGTCGGTGCGCGAGGAAGGGGGGCTGCTGGGTGCAGGTGCCTTCGGTGCCGAGCATGGGCGATCCCTGAAAAGCATCTACAGCATCGACACGTTCGTGTCGTCAGATACGCCGCTCGAAAATCCCGCCTTTGCATTCGCACCATTGGGTCGCGGCTTCGTATTGCGCGGCCTCGATGACGCATTCCTTGCGCCACCGGCGGATCGGGAGCGCGTGCTCGCGATCGCACGAGCGAGCAGGATTCCAGTGCAGGTGGGTACGACGCACGGCGGCGTCGATGGCGCCGCCATCGCCCCGTATGGCGCGCCGAATGTGGGACTCTCGTGGCCTGGCCGTTACTCACACACGCCAGGGGAGGTGCTGGATCTTCGCGATGTCGATGCGCTGGTGCGGATCATCGTGGCACTTGCGACGACGCGGTGAGGCGTAGCCTATTTCAGGTGCCCTCACCCAGAGTTTCGAGGCATTTGTGTCACTCGATCTATCGACCACGGCGGTGCTCCCGATCGAGTACCACATCGACGACGTCGCCCCGGCGGGCATGCTGAACGATGCCGTTGCCTGCGAAATGAACGAGGCCGACATGTTCGCCGATTTGCGCACCTCGGTGAACACTGCGCGGAAGAGCGGCCCACCGGTCTTGCTGCTGCTTTGGCTTGCCGCCCTTGCCGCCGGCTGCGGTGGTGGTGCACCAACCCAGCCAACGCCAGCAATCCCGCCCCGGGAGGCGTTGCCGGAGCTGCGCTCCATGACGATCGCGTTCTCCGACGATGCGCCACCGGCCAGCCGGAACACCTCCGCGTCAGTCATGGCCGTCGATCACCGCGGTCAGTCGATGACCGTCGGACTCGTTGCCTGGACCTCGAGCGATACCACGATCGCTACCATCTCGAGTGACGGGACGATTCTGGCGCGCCGGCCAGGTACCACCACGATCGGCGCTGCAATCGGCGTGGTCACTTCGCGGCGGGCACTTTCGGTGTTACCGCCGCCCCCAGGCCCACTCCCGGTCGTCTCGGTGGTCGTTTCGCCGCTCACCACGACGCTCGGGGTCGGACAGTCGCAGCAGCTCACAGCCATGCTTCGTGACTTCGCCAACACGGTACTGACCGATCGCGAGATCGCGTGGGCCAGCAGTGATGATGCGGTGGCCGTGGTGTCTGCCAGCGGTATCGTCACCGCGCGTGGTCAGGGCGAGGCGGTGATCGAGGCGGTCAGCGAAGGGAAGCGCAGCGGCGCCGTGATCACGGTGAAGGCCGCGGTCGATCCGAACATCTCGGTCATTATCGCCGCCCCGCTCAACGGCGCCGCCTTTGCCGACTCCGTTCGTATGTACGTATCTGTGCGATCGGTCCTGCCCGTCGACTCCGTCATCGTTGTGATCGCGGGTCGTTCCACGCCTTTGCGGTTGGTGCTCACCCCGAATATTGCCGGAACGATCGACGTGCCATCGTGGGAGGCGAACGTCGATATCTCGTCGTCACCGTACGGGACACTGGCGGTTGTCGTCACCGCGACGGATGTCTTGGGACGGCGTGCCGTGGCAGTCTCGTCGATCGTGCGGAACCCGGGGTTGACGCCGGGGAGCAAATCGCCGCCGGCAAGCAAGTAGCCGCGCTCGACTTACTGCCCTCGACGTCACACCGTCCGCATCATCGACGATGACCAGCGAGTCGATTTCGCCAGACACAGTTCGAACTCGCGTCGGAGCGTACCTTTCGTTGCCGGATGCACTTGCGCACCCGGCAGGTTGCGTTTCTCACGAGCCCAATCATGCGACACGCACTGATTCGCACGGCCATCACGCTTTGCATTGCTCCGGTCTCCGCACTCACCCCACACGCACAGGCAGTCGATAGCACCTGGCTCCGCGAGCACTATCGAAAGGTCGAGGCACGTATTCCGATGCGCGACGGGGCGCGACTCTTCACCAGCATCTACGTCCCCCGTGACACCGCAGGCAAGACGTTCCCGGTGCTGATGACTCGCACGCCGTTCAGTGCCGGTCCGTACGGCCCGACCAACTATCGTCGCGCCCTCGGTCCCAGCGGCAATCCACGATATGCGCGCGACGGCTTCATCTTCGTCGTCCAGGACGTGCGCGGCAGTTGGATGTCGGAAGGGCAGCTGGTAATGATGACACCACACCGGCCCCGAAAGAGCGCCACCGACCTCGATGAAAGTACCGATGCCTCGGATACCGTCGCGTGGCTCCTCGCCAACATCGCCCCCAACAACGGTCGTGTCGGGATCTACGGAACGTCGTGGCCCGGTTTCTACGCAACGGCCAGCTGCATCGATGCTCCCGCTGCCGTCGTCGCCTGCTCGCCGCAGGCGCCGGTGACCGATTTGTGGCGTGGCGACGATGGTTTTCACAACGGCGCGATGATGCTCACTGCCAACTTCTTCGGATTCGCCGGCCTCGGTCGGCCACTCGGTGCCGCGCCGGGTCCGGAGGTGTTCCGGGATCGCGACATGGGACCCGATGCGTACACGTCGTATCTGCGACTCGGACCGATAGGCCCTGCCGCGCGCCGCCTGATCCATCCCGATTCCGGCTGGCTCTGGTACGCGGCGGCGGCACACCTCACGTACGACGCCTACAATCGCGCTCGCGACATCTCGCAGCACGTGGCCGGAATTCGCGCTCCGACGCTGGTGGTCGGTGGCTGGTTCGATGCCGAAGATCTGCAAGGGCCATTTCGTACCTGGCGGGAAATACGCGCGCGTGCGCCCGGCACCGATGCGAAGCTCGTCATCGGTGCGTGGGATCACGGAGGGTGGTCACGTGGCGACGCGAATTCCGTTGGTGCGTTGAAATTCGGCGCGCCCTCGGGCCCATTTTTTCGCGACTCGATCGAGTTCCCGTTCTTTCTGCAGCACCTGAAGCAGGGGCGGGACGCAGGGCTTGCTCGCGTCACAGTATTTGAGACGGGAAGCAATGTCTGGCGACGATACGACACCTTCCCGGCGGGAAGCGCTGAGCGCCGCACACTCTTTCTGCAGTCGTGCGGGCGACTGAGTTTTTCTGCACCGGCAGCGCGGTCGTCGGCGCGCGAGTATGACGCATATGTCAGCGATCCAGCGCATCCCGTTCCAACCAGCAATCAAATCGAATCGTATGGTGCAGCGCCGGAGTACCTCGTCGGCGACCAACGGTATGCGTCGCGGCGGCCCGACGTGCTGACCTACGTCAGTGATGTGCTCACCAAGGACGTGGTGATCGCCGGGCCAGTGACGCCGGTGTTGCATGTCGCGACGACCGGCGGTGACGCAGACTTCATCGTCAAGCTGATTGACGTGCAGCCGGACGCTGACTCGGCGGCCACGCTGGAAGGGGCGGAGGCTGGCGCGCAGGTGCTGATCCGTGGTGAGCCGTTCCGCGGGCGATTCCGCCGCTCGTTCGAGCAGCCGGTACCCTTCAAGCCGGGGATCGCAGATTCAATTCGTTTCGAGATGCCCGATGTGAATCACCGCTTTCTTCGCGGTCACCGGATCATGGTGCAGATTCAGAGTTCGTGGTTCCCGCTCGTCGACCGCAATCCGCAAACATGGGTGCTGAATATCCTCGAGGCCCGGCCAGAGGAGTTTCGTACGGCCGAGATGCGTGTATACAGGTCACCCGGACGCGCGTCACGGCTCGAAGTCTTTGTGATGCCGTAGGGGACAGCTGCGGGGCAGGCAAGTGCTCGCCATCGCACCGAGGTCATCACTCGCGTGATCGTGACCGCTTGCGTGCACCATCAGCATCCGTTGCGATTTCCTGCGACACCTTCTGACGGACGATGCGCGCAATGAGTTCGTACGGCATCGACTCGTTGAGCGGGAACTTCAAGTTGCCTCTCGGCCCGGGTGCTTCAGCCTTCATTCCGCGTCCTCCCTCTTGATACACCTACGCTTCGGCATCCGTTGCCTGGATCCCGAGTTGTTCCAGAAACGCACGCGTGCCTTCCGGACCGCGCAACTCCAGTACCACCTGGCGCATGTCAGCGGGAACGGTCAATACAAACGTAAAAAACGCGCAGCAGTGACGCTCCCGATCGATCGTACGGAGCATGGCGGCCAGATTCTCCGACGTTGCATCGAACGTGAGCGTCGCGCCCTCGGCAAGCCATTCCACCGTGGTTGCGCGAGACTGGAGGGCTGGCAGCAGCGTCGCCGCGTCACACCGCTGCTGGTCAGCGGTCAGCGTGCAGGCGAGTGGTGATATCGACATTGTGACAGAGAAGTGCAGAGGTGAAAACGCGTGTCGTGCCGCGGAAACTGGCCGCGGAAACTGGCCGCGGAAACGTGCGGCGAAAACGTGCGTCGGAAACGCGCACCCTCCTCTGGCGGGGCACTGAGGAGACGGATCGCACTGCGCAAAGTTGCCGCATCTCCGACCGCCGGCCCGCACGGCGAGGGCCCAATGTCATCTCGATCTGCGCGCCACAGAGGCCCCCCGGTACAACCGCAGGCTTGTCTCACTGCGCCACAATGACGGTGATGGTGAGAGTCGTGCTCCCCGTGATCTGGCCGTTGGCCGCGCTTCGCGCGACGACCGAGACAGAATACGCACGTGCGGCCACGGTCGCTGCCACGTTGGCCAACACGGTTCCCGACGTGATCAGCGGCCCGAGCGATGCCGGCAAGACGGCGACCGTCATCCCCTCTGGCGCACCGCTCGTGCTCAGCGTCACCTCTCCGGCAAACCCCACGCCCCGCGTGACTGTCAGCCCAGCGCTCGCAGAGCTTCCCGCCACTGCGGAGAAGGATGACGGCGTCGCGGCCACCGCGATCGTGGGCGTTGGCGCTGGCGTTGTGGGCGGCGCCACTGGCGTGTCACCGCCACCGCATCCAGCGGTGCTGCCCAGCGTGATCGCTATGAGCGCGCTATGCAGCAGGACACGACCTCGGGGTGACGCTGACACGCGGACGAGTCCGTTTGGAATAGTTGAGTTGGATGGGGCGGCGACGCGCGCACGGCGCGTACCTAACGCTACCTCGCGCTCACAATTCGCGCAGTGGACGGCCCAACCGCAGCGCAAGCAGTCGCAACGTCGGCTCACGCGGGAACTTCTGCATCACTGCCCGCCCACCACGGCGCTGCCATGCCGGCGGGCACCTTTCACGATCGTCCCGCGTCAGACGTCAGGACGAGCGGTAGTCGGTTGCCACTCGCGCCCGAAGTGCCGCCAGCGCGCGCGTGACGAACGGATCTTTCGCCAGCGCGTACGCGCTCTTGTCCCACCCCACTGCTGCCGCAACGCGATACTTCTCCGCCTCATACGCCGCCGCCAGTGCGGGATCGGCTCGGAGTGCATCGCGAAAGCCGAGCTTCTCATGCCACGCGGCAGCCGGCAACACATAGAGATGCACCTGTATCGCTCGCACGCCACCGACGTCGCGCGTGTAGTACCGACGCCTCGGGTCGTCGCCATTCGGACCACGATACGCGTAACCCAGCCCTGCCAGTGGTGCAACGCAGGCATCGGCAGCAGCCTCGCTTGGAACAGCGATCGCGATGTCCAGCACCGGTTTCCCGGCCAGGCCGGGCACGGCAGTGCTGCCGACATGTTCCACCGCAACATCGTCGCCGACCACCGCGTGAAGTCGCGCTGCCTCAGCGGCGAAGCGCGCAGGCCATTCGGAGTCGTAGGGGATCAACCTGAGTGGTGACGCCATGTCTGGTGTCGCGAGGGGGGCGTCGGAGGACAGCGAAAGGTGATGAAGATCGGCACGAAGTGCGAGGCTCGGCGGTCGTCGGTGGCCCGCGAGTACAATTCAGGTCTTGCCGAGCCCAGATACCGACATCCGATTCTCGCAAGCATCACGTGAGCGCACCATCACGGTACGGCGATACTCGTTGCCGCTGAGGTGATTCGCCCGAGCACCGGTGGTACCTGTCGCCAAGTCAGCACCGCGCTATAGGTGTACGGCCCAATCCATTTCGGCGAACAGTAGCTCATCACATCGCCGGTTTCGCGGCCGATCGATTGTGCGCTGCGGGATACTCCGTTCGCCAAACTCCAGACATCATGTCCGACCGCACTGATCGTGCCGCCGAGTCCACGATACTCGAGATCGATCGGCGCAATGGCACCACATCCCGGCGCATGCAAACGGCCAAAATTGTGGCCAAGCTCATGCGCGTATATCTCCTGCGCGAAGGCCATTCCCCAGTTTCTCGATACGCCAAGGCCGGCACTGACGCGACTGCCAGACCTGGTATTCTGTGGCGATGAGGGGATGTATCCGAATCCGCCGAAAACCGGTGACGTGTACTCGTTCGGCAACTGTACCACTCCATACCAGTATTCATCCGTCGGGCCCACCACTCCGCGCGCAGCATCCATCTCGCTCAGGACCTGCCACCAGAAGTTCACGTCGCCACCAGACCCTGGCAGCGCACCAAAATTTGCGTTCGACGTCAGCGGCGTACCCACCGTGACGATCACCGTGCCAAGGGGATAGATCTGCCGCGCCAACCGGACGTAGAGTTCCGCGTTCTCCGGGGTCACATCACCTGTCGTACCGCCGTGTCGAGCGAGAATGATCGGCACAAGCCGCACCCGTATTGGTGGCATCACCACTGTCTTCAAGACCTCCGGTGGACTCCTTGGCAGCAGATTGTCGATCCGGGTTGAATCCGGTTGGGTCTGCGCTGGGTCCAGCTCAACCTGCCAGGAGATATCAGGGGAAACCAGAGTGGCAGGAATCAGGAATTGCGCACTGGTGGGGGTTGCCTGGGTCAGCGGACCGAGAATTCCGCCCGTACGAGTTGTGTCTGCGAAAACCAGCGTGGTTCCTCGAAACAACCGCAAGACCACCGGCACTTCGACCGTGCTTTCACTCGAGCGCCCGACGATGACATTGACCGCGGCCGCCGAACCTGCGACCATCGGCAGGGAACCGTCGTCGTCCTGCACCGCCTGAGTGATCACGATGCGTTCGAGTCGCAGGTTCACGCGCGAGACGCTCGGCGGCTCAGCGACGCGTGCGCGGTCGCCTCCGCTACAGGCGAACATTGCAACACTCGCACCAGCGAGTCTGAGGACGCGAGTCGACTGCGTTCTGGCAGGCTTAGTGCGCATGGCGAAATTAAGCCTGTCCACTGCTGCCGCGGCAACCGAGGCGAGCGTCCGTGTGTACGCCTCGGCGCCGGGAAAAGGCCGGCGACTTGCCTCGCTCGCTCGGTCCCCAGCGGATATGTTGAGCCACGTGCGGCCGCACGGAATTCGACGGTTCGTCCACGGTTCCGCCAACACGTCGCCGTCAGTCATTTCATCTGGGATCCACGATGATTCGTTGCGTTCTTGTGCCGATGGCGTGTGCTGTATTCGTCGCGCCGAGCATTGCCGCGGCGCAGAGCCACGCCGCGGTCGCCCCCCGCGTCACGATCGGATCGGGGGTGCTCCGCGGCGCTTGGGTCGACTCAACCGCAAACGTCGCCTCGTTCAAGGGCATTCCGTACGCCGCGCCACCAGTTGGTCCGCAGCGCTGGCGTCCGCCGGTTCCGGTCACTGGATGGGCCGACGAGCGTGATGCGTCGGCCTACGGCTTTGCCTGCCCGCAGGAAGATCGCTTGAAGGCACTCTTCGGCGTTGACCTCGGTCCGCAGAACGAAGATTGCCTCACGCTAAACGTGTTTACCGGTGCCCTGATGGCGTCGACCGCCGCTCGCGCGAAAGCGCAGCCCGTGATGCTCTGGATCCATGGTGGATCGCTGACGATGGGCGCGGGCTCGCAGACGGACGGTAGCCGACTCGCAGCGCAAGGTGCTGTCATCGTCACGATCAATTACCGCCTCGGCACACTTGGTTTCCTGGCGCATCCAGCGCTCTCGGACGAATCGCCAGTGCGCGTGTCGGGCAACTACGGACTGCTCGATCAGATCGCGGCACTGCGCTGGGTGCGTGCGAACATCGCCCGTTTCGGAGGCGACCCAAACAACGTCACCATCTTCGGTGAGAGTGCCGGCGGCTGGAGCGTACATGCGCTGCTGGCCTCCCCCAAAGCGCGCGGCCTCTTTCACCGCGCGATCATCCAGAGCGGAGGTTCAGGTGTTGCGGTACCTCCGCTTCGCCGCGAAGGCAACGCGTCGGCACAAGCGAGCGCCGAGCGAACCGGAACTGAGGCCGCGCTCGCGCTGGGGCTCCGCGGCGCAGATGCCAGCGCGGCGGAGTTGCGAGCGTTACCGGTCGCTGCGCTGGTTGCCGCGGCTGCCGGTGATTTCGGTGGTAACATCGCGCGCTTCAACATCGATAAACAGGTGCTGACGGAATCACCCGCGCTTGCCGTGGCAGCGGGACGTTCCGCGCGCGTCCCGCTCCTGATCGGCTCCAATGCCGACGAAGGCACGATTCTGTTTCGGGCGGCGCCGGCAACGACCGTCGAAACGTTTCGTGGTCGCCTCGCAGCGGATTTCAAATTGATCGCAACGGACTCACTCTTTGCGCTCTATCCGACGGACGCGGCGCCACAGATACTCCGCAGTTGGCAATCGATCATGGGTGATGCGGAACTCGGCGCGCCGGCGCCTTGGTCTGCGGAACGAGCGGTGAAGCGTGGGTATACCGTGTTCCTCTATCAGTTCACGAGGGTTGCCACCGGTCCGATCGGACGCACGCTTGGTGCCTTCCATGCGGCGGAAATTCCCTTCGTCTACGGTGTTCGCGCGGATCAAATGCCGCGGCTCTGGGGCGCATCTCCCAATGATGCTGAGCTGAGCCGTGTGATGAGTGCGCATTGGGTGAACTTCGCCCGGACCGGTGACCCGAACGGCACAAGCGTGCCACATTGGGCACGCTACAGCCCGAATGGAACGCATCAGGAGTTCGGCGCGCGCATCGGTCCCGCCAGTGGAATGGGAGGACGCCGGTACCACCTGTGGATGGCGGAGCTCGATCGACGATTGCAGGCGGCGCTGCGCTGACAGACTCGCCGCTGGAGAGAATACGACGTGGTTCACTCCGCTTTGCGCGGACCGTAGCGCTGCATCTGCGCCGCGAGAAGATTGGACCGCCTATGCACCCGTCTATGTCAGGGGATGTAGGCGATGCAGTCGATTTCCACGCGCAACCCCTCGCCCGGAAGCGCCGCTGCCTGGATCGTCGTCCGCGCCGGTCGGTGTGCACCGAATAGTTGTTCATAGACGGTGTTCATCTCCTTGAACTCCTTCATGTCGAGGAGAAACACACCGCAGCGGAGCACATGCTGCAGATCGGTGCCGGCTGCCTTCAGGATCGTCTCGACGTTCCTGAGGCACTGCGCCGTCTGCGTGGCGGCATCAGCACCGGCAAGCGCGCCGGTGGTCGGATCCGTCGCGCCCTGACCGGAAACGAACACAAGGCGTTCGAAGCCCATGCCCGGCGAGTAGGGGCCGACCGGCTTCGGGAGATTCGGGGCGTGGACAGGGCGGTGGGTCATGACTGGTGTCGTAGTGAGTCCGCGTGCGCAGCGACGCTGCCATCGTGGCACTGTGAGTCCTGCAGAGCAACGAGGCCGCCTCACATGCGAAGCGGCCTCGTTGCAACCGCCCACCGGTGACACGCCGCGAACGCGTCAGTCGTACTCCGTTCGCGGTGCCAGCGTGAAGTGCGACCGGAAGACGTTCTCAGTGAGTGGATCATCGGTATAAAACCCGATATCGGTCGTCCACAATTCCTCGTCCTTCGGCTTCTTGTTGCCATACAGGCGGTGATACGAGTGCATCGGCCCGATACGGTGAATTTCGTGACGTCTGCCTCAAGACTGCAGCGATTACCCTACCAGTGTGGTGAGCGCGACTACGGTTTCGCTGGCGCCGCCGGCTTCCCCAGCGGAATCGCCGTCGGCGCACTCGTATCGATCGCACCCGGCGCCACCGCCCCTGGCGCCGGCTGTCCGAGAATCCCAGCCTCACCACCAAACCAGTTCAGCGTCCGCGATGCGGCAGCGATGTCCTTCGCGGTCATGATCACCTTCTGCGCCTCGGCCGCGTTCCCGGTCGCGCGCAGCGCATCCGACAACACGATGCCGGCGCTCACGTACAGAGCCGGAATGCCGGCCGACGGCTTGTCCACCCAGTCGCCGCGGCTGATGATGCTCTTCTGGCCTTCGAACACGGTGTTCCACAGCGCCAGACTGCGCTTCACATCCACGAACCCCTCGCCCTGAATCGCGACCGTATCGGCACTCACACCAGGCGGATTTGGCAACAGTTTCCGCGCCAGGCCCTGGGTCAGCAGATACTGCCCGAGCCCGAGCGACAACCCATACCCGCCGCTCGTGCGCGAGAAGTACATCGGACGCTTGCCCCAGTTGTCGCGAATCATGTACAGCGTCAGAATGTCCGCGCGCTCCAGCACACCCTGCGCCAGGTTCTTCGGATCGATG
>Ga0163144_10017738_pt1 | contig 14473 bp, 11 predicted proteins | sample OliLak19BULKMAT1_FD_123175 | JGI IMG/M metagenome (GOLD analysis project Ga0163144, IMG submission 123175) | Freshwater microbial mat bacterial communities from Lake Vanda, McMurdo Dry Valleys, Antarctica - Oligotrophic Lake LV.19.BULKMAT1 | ecosystem: Environmental > Aquatic > Freshwater >... | reverse complement strand
TTCACGATCTTGTTTTTTCTCTGATTCATTTACAATGAATCGTTGGCAAAATCTCTGACTCTCAAGTGCGCGCGCTTCAATTAGCATTCTTAAACTTTGATCCTGAGGCAAATTGCCGCTGTAATATGCCAATGCATCATTTAGGTAAGGTACATTTTGCTCACGGGATTGAAGTATTACTGCCACTGATTGAAGCTCTGCTATATCGTTTAGCTTTTTAACAGATTTTAAATCGTGAAAGTCCATTGAAGAATTGGAATTGCCACCTTCAGCATCGTAAATTCGTTTACATAAATCTGCCAATTGTTCCTGAGTTGCGGTTTCTGGAGAGAAATCTAAATTATATGCTTTATTGTAATCCAGCCATTTTTTTGTAGCTTCGGCATGAAGAATTACTATTGAAGCAGTTCCCCGCCCTTCGTTAACTTCAGTGGCTTCGATCTGTAGAAGATCCTCTTCACTGAGGTCTCTGAGTCCTAGCGCACTATATTTTGAAATAAAATCTTTATAAGTAGAGACTGGATCTAATGTAGGTAAAGTTACTGACTTGAAAAGATTATTACCACTTAACTCAACTTGGGTAAGACCACTTTTCCGAAGTTCCTCTATTGCTGCTAATGATTTATTTAGATCTTCTGAAACTGGATTTGCAAATTTAAGTTGAACTACATCCATGAATCCAGCCACGGTGGCTGCCAAATCGTTTCCCGATACACCAAGATGTCTGCATGCTATAGTAGCATCTTGGATAAACTCATCGGCTTTACCAGCATGGGTTACTACACCCTTTCCTCCAGCACCAACTTCAAATTTTTTAGTATCTTTGTTGTAATGATGATCACCAAATTTATTCGCTTCAGTAACAATTAATGCTAAATTGTGTTGCGCGGTAATTAAATTTGCACCTTTTACATAACTTCGAGTGGCGGCAGTTACATCAGAAGGATCTAAACCAAGACGGCTAAAATTTCCCTTTATGCTTTCTTCAGCCTTCGCTGGTCTATGAAGATCTAAGTAAGAGCCAGCATCTAGTGCTTGCAAGCGGAGTTCCGAGCGAGCTAAAAGATATCTTAGTTGTGCAAAAGTTTGTTCTGAAACACCTGCTTGAATTTTTGTAAGATTTTTTTCCAAAATTCCAAACTTTGCCTGCTCCCAACTTGAGAAATCTGCCGTAGCTCTAATATCGGTTAATAATTTTTCAACATCTTTATTTGATTTAGTATCAATTACTGAAGCTATTTTATCTACTGATGTACGAAGTTGATCTGCATCAGTTAAACCTTGAATAAGCTCAATATCTTCTTTAGTAGCTGCTTCATTATTAAGAGTAGTTACTTGATAAAGGTATGTAGTAAATAGATCTGAATTATTGAAAAGTTTAGCAAAGCTCTCACGATCACTTTCTTTAATTGATTTTGATAATTCATCTTTAAGTCTTAAATACTCATCAATCAAAGCATTTTCAGAAGGAAAATTTGGATTATTTTTAAGACGTCTTGAAGCCTCGTCAAGTCTTTGCTGAATTACTAACTTTGTATCATTACTTAATGAATTAAAGAGCGCTGAAGTCGCTGAGATCTCTCTTTCTAGATCTTCTTTGATCTTTTCAGGAGTTACTCCTAGACTTACAAAATTTCGCTCCAGAGCTCTTACATGCTGCTCAACGAATTCGGAATCAATTTTTTTTGAGTTTTCACTAGCTATTAATTGTAAATCTATTGCCGCAGATCTTATTGAGTCACGATATGCTTTTTCGGCTTCTAATTTATCACTTTGAGGATCATTTAAAAGTTTAATTATTGATGCAGGATTTTCTATTCTAGAGGCAAAAATGCTTGAAATAGTCATATCCTCAGGTAATGAGGAATCTCTAATTGCTCTAGATTTGTATTGTCGAAGAGTAGTAATCGTTTGCATTATTTCATAATGCTGAACCGCGCCGATATTGGAATCTCTTGCGGCTTTGCTAAGTGTGGCAATGCTTCTATCGAGATCTCTGCTAAACTCAGGAATATTATTTTCTCGGAAAGCTTGAACTGCATGATCGGCAAATATCCTACCTTCCGAAATTTTAAGCTCACCTAATAATTCGCCAGCAAACTGTTTTGATCTAGGATCTGCAGAGTCTAGAAGAAATCGAATATTGCTTTCAGAAGTTTCTAAGGTTTGTAATCGCGGAATGATCTCACTATTTTTAAGATTAGAACCAGTTTCTGCTCCAACAACTACACTTAAAAGATCCGCGACAACTTCAGTTTGTTTTAAATGTTCTAATCTTTCATTTAAATCGGAAAGCTTATTTTGTACTTCGGCTTGCTTTTCTGCAGAAAGTGGAGGCTCACCACGAGTTATAACTTTTGGATCAAGAGATCTTTCTAATTCTAAAATTTGTTTTTCAACAACTAATCTTTCAACTTTCGTACCTAGTGGAGTTCCGACTAAGGAAAGTTCCGTTCTGGCTTTAATCTGACCTTTGCCTTCTAAAATTAGATCTCTTAGATCGGGGTTAGCTTCAGCTAAAAGTTTAAGATGCGAAGCGTGAATATTATCTTTGGGAATTTCAAAAACTGCTGCAACTACATCACTAATATTGTTTTCTTCTTTTATACTAAGAGTGTTTTTGCCATCAATTGCAAAATCAAAACCGTATCCAGTATGACGAAGCATGACGTGATTAATTACATCGGTACGCGCATCATTAAGATTGTTAATAAGTTTTTCAGTTCTTTCAGCATAAGCTTTCATTACGGGATCAAATCGAGCTTCCGCTCCACTCACCATAGTGAGGGCTGATTTATACTGCAGAGAATCTTCGGGCAACTTTGCAAGCAATTGCTGTGCCCTTTCAAGTTCAGCACTATCCGAAAAAAATCTAATAGCTCTTAATTGAATATCGCCATTTTGACTTAGGTTGGTGGCAGTCTCTGATAAAGCTAAGGCCTGATTATGCTCTCCTCGTTTTTGACTAATTTCAGCCAAAACCATCAAACCTAAAGCTTTACTTTGAATGGTATCGGGATTTGTGCCTTCAATATTTGAGAGTCTTAAAGCTAACTTCTCAATTATTCTAGCCTCAGCTTCCTCTTTGTAGATTTTATATTCAGAGCTTTGATCTCCTCTCTCTGCTTTAATAGTTTTTACTTCCTGCCAGGCATATTCTTTAAAATGAGAGTCTTCAATTCTATGATCTTCCGTGATTGCTCTTAAATATAAGCTCTGTGCTCTAATGTCATTGGGATTTTGAGCTACGAATTCAGAAAGAATTTTACAAGCGCCAATAGATCTTTCATTGAAAGCTTCTCTTTCATCAGAAGTTCTTCCTAAGATATCAGCATTTTCAGCTTTTAAAATTCTTAATTCACAAGTTCTTAAGGTAAGCTCTCTTGATTCTGCAATTGAGAGTTCACTTTTATGTGTTTTTAAAACATCATCGATAATTGCAATTGCATTATCAGCACTACTTAATTTTACTTCTCTATCGGCTCCTGGATCCGATAATAATTTCTGACTAAAGTCTGCGAAGCGTTTTAAGATTTCTATTGGTAATATGCCTTTTTTTTCTTCAACTGTTGTAAAAGCCTCACTGATTGAATCTGCTAATTGATTTGTTTCTGACTTCTCAGGTTCTTTACCTTCAACTCGGCGCTTTTCAATTCGTGTCAAGTGAAGTTCAATTTCACGTAATTGGTTTTCAATTGTCAACTGAATTTCAGGCTGAGTCGAGCTGCCTCTTTTCTCCTCGACTTCTTCTTCTAATTCTTTTTTCTTTTCTTCAGCGATCCGCTCTTGTTCAATTATGTCTTGTTTTCTTAACTCTTCGTCTCGCTTCTGCTCAACGAGTTGAGATTGTCGATATGAAGATTTGGAAGGAATTATCTGTGAAGCTAATGCCCCAATATTTTGAGGATCAGTATTTGGATTGTAAGTTGGATTAGTATCGGTTTGCAGACGGTGTGATCCTGCCGGAGTTGCCTCCTGATCAACCGAGTTTGTATTTTCGGGATTTTTTTCTACTAATGTTGAAACCACAAAAAGTAACCTTTGCTTTTACGAAAAACCTAATGTTCCTAAGTATGTTATGAAAGAAATTCTAGCTTTAGTGTGATAATGCGGCTGCAAAAAGTTCGTCTAAAAATAACATCTAATTGCCTCATTTTACTAGGATTTTTTATTAGGAATGAAGACAACTTGGCCAATTGTTAGTTTAGTTACACCAGGATTGACGCTTTCTATCTGACCGTAAAGTTTGCCATTGCCAAGAAATTCCTTGGCAAGTTTGGAAAAATTATCACCGTCTTTAATTTTATAGGCAAAACATCCTGCAGGAATTTCCTGATCTTTCTTAGTTGAGACAACAGAAGGATCGTGGGTAAGATATGCAAGCATCCGATGAATTTTTTGATCGTATTTAGGATCAGTCGCATATGGTGATTGATGTAATGCTTGAACACAACTATCCAGATTTAGAAAGTTTGCAACTACGCCGCGATAATAGGGACTTTGACAAAGTTTTTCTGCCCAGTGAGAAAGAGATTCCTCGAAACTACTGTAAGCACAAAAAGTTGCGCTGACTCTAACTTTAACTCCATTCTCATATTCTGAAGTTTTAAGAGTTTGAGTTTCTCCTTGCCAATGTTTCGGTGCTTTCATGCCAAAAAAATTATTGCCAGGTGCACTTTTACCATATTCACTTTCTAGCATTGCTTGAGCAAGACAAAGCATAGCTGGAATGCCATATCTTTGTTCAATTCTACGCGCTGAGTCAGCGTATTTTTCAACAAACTGTCGAACATCATTAGGAGCATTTTCCTTACAATAAACTGGTGATATTGCTCGATTAAGAAAAAGATTCAGATGACTTCCGTCACAAAGAATTGCGCTTCCATAATCAGGTCTAATTCGTAACTGACCTTGCCCAGGACAAAAACTTTGAATCTCCGGATTAAGAGCAACAATTATTGGCCATCTTGCAGCATCGTTATATGCCTTTGCAGAAACGGAGAATATTGACTCTCCTGGTTCAAGAACATGATGGGTTGGAAGATTCGTTAACTTCAGCTCAAGTTTGCATGCTTCTTCATAAGCTAAATTAGGGATCTTAAGATCCATTCCAGGTTTTAATTTATCTGCAGCAATGCCGTTAGCTTCAGCTATCAATGACCATTTTCGAGAATCATTATAAATTTCAGGCCTAGCAGCAATCTTTGAATAAGAATCTCCAGATTTAACTGTGTACGTAGTATCCACCTGAGGTGGAATAACAACTGTTATAGGTTGCTGAGGAGTCTTAGATAAAAGTTGCATCTCAACGTTCCCTTTGAGATCGCAGCGAACAGAGAAAATTTCATGGGTTGCAGCATGTCTTGGTAAGACTGCGCTTGTAAGAGTTGAACCATTTTCCCCAGGCCCTGCTGTAGCAGAAACTTCTTTCGCAGAAAAGCTAAACGCAGTTAGCGTTAATAGTACTGATTGAGCAGTAGTTTCTATTCTAGAATTCATTTTTTTTTTAAATCAGTTTGAATAATCAAAATAAAGTATGAATGTTATGAGATAAAAGGCTAATATCGTGACATTCTTTAATTCAACATTTGTGCGGCAAATCGCGGATTACTTTCGTTTTTTAAGCCTCTCCATCATTCCGGATTTCAATATTGCCTCTTCAAATACGGCTTTAGCAAAATCCTTTTCGGCCTGAATTTTTCTTCTGCGTTCCTCTAGGTACTCAGGCATTGTTTCAAATGATTTAAGTAACTTCCTAATCTCAGGATTTCTAGGCAAATTTTTGGTAGTCATTGAATTTTTTCTTTTGAAAAAAGGATCTACTAGAAAGTGCTCAGGCTACTAAAAATGCACTAAGCCCGATTAATCTTTCAATCAATCGGGCTTAACGAGTATCTCTGTTTAAGAAACTAGCTCGATTTCTTGCTTTTCTTTACAGGTGTCACTCTCTTCTTAGCAGCAATTTTTCCCTTAGCAATTCGTTTTGCTACTCTAATTTTAATCTTCTTTTTATTTCTTGATTTGCCCCAAGACCCAACTGAAATTTTACCTTTTCTAGATCTCTTATCTCCACGTCCCATAATTGCCTTGAAATAAAAAAATTTAAATTTTTTGACTAAACCGAATGATTCATCCCTTAACTAAATGCCATTCGATTCGGTCCCTACTTTCTTATACTATCTACCCAACTGTTTACGCAATTGATTTAAGGTTGCGTTCATATCTTTATGAATTGAAGCCTCGAAAGTTCTAACTTCTTTTGTCTTAGGATCAAGAAAAGAAAGCTTCGCTGCATGTAAAGTCAAACGACTCATTATGGGCTTCTCCTCTTGCTCTTCTTTACCTTTGTATCGCTTTTTGATGTTAGACAAAAAAAGTTTATCTCTATTACCATAAAAAGGATCAACAGCTAAGGGATGTCCAATCGATTGAAAGTGAATTCGAATTTGATGAGTACGTCCAGTTTTGGGTCTAACTTGCACAAGTGAATAATTTTTAAATTCTTCTAAAACTGTATATTCAGTTAAAGATTCCTTAGCGTCTTCACCTCCAGATCTCATTTTCCCAGGTTTCTTAGGATTTTCAGAGATTGAGGTGTTAATTAGGCCATCTTTCGTTTCCAGATGACCTTCAACGAGAGCTAAGTATTCTTTTGAAATCTGATCATTTTGAAAAAGCAAGCTTAGTTCCCGATGTGTTTCTGAATCCTTGGCAAACAGAATTAGACCACTGGTATCTTTATCAATACGATGAACAACGAAAATATCTCCGTATAAATCAATCAGTAGATCTTTAAGATTTGGCAAGCCCGGAGCATACCTATCTGGAATAGTTAAAAGCCCAGAGGTTTTATTAACCACTATTAGATTCTGATCTTCAAAAATTATTTCAAAACTTTTAGGTTTGGCCACGGTTGCTATTTATTATGTAATCCCCACATTGAAAACATAAAAATAAAGCCTAAGGATCTAAAGAAAAGAGCCAACTTTGCAACTTTCATGTGTGCCTTCTTTGTTGATCCTCGCTCTCCTGTTATCAACATTTTAAAACCGTAATACATTGTAGGAAAATACAACAGCAAAGCTATTGTTGAAAATAATATATGAATTTGTTGCAGAGGTTTTAGGGAAAATTCAGCGGCTGTGGCTATCGCACTTCGAGTTACCTCTAGATAAAGAACTAAAAGAATATCAGTTCCAATTCCAACAAGGACTAATGGTATATGTTTTTTAAGCTCATACCTTTTTACATAACCCAACATGATACAAAGCCATGAAAGAGTCGCTATATACATGTAAATAGTCATGGAATATTAGGTATAACATTAGAAAAATATTAGCAATTTGATGATTTCAAGCTGAATTTTGGGAATTTCATTCTTTTTAAGAATAATGGTATTGATGCATAATAATTTTCGAAATTTCTTTTTTAAATTAGGAACGACAGTATGACTGCTGAATCTCGTGATCTTATAGTTCTTGGTTCTGGGCCTGGCGGATATGTTGCTGCAATCCGCGCTTCTCAACTTGGTCGAAAAGTTACTCTTATTGAAAAAACCGAACTTGGTGGTGTTTGTTTGAACTGGGGTTGCATTCCTAGTAAGTCTCTCCTTAGAGCTGCACAACTTTTCCATGATATTAAACGCGGTGCTGAATTCGGCTTTGAAGTTGGCAGTGTTAAGCTTGATTTTCCAACTGTTGTTCAGAGATCCCGTGATGTTGCTGCTAAAATGGAAGGTGGCGTAAACTTCTTAATGAAAAAAAATAAAGTCGAAGTAGTTAAAGGTGCTGGTTACATTGAGAGAGGAAATAAGATCACGGTAACTGATGCTTCTGGTAAAAAAACTACCTATTCATATAAAGACATTATTATTGCTACGGGTGCTCGTGCTCGCGAATTACCTAATCTCGAAGTTGACGGCAAGGTTGTGCATACAGCCAGAACAATTTTAAATCACAGAGTATTACCACAAAAACTTTTGGTGATTGGCTCTGGGGCAATCGGCATGGAGTTTGCTTATTTCTTTAATAGCTTCGGAACTAAAGTTACTGTTGTCGAAATGTTGCCTCAGATTCTTCCAGTTGAAGATACAGAAGTTGCAACTGCACTTGAAAGGATCATGACTAAAAATGGCATGACAATTAAAACAAATGCAAAATTAGAAAATGTTAAAGTTGCAGGTAAAACAATTTCTGCCTCAATAATTACAGCTCAAGGCGAAGAAAAATGGAGTGGAGATACTTGCCTAGTTGCAATTGGCGTTAATCCAAATACAGATGGACTCGGCTTAGAAAATGCTGGCATTCAATTAACTGACAAAGGATTTATTAAAGTAGATCCATTCTTAAAAACCTCTTCCCCCAATCATTATTCAATTGGTGATGTAACTGGACCTCCAATGTTAGCTCATAAAGCAAGTCATGAAGGTCTTATCGCTGCTGAAGCTGCTTGTGGAAAATATGCTCACCCAATGCGATACGATAACATTGCGGGTTGTACATATTGCCAACCTCAAGTCGCTTCAATTGGTCTTACTGAGCAAGCACTGAAAGCCAAAGGTATTAAATATAAAGTTGGTAAAGTTCCATTCGCTGCAATTGGAAAAGCTGTTGCGATTGGAGAACCAGAAGGTTTTATAAAAGTATTAATCGATGATCAACTTGGTGAAGTTTTGGGTGTTCATATTCTTCATTCAGAGGCTACCGAGTTAATCACTGAAGCTGCAATAATTCGCTCTCATGAGGGAATTGCCGCAAGTGTGCTTGATACAATTCATCCTCATCCAACTCTTTCTGAGAGCATGATGGAAGCAATGGCTTTAGCTATGGGTAGACCAATTAACTGTTAATTGAGTGTCTACTTTTATTGAATAGTTTGCTTTCTAATTATGGCTACAAGTCTAAATTCTGTTTCAGAACTATTGCCATTGAAGGTAATGAATCTTGGAGTGACTCCATACTTAGAAGTTTGGGAACTACAAAAGAGTCTACAGAAAGAATTAATTGAAGGCACTGGCGTCGATACTCTTATTATTTGTCAGCATCCTGCTACAATTACTTTAGGCAGCAGTGCTTCTGAAACCAATATTCTTGCTAATAAGGATAGACTCTCTGAGCTGAAAGTTTCTGTTTTTCAAATAGAACGGGGCGGCGATGTTACATATCACGGACCAGGTCAATTAATACTTTATCCAATAATCGATCTAAAAAAGCATAAAAAAGATGTTGCTTGGTATTTGAGAATTCTAGAGCAGAGTATTATTGATACATTGTCTGAATATGGTCTAAATACGGAAAGAATCTCAGGGAAAACCGGAGTCTGGACTAAGCTATCAGAGACAGGCAATAATACCAGCCCCGGCGATACCAAAACCCCCAATAGTCAGCAAGCTAAAATAGCTTCAATTGGTGTGAGGATCTCACGGTGGTGCACGATGCATGGATTGTCTTTAAACATCGATGATTGTTCTTTGGGATTCAGCTTAATTAATCCTTGTGGATATAAGAATATTAAAGTTACCTCCTGTAAGCAGGAAGGTATGAAAGTCGATATACTAACGGTATCCACTGTGCTTACAGAAAAATTCAAGAAATTATTTGGATTTTGTTAATAACGAATAGATTGATTTTAAATTAAACGGAGAATCTGAATGTCTAAGAAAGCTACCCAGCTAAAAGTTGTTTCAAAAAAACAGCCTGAAATAAAGCTCTCAGCAAAGGAGATTACTAGAGCTTACACCGACATGGTAAAGTCTCGCTGGATCGATGAAAAGACAATCATTCTCTATAAACAAAACAAATGCCACTTTCAAATTGGTTGCGCTGGTCACGAGGCCGTGCAAATTGCTACAAGCCAAATCTTTAGAGCCGGACAGGATTGGTTTTATCCTTACTATAGAGAGATGGCACTCTGTGTTGGTTTAGGCATGACTTCAAAAGAGCTTTTTCTAAATGCTCTCAATAAAGAAGCTGATCCAAACTCACACGGTCGTCAGATGCCAATGCACTACGGGCACAAAGATTTAAATATTGTAAACCAAAGTTCCCCTACTGGAACTCAGCTTTTGCAAGCTGTTGGTTGTGCAATGGCTTCTAAATTTAAGAAGCTAAAAGAAGTAACATATGTATCTCTGGGAGAAGGAACTTGTTCCCAAGGTGATTTTCATGAGGCCCTAAATTGGGCAGCGCGCGAAAAATTGCCAGTAGTTTTCATGGTTCAAAATAATGGTTACGCAATTTCGGTGCCTGTTTCTGAACAACTTGCTGGTACTGCATATGACATTAGTTCCGGTTATGAAAATCTAGATCGCGCTTCAGTTGATGGTACTGATTTTTTTGCTTCATACGATTCTGTGCAAGAAGCTTACAAGAGAGCACTTAGAGGGGATGGTCCAACATTAATTGAAGCTCATGTTCCAAGACTTCAAAGCCATTCTATTTCTGATAACCATAAAAAATACCGCACGGAAGATTCAATCGCCAAAGATCAAGAAAGAGATCCAATTCCACAACTTCGCCAGTACATAATCAAAAATAAAATTATGACTGAAGATAAGATTGAGGAACTGGAAATATCAATCAAAAAAGAGATCGATGAATCTGCTGAATGGGCTGAAGCTCAGGTCGATCCTTCACCAGATGATGCCATGAAAAATGTTTTAGTTGATGAATATCCAGCAGATGCTATAGAACCTGCTCGACCAACAAATGAAAAGATCTACATGGTGGATGCAATAAACCATGCTCTTTTAGAAGAGATGGATAGAAATCCTGAAATGTATGTCTTCGGTCAAGACGTAGCTCACGGCAAAGGTGGTGTTTTCTCTGTTACCTTGGGGTTGACTGCTAAATATGGAGTGAAGCGCTGCTTTAATGCGCCACTAGCCGAAGCTTCAATTGCTGGTGTTGCAGTTGGGCTTTCCACTCGTGGTCTTAAACCTGTTGCTGAAATTCAATTCGGTGATTACGTCTGGACAGCCATGATGCAGATTCGCAATGAACTTGCCATGATGAACTATCGATCAGGTGGTGATTTTACATGCCCTGCTGTAATGCGAATTCCTGTTGGTGGTTATATTCATGGAGCTGCTTATCACTCTCAGAATATCGAAGCCACATTTAGTCACTTTCCTGGATTAGTAGTGATCTATCCCTCGAATGCAACAGATGCCAAGGGACTTTTAAAATCTGCAATTCGCAGCAATGATCCAGTTCTGTTCTTGGAGCATAAAGGTCTTTATCGCCAAGTTTATGCAAAAGGCCCAGAGGGTGATTCTGACTACCTAACTCCGATTGGTAAAGCTTACACTTCTCGTGAAGGAACTGATGCTACGATCGTAACTTGGGGAGCACTTGTAAATAAAAGTATGCTCGCTGCTGAAGCAATGTCCAAAGAAGGCAAATCAGTAGAAGTTATCGATCTAAGAACCTTAGTACCACTCGATATTGAAGCTGTATTTAATAGTGTAAGAAAGACTAATCGAGTACTAATTGCTCATGAGGACGTAAAGTTTATGGGATTTGGTGCTGAAATTGCCGCTCAAATTTCAGATGCTTGCTTTGAACACCTCGATGCTCCTGTAAAACGGGTAGGAATGAAACCAGTTGCCGCAGTAGCACATGCAGCAAGCATTGAAAATGTGGTATTACCTCAAAATGAAGATGTATTGAACGCAGTGCGAGAATTGCTTGCGTTTTAATGTTTCATTTAAGATTATATCGTTATAAAGCTTCCAAAATATTAAGGAACTCGGTTCTATGAAAATTGACATGGTAATGCCCCAAATGGGTGAATCAATCACAGAAGCCACAATCATTAAATGGCTTAAACAACCTGGTGAAAAAGTACAAAAAGATGAAGTTATCTTAGAGATCTCAACTGATAAAGTTGATTCTGAGATCCCGTCACCAGCCACAGGAATTTTAGCTGAAGTTCTTTTTAAGGAACAAGACGTGGTTCCAGTTAAACAAAAAATTGCAGTGATAGATACTGAAGCTTCAGCTGGTGCCAGTGTCTCTGCTCCAGTCAAAGAAGCAGCAAAACCTGTCGCTCCTCCTAGAATGGAAGTGCTCACACCTCCAGCCAGTGTGTCTGCGACACCTCAAACAAATGGCAATGGACATCAATCAAGTGATAAGTTTTATTCACCACTTGTAAAAACTTTGGCTGATAAACATGGAATTTCACTAGCTGAACTTGATGCTGTTCATGGATCAGGAGCTGGTGGACGCATCACTAAAGAAGACTTTAATCTGTACCTAGATTCAAGAGGTGCTTCTTCCGCAGCTTCTATGAGTACTGCTGGATCGATCTCTGGATCTGTTCCCATGCATTCTGCTCCAACTCAATCTTACCAAGCTCCTGAAGCTGTACGTAGTGCTCCAGCTCCGAGAATTGAAGTTCGTCAAGATTCTTCTGCTTCCAATACTGATGGCAATAAAATTGTCGTGATGGATAACATGCGTCAAGCAATTGCTGAACACATGGTAATGTCGAAGCGCACAAGCCCTCACGTTTACTCAGTTCAAGAAGTTGACGTAACGAATATTTCTAAGTGGCGTTCGGCTAAACAGAAAGAATTCTTAGACAAAGAAGGAGTAAAGCTAAGTTTCACACCTTTCTTTTTAGAAGCTGCCGTCAGAGGGCTAGTAAAGTTCCCTGAGATTAACGCAAGTGTTGATGGGAAAAAGATTATTCTTAAAAAGAACATCAACCTGGGTTGTGCAGTAGCACTTCCAAATAAGGGACTTATCGTTCCAGTTATTAAGCGCGCTGAGGAGAAAAACTTGGTCGGTATAGCAAGATCTCTTAACGAGCTTGCAGATAAAGCTCGTAATAAGAAACTCTCTCCTGATGATGTTCAAGGTGGAACATTTACAGTAACGAATCCAGGAGTCTTCGGAACTATAATTGGCTATCCAATTATCAATCAGCCTCAAGTTGCAATTCTAAGCCTTGGCGCAATTAAGAAGCGTCCTGTTGTCATTGATGACATGATCGCAATTCGGGATGTATGCTACTTAACTCTTTCATACGATCACAGAATTGTTGATGGTGGTCTCGGTGGCGGATACTTAGCTTTTGTCCGTGAGTATCTCGAAAACTGGGATATGAACCGGACTTTATACTAGCGCATGAGAGTAATCGGCGGGACAGCAAGAGGTACAAATCTTCGTGCTGTCCCAGGAAATACTACCCGCCCAATACTAGATCGAGTTAAAAAGCCTCTATTCGATATCCTAAGACCAAGAATTGCAAATACTGTTTTCCTAGATTTATTTGCTGGTAGCGGTGGAGTTGGAATAGAAGCTTTAAGCGAAGGAGCTTCTTTTTGTACTTTTAATGACCTCGAATCAGCCGCCGTTGCCACTATCAAAACAAATTTAAAAAATACTCATTTTGAAAGTAAAGCTGAAGTTTATAATATTGACGCTTTTCAATATCTAAAAAAAGCAAAAAAAAATTACGATATAATCTATATTGCTCCTCCTCAATACAAAGGCATTTGGCTTGAAGTATTAAAGACCTTAGCCGAGAGACCTCAACTTTTAAATGATGGAGGGCTTGTAATTGCTCAGATCGATCCAAAGGAATATGAAGAATTAAGTAGCAGCACCCTCTTTGAATTCGATCAGAGAAAATATGGCAAGACTTTGTTGGTGTTTTATAAAGGAAACAATTAACCACAGAGGACAGCTACAGAGGACACATAGAAAAAACAGAAAGAATACAGAGAAAGATCTTCTCTATCTAAAAGACCACTTTCATGCCCTAAAAATTGTTAGACCGGAATTTTATAGTACTTTTCGGCAAGGACTTTTGAAATTCACTATAGTTAGGTTTTTGCGAATTATCTAAAAACTAACAATCCACTCATTAAATCAATATCAATCGAAGGTATTTAATACCTCCGTTAACCAAACAACGGAGAAGATATGATTGATACTATTAGTTCAATGTTACTTACAGCCTGCATAATCGAAGATACCACTCGTATTAACCTAAAAGACGGTCGGACATTTGAGGGAGTTGTTTCAATCTACAATCAAAGTAATGAACAGATAGTTCTAACTGCAATAGATACTGATGAGTGTCTACCTTTTGAAATCCACGAGATTGAAGGGATTCAGATTATTAGCAATCGAAGTAACGATTGGTCGCTATAATATTTCCCTCCCCTTTTTGCATATATTTTTCTAAGGCGCAGGTATCGTAAGTCCAAAAAATAACTTTCCGATCGATGCAAAAAGGGAAGGATTAAACAGATCCAACTACAAACAAAACATTGTCCACGGCCTGACTTTTAAGAAAGCTATTTAGTCGTTTAATAATCAGCTCTTTATGAAACACCAACTCTTGTGACCAAGTAGAATCTGTAACTCTGATTACTAATGTCTTATTTTTCAAACTTTCAGGCTTAGTTCTTTTAGCGATATCATCCCCAACAATAGCTCTCCAGTGAAGAACAAATTGA
>Ga0163144_10017737_pt1 | contig 14474 bp, 7 predicted proteins | sample OliLak19BULKMAT1_FD_123175 | JGI IMG/M metagenome (GOLD analysis project Ga0163144, IMG submission 123175) | Freshwater microbial mat bacterial communities from Lake Vanda, McMurdo Dry Valleys, Antarctica - Oligotrophic Lake LV.19.BULKMAT1 | ecosystem: Environmental > Aquatic > Freshwater > Lake... | reverse complement strand
GCACGCTCGCCTGGGCCGCAAACCGCGCCGCAATCCATGAGCAGCCCGCCATGCCCCACCCCAGCGTCAGCCCGTCGCGCTTCATGGAGCCGACCTCGGGCGTCCGCTTTGACCACCCAAACTTCTCTTTGCCAAGCTCAAAGCACTCCAGCAAATGCCGCGACGAAAACGGAAGCTTCTTCCCTTCATCGATCTTCGGTTCATTCAAAATCCGCAGTTGCACCGGGTCAATCTTGAGCCTGTCGGCCAGCTCATTCATCGCCGATTCAGTCGCATAAAGCCCGGGCACCGCCCCCGGCCCCCGCATATCCGCTCCCGCACCGATGTTCCGCTTGGCCCGCCCGAAGCTCACCCGAACGTTCGGCACGCTGTACTGAAACGGCGTGGTCTCACCACAATCTTCGTGGTGGAGATCCAGCATCGACCGCTGATAGAGGTAATCGTGCGCCAGGGCAACGAGCTTCCCATCGGGCGTCGCGCCCAGCCGCACCCGCTGCTGGGTCCGCGGCCGGTGGCCCACCGTCTGGAACATCATCTTTCGGCTCAGCACAAGCTTCACCGGTTTGCCCAGTTGCCGCGCCGCCGCCGCCGCCAGCGGGCACTGCGACCACGGGAACAACTTGCTGCCGAAACCCGAGCCCACGAACTTGGTGATAACGCGAACGTTCTCTTTCGGCAGCCCGAACATCTGCGCCAGCACGCCCTTCAGGTTCACCACCCCCTGCGACGATTCGTAGAGCGTCAGCGTTGTCAACCCCGCGTCCCAGATGGCCGTGGTCGCGTGCAGCTCTATCGGGTTGTGCGACTCCGTCGGCGTCACATAGGTCTCGTCGAGTTTTTCGGGCGCCGCCGCAAACGCCGCCTCCACATCGCCGCGCTCGTTGTCCGTGCGGTTGCGAAGGCCAAAGGTCGTAATCACCGTCGCCGGTTCGTCGTCGGCCTTCAAGAGGTTCTCGACGTTGGGCTTCTCTTTCGCGTAGGTCACGCTGACCGCATCGGCCGCGGCCTTGGCAGTCTCAAACGTGTCCGCGACGGCCAGCGCGATGTACTGCCCGTACGAACGAACAACGTCGTCTTCAAAGGGCGGCCGCCGCTCTTCACAAATGCCTTCGAACTCCGGTCCCGCCGTTGAGCGGAATATCTTGCCGATGTTGCCCCGGTGAAGAATCGCCCGCACACCCGGCATCTTCTCGGCCGCCGCCGTGTCGAGCTTGACAATGCGGCCGTTGGCAATCGTCGCTTCAACCGGAACGGCATACAGCAATCCCGGAAAGTGGTAATCGGAGGTGTACTGCGCCATCCCGCTTACCTTCTGCGGGCCGTCAATGCGCACTGTATCGCGACCGATCGTTGAGTTTGCCGGAGTTGTTTGTGTTGTTGGCATGTTCGCTCCCTCGTGGAATCAGGCCTTCGCCGCCATAGATAATGCGTGCGCGACACAGCGACGAGCGAGTTCGATCTTGAACGCGTTCTCGCTCCGCGGCTTGGCCCCGCGCAGGGCCGCCTCCGCCGCCTTGGCAAAGTTCGCCTGGTTTGGCGCCTGCCCCACGAGCGCCGCTTCGGCCTCGGGCGCGCGCCACGGTTTTGTTCCCACCCCACCCATCGCGATCCGGGCCCGCGAGATGTTGCCGTCGGTGATCGTCAGCACGATCGCCGCCGATGCCAGGGCAAACTCATACGAAGCGCGATCGCGCAGCTTCAAATACACCTGCTTGCTCCCCGCGATGGGCGGCGGCAGCGTGACGTGCGTGATAAGGTCGCCGGGCTCAAGCACGGTCTCGCGCTCGGGCGTGCTGCCCGGCAACAGATGAAAGTCGCCGAAGGCAATCGCCCGCACGCCCTTCGCGCCCTGCACATGGATCGTCGCCTCAAGCGCCGCCATCGCCACGCACATGTCCGACGGGTTCGTCGCGATGCACGATTCGCTCGTGCCCAAAATCGCCAGCGAGCGATTGGCACCGTTGATGGCCGGGCACCCGCTTCCCGGTTCACGCTTGTTGCACGGCATCGCCGTGTCGCGGAAGTACATGCACCGCGTCCGCTGGAGCAGGTTTCCAGCCGTCGTCGCCATATTGCGTAGCTGCGCCGAGGCGCCCGCCAGCATCGCCTGCGAGAGCACCGCATAATCCCGCTTCACCGTTGGGTGGTTGGCGAGGTCTGAGTTGCGGACCGTGGCCCCGATCTTGAGCCCGCCGTCCTGTGCCGCTTCGATCTTATCGAGCGGCAGGCCGTTGATATCGAGCATTCGCGACGGCGTCTCAACATTCAACTTCATCAAGTCGAGCAGCGTCGTTCCGCCCGCGACAAACCGCACGTCCGCGCCCTGCTGCGCCGTCTTGGACTGCGCCGCCGTCGCCGACGCCGCCCCGATGTTCGCCGGCCGAATGTACTCAAACGTCTTCATGGATCGCTCCTGCCTACGGATCAACCGGGTTTGCGAACTTGCTGAATCGCGGCCACGATGTTCGGATACGCACCGCACCGGCAGATGTTGCCGCTCATCAGTTCCTTCACCGACGCGTCATCCGCCCCGCACGGTTCTTTCAGCAGCGCCACGGCCGACATGATCTGCCCCGATGTGCAGTAGCCACACTGGTACCCATCACACGCCACAAATGCCGCCTGCATCGGGTGCAGCGCGTCCGGCGTGCCCACGCCCTCAATCGTGGTGATCTCGTTTCCCTCGTTCATGACTGCCAGCGTGAGGCATGAGTTCACCCGCCGACCGTTCACATGCACAGTGCACGCCCCGCACTGCCCGTGGTCGCAGCCCTTCTTGGTCCCAGTCAGCACAACCGTCTCGCGAATGCAGTCAAGGAGCGTGGTCCGCGGATCGACCCGCAGTTGGCGATCCTTGCCATTGATTCGAAGCGTGATCGCCACCGCCCCCTCGATCATCGGCCCATCAGGCCCGGCCGCGCTGCCCTGTCCTTCGCTGGCGGTCGCGCCCGTCGCCGTGTGCCCCGCAAAGGCCGCCGCCGCCGCCGTGCTTCCGGCCGTCATCAGAAACGTCCGTCGCGTCGTCCCGGTCGGGCTCGGTTGTGAATGCTTTGGCATGCTGCCTCCATCGGGGGAACTGAATCTGCGAACGTCGCGATTGTATTCGAAGCGCCACCATTTCCTCGTGAGAAGGCCTTCACGCGGAGTGCTGAATCTTTACAGAATGAATACGTTTCGTGTATCATCGCTCGGCGTGAACCCGCATGCTGTCATCTGCGAAACTTGCAGATCTTGGGTCTTGGCGTGCGAGAAGCGACACCGTCCAAACTTGGTTCAGCATCCAAAAATCTCAAACGAAAAAACCCCGCGAGCCATGCTCGCGGGGTCTCCGGTTCGTTCAGTCTTCGTCAATCATCCAATCAACGGCTCACCCGCGCTTGCCGTCAATCGAAACTCACCGCCCCATCCCGCCCATCCCCTGCGCCGGCATAAGTGACACCAACTCAACCTCCAGCTCCATCTTCGCCGCGTCACCCATCGGCGACGGCTTCTGCTGCCAGCCCATCGCCGCCGGGAACACCAGCTTCCGCTTACCGCCAACCTTCATGCCATCAAGGCCAAACTGCAGCGCGGGAATCATGAGCTGAAACGGTATCTCGCACGCCTTGCCATCACAACTGATCGAAGGTGCAGTCGAGACCGCCGCGGTTTCTACCCCGCCCTTCATCGAAGCCTTCTCGGCCCCAAACGGCTTGCCCGCGTATTTGATGCTGCACCCCTGCCCCATCGTGTACGCCTCGCCCTCGCCGACGCGCTCATCTTCAACCACCAGCATATCGATGATCTCGATCTCGAAGACTAGGTCGGCCTTCGCCGGAATCACCGGCGGGCGACCCGCCTCGCCGTACGCCTTGGTAAAGGGAATCGTCAGCCGACGCTTGCCGCCAACCTTCATCCCCGGAATGCCGTCCTGCCAACCCTCGATCAACCCCTTGAGCGGAAAGATCGCCGGCTCGCCACGCTTGTATGACGAATCAAACTCGGTGCCATCAGCCTTAAGCGTGCCGCGATAATGCGCCATCACCACCGCGTTGTTCTTCACCTCGGCGCCGGTGCCCATCACCAGGTCTTCAGTGATCACGCCGCCAGGAACTTCAACTCGGTTGAGAGCCTTGGGCTCGTCAGCCTTCGGGGCAGGAGCCGCCACCGCAGGGGCCGTGGCGGCGGGCTTGGCCTCCGCCGGCTTGGTCTCGGCCGGGGTCGCCGGGGGCTGAACTGCGAAAGCAACAAACGCGAGGCCACAGGCGGCCAGAACGGCGGGAACCGAAAGTGTGCGAAGTGACATTGGCGGGGAACTCCGAGGGAATGAAAAAAGGAGGATTGACTCAAATCCGCCCACGGTCACGCCGCGGCGAAGGGGAATGGAAGGGGAATGGTAGATGCGAAACCGGCAATCGCCGACCGATCCGACCGGTATATTGCCCAATGGCCCAGGCGGTGCAAATGGACCGAAATCTCGCAATCGCCTCAAATGGCCGGTCCCACCGCAACCCGAGAGCGCAATAGGCGTGTAACTTGAGTGTGGACCTGTCGTGAAACCGAGCCGAACCGGCACCGACGGCGTAAGTTGGTCGATAGCATGATGTTCGGATGCCGGTCTTTGGCTGCCTGATGGTCAGGCTCGTCTCGCTGGGTCTGAACCCCAGCAGTCTGTCCCGCCCTTGTTCGAGTGAGCAACGTCCGCGCCGGTGTCAACGAAAGCAGACCCCCTCATGAGCAACGGATCTCAGAGCGACCCAAGCGCCACCGTGTTTCACGCCGCGCTGGCCCGCCTCGCACGCCTGCGCGCCACCGCCCGCGGCATGCTCACGCTCCAAACCCTCGCCTGGGTCATCGCTGTCGGCATCGCCTGTCTCATCGGCATGGGCCTGGTCGACTTCGCCCTCCGCTGGCCCGGCTGGGTCCGTGGCGGTCTTCTCGGCGCCGTGCTCGTCGGCGCCGGATGGGTCATCGTCACCCGCGTCATCCCCGCCGCCCGCTTCAATCCATCGCTCACCGAGTTCGCGCTCCGCCTCGAGCGCACCGCCGGCGGTCGCGCCGCTGGCCTCTCAAACCTCCTCGCCTCCGCCATCGACCTCGGCGCCGCCGGCCAGGTTTCCCCCAATGTCATGAACCAAGCCGCCGCTGGCCTTTCCCGCGTCGGCCTTGGCGATACCCTCCAGCCCAAACGTCTCCTCATCTCCGGCGGCACCCTCGCCGCCGTCGTCGCGGGCTTCGCCATGCTCTTCGCCGCCCAGCCCGGCCTTGTCAGCATCGGCGCCCACCGCGTGCTCACCCCGTGGAGCAGCGCCCAGTGGCCCATGCGCAACGACGTTGAAGACGTCACCAAACTCGCTGTTCACCCCATCGGCTCGGCCCTCCCGATCCGCGCCGCCCTCGTCCGCAGCGATCGCGACTCCGCCGCCACCCGCGTCGAAGCCATCTACCGCCTCATCGATGCGTCCGGCAAGGCTGGCCCCACCCGCCGCGTCGTGCTCACAAGCCAAGAGAAGCCCATCGCCCTCATGGCCGACCGTGGCGATGGCCAGACCATCGAAACCACCGGCACACTCTTTGAACGCCTTATCGAGCCCGGTGCCATCGTCCCCGCCGAAACTCTCGCAGGTGGATCGACCACCTCACCAACTGCCCACCGCTCCGAGCCCGGCCAGATCGAATACGCCATCGAATCCTCCGACGACCGCACCACCTGGCACCGCATCACGCTCGTCCGTCCGCCCGTCGTCACCGGTGCCAAGCTCACCATGACACCCCCCGCCTACGCCAGCGCCACCCCAGTCGATCTCGACCTGGGCATGGGCGTTGACGAACGCGCCACCGCCGCCGGTGTCCTCGTCGGTTCCACCGTCGCCATGACGCTCGAGTTCAGCAAGCCCGTCCCCGTACCCGCCGGCCCGGCCCTCGCCGAGAGTCTCGGCAATGACTTCGCCGCCGCCGTCTCTGCTGGCTCCGCAACCATCACCAAAGGTGAAGCCGCCGATGATGCTGGCCGCTCCACCCGGTGGCTCCTCAACTGGACCGTCACCACCCCCATGCGCCTCCCGGTGAAGGTCGCCGATCACTACGGCATCAAGAGCGAGAACGAACCCGTCTACCGCGTCGACGCCCGCGATGATCGCCCCGCCGAGGCCACCATCACCAAGCCCGCCGAAGACGGTGAAGTCCTTCCAACCGCCGTGATCGATGCCGCCGCCGAAGGCCGCGACGATGTCGGCCTCGTTAACGTCCTGGGCCAAATGCAAATCGCCCGCCGCCCCGCCGGGTCTGAAGGCGCCGCCCCCGAACCCGACACCGAGCAGGCCACCTTCGCCACCGCGACCGCTTCCGCCGATGCGGGCACCAAAACCACCCTTACCGCCGCCACCACACTCGATCTCTCGACGCTTGCCGTCAAGCCCGGCGAAGAACTCTGGCTCACCGCGCTCGCCAAAGACTCCTTCGACCTCGCCGGCAAAACCCACGAGCCTACCCGCTCGGCAGTGCGCAAACTCCGTGTCATCTCCGCCGAGCAGTTCGTCGAGCAAATCTGGAACGAACTCGGCGGCGTTCGCCGCTCCGCCATCTCGCTCGCCGAACAGGAACAAAAAAACCGCGACAACGTCAAAGAAGGCCGCGACGCCTCCGCCGCCGCCCGCGACCAGAACGCTGTCACCGAGGGCGCCACCCGCCAGCAGCAAACCGTCGAACGTCTCGCCCAGCGCGCCCAGGCCAACAAACTTGACGACCCCGAACTCGACTCACTCATGAAGGATGCCCGCGCCCTTCTCGACGAGGCCCGCGAATCCTCCGCCAAGGCCCAGCAATCACTCCGCGATGCCGCCGAGGCCAAGCAGGCTGGCAAATCCGCCAAAGAACAAAGCAGCCGCGCCGACGCCCAAAATCAGCAGGCCGACGCCCAGAAAGCCCTGGAGCAAGCCGCCGATGCCCTCGACCGTGGCCAGGACGCCTGGGCCACCAAGCGCGAAGTCGAGCGCCTCCTCGAAGATCAAAAAGACCTCCGCGAAGCAACCGAAAAAACCGCCGCCGAAACCCGCGGCAAAGAGACCAACGAACTCTCCCAGAAGGAACGCGCCGAGATCGACCAGAATGCCCAGAAGCAAGACGACCTCGCCCAGCGCGCCGAAGATGCCATCCGCAAAATGCAGGAGAAGGCCGAGCAAATCCGCGAGAACAACCCCTCCGCCGCCGGCGCGCTCAACGAAGCCGCCGCCAAAGGCCAGCGCCAGGAACTCCAGAAGAAAATGGAGCAGGCCGCCAAAGACATGAAGCAGAACAAGCAGCAGAACGCCGGCCAGCAGCAGCAGGCCGCCGAGAAGACGATGGAGGAAATGCTCGCCGAGATGAACGACGCCCAGAAGAACCGCGACGAGACCCTCGCCCGCGAACTCGCCAGCATCATCCAGTCCCTCGATGCGCTCATCAAGCGGCAAGTCGCCGAAATCGCCACGCTCACTAACGCCATGGAGTCCGCCAACCTCACCGGCCGCGATGAGTCGCAGATCAAGATTCGCTCCGCCGCCCTCGGCGTTGCCGAGCAGGCCAAAGCCGCCGGCCGCGAAGCCCGCGAAACCGCCGACATCATCGGCGCCGCCACCGATGCCATGGGCAACGCCGTCGGTCACCTCCGGGCCGTGCCCACCAAGGCCGCCGACGCCGTCACCAGCGAGCAGGAAGCCCTCGCCAAACTCCGCGAGGCGCGAGAGAAGGCCGAGAAAGCCAAGCAGGCCGCCGAGCAGCGCGAGAACGCCCGCAAGAAGGCCGAGCTCAAAAAAGCCTACAAAGAACTCCTCGACGAGCAAGTCGCCCTCAAGCAGCAGGCGACCGAGCTCGAAGCCATGGAACCCGGCCGCAAACGCAACGCCGCCGCCCGCGAACTCGCGCCCCTTCAAGACGAAATCCGCCGCAAGGCCAGCGACCTCGCCTCCAAAACCACCGAGATCGGTGAGTCCGAAATGTTCTCCATGGCCCACGCTCGCCTTGATGAAGTCATGGCCACCGCCGCCGAGCGACTCACGGCCGGCGAAGTCGGCGCTCGCGTCACCGGCCGCCAGGCCGCCGCTGCACGCGTCCTCGAAGCCCTGCTCGACGCCCTCGCCGACGACAAGCAAAAAGACGACGAGTTCCGCGAGCAACAGCAAGACCAGCCCGGCGGTGATAGCGGCGGCCAGCAGAACAAACCGCAGCTCATTCCCCCTGTTGCGGACCTGAAACTCCTCCGTCGCATGCAGGCCGAAGCGCTCCAACTCACCCGCGAAGCCGAAGGCAGCGATGCCGCCGCCAAGGCCGAGGCCGCCGGCGATGCCGGCAAAGTCCAAGGCGAACTCGCCAAGCGCGCCGAAGCGCTCCTAAAAAAGCTCATGGAGCGCGGCGGAGGCGGTGGGGGGGTTGAGGGCGGTGGCGGGCCCGGCGACGAAGAAGGCGCAGGCGACGAGCCACCCGGCCAACCACCCGGCCAACCACCCGGCAAACCACAAGGCGACAAGCCATGACGATTACACCAATGAACGCACGCCTCATCAGCACCGCCGGCCTGGCGCTGGCCCTCGGCGCATCGATGCTGGCCGCATCCGCCAGCGCCATGCCGCCGCGCGACCCTTCCAAGAAAAAACCAGCCCAGCCTGCGCCAACTGCGGGTAGTACCGCGACTCTCACTCCGCCCAAGCCTGAACCCTCCACCAAACCCGCTGCTCCCGCAACCCCTGCCAAACCCGGCGACCCCGCCCCCCCGCGCGAACCAACCCTCGACGAACTCCTCGGCCTCACCAAGCCCGATGCCGCTGGCGGCGACGGCGTGAGCAAAGAGAACCTCGACCGCGCTCTCAAAGACGCCCCCAAAGGTGGCCCCGACGAACAGTTCCGCGAAGCCGTCGAACTCATGACCCGCAGCGCCAACCGCATCAGCACCGCCAGCGATGTCGGTCTCGATACCCAGCGCCTGCAGGAAGAGGCCCTCAAAAAACTCGATCAAATGATCAGCCAGCTCAAGAAGCAGCAGCAAAAACAACAGCAGCAACAGCAACAGCAGCAAGACCCCCAGGACCAGCAAGATCAGCAGCAACAGCAGCAGCCCAAGCAAGAGCAAGCCGGCTCCCCCGAAGAAACCAATCAGGGCGAGAGTGCCACCAACACTCCCCCCGGTGGCCGCACTGGCGCTCTGCGTCCGACCCTCGAAGCCGCTCGCGCCGCCTGGGGCGCCCTCCCCGCCCGCGTCCGCGAGATGCTCCTCCAGGGCACCGGCGAGAAGTTCAGCAGCGCCTACGAGAAGATGACCGAGGAATACTACAAAAAACTCGCGGAGCAGCAGAAGTGACCAGTCCTCAGCACGATCCCAGCCGCCTCCGCCCCGCCCTCTCTCTGGTCGCCGCGCTCCTCGCTGCCGCGCTCACCTCCGCGGCTCCGCTGCCCATTGCCATTCAGCCCGGCACCGCCGAGCCCGCCAAAACCGAACCCCCCGCGACTGATCTCACCCAACCCGCCGACGCATCCAACCCCGCCGACCCCGCCAAGCCCCCCAAGCCCGCCGACAAAGACCCCAAAGGCACCGCCCAAAACAACGTCCTCCCCAACGAGATCACCCCCGAACTCGAAGCCGCCACCAAAAAAGCCCTCACTTGGCTCGCTGGCCAGCAAAATACCGACGGCTCCTTCGGCGCTGGCCGATACGGCAAAAACGTCGCCATCACCGCCCTCGCCGGCCTCGCCTTCATGGGCGACGGCAACATCCCCGGCCGCGGCCAGTTCGGCGACAACGTCAAAAAATGCGTCGAGTACATCCTCGCCAACTGCACCGAGACCGGCCTCATCACCACCGACGCCAACAGCGGCCCCATGTACGGCCACGGTTTCGCCACGCTCTTCCTCGGTGAGGTCTACGGCATGACCGCCGGCGGCGGCGACACCCGCCTCGCCGAGCGAACCCACGCCGCGCTCCTCAAGGCCTGCCGACTCATCGAGCGCACCCAAAACGACGAGGGCGGCTGGCGCTACAACCCCGTCCCCTATGACGCCGACACCTCCGTCACCATCTGCCAGGTCATGGCCCTCCGCTCGGCCCGCAACGCCGGCATCGAAGTCCCCAAGCAGACCATCGACAAAGCCGTCGCCTACGTCAAGAAATGCCAGAACGACGACGGCGGCTTCCGCTATCAGGCCGAAGGCGGCATCAGCGGCTGGCCGCGCAGCGCCGCCGGCGTCGCCACACTCTTTTACGCCGGCGCATTCAAAGACGAAGGTATCGAAAAAGGTGTGAACTACATCGAGCGTGTTGCCCATCCTGACAACGCCGGCCGCCAGGAAATGCACTATTTCTACGGCCAGTACTACGCCGTTCAGAGCATGTACCTCGCCGGCGGCAAGCATTGGGCCTCGTGGTGGCCCGCCATCCGCCGCGAACTGCTCGACCGCCAGACCGCCTCCGGAAGCTGGAACGATCCCAGCACCGGCGCCGTCTACGGCACCTCCATGGCTCTCATCGTTTTGCAAATGCCCAAGCGCTATCTGCCGATCTTCCAGAAATGAACAAGACCACCACGAACCGCCCATCGCGCGCCGCCCTCTGCATCAGCGCGGCCGCCGTGCTCGCCACTGCCGCCGGTTCGCTCGCCGGGCCCGTCCTCGCGCTCGACCGCCAGTTCAAAGCGATGCTCATCGATGTCCAGCGCATCGAGGCCGGCTCCGTCACGTTCCTCCCCCTCGGCGGCAAGCAGAACAAGCCCGACCCCGTCACCAGACCCCTCACCGACTTCGCCGCCTTCCTCCCCCCTGATATCTGGATCCCCGGCGAAGATCGTCCTCTCTCATGGCGCGCGAGCCCCGACTCCGCCGCCGCCATGGCCGAACCTGCCGACACCGGTGAAGCCGCCGCGCCCGCCGATGCCCGAAGCACGCGCCTCGCCACCGCCGCCGAGCGCTCCGGCCTGGGCATTGTCGAACTCGTCGATGGTCAGCGTCTCATCGGCTCGCTCGAAACCCAGGGCGAGCCTCCCCCCGCCGATGCCCTCGTCTGGTCGCACCGCTCCATCGGCCGCGTCGTCCTTCCGCTCGACATGGTCCGCCGCGTCCGCATGGAAGGCCCCGGCGTGACCATGCCCGCCACCATCGACGCCGCCCAAGATATCGTGCTCCTCGGCAACGGCGACACCGTCTCAGGCCTGATCGAGAAAATCACCGCAACCGAAGTCTGGTCAACTCCCAAGGGCTCAGGCGGCAAGGGCGATCCGATCCGCACGCCCCTCGGGCGCGTCTGCGAACTCCGCCTCGCCAATCCCGCCATCACCGCCGCTCCGCCGCTCCCGCGCTCGCTGGTCTGGCTCGAAGACGGCTCCCTCGTCGCTGCCGATGCGAACTCGCTCAGCATGGGCGGCGATTCCGACCGCGTCCTCCTCGGCGGCATCGGTGCCGAAGTCCGCGGCCGTCCCGCCCTGGGCACCAGCGCCGATTCCGTCTCCCTCGGCCGCCTCCGCGCCCTCTCGATCAACGGTGCCCGTTTCGTTCCCCTCTCCACTTTGCAAGTCGCCGCGCAGAGCCCATCGTCCGATCGCCTCTTCGGCGGCCCCGTCATCGTCGGCTCATTAGTCGATGCGCCCCTCGCTATCGCCGATGTCCTCCTCCCTGGCCCCATGACCGCTGAGTGGGTTCTGCCCGTGGGTGCTGATCGTCTCGCCGGATGGCTGGTGCTCCCCGAAACCTGCCGCGACTGGGGCGCTTGCCGCGTCACCCTGCTCCTCGAGAACACCGAACTCTTCGCCCAGAATCTGTCCGGAACCGAGAGCGTCGTCGCCTTCAACGTCGCCCTGCCCACGGGCTCGGTCAGGCCCGCCGCCCAGCGTCTGAAAATCATCGTCGAATCCGGCGAGCGCGGCCCCGTGCAGGATCAGGTCCTCCTCCGCCGCGTCATCATCGGCGTCGGTCCGGCTGGCTCACCGCCGGCGCGAGTACCTGCCAAAGCCCGGTAGATTTCACCGTAGTCGAGCGCACTCAGCCCGCGCAGCCCGCACACCTTCGCGCCCCCCGCAGGGTTTCTGCTGGTTTGAGAACCTCACGAATGGCATAGTTTAAGTGCGGTGCGAAACGATTCGCACGCCCCAACCTGTCCCTGCGAGTGACCCCGCGTCGGATTGCCTCCCCGACGCGGGGTCGTTTTTCGTTTGGCGTACGTCCTTAACCGTTCCGCCCCCGCTCCAGCCGATTTTTGTTCACCCCCGCTCCCGATCCTGAGGTATGCTCTTTCTTATGAAGCGCCCCACCCCCCGCACACCCTGCACCCCCCCTCGCCCCTCCCGCCAAACGTCCGCGCCCGCTCGATCCGGTCCGCACCGTGCCCTCCGCGCTGCGCTCGCCCTCACCGCCTCGCTCGCCCTCACCGCCCAGCACGCCTCCGCCACCTGGTCCATCCTCATTGTCAACACCCGCGCCGGCGAGATCGCCCTCGGCTCCGCCACCTGCCTCACCGGCTTTGACCTCCGCGCCAACACGCCCGTTCTCATCCCCCTCGTCGGCGCTGCCACCGCGCAATCCGCCGTCGATGCCACCGGCCTCAACCGTGCCTACATCCGCGACCGCCTCGCCGAAGGCACCCCGCTCAGCACCATCCTCACCGGCCTCAGCGTTTTCGATGCCGATGCCCACGAGTCGCGCCAGTACGGCATCGTGAGCGCCCTCAGCGGCGGCTCCGCCCTGACCTTCTCCGGCGTGCAGGACGGCGCCTGGGCCGGCGGACGCACCGGCCGCATCGGCGACATCATCTACGCCGTTCAGGGCAACGTCCTCACCGGCCCCTGCGTCGTCGATGCCGCCGTGACCGCCATTGAGACCAGTTCCGCCGATCTCCCCACGCGCCTCATGCTCGCTATGGAAGCCGCCAAACTCATGGGCGGCGACGGGCGCTGCTCGTGCAATGCCGGCGGCCCCGAAGCCTGCGGCTGCCCTCCCGCTACACCCGGCAAGTCTGCTCACATCGCCTACATGCTCTCCGCCCGCGCCGGCGACCTCGAAGGCTGCGACGGCCTCTATCGCGTCCCCACCGCGCCCTCCGGCTTCGCAATCGCTGACCTCACCGGCGACGGCCCACCCGAAATGATCGTCACCAGCGGCGCGCAGGTCCTCGTCTACCGCAACCACACCCCGCCCCCCGCGCTCGCCGGTGCGCCCGCCTTCGCCTCAAACTTCGTCTCGACCAGCGCGGGCTCGGCCTGCCGCAACCCCATCGTCGCCGACTTCACCGGCGACGGCATTCAGGACGTCGCCGTCTTCTCCACCTCCGGCTCTTCCGCCTCCGTTCTCCCCGGCGTCCGTGCCGCGCTCGCCTTCAGTAACCAGCGAATCAATATCCCCCTCGAATCGCCCGCCACCGCCATGGCCAGTGCTGATTTCAACGGCGACAACCGCCCCGATCTGGCCATCGTCCCCAGCACCGGTTCCTCACTTCTCGTCCGCCTCGCCACCGGCAGCGGCTTCACAACCGTCCCCGCCAATGCGCTCGGCCTGAACGCCGCGCCCACCACCCTCGCCGCCGCCGACATTGACGGGAACGGCACGCAAGACCTTGTCATCGCCATCACCAATCCCCCTTCCCTCGCCATCATGAGCGGTAATGGCGACGGCACCTTCACGCGTCAAAGCACCCTCACGCTCCCCGCCTCTACGCTCGGCCTCGTCGCGCGCGACCTCACCGGCGACGGCCGCGTTGATCTCGCCGTCATCCAAAGCGCAGCCCGCCAGGTCCGCATCCTCACCGCCCTTGCGGCCGGCGGCTTCAGCACCCAAATCGTTTCGCTCACCGGTTCTCCTTCTCGCCTCCGCTCGGGCGATATCGATGCCGACGGCCGCCCCGACCTCGTCGCGCTCGTCGGCGGCACCCTCGTCGCTCTCACGCAGACCACGCCCGGAACCTTCGTCGCCCAGCCCTCCACCGCGCTCCCAGCGCTCTCTGGCAATGTCGATCTCGCCGTCGGCGATCTCGACGGCAACGGCGCGGCCGATGTCGTCACCGGTTCTTCCGCCGCGGTCGTCACCGTCGCCTCCCGCGCCGGGCGGCTCACCGCCGCAGGCGGCTGCGCCACCGGTGACTATTACCTCAACCTCAACATCGCCAACCAGCAAAACAGCAGCCCCGACCCCGTCCTGCAGCTCCGCACCCAGTTCAACGCCTTCCGCACTGCCCAGGCCGGTCGGCCCGATGCCATCGCCAGCACCGCATCGTTCGGTGTCTCCTGCGCCCGCCCCGGCACATTGCTCGCCCTCAATGTCACCCTCCGCAATCTGAGCGGCGCGCTTGTCGGCGTCGGCTCTGGCATCACCGCCCTGCAGGTCGCCCACGCCGGCATTTCCGACGGCCTCTCGCTCATCGGCCCCGCCCACCAAAACCCCGATGGCACCTGGACCGTGCCCATCGTTGCCGGTCCCCGCTTCGGCACCGACCGCCTCGTCATCACCGCCCAAGGTGGCGGCCGCCCCGTCACGCTCATGCCCGTCGT
>Ga0163144_10017736_pt1 | contig 14474 bp, 15 predicted proteins | sample OliLak19BULKMAT1_FD_123175 | JGI IMG/M metagenome (GOLD analysis project Ga0163144, IMG submission 123175) | Freshwater microbial mat bacterial communities from Lake Vanda, McMurdo Dry Valleys, Antarctica - Oligotrophic Lake LV.19.BULKMAT1 | ecosystem: Environmental > Aquatic > Freshwater >... | reverse complement strand
TTGGGGCGGTGAAGCACAGCGCGTAATTATCGCCTCCGCTGAGTGTGAAGCTGTATTTTTGTGCAGCAAAAAGTGCAGCATTTTTAAGGTGCGGTGAAAGGGGAAGCGCAGATTGTTCGAGGCGCGCGCCGCAACCACTCGCGATACAAATCTGCTGAATATCCGCGCCCAATCCATCCGAAATATCCACCGCGCTGGTGGCAATGCTGCGAAGCATTTGGCCAAGTTCAAGCCGTGGGGTTGGGCAGTGGTAGCGTGCGGCGAGTGCGTTATCGATGGGTATATTTTGCAGCAGCAATTGTAGAGCATAGGCCGCATCGCCCAGTGTGCCGCTGACATAAATATCATCGCCATCTTTTGCACTATTACGGCGCAGGGGCGCACCATCGATAATTCCAAAGCAGGTCATGGTGGTGTGGATGGTATCGCCACCTGAGGTGCTGTCACCGCCGATGAGCGTCAGGTTGAAATGCACTTGTTCCGTCGCCAAAGTTGCAGCAAATTGTGCAAACCAATCCTCCGAAATATTTTTTGGGGTGTGCAGATTGAGTGTGTAGCGCCACGGCGTGCCACCCATGGCGGCAAGGTCGGATAAATTCCGTCGCATAAGTTTTTGTGCGAATTGCTGCGCGGAAGTGTCGGGTAACACATGGATAGATTGGATGACACTATCGGTAGTGATGACGAGAGAAAAACCTGCGGGTGGGGCGAGCACCGCTGCATCATCGGTCAAGTTAAAGCTGCCTGCCTCGCTTGCTGCCAATGGTGCAAAATAACGGGCGATGCGTGTCCGCTCAGCCATGGTTTATGCGGCTTTCTGCCGCAACGCATCCAGCAATAAATTGAATGCTTTGTGGGCGTAGCCGAGTTCTTCGTCCGTCACCAATTGGGCGGCGACTTCGGTGTATTCATCGATCAATATTGCAGCACCGCGGGTGGGATATGCAATCACTTCCGCCGCAAAAACCTGCAGCACGCAAAGTAGCGGCAGGCTCATGCGCGCTTTGCTCCAGTTAGGTAAAATATTGGCGGCGATGGCGGCTTCAATCGCGCTGCTGTTTTCCTGCGCGGCTTCGATAAGCTTATTCAGCAGCGCCACTTCGGGCTGGGTGGCATGCGGCAAATCGTCGGTATCGTTCGTGCGGCTATCCGCCCACGAAGCGAGTAATTGCTGTGCGAGTAATGCGGGAAGCGTGCTTTTTTCGATGAGCGCTTCGGAGTACATGGCTTGCACCGCGGCAAGGCGCGAGGCGCGTTTGCGCATGAGGGATGGGCGGGGGGTGGTCATGAATGTTCCAATCCAAATAGCTGACGAATTTGCAGCATGCGCAGCGCCGCTTTTGCCGCCTCGCCGCCTTTGTTGCCCTGCGCTACATCCGACCGCACGCGGGCTTGCTCCATGTTCTCGCAGGTGAGAATGCCGTTGCCGATGGCGGCATGGTGGTGGCCAATGGCAAGTAATTGCAACGCATGCGCGGATTCGCTGGCGACGGTATCGTAATGCGAGGTTTCGCCCCGAATAACGCAGCCGAGCGCCACATACGCATCGTAATGCCCACTTTTGGCGGCCATCGCAATCGCGCCAGGAATTTCGAGCGCGCCGGGAACGGAAAGCATTTCCGCCGTGTGGGCCGCCGCATAAATGGCCGAGGTTGCGCCGCCAATCAGCATTTCGCTGATGTCGTGGTAGTAAGGCGCGACGACGAGTAGGATGGGTTTCATGTGACCTCGATGGGCAGGTGGCCCGCGATGTGTAGCCCATAACCTTCCAAGCCGACAATGGTTTTTGGCGAATTGGTCAGCAGGGTCATTTCGCGCACGCCAAGGTCGGCCAAGATTTGTGCGCCGATGCCGTAATCACGCAAAATGGGCGAACTTGGCTCCTCGCCGCGTTTGAGCTTGAGGCCGTCGCTTGCGGCTGTTCGGCGTGGCTCGCGCAGTAGCACCACCACGCCCGAACCCTCGGCATCAATTCTCTTCATTGCGGCATGCAACACGCCCGCTTTGCCGTGCGAGCTATCGCCCAGCACATCGTGCAAAACATCCAGCGCATGCATGCGCACCAGGGCAGGGCCCTGGACTCGGATGTTATTTTTTATTAGTGCTAAATGCTCGGCATAGCCTGGGTTTTGGGCGTAGGCGATGCAGTGCCAGTCGCCCGAAAAACTTGTGCTTATTGTGCTTTCCACAATGCGGGTAACAAGCTTTTCGCTGCGGCGGCGATAGGCGATGAGGTCGGCAATGGTGCCAATTTTTAGGTTATGTTCCTTCGCGAATTTCAGCAAATCCGGCAGGCGTGCCATGGTGCCATCGTCGTTCATGATTTCGCAAATGACGCCCGCGGGGGTGACACCCGCAAGGCGCGCAATATCGACCGCTGCCTCGGTGTGGCCCGCGCGCACCAACACGCCGCCTTCGCGCGCTTCGAGGGGGAAAATGTGGCCCGGCGATGCAATGTCGAACGGTTGGGCCAGCGGGTTCATGGCGGTGCCAATGGTGTGGGCGCGATCCGAGGCGGATATGCCGGTGGTGACCCCCTCGCGCGCTTCGATGGATACAGTGAATGCGGTGGCGTGGCGGCTGGAATTATGGCGCGCCATGGGCGGTAAACCGAGGCGTTCCACCTGCGCTTTTTCGAGCGCTAAACAGATGAGCCCGCGCGCGTGTTTGGCCATGTAGTTGACCGCAGCCGCATCACAAAATTGGGCGGGGATGACGAGGTCGCCTTCGTTCTCGCGGTCTTCATCATCCACCAAAATAACCATGCGGCCCGCTTTGGCTTCGGCGATAATGTCTTCGATGGGGCTAAGCGTGCTCATGCCAATTTCCGATCCGTCAGCCGTGCCACATAGCGCGCGAGCATATCGATTTCGAGGTTCACGGATTCACCCACTTTGAGGCGACCGAAATTCGTTACCTTGGCGGTGTGGGGGATGATGTTGACGGTAAAGCTGGTGGTGGGGGTGCCGCCTGCGCCGCGCGCATCGCGCACTTCGTTCACGGTGAGCGATACACCATCAAGCGTGACGGAGCCTTTAGGGGCAATGAAGCGCGCGAGGTGGGGAGGCACTTCGAATTCCCAGATGGTGGAATCACCGCTTTTTTCGGTGCTGATAATGCGGGCTAATCCATCCACATGGCCACTCACAAAATGGCCGCCCATCGCATCGCCCACGCTGAGGGATGGCTCGAGATTAATGACGCTGCCCACGGCCCAATCGCGCGCGCTGGTGCGGGTCATGGTCTCGGTAGAAAGCGACACTTTGAATTCGTTATCGGTAACTTTCACCGCAGTCAGGCAAATGCCGTTGCAGCAAATGGAATCGCCGATTTCTACCGTAAACGGCTCGCTCATCGCAATCGTCACCATGCAATCGCCGCGCTGATCGACGCGGCGGATGGTGCCTTGGGTTTTGATGAGGCCGGTAAACATTAGTTCCACTCATACCGTTCGTAAACATCCTCGCCAAGCGTGCGCGTTTGCGTGCGCGCGGCATTGGCGATGCTGGTATTTAGTGCATTCATCGGTGATTGACCAGCATTTCCGAGCGCCATCGGTGCGCGGTAATGATGCAGGGTTACGACTAGGCCTGAGGCGAGGAAGCTGGTGGATAAGCTAGGCCCGGCCTCGATAAACGCGCGGGTGATGCCCCGGGCGGCGACGGTGGTGAGAATGGTGTGGGGGCTGAGGGTTACATCCTCTACCACCAGAAATTTTACGCCTGCCTCGCGCAATTCGGTGGCGTGGCTGGCGTTTTGCTCGACCGCTTCGAGAGTGGTGATGAGCCAGAGGGGGAATTGATGTGCGATGCGCACGAGCCTGCTTGTGAGTGGCAACCGCAACTGTCTATCCACCACCACACGCACAAGGTTGGGGTGGGGCGAGACGGGTGGGCGCACGGTGAGCAGCGGATCATCCGCAAGCACGGTGCCGATGCCGGTGACGATGCAATCGAATTGGCTGCGCAACAGGTGGCCGTGTTGGCGGGCGAATTCACCGGTGAGCCACTGCCCGCCACCATCGTTGCGGGCCATGAAATGGTCGGCACTGGTGGCGAGTTTCATGGCAACATGGGGGATGTTATGTTCGGTGCGGCGGAAGAAGCCTCGGTTGATATTCGTGAGCAGTGAATGGTGAGTGGTGAGTAGTGTGACTTCAACCCCCGCTGCACGTAGCATGGCGATGCCACGGCCATTGACGCGCGGGTCGGGGTCCACTTCGCCGATGACGACGCGGACGATGCCAGCATCTATCAGCGCTTGGGTGCAAGGCGGGGTTTGGCCGTGATGGGCGCACGGTTCGAGGGAGACATAGGCCGTCGCGCCGCGTGCGCCGTCACCCGCGATGGCGAGGGCTTGGGTTTCGGCGTGGGGTCGCCCCCCATCGGCGGTGCGGGCAGTAGCGATGATGGCGTTGTTATTCACAATCAGACAGCCCACGGTTGGGTTGGGCCATGTGCGGCCAAGCCCGCGCGCAGCAAGGCGCGCGGCGTGCAGGAGGAAGTGGTTGTCAGTCGTCTGTTGCATACGTATTCCAAAGTATTTTTAGTAGCGATGCGTAGCGCTTTACGGCGCGAGCCGGAGCGTAAGGCGAACGAGGGGGAGCGGTAGCGGGGGCGACTGCGCCCCCACGCGCGTCAGCGCCATTATAGTTTATCGACAAATTTCTCGAAATCCTTCGCTTCGCCGAAATCGCGATACACACTCGCGTAGCGGATATAGGCAACGGCATCGAGTTTTTTGAGTTCATCCATGACGAGCGCGCCAATGCGGCGGGTGGCGATGTCGGACTCGCCTTCGGATTCGAGTTTTTGTACAATGCGGTTGATAGCCATTTCGACCGAATCCGCATCCACCGGGCGTTTGCGCAGGGCAATGGCCATGGATCGGGCGATTTTATCGCGGTCGAATAAGCGGCGCTCGTTGTTGGATTTCACCACCGTCAACTCGCGCAGTTGCACGCGCTCAAAAGTTGTAAATCGAGAATTACAAGCAGGACAGAACCTACGTCTGCGGATGGAGGAGCCGTCCTCGCTGGGGCGGCTATCCTTAACCTGCGTGTCTTCGTGATTGCAGAAGGGGCAGCGCACTTATGCTCCTACGAGTAAATCGGGAATTTATCCGTCAGCGCGCGCACCTTGGCCTTGGTAGCTGCTTCCACCGCAGCATTTGCTTCGGGCGCTTCTGGGTTTTTGCTTAGGCCATCCAGCACATCGCCAATCAAATTACCGATTTCCTCGAACTCGGTTTTACCGAAGCCGCGCGTGGTGCCAGCCGGGGTGCCAAGGCGCACACCGCTGGTGACGAAGGGCGATGCGGGGTCGAATGGAATGGCGTTTTTGTTGCAGGTGAGGCCTGCGCGCTCGAGGCATGCTTCGGCTGCTTTACCCGTCAGGTTTTTGGGGCGCAGATCGACCAGTACGAGGTGGTTATCCGTACCGCCTGAAACGATATTCAGGCCACGGCCTTTCAGCACAGCCGCAAGGGCGCGGGCGTTGTCGACAATCGCTTGCGCGTAGGCTTTGAAGCTGGGTTGCAGCGCCTCGCCGTAGGCCACGGCTTTACCCGCAATCACATGCATCAACGGCCCGCCTTGGATGCCGGGAAAGATGCTGCTGTTGATGGCCATCTCCAGCGTTTGGTCTTTGCCCATCGGCGTTTTGCCGACCACCATTTCGGGGCAGTTGGAGAGAATCATCCCGCCGCGTGGGCCACGCAGGGTTTTGTGGGTGGTGGTGGTGACGATGTGCGCGTGTGGCAACGGCGAGGGGTAGGAACCGCCCGCGACGAGGCCCGAAATATGCGCCATATCGACCATGAAATAGGCGCCGACTTGATCGGCGATCTGGCGGAAGCGCGCCCAATCCACCACACGTGAATAGGCCGAGAAACCGGCGATGATAAGTTTGGGTTGGCATTCAATCACCATTTTCTCAATCGCATCGTAATCGAGCAAATGGGTGTCCTCGCGCACGCCGTATTGCACAGCGTTATACATTTTGCCCGATTGGTTGACGGATGCTCCGTGGGTGAGGTGACCGCCCGAGGCGAGTGATTGGCCCATGATGGTATCGCCGGGTTTGATGAGGGCGTTGAACACACCTTGGTTGGCCTGTGAACCGCTGTTGGGCTGCACGTTGGCGAAGGTGCAGTTATACAATTGCTTCGCGCGGTCGATGGCGAGTTGCTCCACCACATCCGCAAACTCGCAGCCGCCGTAATAGCGTTTGCCGGGGTAACCTTCGGCGTATTTGTTGGTGAACACACTGCCTTGCGCGTCAATCACCGCGCGGCTGACGATGTTTTCCGATGCAATCAACTCCACCTGATGCTGCTGGCGGCCCAGCTCGTTCTGGATGGCGTTGAAAATATCTTTGTCGGTGCTCGAAAGTGGTGCGTTGAAATAGGCGGTGGTGGTGCTCATGGTTTCCTCGAGTTTACGTGCGGTGTTGGTCATGTCGTATTTCCTTTATCGTGTGTTAGTTTCTCAGTGCGTCATCCCGGTTTGCGAAGCAACACCGGGATCCACCTTTTTAGTAAGATGGACCCCGGCGCAAGGCCGGGGTGACAAGTTTTTTGTTATCCCAATTTCTCCACGCGCTCGGCATGTCGGCCACCCTCAAACGCGGTAGTTAAAAATCGCTTCACGCATTCCTTCGCCTCGGCATCGCCAATCAGGCGCGCGCCTAAACATAGTATATTTGCATCGTTATGTAGGCGCGCTAATTCGGCGGCAAGGCCCGTGCTGCACAACGCGGCGCGGATGCCGGTATGGCGGTTGGCGGCAATGGAAATGCCAATGCCCGAACCGCAAATGGCGATGCCGAATTGCGCGCGGCCGTCGGTGACGGCTTTGGCGACGGCGGTGCCGTAATCGGGGTAATCCACCGAGTCCGCGGTATTCGTGCCAAGGTCGAGCGCCGTGAACCCCAGCGCCTCAATCTCGCGCAGTAGCAAAGCTTTAAGCATAAGCCCTGCGTGATCGTTGGCGATGGCGACGGTTTTACTCACGATAGTTTGGCCCGATGCATTTTTGTTTTGCGTAGTGCATTAGCTTAGCGCTAACCTATCTACTGTGATTAGTGTCGCTTTGCAGCGAAATCTGCCAAGCAAAGCTATATATAGTAGGTGGCTGGATTTTGCCACGAAGCGCTGGATAAGGCAACCACGAACCACAAGCGATTGATTTTATGGAACAAGATTGGATTATTTGGGGGTTGCTGGCCTTCGTGGGGGCAGCCATAGGGTCGTTTCTTACGCTGGTAACCTACCGCCTGCCGCGCGATGAGAAGATTGGCATGACGCGCTCGCGCTGCCCCAGTTGTGGCACTACACTTGGTGTGCGTGATTTATTTCCGGTGCTCTCGTGGATTTTTTCGCGCGGGAAATGTCGGTATTGCAAGGCGCGTGTGAGCATGCGTTATCCAATCACCGAACTTGCCTGCGCGCTGGGTGCAGTGGCGGCTGCGTATCGGTATGGCTTGACGCTCGAGGCGTTTGCCATCACGGGGTTGTGGTGGTGCATTGTGGCGATTATTATTACTGACCTCGAGCATTACATTATTTTGGATGAAGTGCAGATTGCGATTATTTTATTTTGCGCGCTGTATCATTATGCCATCGGAACGGATTATGTGGATGTGATTGCAGCGGGGTTTATTGGCCTTGCGATTGGCCTGACGCTTAAATACGGGTTCCTTTATTTGCGCAACAAGGATGGGCTGGGGCTGGGCGATGTGAAGCTGCTGTTTGGTGCGGGCATTTGGCTGGCAAGCGGCGCAAGCTTTGTACCGTTTTTATTTTTCTCGGGTGTGTTGGGCGTCGTGTTCGGCCTTGGTTGGCGCGTGATTGGGCGCGGCGAAGTGTTTCCGTTTGGCCCCGCACTTGCCGCAGCACTTTTAATGTGCGTGGTCTGGCCGAATGCAGCAAATGAATTCTGGCAACTCTACGGATTCATTGGGCAGTAATCGTTGCTGTGGATAGTTTGGGCGATGTTACTCACATCCCATTACAAACATCTTGTCGCGTGATGGGGGTGTGTTACTAGTCGAGGGTGAAATTCCAACCCATGTGGGGCCGTAGAATGCCAATCAACACATTGATTCGATGGACAGCCGTGGCCATGTGTGCTGCCCCGCTCTATGCGTGCACCTTTGTTGAGTCGTTCATCCCAAGGGCAGGCGAAACTACGGATGTGATTGACCGGCAAAAAAAGCTTTCGATTAATGATTTTCGCAATTTAAATGACATCAACAAAGAAGTGGCGGATGCGGATCCGACCATCACCGCATCGCTGGGCGTGCCGCCCATTCCGGATATCGCGCAAGTGCTCGCGGCGCCTAAGCCACCCAAGGTTGCCAATACCAAGCTCGTTACCCTTGCGGTGACGGACGATGTGCCGTTGCGCGATGTGCTGTTCGAGCTGGGCCGCCTTGCCGGCGTGGATATTGAAGTGGGGCCGGGGCTGGATGCGGCAGGTATTAACCTGCGTGCAACCGATCGTCCGTTTAACGAGGTCATTGAGCGCATCGCGACGCTTGCGAATTTGCGCTACAGCGTCACCGGCAAATCCATCCGTGTCGAAAAAGATTTGCCCTACGTGAAAAACTACTCGCTGGACTTTTTGAATATCGTGCGGTCGAGCACGTCGAGCACGAAGTCGAGCACTAGCATTGGGGGCAGTAGCAGCGGAAGTGGCGATGCAAGTGGAGGTCAGGGTACGGGCAGTGGTAACGCAAGCAGCTCGGGTGGTGTTGGCTCCACGGGTTCCACCAGTGGTATTGACCTCACGGCCGATAGTGATTTATGGGTATCGCTTGACCTATCGATAAAAGATATTTTGAGCTATACGCCTGAAGGGGCGAATTCGGATGGGGAGGCGGGGGCGGCCCCATCGGCTGCAGGCGGGGTTTCTGCGGGCAAAGGTAGCTCTGTCATGAACCGCCAAGCCGGCGTTCTTGCCGTCAACGGTACGCAGCGCCAACACGAAATGGTCAGCAATTTCCTTTCGTTGATGACACGTAATGCCTCAGCGCAAGTGTTGATTGAGGCCAAGATTGTGGAAGTCGCGCTAGACGATCAGTTTTCGTCGGGGGTGGATTGGAACCGCGTGATTGGTAGCGTGGATAGTAGCTATCTTGGGCTTGGAAACTATATTCCTGCCAGTATAGGCGCTGCGAGTCCTGACGGCTCGCGTGGTTCCGCGCTGGTGTTTGGTATTAATCAGCCGGATTTAGGCGCGGTGGTTGCGCTTACGCAAAAATTTGGTACAACACGCACCCTTTCCAGTCCACGGTTATCAGCCATAAATAATCAGCAGGCGGTGCTTACATTTGCCAAAAACCAGGTCTATTTTGAATGTAAATATACGCCAGGTAACACGACAACACCTACAACGGGATCTCCGACATCGACCCAACCCGCATTGGATTGCCCGCAAAAAACAGTGCCGATAGGGATCATAATGAGTATTCTTCCGTCGGTGAATCTGGATACGCAGGAAGTCACACTCAATGTACGCCCCACATTAACGCGGCTACTATCGTTCGAGACAAGCCCAGTGACAGGATTTTTGAAATCACAGGCCGCGACTCCAGCAGCTGCGGATGCGATTCCCGATATTGAAACCCCGGTTATCGAATCGCGGGAGATTGATTCGATCACCAAAGTAAAAAGCGGTGGGGTCATGGTCATCGGCGGGCTTATGGAAGATGTATCTCGTAACGAAACCAATTCGGTACCAGGGTTAGGTGAGGTGCCATTTTTGGGCAATCTGTTTAAAGGGCGTGCTGAAGACTCACAAAAACGCGAGCTCATCATTTTCATTAAAGCCACGATTGTGAATTCGGATGGTAGCTCGCATCGCGTCGATAAAAAAGTGTACGAGAAATTCGTCGCCGATCCGCGTCCGCTGTATGAATAGTTTTGCGCAGGGGTTTTAGGGCGTTATGTTCAGTAATATTCGTTATGTGTTGATGACGGCAACGCGTGACCGCTTGTTTTTAGGCTTATTGGTGGGCATTCTGGCGGCGGCGTATATTTCGCATATCTTAGGCTCCACCGCCATGCTCGAAACCCAGCAAATGGCGATTGCGTTTACTGCGGCCTCGGCACGGGTGATTATCATGATTGGTATTATTGTCTTCATCGGCTTTCACATGCGCAATGCGTTCGATGCCAAGGAGATTGATGTATTGCTCTCGCGCCCCATTTCGCGCACCACGCTGGTGCTTTCCTACTGGGTGGGGTTTGCGGCGGTGGCCGCCTGCTTGGTGCTGCCCACCGTGGCGCTCGTGGGCTTTATGGGCACGCTAAACCAAACGGGGTTTTGGTTATGGTCGGTCAGTATGCTGCTCGAATCATGGTTGGTGGTTTCGGTGGCGTTGTTTGCTTCGCTCACCATCAAAAGTGGGGTGGGTACGGTGTTGGCGTCGCTTGCCATTTACAGCTTGTCGCGCATGATGGGTTTTTTTCTATCTACCACAACGGCAGGCAACGCGTTCAAGGAGCAGCAGCTTAACGTGGGTGCGCAATGGACGATGGATGCGATTTCGCTGGTGGTGCCACGGCTCGATTTTTTTGCCAAAAGTAACTGGCTCATTTACGGCGCGCGCTCCTACGAAGATGCGACCTTGGTGCTCATGCAAGCGGGCGTGTTTATTCCGCTACTGCTCGCCGCGTGTGTGATCGATTTTAAACGCAAACAATTTTAAAGCAAGGCGCGCGCTTTATGCTGCGAATGTTCACCAAACCTAGCCAACATGCCAGCTTGCGTAAATCACTGCGCGAGCCTGCGATGCAGTTGGCAGTGGGCATTTTTGCACTCATGCTGGCGGGTCAAGCCGCATTTTGGCACCACACACGCGCCATTAAACCCGAAATGGCCATTGTGGCGGATGTGCCCGGTGAGCGGGCGGTGCGGGCGTTATCGTTTGGCGATGAGGAAGCTTTTTTCCGTTTCTATGCCCTCAACCTGCAAAATTCGGGCGATACGTTTGGCCGCTTCACCGCGTTGTATAAATACGATTTCAATAAGCTCTACCATTGGTTCACGCTGCTCGGCAAATTTAACAACGAGTCGAACTATCTGCCCGCCATGGCCTCCTATTATTTCAGCCAAACGCAAAACCCGAACGATGTGAAACATATCGTGAATTACCTCGATGAATACACCGATGGCCGGCCTAAGGAAAAATGGTGGTGGGTGACGCAAGGAGCCTACCTTGCCACCCATAAACTGAAGGATACCGCGCGCGCGCTTGAGCTTGCCGAAAAACTGAGCGGCGTGCGCGGCATTCCGTTATGGGCGCAGCAGCTGCCCGCCTTTATTCACGAGCAGCGCGGCGAGTTTGGTGAGGCACTAGCCATCATCGAAGAGGTGGTAAAAAATCCCGAGGAATACAGCCAAGGCGAACTAAATTTCATGCGCTACTTTGTTGATGAGCGTTTAAACCGACTCGACAGCGTGCAAAAAGATTTCGACGCCGCGCAAAAAGAAAAAGACGATATGAAAGCTAAAGGTATTGAGGATCCCGCCCCCATTGGTCCGCCCAGTGATGTGGGTGCTCCGACATTGGATGGGCGTTAGTTACTTCACCTTGCGCGCCGCATCTGTGGTCACCACGCCGTAACATTGGGCGTCACTGGGGAATTGGCCGCCGCGTACTTCGGCGGCGTAGGTGGTGGCGGCGGTGGTGATGACTCCGCGTAAGTCGGCGTATTTTTTGACGAATTTGGGACTGCGCTCGAATAGGCCGAGCATGTCATCGACCACGAGCACTTGGCCATCGCATGCGGGGGACGCGCCGATGCCGATGGTGGGGATGGCGATGGCGCGGGTGATTTCGGTGGCAAGTGTTGCGATAACGCCTTCAATAACAACGGCGAATGCGCCTGCATCCACCACTGCTTTCGCATCCGCCAGTATGGCGGCGCGGGCGGCATCATCCCTCCCTTGGGTTTTAAAGCCGCCGAGTGTGTTGCTGTGCTGCGGCATCAGGCCAATATGCGCCATGACAGGAATGCCGCGCTGGGTGAGGAAACGGATGGTATCGGCAAGTTCGGCCCCGCCTTCCATTTTAATACACGCGGCACCTGTTTCCTTCAGCACGCGGGCGGCGTTGGCGAAGGCAAGCTCGGGCGAGGCTTGGTAGCTGCCAAAAGGCATATCCACCACCACACAGGCGCGGTGGCTGGCGCGCACCACAGCAGCACCGTGCGCAATCATCATGTCGAGGGTGACGGGCAGGGTGGAATCAAAGCCATAGACCACCATACCTAGCGAATCGCCGACCATGAGCACGTCGCAATGGTCATCGAGCAAGGCCGCCATCGGGGCGGTATAGGCGGTAAGGATAACGATTTTATCACCCGATTTCATCGCGCGGATGGTCGGAACGCTAATGCGCCCCGTATCCCTGTTAGGCTGCTGGTGCGACATCCATATGCTCCTGCGGGGTGGCGTTAAAATCGTTCATGGCGGCGGTGCCCCAGCCTGGGGGCTGTTTAGGTAAGGTGATCGTGACGTTGGTGCCGACTTTTAGCTGGCTTTCAATAGCAAAGATACCGCCCATGGATTCGACGAATTTTTTGGCCAGTGGTAGGCCCAAGCCCGTACCTTCATATTTGCGCGAGAGGGCAGAATCCACTTGGCCAAAGGGTGTCATGACCCGCGAAATATCTTTCGGTGCAATACCGATGCCGGTATCGCGCACCTGAATGTTCAATGCGCCGGTGACCACATCGTTCCAGGCATGGCAGCGCACTTCGCCCCCCGCTTGGGTGAATTTAACGGAGTTGGAAAGCAAGTTGAGCAGCACTTGTTTGAGTTTCTTCGCATCCGTCACGATGACCAGATGGTGGGAGGGCAAATCCTCGACCAATGTCACCTGCGCGGTTTCAGCGCGCGGCATCACCATGCGCAAGCTATTGCGCACTACTTTGGTGGCATCCGTTTCTGCCCACTCAATTTGCAGTTTGCCCGCTTCGGCTTTGGAGTAGTCGAGAATGTCGTTAATGAGGCTGAGCAGGTGTTTGCCGGAAGCATTGATGTCATCGACATATTCTTGGTGGATTTTTTCGAGTTTATCGCGCGCTTCGTTACGGATAATATCCGAGAAACCAATGATAGCGTTAAGCGGCGTGCGCAATTCGTGGCTGACGCTGGCAAGGAACTGGGATTTGTCGCGGCTTTGGGCCTCGGCTTGGGCAGCGGCAGCAATCAGCTCCATGTTCACTTCGTGTTGTTTGGCAATAATACCCTCGGCCCTGCTGGCAGTGAGCAAAAGGACCGCGATGAGTAACGTAAAGAGGCTGAGAATGCTGCCCAGAAAGATGTAGAGGCTATTGCCAAGCACTTGCGCTTGATTGGTAATATCCACGTAGATTTCCGCCAGCGCATCGGGCGAGGTGCCGCCCGTGCGGGTAAGTGGAATGATGGCTTGCAGCATGTTACGTTGGTTGTTGGGGTCGCTGCTACCTGCGATCAAGACGTTGTTATGGATTCGTATGACGAGGGTTCCAGCCAGTGCTTTCTCGAGGCCTACCGGCGTAATGGGAGTGCTGCCGTCGCTCGTTGGAACGATAGCGCTTGATTCATAATATTTACGAGAGTGATCGAGTGAAAAAATAGTGACTTTACTTAAGGGATGTTTATCCAAAAACCGTTTGGTTTCTCCACCAAAATATGGAAGATAGGGCGATGCCGGGTTAGTTGTTATTTCAGCCGCGTAGCGATCCCATATGGTCGCGGAGTAACTGGAAAAGGTGGCCTCGATTTGCTGGGTTACTGACTTCGTAAGCGCATCATTTTTATGGTTTTTAGCATAAAAAGCAATGAATGCACCTGCGGCTAGCATGAGAACAAAACTAATAATAGCCAGATAGCGTAAATGCGTAAACATGGCTCGATTCTAGCGATTGGCTAGGCAAATACAACCGAAACTAGAACGCGCAAGCATTGAAAGTGGTAATTAATGGTGCGCGTCGTATGCCCAAAACCCAGGCTTGACACGTGCCAAACAGCCCCCTATAAGGCACCCTCTTAAAAACAATACTTCAAAGGAGAGTGCTATGAAACGCACCTATCAGCCAAGCAAAATTGTTCGCGCCCGTCGCCACGGCTTCCGTGCGCGTATGGCCACTGTCGGTGGTCGACGCGTGATTGCCGCGCGCCGCGCGAAGGGCCGTAAAGTCCTTAGTGCATAGTTGAAGGGGACCTTGTCCCCTTCGCCCTTTGGGCTGACCCCTGCCGCTTCGCGGCTCGCGCGGAGCGCTACGCACGGATAATCATCGACGGATGAAAATCAAGAAGTGTAAGGCTCTGCGTATGCCTGTTACCATCACCACCCTTAAAAATCGTGCAGATTTTCTTCGTTTGAGGAATGGCCGCAAATTTACCACGCCGTATTTTATTATACGCGCGGCCCCTTCGGATGTGGCGGGGCAACTGGGCGCACGGGTGGGGTATACCGTTA
>Ga0163144_10017734_pt1 | contig 14477 bp, 9 predicted proteins | sample OliLak19BULKMAT1_FD_123175 | JGI IMG/M metagenome (GOLD analysis project Ga0163144, IMG submission 123175) | Freshwater microbial mat bacterial communities from Lake Vanda, McMurdo Dry Valleys, Antarctica - Oligotrophic Lake LV.19.BULKMAT1 | ecosystem: Environmental > Aquatic > Freshwater > Lake... | reverse complement strand
TGGTGGGGGTATTTGCCCGTCATGCCGAAATCATTATTCAACGGCTCAACGAAGTCCCCAACAAAAACTTTCTGGCGTTTCTAGATTTGCTGGGAGCTTCGCGGTTGCCCCCGGCTCCGGCTCGTGTAGCGTTGACTTTTTCACTAGCGGTCGGCAGTGCAGCCGATGGGTTGGTGCCTCCTGGAACCGCTGCGGCTGCGCCACCACCACCGGGTGAAAAAGAGTCGGTGCTGTTTGAAACGGAGCAAGAATTGGTGGTGACGGCAGCAACGCTGGCATCATGGGTGGTTCACAATCCTCTGTTGGATCAGTATGCCGATTATGGGGCGATCGCCACCTCCCCCGATCTCAAACTGGTTGGCTCCACGTCAGCCCCACTCGTTTTTCAGGGAAATCGGGCGATCGCCCACCACCTTTATCTGGGGCAGCGCGAACTCCTGGGTTTCCCCAATATTGCCGAGTTGAGTCTGAGTTTGAATCTGCTCAAACCGCTGGGTGATGGGGCAGTTTTGAGTTGGGAGTGGTGGGACGGCATAGGCTGGCAACCCCAAAATTTGGATGCAGCGGGCAATCTGAACCAGGGTAATGTCGTGATACTCAATTTTGGCAGCCGCGACCCGGTGCCCCTGAGTCTGGTGAATGGACAGGAAAATCGCTGGTTGCGCTGCCGTCTGGTGACTCCGATTACGCCCACCCTCGAAGCCCATAGCAGCATGGTACGGGTGACTGAATTACCAGAAATTGGCTTGCCCGAAGGCGGTGGGGAACCCATCCAATTTTTGGCTCGCTTGAACCGCCGCGATCTACCGATTGAGCAGGCATTTACCAACCAAATTCCGGTAGATCTGAGTAAAGATTTTTTGCCCCTGGGTGAGAAGCCAAAATTTGGCGACACCTTTTATCTAACCAATCGTGAAGCGCTCTCCCTAGACGCTGCCAGGGTAATGCTGACTATCATCGCTACGAATGCAGACTCTGGAGTACCCGCCGCCAACCCGTCTAGAGATTTGCGATTGCGCTGGGAGTTTTGGGATGGCGATCGCTGGGAGCTACTGGGTATTTCCGGAAACAATGGCGCTGTGCCACCAGCTCGGGGACAGCCCATTCCCAACGAATTTGCCGATACAACTGAGGGGTTAAAACAGAGCGGCACAGTCAGTTTTCGCTTGCCCCGGCAGCCGCAGATCACCCCTGTGAACGGGGTGGAACAAACCTGGTTGCGGCTGCGGCTGGTGGCAGGCAACTACGGAGCCGAAGCCCAGTATGTGCCAAGCAATCCAGATCGGCTTCAAGATGGCTATCGCCTAGTGCCAGCCACGCTGTTTCCCCCGTCGCTGCAAGCGATTCAGGTGAGCTATGAAGCCACTCGGCGAACTGCCCCAGACCAGATTTTGACCTACAACCAATTGGAATATCGGGAAATCCTGACCGTTCCCCGCTCGACCTCTTTTTCGCCCTTTTGGATTGAGCCAGATCACCAGCAACTTCCGCTGCCGTCACTCTATCTGAGCTTTGCGCTGCCTGCCAGCCGTACCGATTTTCCGAATCGCCCCCTCAGCCTGTTTTTCCAGACGGCTGACTTGCCATATGGCGAAAAAACGGTGCCGCTGTCGCCCACCCAAAGCCAGCAGGTGGGGCGGGCAGGAACCGACGTTTTGCATCAATTCTGGCTGACCAATCCTACACCAGAACCCATACGAGTGACTGTGGCGATCGCAGGCACCCATCCCAATCAGCCCTGGACACGACGGCTCCGGTTCTCGAATACCCTTGATGATGACCCTCGATCCTCTCCCCTAACCCTGACTCTGGCTCCCGGAGAAGTACGATCGTTCTGGCTCCAAGTGACGATTCCTGCCGACGCGCTGACGGGGAGTGGCGATCGCGGCTATCTCAAAGTCACGACTCTGGGCAACTTGCCTTTGGAAAATGGGCCACCGGAAACCGAGTCGCTGGATGTTTTACCACCAGAAGCCGGGACACTGAACTATAACGCCAGTTTTGAGACCGTGGTAGGCGATACCTTGCCGATTGCCGACCGCCTGCAACTGGTTTGGCAATACTGGAATGGCGCGGAGTGGAGTCGCCTGAATCTGGAAGATGGCACCGAAAACTTGACTCGACCCGGTGTGGTGAAATGGCTGCCCCCCGATGATTTTATTCCCCGTCCCCATACCTTTGGCCAACCGCCCCGCCACTGGCTGCGGGTGCAGTGGAGCCAGGGACAATATGCGGTAGAACCTCGTTTGATCCGGCTGCTGCTCAACACCACCCTCGCCAGTCAAACCATTACCCTACGCGACGAAATTCTGGGTTCTAGCGACGGCAGTGCCCACCAAACCTTTCGCACCATTCGCACTCCAGTGTTGCAGGGGCAGAGGTTAGACGTACGCGAATCCGAACTGCCCCCGGCAGCAGAACAAGAGGAACTGCGTCAGATTGCTCAGCAAACGGGCGATGCCGGCAGCGCGATCGCCTACAAGCTAGATACCACCAACCGCCCACAAGAAATTTGGGTACGCTGGCGAGAAGTCGAAGATTTCTATGGCTCTGGAGCACGCGATCGCCATTACAGCATCAACCACCTGACGGGCGAAATCCGATTTGGCGATGGACTCAACGGCCTAATTCCGCCGCTGGGCAGAGGGAATCTGCGCCTAACGCGCTACTGCACAGGCGGCGGCAATCGGGGCAACCAGCCCGCCGGGGCGATCGGTCAACTCAAAACCACCCTGCCCTACGTCGAAAAAGTCACCAACTGGGTGGCAGCAACCGGTGGTGCCGATGCCGAAGCCCTAGATTTGTTGATCGATCGCGCCCCCCGCACCATCCGCCATGGCAACCGCGCCGTCACCCTAGAAGATTACCAAGACTTGGCGATGCTGGCCTCTCCCGCAGTAGCTCGTGCCCGATGTTTCCCCGGACTCAACCTAGAGAAAACCCCATTCGTGCTGCAAAACCCGGCTCCCCGGCATCCCTACTCTGTAGGCGATATCAGTGTCATCATCGTCCCCCGATCCCCCGACCCCAAACCCCTGCCCAGCCTGGAATTGACGAGCCGAGTCCAGGATTATCTGGAAGCTCGCAGTATCCCCACAGCTCGCGTCTGGGTAGTTGGTCCCCTCTACGTCCGCGTTCAGGTTTCCGTCGAAATTGCCCTGGTTTCCCTAGAAGGATCTAGCACCGTAGTTCAGGCCGTCGATCGCACCCTGACCAGTTTCCTCCATCCTCTAACGGGCGGCTTAGAGAAAACAGGCTGGAATTTTGGCCGAGAACCCTACCCCTCCGACTTTTACGCCCTAATCGAAGCTGTCCCCGGTGTCGATCACATTCGGTCTCTCGTCATTGACGATGGCAGCGATCGCCAAGCTATTCAAGCCATTAAAGCCACCGAACGATTCTTGGTCTACTCCGGAAAACACACCATCCGCATCCGTCTGCGCGACGAAAATTGAGCTTGCAAAAAATTACTCAACCTCCAATCTACAAATTGTTCCTCTTCCCCCTCTTTCTTTCCTCCCCCCTTCCCCATGCCCCTCGAACTCCCCAACCTCGATGATCGCACCTACAAAGACTTGGTCGCAGAAGCGCTGAGCCTGATCCCGACCTATGCGCCGGAATGGACGAATCATAACCCGTCCGATCCGGGAATTACCCTAGTGGAGCTATTCGCGTTTTTGAGCGAAATGCTAATTTATCGGCTGAATCGCGTCACCAATGCGAATAAATTTACATTTCTAAAATTACTCAACGGCTCCAAATGGGCGTTTTACGACCAGCCCGTCCCGGATGGGGCAACCCTTGACACCGAGATTCGCAAGACCGTACAAACCTTGCGGGCAGCCAGCCGTGCCGTAACCTGTGCCGATTTTGAAATTTTGGCGCGAGCGGTCAATGCTCAGCGCGACGAAGGTCAGCAAAAAGTAGCGCGATCGCACTGCATTCCCCGCCGCAATCTTGATCCGCGATCGCCCTTATTTAGCCAAGCAGAACAGATGGGTCATGTGAGCGTCGTGATTGTCCCGATTAGTAATGGCGCAGATCCACTCCCCCAACCAACGCAGGAGTTGCTCCAGGCGATCGCGCAGTTTTTGGAACCCAAACGGCTGCTGACTACCCGGCTGCACGTCATCGGCCCCAGCTACGTCAAGGTTCAATTGCAACTGACCCTGCATCTCAAGCCCGATGCCTTAGTGGATTTGGTTCAAGTTGAAGTGTTCAACGCCCTCACTTTTTTCCATCCGCTACAAGGAGGCAGCGATCGCCAAGGTTGGGTGTTTGGCCGCAATGTTTATGTCTCAGAACTGTATGCCTTGCTAGATCAAGTTCCCGGTGTCGATTATGTCACTAAAACAGAAGTCACCGAACCCAATGGCCAAAAGCACCTGCTGAATGAAATCGCCGTTGCACCTCCCGAATCTGCTCGGTTGCAATTTTTACAAGGGCAACTGATCGCGATCGCCATCAACGACCACGAACTTGTCGAAGTGGATGCTAAAGCAATTCGGTATGTAGATGCCAACCACAAACCCGTTGTCCCCTCTGTCAGCAACCCATAAAAAAAGTAGGTTGGGTAGAGCGCAGCGAAACCCAACATTCTCATTCTTATTCCCATTCAAAATTCAAAATTCAAAACTGCTATGCGCCTTAACGAGTATCTCCCCGCCCTCTACCAAGCCGATCCCTTCCTGGAGCGCTTCCTGTTAGCGTTCGAGAAAATTCTGTTGGGGCGTGAAGATGGGATAATGTTTCCTGCCTTGCACGATCAGTTGGGAAACTCAATTCCCTTTCATGGCACTAGTTTAGAAGGTGCGATCGCCCACCTTTCGACTTACTTTGACCCCAACGAAACGCCGACAGAGTTTTTATCGTGGTTAGCGGGATGGGTTGCCCTCAGCCTGCGCGATGACTGGTTAGAGGATGAAAAGCGACGGTTTATGAATCAAATTGTCCCGCTTTACCAAAAGCGCGGCACCTACGCAGGCATGATCGAAATGTTGCAAACCTATACGGGCGGCATGGGGGTTGAGGTGAGCGAGTTAACGGCTCCCCTCCAAATTGGTGTAACCTCCCATGTGGGTGTCGATACGGCGATTGGCGGCGGCCCACCCCATTACTTCCGGGTCAAAATTATCTTGCAAAGCCTGAAAGATCTCGATCTCACCCGGCGTGAGCAAATTGCTAGAGCGATTATTGACCAAGAAAAACCCGCGCATACCTACTACGATCTGGAGGTTAAAGTGCCAACGACGATGCAGGTAGGTCAACCCGACCCGTTTCAGGGTGGTTCTGTGGTGGGTGTCAATACCTTCCTCGGCGACGTGCCCAACTGATTCACCAAAGTATTCCCCTATTCATGTGAGGTAGCCTCTATGGCAGACTATAACATCCCCCAATATGTGGATAAACGGACTCGCTATTTCAACAACCAATTCCTTCAAGAACAAGATTTTATTGATGAACAAAAGTATCACATTAACCATTTACGACAACATCAGCGATCGCTGCATACACCTGGCATTGCCGAGGGGCTGACGGTAGAGGCACCCATCGGCGCAACTGAAGCAACCGTGAAGCCAGGAGTGGCGATCGACAAAGAAGGCCGCCAGATTGTCTTGACTGGCGATCGCACGATTCCGCTGACCGATGCCACATTTCATAACCAAAAAGTGGTGCTGGCGATCGCCTATGGCGAGGAAGCGTCAGATCCAGTAGGCGGTGGAGAAACGCGCCTCTTTGAACGCCCCATCATGCGCCCTTTTTTAATCAACGACCCTGACATTAGCGACACGACGATGGTGCTGCGTTTGGCAATCCTATCGATTGGCGACGATGGCAGGGTATCGACAGCGCCCGACTTGAGTGTCCGTTTAGGGGCAGGGATTAACCTGGGCGAACCCACCTTAACAAAAATTACCTTTTCTCGAACCAATGTTCAAGATGCCACCCAATTTCCTACCCTCAGTTCTGGTGCCGCTAATCGCGTCGATATTCAGGGCAGTCTCACGGTCAGCAGCACGGTCAATGGTCGCGATTTGGCCAGGGATGGTAACAAACTCGATAGCCTGAGTGCTGAGCAAATTGGTGCCCTACCCACTAAGGGAGGAACCGTAACCGGAAATCTGGCAGTGGATGGGGCCGATCTCACTGTGCAACAACGGGGTCGAGTCGGTGGCAATCTGAACGTTGGATCACCCTCGGTCAGCAACATCCGGCTCTCGGTGCAGTCCTCCACTCCCAACCCTGGAACTACCCCAGCTCCAGGGGCATTAGGGGCGCTATTTGTCTGGAATGGCTCACCGACGTCCTATGGCATCGTCTCAAAAGTTTCTAGTACTCCCACCAATGTGAACCCACCCCTTGGCAGCGGGGCAGCGATCGCCGGAATCGCCAACATGGACAACGTATTTGGAGTCTACGCCCAAGCAAAAGATGGCACCCCCGCTCTGTTTGTCCAGGGAGTTGCCAAATTTAGCGGAGACAAGGGCGGCTACGTTGTAGACACCTTTGTCAATGCCAGTGGACAACGCTTGAACGTGGGAGATGTGGTCAAACTCAAAGGCACGCCCATTGTGCGGTTTGAAGGAGACAACGGACGCATTCCCGTTCCAGACGTCACCCTGGCCGACCAGGAAAACGACAGTAAGGTGATTGGCATCGTTTCCCGCGAAGCCGTCCCCAATCCAGGGATGCCCGACAACCGGGTGCAACCGGAAGATTCGACGTTTGCTGAAACTGGTGGAGAAGTGTTTGTGGTCACCCTGGGCACCTTCGCGATCTGCAAAGTAGATGCGACACAGGTGCCGATCGAAGTGGGTGATTTACTCACAACTTCCAACAATCCAGGACATGCCAAAAAAGCGACTGAGCCGAAACTGGGCTGCATTATCGGCAAAGCACTGCAATCTTTTGGGGGGGGAACAGGGCATATTGCGGTATTTGTGAATATTCAATAAGGGTACTTAAGAATCACCAAAGAGGCACTTAGTCTATGCGAGAACGATTGGAAGCCCGACTGCAACAACTCAAGGCTGAATTTGAGTCCGGTCAAAAAATGCTGGCAGATCTAGAAGCTCAAAAAGAGCAGCTTCGGCAAACCCTGCTGCGCATCAGCGGCGCAGCTCAGGTGTTAGAAGAATTACTGTTAGAGCCTGAAGATCATGGAAACAACAACGGAGCTATAGCGGTAGAAAACGCAGATCAAACGAATCAATCTGAGGCTTTAGAACACGCCTAAGAAACACTTTTGGCAAGGACTTACGCAGTTCGCCTTGAGATAAATCTCAGGCTAAAAGCTAAAACTCATTGAAATGGGTTGTTCGGAAAGTTTTTAGTCAATTTCAACTGACTTGAGCTTTGAGCCAGGAAATTCATTTCCTGGGTACCCAGTGCGTAAGCCCTATTGGCTTAACTTACATCTTGCAGCTTTCTCGATAACTCGCCCGCAATTCATTCGCGGGCGGGCTGTTGCGAGTAGTGCAAGATGTAAGTTAAGAAACTGACTTAAGAGGATCTCTGAAAAGTCTTGTTTGTAGTGAATTCTTGCATTTGATTCCCCTAAATCCCCGCGCTGGCGCGCCGCTGCGCTAGTAAAAAGGGGGACTTTGAATCCGGTTCTCCCTTTTTTAAGGGGGGCTAGGGAGGATCGCTGAGTGCTTAAAGTCACAGTCAGTACCTTTTTAAACATCCTCTAAAAGTGCCGACTTATGTATACGTAGTAGCCCTTTTGGGGAAAAGGGATAGGGGATGATGGCAAACGCATTCTCTTAAATACCGAGTTAATGTGTTGGCGATCGCCTCAGGCATCAGCGCAAAGTAAGATTAACCTGGAAACATTTTGAATATCGTTCTAACATCAATTCTTCAAAGTAGTCTATACATGGAAGGAAAGGGCAAAGGATATGGCAGATCAAACGGTTGAGAGAAAGCTAGTAGTAACAGAAAAAATAGGGATTGGCATTACAGAGCCGATCGCCGAATTACATCTTTTTTCTGCTGATTCCAACCGAGTCTTTTTACAGTCAGACAGGTTCTTGCTGAAGGTCAGTATAGACAACACATCTGCCACCCTGGGTACCGAGGCCGGAACAACGCTTCCCTTTGCCCTACAAACGAATGGCAACAACCGCCTGAGCATTGCCAGCGATGGCAACACTACCCTTACAGGGCCTTTAACCGTTCAAAACGCTCTCACCGTTAGCGGCAACGTCAGCATCGGCACCATCACGCCACCAGCAGCGACATTACAGGTCAATGGCGTTGTCGCAGCCACCTCATTTCGGGGGGATGCTGCTGGGTTAACCGGGCTGCAAATTCCACCAGACACTATCACCGACGTTCAACTAGCAGACAATGCCGTGGTAGATTCTACCCTTGCTAATGGAGCCGTCACCACCCCCAAACTAGCAGAGGGGGCTGTTACTCTAGCTAAGCTAGAGGCCGCAGCCCGCCCCTGGGTGATGAACGGCGATCGCCTGTTCTATAGCAATGGCAATGTGGCGATTGGCAGCGAAATGCCTCCAGCGGAGCGCCTAGAGGTGAATGGTACCGTGAAAGCTACCTCGTTTCAGGGCGATGGTAGTGGGCTTGTGGGTGTGGTCAAAACGGCGGGAGATACGATTACAGGCGAACTCACGGTTCAGCAGAATTTAAGGGTATTGGGAAATTTAGAGGTAACTGGGAAAACCGGTTTTCACAGTCCATTAAACGTTGAGGGGCGCATTACTGCCCATGCCAACTGGGTAGCAGATGAAGGCGCACTGCTGCTGAAAGGCGATAAACCCACGATTAAATTTACAGGGGAGGCGATCGCTGGCAATCAATCGTGGATTCTCCATGTGGGCAGCAATGGCCCAGGCAATCTGGAGTTTTTTAACCAAAAAGGGGCTTCTAATTGGGCTAGTGTCCTATCTATGACCCCGTCTGGCAATGTGGGCATTGGTACCATAGCTCCGGTTTTGGGGTTAGACGTGCGGGGTCCCAATGCCTGGGTGGGCAGCGGTGATTCTTCTCAAACGGTAGGAGGCTGGAGATTAGGAAGATGGCCCGCCTACTCCTCAGCCAACACCTGGGTTTACTTAAGTAGAGCTGACAGCGCAGCATATCAAGATTTGGCAATTGGTACTCTGTGGGCAGGGGGTGCAACACGGTTTGGTACGGCTGATGATCTGGCAGAGATGACCCCCACTAAGGCAGAGGATGACCTGGAGCCGGGGGATGTGGTTGTGCTTGCGGAACCACCCGACGATCGCGTTTTACTCAAAAAAAGCTATCAACCCTATGACCGCACTGTAGCGGGTGTCATTTCAGACCCAGTTACAGCAGGTTTAATGATTGGGGGCAGTCAGCCTACGGATTGCGATCGCCCCGATCTCAAACCTTTAGCATTAGCCGGACGAGTTCTCACCAAAGTTTCTACAGAAAATGGTTCCATTCAGGTGGGTGACTTTCTGGTGACGGCTTCTCAAGCTGGTTACGCAATGAAAGCCACTACAGCGGGCTATACCTTGGGCAAGGCCATGCAGTCTTTTCGGAGAGAAAATAGCGCATCCACCGGCAAAATCTGGGTTTTGGTCAACCTAGGTTGGTTTGGATGTGAATCTTGAAGTTACGTATAAGTTATTCAACAGGATAAGGAAAAAATATGGCAGACCAAACCGTTACAGGCAAGCTTGTAGTAACAGACAAAATTGGAATTGGCATCGGTGAGCCGATCGCCCAACTGCATCTCTCGTCCGCTGACCCCAGTCGTGTTTTTTTGGAGTCGGGCGGTTCCCTACTTAAGGTGAGTGTAGATGGCACCAATGCTGCCATTGGCACCGATGCCGGAACAGGCATTCCCCTCGCCCTGCAAACCGATGGCACCAACCGTCTGACGATTACCAGCGGCGGTATCACAACCATCATGGGGCCGCTCACCGTTCAAAACACACTCACTATCAACGGCAACGTCGGTATTGGCACTGCCGCTTCAGCGACAGCAAAGTTACAGGTCAGTGGGGTCATTGCAGCCACCTCGTTTCAAGGGGATGCATCCGGCTTAACCGGGTTGCAAATTCCACCAAGTAGTATTGCCAACGTTCAACTGGCAGACAATGCGGTGACGGCTGCCAAAATTCAAGATGGCAGTGTGGGGCAGGCAGAATTAGCCGTCAATTCGGTAGTCGAAGCCAAACTTGCCAGCAGTGCAGTGACCACCGCCAAACTAGCGGATGTTGCAGTCACAACTCCCAAATTGGCAAATGGTAGCGTGACAGAAGTAAAACTGGTCGATAGCGCTGTGACAGCTCTCAAACTTGCTGCCGCTGCCGTCATGACCGATAAATTGGCAGATGATGCAGTGACGACAGCCAAGCTCGCAGCCGGAGCAGTCACGTTAGACAAACTGGATGCTGCTGCCCGACCTGCGGGGAGTCAGTGGGTAAGTGGAGAGGGCAACACGATTTCGTACACTGCTGGGAAGGTTGGCATTGGTACCAATAGTCCGCATGCTCAACTGACCTTAAGCGAATCCTTAGGATTCACCAACGCCACCACCCCCATGATGTATGTTTTTCAAAGTGGATGGGCGAATCCTGAACGCCCAATCATTGCTCACTCACCCCCATTTCCTGATTGGGGACTGGCATATCGAGATACGGACGATACAATGCTTTTTCGGGGAAATGGCGCGCCGGTGATGGCAGTCAATTTGAGTGGGCAAACTGTAGGCGTTGGGATAGACGTACCCAATGACAAGCTGGATGTTGCAGGCACTCTGCGAGTTTTAACCGGTTCTAACCCAATCCGCTTCACGGCAGGTTGGAGTTCCTTTCCTGACAGTGCTAATAACCAGTCAGAAATTTCTAATGATATCGGTACCTATAAAACCTTAATGATTGTGGGCAATCGATCCGCAGGGTTGGGACGTAGAGTATCCATTTGGGATCGACTCGAAGTCAATGGTCGGATGAGTGTGTCTGAGGGGGTGATTCAAAAAGGAGGAAATCCGATTACCGCTACGGCTGATCTGGGTCTCTATTCTCAGGCTCCCGGTTATTGGATGCGGTTTGTAACCAGCAATGCACCAGGAGGCGATGCCGGATTCTGGTTTTTCTCAGATGGTGGAGCTGGGAACAGTCCGATTATGGAACTGCGGGGCACCACCGGAAATTTGTGGATCCGGGGCACGCTCAGGCAAGGTTCTTCCCGTACGCTCAAGGAGAATATTGCTGATCTGTCAGTGCATGAGGCCGCAGCAGCATTAAGAGAGCTGAATCCTGTTCGGTTCTCCTACAAAGCGGATACTCAAAAAGAAACACATCTAGGATTTATTGCAGAAGATGTGCCAGAGCTGGTTTCTAGTCGCGATCGCCAGTCTCTTAGCGCCATGGACATTGTGGCAGTCCTGACTCGTGTGGTTCAGGAACAACAACACACAATCACTGAATTGGCAGAAAAAGTCAGGCTTCTAGAAACAAACTTCCACTCTAAATAGGCTTTGAATGGGGTGAGGAGTGGCATTGCTACACCTCATTCCTTGCCCTCAGCCGCAACATTGACCTGACATCAGTTATTCAACTTATACTCAACAGGATAGAAAAAAATATGGCAGACCAAACCATTACAGGCAAATTGGTAGTTACTGAAAAGATTGGGGTTGGGCTTGAAGAACCGATCGCCCAACTGCACATTTCTGCTGCCACTTCCAGCCGAGTCTTTCTGGAGTCGGGTGGTTCTCTGCTCAAGCTGAGTGTGGATGGCACAACGGCTGCAATTGGCACCGATGCTGGAACCGGTGTGCCTCTCTCACTGCAAACCGATGGCACCAACCGTCTGACCATCACAAGCAGCGGCAACACCAGCATTAGCGGGCCACTGAGCGTGCAAAACACACTCACCATCAACGGTCATGTTGGCATTGGCACTGCCGTTTCACCGACTGCAAAATTGCAAGTCAACGGAACAGTTGCCGCGACGTCATTTCAAGGAGACGCTTCTGGGCTGACCGGGCTACAAATTCCCGCAGGCAGTATTACCAACATTCAATTAGAAGACAATGCGGTGACAGCTGCCAAAATTCAAGATGGCAGTGTGGGGCAGGCAGAACTGGCAGTCAATTCGGTAGTCGAAGCCAAGCTCGCTACCAGTGCGGTAACGGAACCCAAACTTGCAAACAACGCCGTATCGTCCTTAAAACTTGCGGCTGGGTCTGTGCTGACCGACAAACTGGCGGATAGTGCCGTAACCACAGCAAAGCTCGCAGCCGGATCAGTCACGTTAGACAAACTGGACGCCGCTGCAAAACCAGCCGGGAGCCAATGGGTGAGTGGAGCCGCAGGGGCGATCGCCTACACCAGTGGAAATGTCGGCATTGATACTGCCACTCCTGGCGCACCGCTGCATGTGGGATCGTACATGGTCGTGGGGCCATTTGCAGCCACAACCGGGACAGGTGGCATTGATGTCACCGGGCCAGCGGCTGAGTTGGGTTTTGTCAAGCGATCGCTCACTGCATGGCCTGCCTCACCAGTCGCGGGCGATCGCTACGTTTGGTATAACCAGTCAGGCAGCGCCAGCCTGTGGACAGAGCAACGGGGAGATTTACTGACGGTCAACAGTGAGGGAAATGTTGGCATTGGTACCTCAAACCCCGATCGCAGACTAATCGTCCGGGGTGGAGAAACTAGCTTACAACAGGAAGGCTGGCAAACGCCGACCTTGCAAAATGGTTGGGTCAATTATGGCAATACATTTAACAACGCTGCTTATTTCAAAGATAGTCTGGGTATTGTTCACCTGAGAGGATTAGTGAGAGGAGGAAGTGGCACCATCTTCACCCTGCCCGAAGGTTATCGACCCAGTGGCAGAGAACTGCACGGTGTTTCAACTGACCCTAACGTTGCTGGTCGGATTGATATTCTCACGGATGGGCAAGTCTACAAGGAATCAGGCAGCAGCAATTGGATTTCTCTGGATGGTATTACCTTCATGGCAAGAGGCCCACGACTCGTCAGTCCACGGCCACCTTTCGTGTTCGAGGACCGACTTCCTAATTTTCGACCAATCGTCAACCCGTGATCGGCGTAAACTCACCTAAAAATGGATCTGCGACTTCTCAGAGAAGTCGCAGATCTGAGTAGCCGCAGATTCAAATGACTCAGAAGGGGAAACTATGGCAGATGAAACGATTGTAGGCAAACTGGTAGTGATAGAACCCGACGGCAAAATTACAGGTAAATAGAGCGATCGCCGCTACTAAATTTCAAGGGGATGCTTCTGGGCTAACCGGGCTAAAAATTCCAGCGGGCAGTATTACCCATATTCAACTGGCAGACAAGGGAAGTAACTATTGCCAGTTTCCGAGCATTGCAGGGAGATATTGAAGAGAATGACACAGGTAATATTATTCAGATCTTTCCCTACCCAGATTGGGGGACATAGTGGATTTATGCCGACTTCCATAGCCACAATCGTGACGAAAATTGGGCCGTTGGTGTGTTGTTTATTCGTAGAGAACTCGTAGGTTAATGCCTGCGACTATATAAAAACGGCTGCCCCGCAACCCCTGGACTGAGGGCGATCGCCGAACGACAGGTGCGCTTTTTACTGCGCTTAAAGTGCATCTGGTGCAACTGAGGTAGTTCGAAGATGCTATGGACATAGACCACACAAATGCCCCCTGTACGTTTGGAGAGTAGCTTATGAACTGTTTTGCAATGCCAAAGCGAGTTCTGTCCAGTATCTTGTGTCTATTTTTAGGGTTGGCGATCGCCCTCACCACTGCTCAGATCAATCTAGCTCTGGCCTCCACCATACCATTTTACTGGGAGTTCATGAACGTCGATTTGGATGTGCAGACAAATGGAGATATGTGGGTGACTGAAACTCAAAAATATGTATTTGAGTCTGACTATTCTAATCAGCGATATCGCTATATTTGACTCGATAAAGTAGACGGGATTAAAGACATTAGCGTTCAAGAAAATAATCAAACTTTGGATAGCGCCGTCACCACTGAAAACAATCAATTAAAGATTCAGTGGAGCCATCCGCTAACTCCACCTGAAACCCATACCTTTGTGCTGAAATACCGAGTTATTGGTGGGTTGCACGTTGATGAGTCAACCACTCAGGTATTTTGAAGAGCAATTTTCGTCGATCGCAGTGCTCCGGTTAAAACGGCTAAGGTAACGGTTCACCTGCCAGCCGCCCTAGCCGGATCGGTGACCTCATTCAAGAGTTTTGATGCTCCCGCAAATGCCCGCCAAGTGGATGCTCAAACGTTTGAATTCGTTGCCCAGCAGGAGCTACCACCGCAGCAAACGTTAGAAGTTCAAGTCTCATTTCCCAGTCAGATCCTGAATCTCTCGCAACCTAAATGGCAGCAGGGCAGTGCTAACTCATTCTCACTCACTGGCTTCTTTTTGGTTTCAGTGATCTCCTTTTTTGGCTTGATGATTGTTCGATTGAACTCTCAGATGGGTCAAGAGCAATGC
>Ga0163144_10017733_pt1 | contig 14478 bp, 13 predicted proteins | sample OliLak19BULKMAT1_FD_123175 | JGI IMG/M metagenome (GOLD analysis project Ga0163144, IMG submission 123175) | Freshwater microbial mat bacterial communities from Lake Vanda, McMurdo Dry Valleys, Antarctica - Oligotrophic Lake LV.19.BULKMAT1 | ecosystem: Environmental > Aquatic > Freshwater >... | reverse complement strand
GCCATTTCGCGGTCGCGGGGTGGGTTTGGGCAACCTTGTTGGCAGGGGCAGTAAAGTTTTTTTATGGTGCGCCATGTGCCTTTCTCCTCTACTTCGAGTTTCATTTCGAGTGGGCGTTGCAAACGCACTGCCTCTTTGCTTTCGTGGTATAGTTGAATTTTTACGGTGTCTTTTCGGCTGAATGATGTTTTTGCTTCAAAACGCCAAATGCCATTGTCCAATGTGGGAAGGCTGTTGTCGGGTGTATTATTTTGGGTAGATTTGCAGGCAAGGATTCCCAAAAGCCCTGCAATGGTACAATAAAATAAGATTTTCATATTCAAAGATGGAAATAAGGAGCAAATATAGGTGCTTTTTATAGATTTTTAACGTTGATGTGGTTGTTATTCTAAAATCGCGCCTTGTTCGCTTATATTTAGACTTGCCTGCCTACCGCAAACGATGCTTAAATTGTGTTGCTCATGCCCGATTGGAAAACTATATGCGACAGGGTATGAATAAGGTTGCACGATGTCGGCTATAAGTTCGTTGATTGTTTTGCCAAATGTGTTGTCTTGGTCACGGATTTCGCTGAATTCGCCTACTATCAAGCCTGCAATATTTTGTAATTTTTTGGCGCGTGCGAGTTGCACCATCATCCGTTCCAAATGATACAAATATTCGCTCACATCTTCTATAAAAAGAATTTTGCCTGTAGTGTCTATAGCTGAGGGCGTACCTATGATGTTCGCGAGCAGGGAAAGGTTGCCGCCTATGAGTTGCCCCGTTGCCTTGCCTGCCCTATTCAAAGTATGTGCAGGGGCAGTAATATGGGGGAATCCTCCAAATAAAGTTTGGCGCAGGCTGTCTATTGTTTCGGTAGTTTGCTTCGGGAATAGCAATGGCATGATGCCGTGTATGCTCTCTATGTGGTGGTTGTGTACTTCGCAATGCAAGACTGTGATGTCGCTAAATCCGACTATCCATTTAGGGTTTTGGATAAATTTAGTAAAGTCTAAGTTGTCCACTATTTTGCTTGTGCCGTATCCGCCTCGCGCACAAATAATGGCTTTGATGTCTGTAGCATCAAGCATATTTTGTAAATCTTGGGTGCGCTGAAGGTCTGTTCCTGCGAAAACGTGATAGCTTTTGTACAAATGCTCACCCAATACCACTTCCAAGCCCCAGCTTTCCAGTATGGCGATGGCGTGGCTTATTTCTTGTGGTGCGACTTTTTTGGCGGGCGCGATGATGGCTACTTTATCGCCTGTTTGTAGGTAAGGAGGAGTACGCATGGTTTTGGCTAATGCTTCAGGCGTATCATATCTATTTCATACACCAAAATAGCGTTTTGGGGTATATTTTCATGCGGTGGTTTGTCGCCATAGCCCAAATTGGAAGGCAGTATAAAGACGCTGCTTGCGCCTTCTGTCATGAGGGAAAGCCCTTCTTCCAACCCCAGTGGCATAGTTTCACCTATTATGAACTCTATGGGCGCGTCAGATTTTCCGTACAGACTGCCTTCCAACGACTTTTCTGTATAATTCACCATTACCGTATCTCCTGTTTTGGGCAAATTTCCTTTGCCCGTTTTTCGTATAAAATAGCGTAATCCAGAGGCGGTTGTTTGTAGTTCCAAGCGCAATTGTTTTTTTTTTATTTCTGCTATATAGTTTTCAATCAAGAGGCTGTCTTTTTTCACTTGTGCGGCATATTTTTGGCGCATTTCGAGTTTTATTTCTTCTTTTGAGCGAATGCGGAGCATTTTGAGGGTGTATTTTAGATACGTACCACTTTGCACTTTAGGTATTTTGAGGTAGCCAGATTTGTTGGCAAGCGAGTCTACACTTATCCAAAACGTGAGGCTGTCGCCCTCGGCTGCGAGTGCAAATACTTCTCTGAAGAATGGTTTGTAGGTAAAGAAGCTTGGTACATCTTCATAAGGCTGTTCTTTGTATGCTTCTTTGTCTTTGCCATAAGTAGTGCTTAAGACAGAGTCTTTATGGTTTTGGACTACATAATGAAAAGTAAGCAAGTCGCCCATTTTGGGTTTTCGTCCCTTTTCATTGTGTTTATAGAATATATATTTTACATGATTAGGCAGGGTTACTGCCTTGGCGATAATTTCTTGTTTCGTTTTTTCAGTGGTTGTTTCGTTGCCACAGCTTATAAGTCCTCCTACAAGAAAGAAGAAGGCATAGTGTCTTAGTGTTAGCATAATATCAGGTTTTGAAGTTCAGTTTTGTGTTGTAACAGGGCTTGCAGGAAAGTTTGTTCTGCTTGTGCGAGTGGAATTCGTACACTACCTGCGGCGGAGTTGAAATGCCCGCCGCCATTAAAATATTTACGGGCTATTTGATTTACTGCAAAGTCGCCTGCTGAACGAAGCGAAACCTTGATGCAGTCCATTTTTTCAATAAAAATACCTGCTATGATGGTATCTTTGATAGAGAGCGCGTAATCGACAAGCCCTTCTGTGTCCCCCAATTGTGTATGGTATTCTTCCAGTTCTTGCGAAGTGATAAGAAAGTACGAGGCGTGGTATTCTGGCAATACGTGGAGTTTATCTTTGAGGATATGCCCAATAAAATGCAAACGCTCTTCCGAAAAATTATCGTAGATGAGCCGTTGGACACGGTTTGTGCAGACACCCAAGTCCATCAATTCTGCCGTGATGGTATGCGCATTTTTGTTTGTCGAGGCGCGTTTGAATGAAGCTGTGTCAGTTACAATGCCTGCATAAATGTATTCACCCATTTGCATATCTATAAGGGCTTTGTCGCCCATATATTCTATGAAGCGGTAAACCAATTCACAAGTAGAACACGCTTTGGTATCCCAGACCCAAAAGTCGGCGTTTATTTCAGGGTTTTGGTGATGGTCTATCACAAATTTTGGTGCGGGGGCTTCTTCAACCAGTGTACGAAAATTTTGGAGTCTGTCATACGTAGAAAAGTCCAATAAGAAGACAATGGTTGCTTCTTGCAAAGTTTTCGCGCATGTCGTTTCAGTTTCTGGACTGTATAACAAAATGTCGTGTTCATTGTCCATCCAATTCAAAAAAGCAGGATAGATGCTCGGACTGATAACTGTTACATGGTGCTGTTTTTTTAAAAAGTATTTTGCCAAAGCGAGGCTTGAGCCAAGTGCGTCAGCGTCGGGAGTGTGATGAGTAACGATAACCACGCGGCAAGGCTGGCTCATTAATCGTTTATACTCGTCTATGTTATCCATTTTTAGGGAATACTAAGTTTCCTTATTTAAGTATTTGAACGTTTTGAGAGTGCAAAATTATATACTTTTTTGGATATAAAAAATAAGTTGTTTTTAGAAGTTAGAAAAAAAACTTTTTTCTATGGTAATCATGCACGATATTTGCAATTTCTAACCAAAAAAACATGCCTTATGAAAAAAATGTTCTTAAGTGTAGCTATGGTAGTTGCACTATTCACAACCCAAGCTGAGGCACAAAAAAAGCCTAAAGAAAAAACGCCTTCTGTTGAACGTTCTCTTTCAACCATAGAAAAAGCCTCTACAACCAAGCAAACAGGTCCCGCGGAGATAGATGCAAACCTTACCAAAAACTACGGAGCTACGCATCATCACTTGCCAGTAGGCTCTATCATCAAAGTACGCAATCCGAAAAATGAAAAAGTGGTAATGGTTGAGATAGAGAGCAACATCAAAGACCGCAATGCTATGTATATCATCAAGTTGAGCGTTGCCGCTACCGAAAAAATAGGCGCGGAAGGTAAATCATTTCCTGTCGAGATAGAATATGACGACAAAGGCGGTGCAAAAATAGTGGAAGAGACAACCATAAAAGAAACCACGCCCCCAGTCAAAGAGGGCGCGCAAACGCACGTGGTGAAGTCAGGCGATACCCTTTCTCTGTTGGCAAAGACATACAGCGTAACTGTAGCCGGCATCAAAAAAGCCAACAATTTAAAAAATGACAAAATCAAAATTGGGCAAAAATTAAAAATACCCGTTTCAAAAGACAAAAAATAAAAAAACAATATGCAAAGCCCCACAGCCTTGTTACTTGATGATATAGAGGTACAAGGTTGGGGGATTATTCCGCAATTTATACCTGCTCAAGTTGTACAACAGCTCAAACAAAATTTGCTACATAGGCAAACGAACGGTGAATTTCACCATGCCGCAGTAGGCAAGGACAAGCAGACGCAAGTCCGCGCCGATATACGAGGAGATGAAACCTTGTGGTGGCAAGAAAATGACCTTACTAATAACCAAAAAACATATTATCAATACATTGATATATTGCGTAACGCGCTCAATAGTGCCTTTTTTTTGGGTTTAGATGAGTTTGAATGTCATTATGCTTGTTATCCAATAGGGGCATTTTATCAAAAACATTTGGATAGTTTTCGTAAAAACAATACGCGCCTTATCTCTTGTATCTTGTATCTCAATGATGATTGGCGAGAGGCTTATGGTGGACAATTGCGCACCTACAACACTGAAGGTGAGGGCTTTACAGATACATCTCCTATTGGCGGAACACTTGTTTGTATGCGGAGCGATACAGTTTGGCATGAGGTCTTGCCTGCCAGCCATGCCCGCTACAGCATAACGGGTTGGTTGCGCAAAGAGATACTTTTGCAGCATTGAGAGTTGCAACTCAAGCGGCAACTTGCCTGCCCAACAACAAAAAGGTTTGGTACACTGGCAAAATTTATGTTGAACCACACAGAAACACAGAAAACATAGTGTTTCGGGCTAGAAAATTTACAGCCACAAATATTTGTTTTTTAAAAATAAAAGCTATATTTGTATGTTTTTATATTACAATCCAAATACGCAATGGACAAACTGAAATACGAACGCCCCGTCATCAAGAAATTGAATGCAGGCTTGATGAACAAATTTGGTACGCGCTCCGACTACGCACCAGTAACGCACATAGAAGGTGTCGCGGTCAAAACAATGATAGCGCAATTCGGCTCGCCTGTCTTTGTAATATCTGAAAGGCAAATCCGCAAAAATTATCAAAGTGCTGTCCGCTCTTTCAAAACCCGCTATCCCAAAGTGCAGTTCGCATGGTCATACAAAACGAATTACATAGATGCCGTTTGTAATATTTTTCACCAAGAAGGCTCATGGGCAGAAGTAGTATCTATTTTTGAATATACAAAAGCCATTCGCAATGGCGTGCCGCCTCAAAAAATCATCTTCAATGGTCCCGAAAAAAGTACAAGCGACCTCACTATAGCTATCAACAACGACTCGCTTATTCATATAGACCACTTTGACGAGCTGTACGAATTGGTTGAATTGGCGCAGGCGTTAGACAAAAAAGCGCGGGTGGCTATCCGCGTAAATATGGACACAGGTATTTATCCTATGTGGGATAGGTTTGGGTTTAACTACGAATCAGGGCAAGCTTGGAACGCTATTACCAAAATCATGGCAAGCACACACCTTGAGCTAGTAGGTCTGCATGCCCACATAGGCACTTTCATGCTTACCACCAACGCCTACAGTATAGCCGCCGCCAAACTCTCTGACCTCGCTTTGAATATCCGCCATTTGTACAACAAACCTATCCAATATTTAGACTTAGGGGGCGGCTTCCCTTCTGCCAATACACTCAAAGGCTCTTACTTTTCAGGCGCGGATATTATTCCTTCTATTGATGAATTTGCAGAAGCCATCACGAATACCATTTTGAATTACGGCTATCGCCCTGATGAATTGCCTACGCTTATCCTAGAATCGGGCAGAGCGTTGATAGATGATGCAGGATATTTGCTTGGTTCAGTCATCGCAAACAAAAGACTCTCGGACGGACGCAGGGCAACCATCATGGACTTTGGGGTAAATATACTTTTCACCTCTTTTTGGTATGAACACAAAATAACCCCTGCACAAGAGTTCGGTTATCAAACAGAAGATATGGTTTTGTATGGGCCACTTTGTATGAATATCGACGTGGTACGCGATAGTATTAACTTGCCTGTACTCCACAAAGGCGACCACGTAGTAGTCCATAAAGTAGGCGCGTATAACATGACTCAGTGGATGCAGTTTATCCAAATGCGACCTAAAGTGGTCTTGATAGATACGAAAGGCGAAACACACATTATCCGCCAACATGAAACCATCGACACCATTACTTCGTTAGAAGAAATGCCAACACACCTGAAAAGTTTTAATTTATAAATAAAGGTTGAAAGACGAACGTTCAAAGATATAAACATTCAACGCTCACCCTTCAACGCTCAACACTCACCCTTCAACACTCACCCTTCAACGCTCAACACTCAAAACTATGAGAGTTACTTATAATGCACCTGTGGTGCTTACCTTTGCACTTATTTGCACCATCATCACTGCGCTTGACACCACTATTGGTGGCGGTGGCAATTGGAGTGCCGTTGCTAATGCGCCTGAAAGACCGGGTTGGATATGCACAACTTTTTTTACCGTTTATCCTTTTGGAACAGCCGAGATGTCCTCTTGGAATCCTTTGATGTATTTCCGTTTATTTTCACACGGTATGGGGCATGCAGGTTGGGGACACTTGGTAGGAAATTTTACATTTATCCTTCTTTTGGGACCCATTTTGGAAGAGAAATATGGCTCACGCCCTTTGTTTTTCATGATATTCATTACAACACTTGTAACAGGCATATTGAACGCTACATTTTTCCGAAATGCACTTTTGGGTGCGAGTGGTATCGTGTTTATGATGATTATATTGAGTTCTTACACCAATGCAAGACAAAAGACAATACCATTGAGCTTTATTTTGGTTGCCTGTTTGTTTTTAGGCAAGGAGGTTGTCAATGCTTTAGGTACAGATAGTATTTCGCAATTCGCGCATATTATTGGAGGCTTGATTGGTGGAGTATTTGGATATGCTGTAGGCAACAAAGATAATGCTGTAGCCAAGAAATAAGATTTTCATAACTTGACAAGATAGGGATATATGGAAAATAGCCTGAAACGCTGTGTTTTCTATGTCCATATATGGTTCAACACAAAATTTGTCGGAGCATCGTAAGTTTTCACGGAAAATGACTCATATAACACTCAAAGCATTTCAAAAGTACCCAACAAATAAAGGCATAGACGTTGCGTCTATGCCTTTTTCACGCTGTGTCAAAGGATACTTCAAAAATTTTATTAATTGGCAACCAATTTCAAGGATATGTGAATAGTAGGGCGTATAAAATTATCTCCTAACGATTCTTTAGCACCATAGTTGATATTCCAATCTTCACGATTGATATTAAATTTGGCTTCTGCCTCTGCCTTGCCTTCCGTAACTGTTACTCTGGCAGGAAAGCTGACACTTTTGGTTACGCCTTTCAGCTCAAGATTGCCTGTAATGACATGGTTAGGATTAGCAAGTGTATATTCTTGGTCTTTTTTCTCACCACTGTTTTTTTCGTCATCTTTTGTGAAAGGGGCTACACTGGTTATCTCAAACCTACCTGTACCAAACCTTTCCGCCTCGAAGAAGTCTTTGCTCAAAAGATGTTTCGTCAATTTCGCGTTATTTTCGCCATCTGCGGGGTCCAACACTTTGAGTGTTTTGATGTCAATAAGGAAGCTACCTGCCGTTATCTCACCTCCTTTTACTGAGATTTTACCCTCTGTGATAGAGAAAGTGCCATTGTGCTTGCCTGTAGGTTTGGTACCTACCCACGCAACCTCACTGAGTTTCGTGTCAAGTTTGAGGTCGATGGCATTTTCTGCCTTCTTATCATCTACTTTTTTGGCATCTTCGGTTTTGGCATCATCACTTTTGGGGGCTTGTTCGCAACTTGCGAAGCAGAGTACGCCCAAAAGGAGCGCGGTGTGCGAGAAAAGGTTTGTTACTTTCATTGTTCTAAAGTTTAAAAATTGGTTAGGTTAATTGAATTCTCCTTAAAAAAAAATTTTTGGGGGCTATTAAAATTCCCTTCACAAAACTTTAAGAAGTCTTCATTCTAAATTTGATAACCAATCAATCTTCACTTTGGTTTCAAAAAAGTGTTTTTTTTTAAAATTGAAGGCGCATATTTTTTTTATAGAAAGTTAAGCACCTGATAATCAATAACTTATTGAATTTTATTGAAAAATATAAATAATTGATAATCAATATTTTAACTTTTTCAAGTTTGACTTTTCCTGAGTTTCCAACTTAAATCGCTGTTATTAGTCTGTTATATAAATAATTTGTAATCAATGATTTACGTTCTATTATTTGGTTATTTCTTTGCAGAAGGTCTAAAATATAGGCTTATATTTGACATATTTAGCTATCCAAGAAGGCACATACCACTATAGAGGCTGGGAATGCCATATTTAACAAACGAAAAAAACACACCTTCTGCAAAGAAACTTGCCTACAATCATTTGAAAATCAGTTAATTAACTGTGTTATAATAACAGCAATTTAAATAAAGTAACTTCTTTGCCGACCTCGACAATTTTACCCGCAAAATCAAATCCGAGATACAGCCCGCCGATAAAAGGTTTCCCTTCTCTCATCATAATGTTGGCAGCCGTTACAGTGTTTGCGAAAACCTTGATTAGGACTTCATTATGCTTTGGAGATGGTTTTTCTACTTCAACTGATGTGGAGAACTTCAGGCGCACCATATCCGGTATATACACTTGCTTTCATACTGATAAACATTTGATAATTTATGTCTGCAAAAGTACGGCAGCGAATTCCTAAACTCATTGACCTAGGTCAAGAAAAAGAACTTTTGCGAGAAATCTATTACAAAAAGCTAAAAATATAGGCGTAACATGCTGTTTTTTCGCAACATTTTTTAGGAGTATTAGGAATATTCATTTCTTTTGCGTAACTTTATTCTTTTATAAAATGTTTGATTTTTAGGAAATGTTAAAATTCGCAGAAAAATATTTATATAGTTGCATGTTCTGTTTATTGCCATTTGCACTGTTTGGGCAAGAAGACACACTCCAAACACTGGAAAAGCAAGCCCATGCCGCCACAGGCAGAGAACAAGCGCAGTTATTCAATCAACTTTCAGAAAAATATCAAAATGCAGAACCAAAAAAAGCCCGCCAATATGCTTATAAAGCTGCCGAAATTGCAAAAAGAACAGGCTTTGCGTTGGGTGAAGCCCTTGCCTACAAAAACATAGGCATAGTTTACAATTTGCAGGGCAATAATTCGCAAGCCCTTGAGTATTTTCTAAAAGCCCTCCAAATATACGAAAAAGTAAAAGACGAAACGGGTGTGTCGCATACACTCCACGATATAGGAGCTGTATATCAAAACCTAAAACAATACGAAGAGGCACAAAAATATTACAACAAAGCACTCGCCATAGACCAAAAGAAAAACAACAAAAAGGGTGAAGCAGGTATATTCAACAATATGGGCGACATCTATTATCAAAAAGAGCAAGCCACTAAAGCACTCGAATACTACCAAAAATCGCTCGCTATACGACAAGAAATACAAGACAATATAGGCATAGCCAATACACTAAAAAATATCGGACTTGTTAAACATACTCAAAACGACTATAAAACCGCCCTCCTTTATTATTTCCAATCACTCAAAATAGATGAGCGATTGAACAACCAAGCCAATCAAGCCGCCACTTTAGGCAATATAGCCGAAACATACCTCAAACTTGAATACAGCGACTCTGCTCAAATTTATGCCATTAAAAGTTTTAGTATAGCCGAAAAAAAAGCCCTCAAACGCGAAATGATAGACGCAGGCGGTCTTTTAGCTGATATTTACACCCTCAAGAAAAACTTTGAAAAGGCATACGAATACAAAAACTTACAACTTATGTTGAAAGAAGAAGTATTTGAAGATGAAAATACACGCAAAATAGGCGCGCTTCAAAACTCTTACGAACTCGAAAAATCACAAATACAAAACAGTTTGTTAAGCAAAAACAACCAATTCCAATGGCTCTTAATCATCAGTGGAATAGGTGGCACAGGCTTGCTATTTCTGCTTATATTATTGCTTTATCGCAGTATTCAGCGCAAAAATAAAGGCAATAAACTCCTCCAAGAACAGAACGAAGCCATTACTCTCCAAATGGCAGAAATCAACCAACAAAAAGAGGAAATAACCGCCCAACGTGATGCAATAGAAGACCAACTCGAAACTATAGAAGTACAAAAAAATCAAATTACAGAAAAAAACACACACATAGAAAGTAGTATTCGATACGCGCTTCGCATACAACAAGCCATGCTTCCGTATGAACAACGGATAGACGAAGTGCTGCCCTACAATTTCATCTTTTATCGCCCGCGCGATGTCGTAAGTGGTGATTTCTATTGGTTCGGAAAAATAGATGCAAAGCCTATCTATGAAGAGCGCGAAACTTTTGATGGCGTACAACGCACTCTAAAGGGTTTTCAAAATGAACTTGCCATCATAGCCGCTATTGATTGCACAGGGCATGGCGTACCAGGTGCGTTTATGAGTATGATTGGTGATGCGCTTTTGAACCAAATCATTGTGGACAAAGGCAATACCAACGCTGGCCAAATTCTAACTGCTTTGCATAAAGGCATACGAAAAGCCCTTAAGCAAGGCGAAACGCAAAACCGTGATGGTATGGATATGGCACTCTGCGTAATAGACCAAGAAGAAAAAACTGTAGCTTATGCAGGCGCGAAAAACTCCCTGATATATATCCAAAACAATGAAGTGAAGGAGCTAAAAGCCAATATCTTCTCTGTAGGCGGCTGGCAGGAAGTAGAAGAAGAGGAACGAAAGTATAGTTCCGAAACATTGAACTTTGCAGAAACGCCCCTGCAAATATACCTTTACTCTGATGGCTTTCAAGACCAATTCGGCGGTGAAGAGGGCAAAAAATTTATGCGCAAACGCTTCAAACAATTATTGTTTGATGTACACGAAGAACCTATGGCGTTCCAAAAAAATATTTTGGAAAAGACCTTTTTGGATTGGATGGGAGAGCAGTTTCAAGTAGATGACGTATTGGTGATGGGCATAAAACTTGGGTAAATGCACTAAAACGCACTTGCTACCCGCCGCGCCTCTGCGTCTGTTTCTACATAATCTTCATATACAGGATTTGCCACAAAAGACACCTTTTCCAAGCAATGCGCCACAAGGTCGGACATACTAAGAAACGAAATGTCATCTTTCAAAAAACGTGCTACTGCTATTTCGTTTGCCGCATTGAGTATGCAAGGTGCGTTTCCACCTTTCTCTAAGGCGGCGAAAGCAAGTGCAAGATTGCGGAACGTTTCCAAATCGGGCTTCTCAAAAGTAAGCTGAGGATACTGCCAAAAATCAAAACGCGGAAAATCATTTCGCAACCTTTGCGGGTAGGCAAGGGCGTATTGAATAGGCAATTTCATGTCTGGAACGCCCATTTGCGCTTTGATAGAGCCATCTTGAAACTGTACTGCCGAATGGATAATAGATTGCGGGTGTACGACTACTTCTATTTGCGCAGCTACCACACCAAAAAGCCACTTGGCTTCTATTACCTCCAGTCCTTTATTCATCAAAGACGCAGAGTCTATAGTTATTTTTGCACCCATGCTCCAATTCGGGTGTTTCAAGGCTTGTGCTTTCGTAACTTCTGCCAAAGCCTTGCGGTCTTTTCCGCGAAAAGGTCCACCGGAAGCAGTCAAGATTATTTTCTCGATAGGGTTATTCGGCTCGCCCACCAAACATTGAAAAATAGCGGCGTGTTCTGAATCTACAGGCAGTATAGCAACTTGATGCCTTTGCGCAAGTGGCATAATCAAATCACCTGCGACCACCAATGTTTCCTTATTGGCGAGGGCGATAGTCTTGCCTGCTTTTATGGCGCATATAGTCGGCAATAAACCCGCATAACCTACCAAGGCAGTTAGTACAACATCTATTTCTGGTGCTTGCACTGCCTCTGCTATAGCCTGCTCGCCTGCCTGCACAACCGTAGGCAAGTGCGCGAGTGCCTCTTTTAGTTTTTGATAATGGATTGGATTGCCTATCACAACCGTTTTGGGTTGGTAGGCAAGGGCTTGTTGTATCAATAAATCTATATTTTGCCCTGCTACCAAAAGCACTACTTCGAACAAAGTCGGGTGTATGCCAATGACCTCAAGGGCTTGCGTACCGATAGAACCCGTACTTCCCAAAATGGCTATACGCTTGCGTGGGGCTATAAAATGTCGTGTTGTGTCTTGCATAAAATACGGCTTATCGGTTGCGATTCTTTCTAATTCCGTTTCTCCGCCAATCCAACGCATAACCTGCTAAAGGAAACAATGCACTTGCTATGATAATAAAAATAATGAAATATTGCATATAAACTACTAAAACAACGCTTATTTACCTGCAAATGTAGGCTATTTTATTTACATAATTGGCTTCATCTGCATAGAATATTGCGAAAGTCGTTCTAAAATACACGTTTAGCATACCTATGCTCGAAACAATGCAACTTGCCTGCCACTATCACCTTCCCAAACTCGGCAAAATGATACTAGCTTCCACCCACATTTCCACATAATTCTGGTGCTCCACTAAAATTGTTGGTACTCTGACGAATTTTGTGTTGAACCACATAGAAACAAATGGTACTCTGACAAATTTTGTGTTGAACCACATAGAAACATAGCGAACATAGCCCGAAACACTGTGTGCCATATCTTGCTATGTGGTTTATACCTTGCGCCACTAAAATTGTCGGAGCACCAAAAGTCTTGCATTTTTGGTGCTGTAGCAACAGTTGTAAAACTGCAGTGCATCATATCGACTGACAACTCAAAACTTTGCTTGCACAGTAAAATAAACGCCGCGCCCATCAGAAGGAATAATACCCGGACCTGGATAGCTTTCCGCTCGGCGCGTAAAATATTGCGCATTGAATATATTGTTTAGGCTTCCCTCGATAGTAAGGATTTTCCAAGTATAACGCATCGAAAAATCGGCTACTTGATACGCAGGAATGATGCCTTCTACGGCTGTGGAAGTGCGTACCGCGTTGGTAGCATCAGAAAAGTGTTTGCCTATATATGACCACTGTAGAGTGGCATACAATTTGTTTGAATACGAAGCTGTAATGCCTGTACGGAGCATAATGGGCGGCACCATTTCCACTTTTTTGTTTTTGATGCTGTTGTCTTGAGTACGGATATAGCGGGCATCAACCCAAGCGAAATTCACGAAAGCATATAAGCCAACATTTTTTTTTGTAGCATAATTCTGCACAGTAGGCGTTTGTTGAGTGCTTTTCAAAAAGGTATATTCGCCAAAAAACTCAACGCCTGTGCTTCGCGCGTCGGCTATATTGCCTCTATAACGATAATCATTGAACAAAGGGGGCTGGTCGGCTCGCAAAATCTGCCCTATTCTACCTTTGTAGGCAAGGTAAAACGTGGTGAGTTCATAGCGGAACTTGCCTGCCCATGTGCCGCGTATGCCCATATCAGCTGTATAACCTTTTTCATCTTGTATGTTTTTATCTACTATAAAATTGGGGTTCACGATGCGCAAATCTGTAAAGTTAATAGCGCGGTAATTTTGTGAAATATTAGCATATAGTTCAGCTGTGTTGTTTGCTTTGTAGCTTGCGCCCAAGCCAAGCAGTACAAAATTTCGTTTTCGCTTCAAATGCTCGCTTATTTTGTTTTCTGTTATTAAATTGCCTGCCCCATCAAAAACCCGCAATTTGTAATACCCGTCTGCAAAAGTTCGGATATTTTCGGCACGTATTCCGGGGGTTAGGCTTAATTTATCGGTAATATTGAATATGTTTTCTATAAAAAGGGCATAATTTTGATTGGGAAAAACGTAGTCTGAATTTTCTAAGTCATTGCTATTCAGAAAGTTAAAACTTGCCTGCCTGCCGTTGTCTGCCTCGCCTTGTTTGGCTGTAGTTGTGCCCTTGTAAATGCGGAAACCTGCCAAGAAAACCATGTTTTTGCCTTTGATAGTGTAGTTTTGGAGGTAGCGCGTTTCATTGCCGATATTCTCAAAGTCGCCTGCAATCAAAGTCCTGTTACCACCAAAATCGGCTACATTGATACGCTCAAGATTGCCGACTGATTGGCGCGAAGCTGATAGCCCAAAAGTGCGGGTGTTGATTTTGGCTTTATCACTGATTTGGTAGGTAAGTTGCAGGCAAGCTAAATTCCAATCCACGCGAAACCAATTTCTTGCACGCACTGATTGGCGCGGATTGTCTTGAAAGTTCTTGTCGGTCAATCCGCCTGCTTGATGCGCGAGATAGTGCATTTTGGTTATGTCGAGCTTGACTTTCAGGCGTTCTGAAACAGCATATTGCACTGATACAAAAGCGTTTTGGCTGTTAAATTCGCTGTTTGGGCGATAGCCATTTCCCTTTTTTTGTTGATAATACACGTAGTAATTTACCTTGCCTACCGTACCGCCCAAGCTATTGAACGTAGCCAGATAGCCCCAAGAACCTGCGGATTGTCGGGAGGTAAGTTCAATTTTCTTGTCTTTCGCACCCTGTTTGAATTTAAAATTGAGCATACCACCAAACTGCG
>Ga0163144_10017732_pt1 | contig 14478 bp, 13 predicted proteins | sample OliLak19BULKMAT1_FD_123175 | JGI IMG/M metagenome (GOLD analysis project Ga0163144, IMG submission 123175) | Freshwater microbial mat bacterial communities from Lake Vanda, McMurdo Dry Valleys, Antarctica - Oligotrophic Lake LV.19.BULKMAT1 | ecosystem: Environmental > Aquatic > Freshwater >... | reverse complement strand
GCCACCGAGGAAGTCGTTTTGACCGGGACGTGAAGCTGCTGTTCGACGAGAATCTCTCGGCGGACCATGCGCGTGCGGCCCGCGAGGCCGGCCATGATGCCTTGGCTGTGGTGGAAATTGGCCAGCCGGGTGCCGATGCGCACCACTATCAGGAAAAGGAAGTCCGCAAGAAAATCGAGCTCACCCGTCCATGAAAACACCCGCCAGGAAAGAAACCCCCGCCGTGATCGCCCGGCGTTATTTGAAACTTGTGGAGTGGTCCGACAAGGATCGCTGTTTTGTCGGTAGCGCCCCTCCTATCATCGGTCCCTGCTGCCACGGCCGCACCGAGGCCGAGGTCATGGCCCAGCTCAGCCGGATCGTCGAAGAGTGGGTGAAGATCATGCAAGGCGAAGGCCACCCCCTGCCCATGGCCACTGCGGGGAAAAAATTCAGCGGCCAGTTTGTCGTCCGGGTCGCTCCCGAGCTGCACAAAAAGGCCTCGCTCCGGGCCCTAGCGCGCGGCGAGAGCCTGAACCAGTTTGTGGCGATGGCCCTGGCCGAAGCGTAAACCGCAAAGGACGACCCCGGTCTTGACCTTCGGCAACACCCCCCGCCCCTCGCCGAATAATTTTTCGCTTTCCCTCTTTTCCGATTTTTCCCCTCCGCGATCTCTGCGACCTCCTGTTAAATCCGAAGCTCGGAGATCGATCCTTTCAGACCTCAAACCCATCCTGATTTTACGGGAGGCCGCAGAGAGCGCACAGCTTCAAAGCAGGAGCCAATGTTTTCCCCTTTTTTGAGGCGTTTCTTCTTTCTTCTTTCCCCATTTCCTTTTTCCGAAGTCGGGTTTTTCCAGGAGGAAACAGAGATAACTGAGGTTAAGGTGTGAGCTTCGGGTAATTGGTATTAGTGCCGCTGCGAGAGGACTGATCGATGATCGAGGATTGAAGGATCAAGCCACGGAAATTCTCTCACGGAGGCACGGAGAACACGGAGGTCGGAGAGGGACACCCCCTTACGGCTGGCTTGCCCACCACTTGCACATGGGAAAACCAGCCTCGGTGCGGGTGTACCTTTCGCAGAGGAATTAACTTCTAACGGACTGACCCCCTCGGATCGGCCCGTGAAAAACGCCAGCAACACGAGGAGGCAGAAGCGCATGCCCCTATCCCACTCCAGCCCCGCTGGCGTCGCAAGCGCGGAGCTCGCCCGACATATTCACCACGTCCGAAAATCGGAATCGCAAATCTCAGATCCGAGCGCTCACTCTTCAGCGGTCGGTTTTCCACTCCCCCGTTCAGGCGGATTTCAGGTTTCAATCCTAGATCACAGGCTTCCCACGGATCCCATCATGCGCACCCTCCCCTCTGCTTCGCTCTCTGCCCCAAACCTCGCGCCACCCGCCGCCCCGGCCGTCTCATCCCAGATCCCGCCGGCCGACGCTCCACCGGCCACCGGCCGGCTTCTGTCCCTCGATGTCTACCGCGGGTTGATCATGGTGGCGCTCGCGTTCAGCGGTTTTGGCCTCGCCGGCACGGCCCGGAATCACCTGAAAGCGGATCCGGATTCCAGCTTCTGGGGAGCCGTGTATCATCAATTTGAACACGTCGACTGGGTCGGCTGCACGTTTTGGGATCTTATCCAACCGTCCTTCATGTTCATGGTCGGCATCTCCATGGCGTACTCGTATGTGAACCGTCAAAAGCAGGGTCACTCCTGGGGACGCATGTTCGGTCACGCCACGCAACGCGGCGTGATCCTGGCGCTACTCGGTATTTTTCTGACCTCCAACGGAAGCACCGCCACCCAATGGTCGCTGATGAACGTGCTCACGCAGATCGGTCTCGGTTATCCTTTCCTCTTCCTGCTCTGGCGCCGTTCGCTGCGGACTCATCTCATCACCGCCGCCGCCCTGCTGCTCGGAACCTGGGCCCTCTATGTCTCTTATCCCAATAGCGGAGTCGACCCCGTCCAGGGGGCCCCGGAGATCGGCGTCACCGCCGCATGGGCGCAACAGCATCTGACCGACATGAATCCCGCTTGGCACAAGAACGCCAACGTGGGCCACGCCGTCGACACGTGGTTCCTCAATCTACTCCCGCGCCGGGAGCCGTTTGACTATAACAACGGCGGCTATCAAACCATCAACTTCATCCCCTCGCTCGCCACGATGCTGTTCGGACTCATGGCGGGTGAACTGCTGCGTTCCCGCCGCGATCCCAAACGTAAACTCACCGTGCTCGTGCTGGCAGGCGTGGCCGGCCTCGGGCTGGGCCTGATCCTCGAAGGCATGGGCGTGCCGATCGTGAAACGGATCTGGACGCCTTCCTGGGCCCTATATTCAACCGGCTGGTGCTGTCTCATTCTCGCCGCGCTTTATGCCATGATTGATATCCGGCAATGGCGCGCCTGGACCTTCCCGTTGCTGGTCGTCGGCATGAACTCGATCGCCATCTATGCGATGGGGATGCTGCTGCGCTCATGGGCGGCCAAGACCCTTCAGGCGCATCTGGGCGCCGACATTTTCAAGCTCTTCGGGGCCAATAACGCACCCTTCGTCCAGGCGACGCTCGTCGGTCTATTCTTTTGGTCCGTCTGCTGGTGGATGTATCGCCGCAAAATCTTCCTCCGGATCTAGGGTCGAAACGCGACGGTTCAAAGCGCGTGCCCAAGCCGCAACACGTCCGCCCCGCCGCCAGCCTACCGCCCTATAATTACTTTGCCTGAATTCACCAAACGCGCTGCCAGTCCCTTACCCACTCTTTCAATGAACACCACCAAACGGAGAGACTTTATTAAATCCGGCACGATCGGCACCGCCGGAATCACCATCGGAGCGATGGGATTTAGCGCCAAATCCTACGCCGCCATCAGCGGAGCCAATGAGCGCATCAATCTCGCGGTGATCGGTATCCGAAATCAGGGCACCGTTCATCTCAACAGCTGGTGCGGCCTGAAAGACAGCCATAACGTCCAGGTGACGGCCCTTTGCGACACCGATGAGCAGCTCTTCGATGCAGGCGTGAAGCTGGTAACACAAAAGACCGGGGTGACGCCGACCACCGGGTGGGACATGCGCGCGGTTTTCGAGAACAAGGACATCCACGCCGTCTCCATCGTCACCCCCAATCACTGGCACGCACTCGCCACGGTCTGGGCTTGCCAGGCGGGGAAACATGTTTATGTCGAAAAGCCCGCCTCGCATAATATCTGGGAAGGCCGGAAAATGATCGAAGCCGCCCGCAAATATAAGCGGCGGATGCAGGTGGGACTTAACAACCGGTCCGCGCTCAGCGTGCGGGAAGCGATGGCTTTCCTGCATGAAGGCGGAATTGGTGAACTGTATATGGCGCGCGCCCTTGTCTTCAAAGCGCGGGACTCCTACGGCCAGGCCAAGGACGGCCAGCCACCCGCCACGTTCCACTACGATCGCTGGCTCGGGCCGGCTCCCGCCCGCCCCTACAACGAGAAACGCAGTCATTATAACTGGCACTGGTATTGGGACACCGGCAATGGCGATACCGGCAACACGGGTCCGCACCAGCTCGACATCGCCCGCTGGGGTATGAACAAGAATGAGCATCCGGTTTCCGTCTACTCCACCGGTGGCCTCTATGGCTTTCGCCAGGAAGACGGCCCGCCGACGCCCGGCGTCCGGGTGTATGGCGGCGTCGAAACCTACGGTCACGACAAGACGGCCCAGGAGACACCCAATACGCAGACCGCTCTCTTCAAATACCGCGACGGCACAATCATCGAGCTCGGAACCCGGGGCCGTTATACAAACCACGAGGGCAGCCGCGGCCAGGAAGTCGGCAACATTTTCTACGGTTCCGAAGGCTGGCTGGAAATCGGCGGCAATACCTGGAAAGCCTTCCGGAAGCGGAGCAAGGAACCGTTCGCCGGATCAAAGGAGGGCGAGGCCCGGGGAAATCACTGGGCGAACTTTATCGACGCCCTGCGCTCGGGCAAGGACGAGACCCTGCATAGCGATATTCACGAGGGCCATCTGTCCACGTCCCTCTGCCATCTGGCCAACATCTCCCATCGGGTCGACCGTTCGTTGAAGTTCATCCCCGACTACGAGCGCTTCGCCAACGACTCCGAGGCCGATGCCATGCTGACGCGGGTCTATCGTCAGCCGTATACGGTCCCGGAGACAGTCTAATTATACAGGGACCACGTGAGCCGATTGTTGTAGTGGCTACAACGACCGGCCCGACTCCGCTCGGAGGGCTCGCGTTGAGCGAGCCTCGGCCCAACTCAACCCAGGCCGGGGACGCGCCAGCCGTCGCGGTAGGTGCGCCGCACCAACGCCGTTGCCGCCGGGTGGTTTTTGAACCGAAGTGCCGTACGATCCCAGTCCAACCACTCGCCGGCATGTCGGTCCGCCATCGCGCCCACCAACACGGTCTCGGTCATTGGGCCGCCGTGGCTGAAGTCGCCGCACGCCTTGCGCCCCTCCACCACGGCGTTCACCCAATCATGATAGTGGTCCTGACCCTTGAAGTCGCGCGGATATTTTTCCAAGGGGAAGTTCTCCTCGGGCAACACGTACGGACGACCCGCGCGATAATTCTTATAAATAGAGCCCTTCTCGCCGATCCAGACACTGGCTGATTCCGGAAACGCGCTGACGGATTTGGGCAACAGGATCTTACTGCGATCCGGGTCGATTCCACCATCGTGCCAGGTGACTTGCACGGTCGGACCCGCGGTGAGGTCGTTACCGACAAAGATCATTTCCACTTTTCGCTGCATGCCCCAAAACGGACCGCTGCTCCCGGGCGTGGTCTGGCGCACGCGCGTCGGGGCGGTGAGTCTCAAGGCATCAAACGTAGTGTCAAAGTGGTGACAGCCCATGTCGCCCATTTCACCCACGCCGAAGTCATACCAGGCGCGCCACGTTTTCGGATGATAGGATTGCTGGAGGAAGGGACGCGGCTCACGGACGCCCAACCAAAGATCCCAGTTAAACCCGGCCGGAATCGGATCGGCTTGCGCGCGGAGCTCTGTATTCTTCGGCCACCAATTGAGCGCCTTGTTTTCCCACAGGATCACTTCCTTGATTCGCCCGACCGCACCGCTGCGGATCAACGCCACCGTCATCCGGCTTTCAATGCTCGAGCGACCTTGATTGCCGAGTTGGGTCACTACGCCGGCCTTGGCGGCCTCCTCGGTAATGACGCGGCACTCGTGCAACGTCGGAGCCATCGGCTTCTGCAAGTAGAGGTGCTTCTGGGCTCGGAGGGCGATCACCGCAGGGGCCGCATGCATGTGGTCGGGGGTTCCGATGGTCACCGCGTCAAATGTGCCGGCGTGCCGACCGAGCAGTTCGCGCCAATCCACGTGTCGGGAGGCGTCAGGAAATTCCTTGGACGCCGCATCGAGGTAACGCTGATCCACGTCGCACAACGCGACGATTTTCACCTTCGGGTGACTCGCGACGCTCTTCATCGTCCGTCCGCCCATGCCGCCCACTCCGATACATGCGACCTGAAGCATCGAATTGGGCGAAGCGCTCCTTAGAATGGCGGGAAAACACAACGCGCTGCCGCCAGCCACAGCGGTATGACGAAGAAACTGCCGCCGGCTCACCGGCCGGGAAGACGCAGGATGCGGATGGGAAGACTTCATGGGGTGAAAGAGGTTGACCGAAAGACCAAAGCGAAGGGCCTGCGATCGGCCGGTGAGGGGAATCTGCATTACAGTGGGAGCGACGGCATGAAGGGCAATCCCGGGCCCGCGCTCCAGGCGAGCTGTTTTTCGCGCCGAGCCTCGCAGCCGGGGAGCCCAAATTTTAGTCATCAGACATCGAGACAGCTCAACCTTCAGATTTCGGATCGCAAAAAACCGCATGCGCGCTGTCCAAATCTCGACGTTACGACCGAACCATCCGAAGATCCCCGGGTCCTTCAATCCAACCTCGCGCGACGATTGCGGTTTTTCGGCGCCCGCCCCCCTTCATGCCTGCCACGTCCGCCCCCACCCGTATCCTTCATTTGGAGACAGCTTGGAGCACCGCTGCGCTCCGCGCCGCGCACCGAATTGTCCCCCGGGCCCTGGTCGATTTCCTGACCGGACTCGGGGTGTGGATCGCCGTCCTCGCATTCCCCGGGCCTCGCCAAAACTCCCGCCGTTATCTCACTGCTGTCCTGGGCCGGCCTCCCCTGCTGCGCGAAATCTGGCGACACTACCGCGAGTTCACGCGAATGCACATGTTGCGGCTCAACGTGGCTGCCGGACAGCCACACACTTGCCGGGCAACGCCCGGGTGTGACGATTTCTCCTCCTTGATGGTGTCCCAACGACCGGCGCTGCTGGGAACCTTCCACATCGGAGATTCTGATCTACTGGGCTTCTTCCTCGGTCAGTTTCGCCGCCATATTTACATGGTTCGTTTTCGTCTCGGCGACCCGAATTTCCTGCGTCAGTTCGCCACTCAGTGCAGCACTTGGGTGACTTTCATTTGGGTGAACGATACGGGAAACCTCCTCTTCGCACTCAAAGACGCGGTGGTTTCCGGCGGAACGGTCGCCATGAAATGCGATCGCGTGGCTCACAGTTCGAAACTGGAGGCGTTTCAGTTCCTCGGGGCCCAGCGACAGTTTCCCTTCACGATCTATCATCTGGGATTGATGTTTCAGCGACCGGTCACCTTCTGCGTCAGCATTCCATCGGGACCTCACGAATCGGAAATTCGCGGATTCCCCGTCTTCGAGCCGAATAGCGATTCCAAGGAATCGAACCTGCAACGAGCCCGCGACCATTTTCAAGGCGTCCTGTCGGAGATCGAGGTCTTGCTCCGGTCGCATCCTTTCTTGTGGTTTAACTTTTCGCCGCTGAACCCCGCGGTTCCACCCGGCTCGCAGGTGCCCATGAAATCCCCGGTTTCGATTCCACTCGGTCCTGCCTGCGTCAGCTCCGCTTCGGACCAGTAACGTCAGAGCATCCGGCATTCGCCCCGAGCATTGGCGGCGCAACGTTTTTTCAGGAGCCCGGCGCTAAGTGCGCACCCGTCCGCCACCCACGGTCAAAAACGTGGTCAGTCGCTGACACCATCGTCCGCTGATCCATGAACCACCTCGATCCGTTTAATCGCCAACGGCCGCGCTTTGCGTTGTCGCGGCTCCCGACACCCTGACGCCATCCGACCGCTATCAAGAACTCTTCGTGGCAGTCCAACTGGGTCGGGTATTCGATGACAGCAAGACGTTCGTCGACTGCGTACCGCGGCAGCATCCGGAAGACATCCTGACCGCGTATCGAATCCAGCGCAGCGATCCTGGATTCGATCTGCGCGCATTTGTGATGCGGCATTTTCAGCCTTACGAAATGCCCGCGAGCGCCTTCGTCTCCGACCCTGATCGTTCGCTGCGCGACCACATCGACTACCTCTGGGGCATTCTGACGCGTCATCCGCGCGAACACCCGGCCGGTTCCTCCCTCCTGCCCCTTCCCTATAACTATGTAGTCCCCGGCGGTCGCTTCACCGAGATGTATTATTGGGACTCCTATTTCACCATGCTGGGATTGGGGGAAAGTGGCTGTCACGAATTGCTCCGCGCGATGGCGGACAACTTCGCGTATCTAATCGACACTTACGGCCGGATCCCGAACGGCAACCGCACGTATTATTTAAGTCGCTCCCAGCCCCCGGTGTTTGTCCTGATGACCGAGCTGTTTGAAGAAACCGGGGTTCGACGGGCGAGCGATTATTTACCCCAACTCCACCGCGAGCACGCCTTCTGGATGGAGGGTAGCGATCGCTTGCGGGGTGGCGATGTCCACGCCCGATGCGTTTGCCTGCCCGATGGAAGTTTACTCAACCGGTATTGGGATGATCGGGACACCGCGCGCGATGAATCCTTCCGCGAAGACGTACACACCGCGCAAGAAAGCGACCGTCCCGCTCACCAGGTGTACCGCGACTTGCGGGCAGGCGCCGAATCGGGTTGGGACTTCAGCTCGCGCTGGCTGGGCGATTCGAAACGGCTTTCAAGCATCCGCACCACATCGATTCTACCCATTGATCTCAACAGCCTGTTGCACCGGCTCGAGGTGCGCATTTCCGAATTGAGCGAATTGCAAGGCGACCGCATTGCCGCGGCGGAATTCGCCGGGCGAGCGCAGCGGCGCCGTGCCGCAATCGATCGCATCATGTGGAACGAGCAAATCGGAGCGTATTTCGACTTCGATTGGCAGCTGGCCCGCCAGCGCGAAAATCTTACGGCCGCCACGGTGGTTCCGCTCTTCCTCCAATTGGCGAACACGGACCAGGCCCGTGCGGTCGCTGCAACCATCGAGCATCGGCTGATGGCAAAAGGCGGCTTGGCGACGACCGAGGTAAGCGGAAGCGGCGAACAATGGGATCAACCAAACGGTTGGGCGCCCCTGCAATGGATGGCCATCCGTGGACTTCAAACGTATGGCCACACGGAGTTGGCGAACGACATCGAGTCGCGCTGGCTCGAACTCGTCTCCGAAGTCTTCGAACGCGAGCGCAAGATCGTGGAGAAATACGATCTACGCTCCTCCGCCAAACACGCCTCAGGCGGCGAATACCCGCTGCAGGACGGCTTCGGCTGGAGCAATGGTGTCACCCGGCGTCTGTTGCAGGACGACCCGAAACATCGGGCGAACCGCTGCCGGGCGGGCCACATTTCAGCCAACGCCATCGCCGCCGATTGCCCCTGACACCGCCGCTTCTCCACCCGCGGGAATGCCTGAATAAAATAACAGGTGCGCCCACCCCGCGTTGAGCTAGAACATCCGCATGCGAGCAACGCGATCATCCGACGAAACGGTGCCACCACCCTGCGCGCCGCTCGCGATGCTCCCACGCTTTCTCGCGCAGGGCGGCGGGCCCTTGCTGGCCACCGGGCGTTGGGGCTTGGAGCGGGAAGTCCTGCGCACCACCGCCGAGGGTCAGCCCGCCACCACGCCGCATCCTTTTCCCAACGAAGAGAAACAAATCTCCGTCGACTTCGCCGAGAGTCAGGCGGAACTCATCACGCAGCCGCACCCCGACACGGCGAGCGCCCTGGCCGAGTTGACGCATTTGCAGCGGCATCTGCAGCAGGCCATCGGGAACGAGCTACTGTGGCCGCTTAGCCTGCCGGGCCGTTGGGACGCACCCGAGCGGGTGCAGGCTGCCACCTTCGAAGGCCGGCCCGAGTGGGAGGCGCAGCGCGTCTACCGCCGAAAGCTCGAACAGCGCCACGGCAAGGCCCGGCAGGTCATCTGCGGGATCCACACCAACTTTTCCTTTACGCCGGAATTCTTTTCCTGCTGGCGGGCGGCCACCCCCTCACCCGAACCAGAGAAGGCGGCGCGCGACAGTATATATTTCTCGGTCATGCGGAATTTCGTCCGTCACCAATATATACTTAATGCACTCGCTGGCGTCAGCCCTCCGGGAGACGATGCGTTCTGGCGTGATTTGTTGCGGCACACCCGGCCGGAGCTGCAGGACGACGCCGCGCGTTGCCGGGAGCATATCTCGAGTGTTCGTCTGAGTCCGCTCGGCTACGCCCTGGCTTCGGACGTCGAACGCCAGATCGGCGTCAGCTTTGCGTCGCTCGCCGAGTATCGCGCAAAGATCGCCGAAGCCATCGCACCCCACTCCGCCTCCGTTGCTCCCTTGCTGGCGCATGAACGCGAGTTCTATAGCCCCGTTCGTCCCAAACCCGCCCCGCTGGGCGCCGTCACGCACGGCGGGCCATCGTCCTTGCGCGGTGAACGGTTTGCGCTCCTCGATGCCCTCGAACGCGAGGGCGTTGGCTATCTGGAATTTCGCGTGTTCGACCTCGACCCGTTCGAACCCTTGGGCATTGGGCCGGACGCGCTCCGCTTTTTTCATGTGCTGCTGCTCGCCTGCCTGTTCCTGCCCAGTCCTCTAATTTCTCCAGCGGAACGCGAACGCATCGCGGCGCGCAACCGCTGGTCGACGCTCTGTGGCTCTTCCCTCTGCGAAGAAACCTGCCGACCCGTCCCGGACGAAGGCGAGCAGGCGCGCGCGTTCTTCGACACCATGATGGAGATCGCCGCTCACCTGCCGGCGGATTATCGCGAGGCGGTTGCCGATCGACGCGAACAATGGGAAGGCCACCGGCCCCGACCGATCGATCGGTTGCGCGAAGCGTTGGCGGCAAATGGAGAATCACAACTCGAACGGGGCCTCGCCCTGGCGCATCAACATCGTGAATACCTCGCTCATGAATCTTGAAACGCTGGAACTGTCCACCCAGGTCCTCATCGCCGAGGCCCGGCACCGCGGCGTCGAGGTCGAGATTCTCGACCCGGAAGACAACTTCATCGCGCTCCGTCGCGACGGCCGCACGGAATACGTCAAGCAGGCGACCCGGACCTCCGCCGATCCTTATATAAGCGCCTTGTTGATGGAGAATAAAGAAGTAACAAAAATCGTCCTGCGCCAGGAGGGCCTGCGCGTGCCCGCGGGAGGCAAGTATCGCTCGCTCGATGCAGCCCTCGCCGACTATTCGACCCACCGGAAGCGCAAGATCGTGGTCAAACCCAACAGCACGAATTTTGGGGAAGGCGTCGTGATCCTCGATGCCGGCACGGAGCTGTCCGATTACCGCGCCGCGCTCGAAGCCGCGTTCACCTTGGACGCCAGCGTGCTCGTGGAGGAGTTTATTACCGGGCGCGAATTTCGTTTCCTCGTGATCGGCGGACAAACCCGTGCGGTCCTGCACCGGATTCCCGCCAACGTCCAGGGTGATGGCCGGATGACGATCCGCGAACTCGTGGCGACGAAAAACGAGCATCCATACCGCGGAGAAGGCTACCGGAAACCGCTGGAGCGGATTCGCCTTGAGGCCCCTGAACTCGAGTTCCTCGCAGGCCAGGGGCTGTCCCCCGAGAACGTTCCGGCCGCGGGCACCACGGTCTTCCTCCGCAAAAACTCCAATATCAGCACGGGCGGGGACAGTATTGATTTTACCGATACGATGCCGGCGGTTTATCAACGCTGGGCGGAGCAGGCGACCGCGGTGGTCCGCGCCGCGATTTGCGGACTCGATATGATCATACCGGATCTCGCCGCCGAAAGCTCGACGGCGGAGTACTGTATCCTCGAACTGAACTTCAACCCGGCGCTGCATATTCACGACTTCCCCGCGGAAGGGAAGAACCGCCAGGTCGAACGCCATGTGCTCGATCTGCTGGGCTTCCACCCAAAGAGCCGCTGACGGGTGTTGCGTCCCTTCCGCTCGCCCGCCGCCAGCTATCCGATGACACTCGCGGAGACGGCGTCCGATTTCACGGAGATGATTCTGCTCAGCGGCATGAAGAGTGATCCAAATCTCGCTCCCGGCATGAAGGCGTACCTGCTCGATCAAGAGATGCTTCGCGCGCACGCGTACTTGATTAAAATTCCCATGCGCTATGAGTTCGAAAAGGCGTTTCATACTGAGCGGGCGCACGGCGAAATGCGCGTTTCCCGACCTCACCTCGCCGGACTTCCGGGCTGAGGCCCTGCGGGCCATCGAGCCCACGTTGGTGGCCTACGAAAAACTCCCGAACTAAGCCTGGAGTGAAACAGACATTCCTGTCTGTATGGAAAAGTGATACAGACATTCCCGTCTCTTATTCTAAATTCCGCAGTTTATTTTAGCCACAGATTAAGCAGATGTGCACGGATACAGAGGATTACTAATGAAGAGGCACCTGGCGGCAATTCACCTGCAAGGTGAAGAGGCTGTCATGCATAATGCCCTGGCAATCTGTGCTCAGCCGTGGAATCTGTGGTTTCAACTGCATTTTCCAGGGTTGTTCCGGCTCCGGAACAGGCAGGAATGCCTGTATCACTTTCAATTCATCCGACACGAAGAGCGTTCAGAGCCGAAGATAGGACCGCACCGTTTCCCACGCCACGGTTCGGAGCAGCATCGCCAACTCGGGATCCAGCCCGGCGGTGTAGGTTAGCTCGACCGGGGACTGGCGGTAGAGCGTGGCATAAACCGTTGCGGCAGCCAGGTAAGTTCCGGCCAGACTGGGATGTCGCTTGTCGGCCTGATAGAGCTCAATCCCGCTCTGCTTTGCGATGGCGGCGGCGAAGGCCAAACCAGCGGGAATTACAATGAGATCGTTGTCGTTGGCCGCCCGGGTATATTCCTCCGCCAGCTGGGCGGTCATCCCGGGTTTATCTTTATACGCCCACGACATGAACAAGGCCGTTCGGATACCTGCCTTTGCCAGGGTTGCCTTGTGCCGTCGCACTGTCTCATGAAAAACGGGCTGCAGTTGGGGATGCACCGGGCACAGACTGCAATCCATCATGATGACCATGTCATACTGGCGGCCCGGCGGATTGAAGCGAACTTCGTTGTCCCCCACGAATGAATAGCGGCCGAGTCCCCCCTCGCGCACCAGCGATTCCATGTCATGCCAGTCCAGGCCCGAGCCGCTGATGGTCACCGAGGTACTCCGCACGCGAACCGCCGGCGTAGCCGAGGCGGCCAACCGACCGAAGTGACCGTGCATGCTGTTGTTATAATAAAAGAAGCTATTGCCGACCCAAAGGAGGCCGGCCGGAGGCTCACCGGGATCAGTCCGCTTCAGCGCGGTTTCGGCCGAGGCAGCGGAAAAAAAAGCAAACAAACCAATGAAAAGCGCGACGAGCGCGGCAGGACGATAAAGGAGGGATGACATAAGCATGAGGCGTTTTCGTCGAAGCGGCGGGAATAACGTTCAGGCACCGCCAACCATGGATTGGTGGCGACGGACTGCAGCGAGTGATTTATAGGTGCAGGATACTCCGTTCTCGCCTCGTGAAGCCAAGCAGGAACGGGAATTTGCCATCGATCTGCCTCTTCCGAGGCCGGCAGGTTGCATCTCGTTGTCGACCGGCACACCATAATCCCGTCCATGCCTGCGAAAAAGAAACCCGGAGCCCAGCCGCTCACCGGGTCGGCCCTCCTCAAGGAAACGTGCCGACGTATCCGTGCGGCGCGGAGTCTCTGGGACGCCCACAACAACCGCGCGTGTCGGGGTGAACGGGAAAAAGCGATGGCGCTCTATCAATCGATGACGGACGCCGAACGCGAGAAGGTGCCTCAGGTCCTGCGTGTGTGGCTCCGCTATCGCAGCGAAAAGTATTTCGGTGACGACCGCACTGCGCCCGGGCGTCAGTAGACGGTCAACGGGAGTGAACCCAAATTTCCTAGCCGATCTCGCGCCGCCGTACTTTTTGAGACGGAGACGCCCGGGCGGAGAATCGGCTCCTCGCGGTCCGACCCGGTGGTCGGGAAAACATCTCGGAGACCCACGTCGCCTGGCAATACCACCGCGCACTCCCTTATGATTATTCTCGGGCGCCGTCCATCGCGCCCGACGCTGATTCCGGCTTACGGGCCGCGAACAATCCGTACGACATGGCGCCCACTGCATAGGCCTGGCGGATGCTAACAAACGACCGGGCAAACTCCCGCGTGGACCGCCCGCTTACTTTCAAAATTGCCTGCACCTCCGGTCGCTCAAGGATAACGCGCGCGCGATCCCAGGTGCGTTCAACTTTGCGTGTAATGTCCTCGGCGACCATGATCTGCAAACCGGCTGCTCGCATCCACTCGATATAATCAGTCTGGCTGCCAAGGGACGGACAAAGCATGCCCCGGCAGACATCATCAACCCACGCTTGGTGCTCGGCCGATTGCGGATTCGCGAGCCAGGCACAAATCGCAAGGGAGCCGCCTGGTTTCAACGCGCGGGCGGCCGATGCGATAAATCGCGGTTTGTCGAACAAGTGCTCACTGCATTCGATCGTCCACACCGCACCGCAACTCGCTGGCTCCGGTTCAAGGCGGTTGGCATCGCTGACTTGAAATTGCACCTGATGCTCCAAGCCGAGCCCTTGAGCGCGTTGCGTGGCGGTCATCACCTGGACCGGGCTCAGCGTGAGCCCGTGGACAAAACAACCACGTTCGCGCGCGAGCCACAGCGCGGAGCCCCCGAGTCCACACCCAACATCAAGGACCCGTGCGCCGCGCGGGATCCGGGCGGCGTCAGCAAGCCGCGCCATCAGGTTCACCTGGGCGGCGGCAAGCGTCTCATCGCCTTCCCAGAAGCCGTGGTGAATGTGCTCACCCCAAAAGCGAAAATACAGCGATGACAGGCGATCATAGTGATCCCGAATGGCATCGAGCTCGATGGCTTCTTTCGCAAACGCGGTCACGAGTGGCTCTCCTCCGGGGTATTGCTTCTCCTCAGGCATGGATACATTCGGAGGCGGGGAGGTTTCACTAGACCGACTCGGCAACGGGGGCATATATTTATATCGGCTGGCGTTGCATCACCCGCTCACCCCCGACGCCATCGAGGCCACTTCGCGGGTTAAGACGAGTGCGGTTAACTCCAGAGTGGTTTGCCAGTCGCGGCCGGCACCGTGTTCGGCGCAGTATGCGTTGCCATCTGCGGCGCACGCGCTTCCCGTTTTTGCTGAGCCGCCCGCTGCTCTACCGCCTGGGTACTGTT
>Ga0163144_10017730_pt1 | contig 14479 bp, 13 predicted proteins | sample OliLak19BULKMAT1_FD_123175 | JGI IMG/M metagenome (GOLD analysis project Ga0163144, IMG submission 123175) | Freshwater microbial mat bacterial communities from Lake Vanda, McMurdo Dry Valleys, Antarctica - Oligotrophic Lake LV.19.BULKMAT1 | ecosystem: Environmental > Aquatic > Freshwater >... | reverse complement strand
TCGCCATCTCTATGGCGTGGGCGTTACAGATGCCGTGCCAGAAACGATCGAGGCAAGCCTGCAGCTGTCGGAGGCTGTGCTGGTTGGGCTTGGCGTGCCAACCGGGCCGGTGATCGCGTCGATCCACGAAAAGCGCGACGTATTCCGGGCCGAACTTCAGACGGCTGCGCGAAATGCCGGACAAAGCGGCAGTCGCGCAATACGAAAATCAGTGAAGCCGGAGCGCCGATGAGCGGCGGCTTAATTCACGTCTGGACGAACACCGCCCTACCGTAATCGTCGGTCCATCGGCCGCCAGATCGGCCCGGTTAACCCGGTCCGCCGAGGCTGAATTTCGGCAGACTGCGCCACGTGCGCGAGAGCCATGACCCGTCCTGTTCGCGCGGGGCAAGACCGCCGGCGGCCAGCAGCCCGTGAGCGTCCCGGTACCATTTCGAGTCGGGGTAGTTGTGGCCGAGTACGGCCGCCGCGTTCTGTGCCTCGTTGGCGATGCCGAGCGACAAATACGCTTCCGTCAAGCGCATCAGCGCCTCTTCGACGTGGGCCGTCGTTTGGTACTCGGTCACGACGGTCTTGAAACGGTTGATGGCGGCTGGGAACTGCCGCTTCTTGATGTAGTAACGGCCGACTTCCATCTCGGAGGCCGCAATCGTGTCTTCGCAAATGCGGATCCGATTGTCGGCGTCCTTCGCGTAGGTGCTGTCGGGATAGCGCGTCTTCAGGGTGCGGTAGGCAGCGAGCGCTTTTTTGGTTGTGCCTTGGTCGCGCTGGGGACCCCTGATGTCCTCGTAATAGGACGAGGCAATGATGTGCTGCGCCAGCGCGGCTTCTTTGGTTCCGGAGTGCAGCGTGGTGTAGCGCTCGGCGCCAGCAATGGCCTCGGGCAGCTTGCCGCCCTTGTAGTTGGCATAGGCTGCCAAGACCGTGGCGCGGCGCGCCTCCGGCGCATAGGGATGGTCGCGGTCGATTTCCTCGAACTTTTTGGCCGCGTCTTCAAATCGTCCGCGGGACATCATGCCGTCGGCGTCAGCGAACATTTTCTCTGGCGGGTCGGGATTGAGCGCTTTCGACAGGTCGTTGCTGGAAGCGCACCCGGCAAGTGCGGCAACCGCGAAGGCCAACACCACACCGGCAACACGTGCGCGAGAGGGGCGATGTGACGCCGACCGGGGCGATGGGATGTGCGTTGTCACGGTCTGCTTGCTCACGTGTTGCGATCTCGCGGTGTGCGTCGGTCGGGTGTGCGTCTCTCGGGCGACTTTGCTAGCAAGCGCTAGATTGCGGCCAAAATGCAAACTGGACGCGGACAATGTTTCGACGGCACTCATGTTCGGCCGGTACTGTGTTCCCGGTGCCGTAGCGACACCTTACGCTGGTCGACCTGTGGGACGCTGGTCGACCGGTTGCCAAGCGTTGCTCATGCGCCGATTCTTGCCACCGCATTCGACAATTCCTAACGCTGGCGCCGAACCTTCGGCGCGTCATTCGCCGGCGGCCACCGCCTGCATGACCATCCCCGTCGCATACTGCTCGCGCAGGCGCGGCGCCTGGACAACTGCCCATGCCTGGGTATCACCCAACAACGCCTTGATGACATTGGCGTTCAGCTTGTGTCCACCACGGCACGACCGGAAGGCGCCAAGGATCGGCATGCCGGCAAGCGCCAGATCGCCGACGGCATCGAGCATCTTGTGGCGAACGAACTCGTTTGGAAGGCGAAGGCCCTCTTTATTCACGATGCGATCTGTGCCGAGAACCACGGTGTTGGACAGGTTGGCGCCGAGTGCGAGACCCTTTTTCCAAAGGTGTTCCACGTCGGACATGAAGCCAAAAGTGCGGGCGCGTGACAACTCGTGGCGGAAGATACCGGGGCTCAGCTCATGCGATAGTTGCTGTCGGCCAATGAGGGGGGTTTCAAAATCGATCTCGATGTCGAGATGAAACCCGGAGTGGGGAGCAATTTCGCCCCAACAGTCGCCGTCCTCAACGCGGATCGGCTTCAAAACCTTGATGAACTTGCGCGGCTCGGACAATTCTTTGACGCCGACTTCATCGATCGCTTCGACGAAGGGGGCCGAACTGCCGTCCATGATCGGCATTTCTTTGCTGTCGACCTCGATATAGCAATTGTCGATCGAGAGGCCGCGAAGTGCTGCGAGAAGGTGTTCGACGGTGCCGACCGTCACGCCTTCGTCATTGCCTAGAACAGTGCAGAGTGTGAGATTTTTGACGTTGTCGACGTGGGCTGCGATGTCGGCCAGAACGCGACCACGGCGCGTAACGATGAAGCGATATCCGATATCGGCTTCGGCGGGGTGAAGGACGAGGGAGACGGGTGCGCCACTGTGGACCCCGGTGCCCGTCAACTCGATCTCCCGCGCAATCGTCGTCTGGCGAGAGCCGATGAACCTGTGTGACATAGTCGCGCTTTCCCTCGATAACGATCCACCGGCGACGCGCAGCTTACCGGTCAGACCCCCAAGGCTCGCTACCCCCTCTTCACCATCCGTTGCTTCCTGAGCAGAAGCTGACTTCGGTGAGGTAGCGTCGCCAACTGTTAACGCGACGTTAGGCTGTGTGGCGAGGTTACGACAAATCACGGTTCTTTACGTTCTGTTACCGCACAACCACAGCCCTGAGCCAACGCACTACGCGCACAATCCTCAGCGCCGATCTTTTCTCAAAACTGCTGGCATATCAACATCTTGAGACGTCTGTTGTCCGTTGTTTCTCGGTCCCGTTCCGGTACTGCTCGGCGCGTTTTGACGGGCGTTCACGGAGCTGTCGTTGCGGTTGTCGTGAGGGGCATGCCCATCAAACGCTTCGCCGTGGCGCGAATCACGCGAATCATGCGTTCGCCTCCCGCCGTCATCGGAACGGCGCCCCATACCAGCGAGCCGCTCGAACAGGCCCGGTTTCTTTGGCGGCTCGTTACGGCCGTGGAACTCCCTCTGAGCAAGTGGCGGAAACTCCTCGATTTCCGGCATGCGGCGCGGCGGCTGCCGACGCGCTTCTGCTGGCAATTCTGGCATGAACGGCGGCTCGTCGGTCCGTACCGGCTGTGCCGAGGCCGGAACGCGCGAAGGGCGATCGGAGCGCGCGGCACCAGTTTGCAGGCTGAGAGGTGAGGTCTCCTCGATGGTGACGCCGCCATGACGCCAAGTTCCTGGCGACCCTTGAGACGCGGCCTCGGGCTGCCCCTCGTAACCGTGGTGTGCGGCGGCGAATTCTTCCATCACCGGCATCTCGATCGCCGCGCTCAACCGGCGCTGCATCTCGGTTTCTGCGAGGCCATCGAACGCGTTGCCACGAGGTGGGCCCTCCGACGACCGGCCGTCGGAATAATGGTGGGCGTCCGAATACTGAGGATCGGGGGACGGGCCAGGTGACGACTGGCCAAGAGACGACTGGCCAAGTGAAGACGGGCCAAGTGAAGACGGGCCAAGTGACACCGGGCTGGCTGAGTGGACCGGGCGTGACGGGGATTGCGGCTGTGGCTGATGATGCGACGCTGGCGCAGGTTGAGCCGATGTGGCCGCCTGGACTGGCGATCCCGACGAGAATGGCGGCGCCGACTGGACTGGCGGCGGCGCAACCGAGGACGGCGGCGCGATGGCGGCTTGGCGCATCATACCCGATGCCACGATCGAGACCCGGACATGGTCGCCAAGGCTTTCGTCGAACGTCGCCCCAACGATGATGTTGGCCTCGGGATCGACCTCGGCGCGAACCCGGGAGGCGGCTTCGTCGACCTCGTAGAGCGTCAAATCACGCCCGCCGCTGATCGACAGCAGCAGACCGCGAGCGCCTCGCAACGACACGTCGTCGAGCAGCGGATTGGCGATCGCCTCCTCGGCGGCCTCGATGGCGCGGCGTGCGCCAGAGGCCTCGCCGGTGCCCATCATGGCGGTGCCCATCCCAGCAAGCACCGTGCGGACGTCGGCGAAATCGAGATTGATCAGGCCTTCCTTGATGATCAGGTCGACGATACACGCGACGCCCGAATAGAGCACCTGATCGGCCAGCACGAAGGCTTCGGCGAAAGTCGTGCGCTCGGTCGCGACCCGGAACAGGTTCTGGTTGGGGATGACGATCAATGTGTCGACATACTGGCGCAACTCGTCGATGCCGATCTCGGCGATACGTTGGCGGCGCGCGCCTTCAAACTGGAACGGCTTGGTCACGATCGCGACCGTCAGGATACCGAGTTCGCGCGCCGCTCGGGCGACGACGGCCGCCGCACCGGTGCCGGTGCCACCACCCATGCCGGCGGCAATGAACAGCATGTGCGAGCCCACGATCTGGGCTTTGAGGTCTTCGATGGCTTCCTCGGCGGCGGCCTCGCCGACCTCGGGTTTCGAACCGGCGCCAAGACCCTCGGTTAGCGTCGCTCCGAGTTGCACCCGCCGCTCGGCCGAAGACGACGACAGCGCCTGGGCGTCCGTGTTTGCGACGATAAAGTCGACCCCGGTCAGCCCGGATGCGATCATGTTGTTGATGGCGTTGCAGCCAGCGCCGCCAATGCCCATAACCGTCAAGCGCGGCCGCATGTCCATCATCCTTGGCAGTTGCAGCTTGATGCTCATGGCGCTCCCGCGATCCCGTTCGAAGGCTAAGGATCCCTGCCGTCAACGACGGGTGGCGTTCCTCATCCAAGTCGTCTGCTGAATTCACGCCACCGACAAATCGGACCAACCCGGTCCACGTCTAAGCAATCCATCACGACCGACCCGCCAACCAGCGTCCGACCGACGCCAGATACCCGCCTCGCGTCGGCCCCGATAGGTCCATCCGCGAGCCTTCGACCGCAGCGCGTGCCAGCCCGACGGCGGTGGCAAACGCCGGCTGATCCGACCCGGCCGGGAGACCCGGCATTGCCGCTGTTCGGCCGACACGCACGTCGCTTCCCATCGCAATCGCCGCATACTCGGCGAGGCCGACCAGTTGGCTGCCGCCACCGGTCAAGACGACCGGCAGACCTGCCGCACCAAGCGCCCGGCGGCGCTCATCGAGACGTGCCAGCAATTCGCCGATCCGCAGTTCGACAATATCGACCAGCTCCGCACGCGACCCATTTCCCGCCGTGGCATCCGACGCCCCATCGGCGCCACCCGCCAAGGCATAGGAAAATCTCTCGCCGATGCCCGAGTGGGCATTGACCACACTAGCGTAAAGCGCCTTGATTCGCTCGGCCTCAGCAAGCGGAGCCTGAAATTTTTTTGCGATTTCAAAGGTTAAGTGGTGCCCGCCGGTCGCGAGAACCTCACAATGGACGAATTGACCACCGGCAAAAAGGGCGAGCCCGGTGGTCCCCGCGCCGAAGTCGATGACGACAACGCCGAGTTCGCGTTCCTCCGGCGTGGTGACGGCGAGCCCCGCCGCGTAGGGTGCCGCAATCAGCCCACGGACCTCCAGGTGGGCTGATTCGACCACATGCATCAGGTTGGTAACGGGACCCTGGTCGGCTGTGACGGCATGGATGTCAGCGGCCAGCTGCCGGGCAGCCATGCCCCGAGGGTCGTCGCCGCACGGCGCGCTATCGAGGCGATACTCGCGCCGGTTGAGGTGGATCAGCGTGCGGCCGTCGCTCTCGGCATAGGACAGGGCGGCCTGATAGAGCCGGTCGACGTCGGCGCGGGAAACGGATGGGGCGGCAATGTCGGCCTTGACCACAAACGTGCGTGAGCCCAAGCGGCCACACGAAACCGAAACATAGACCTCTTCGAGCCGCTGCCGCGCCGCGCGCTCGGCGCTCGCGACCGTCTGGCGGATCGCCGCTTCAAGCGCCAACGGGTCGACGACGACCCCGCCGCGCATGCCAGTGGAGCGTTGGTGGCCGACGCCGAGACAGCGCAATTCGGGCCCGGCGCCACGCGGCCCCTCGCGCGCTTCGATTGCGAGGCAGACGATCTTGCTGGTGCCAACGTCGACCACGCCGACCAGCGTGCCACGTCCGCCCTGTGTGCCACGTCCGCCTTGTGTGCCCCCGAGCATGACTCAGCCTCCGCCAGCGGTCGGAACCGAAGGCGCGCGCGCAAGCGCGGGCCGGGCTGCGATCTCGAATCGCGAGCGCAAGTCGATGACCGTATCGCCACGGGTCAGCAGGCCTGGACCATCGGGATGGTGGAACAGGTCGGCTAATGCGGTGGCTTCGCCTTCGGCCGGAAGCTCGATCGTGACGTTGCCCGATAGCGCGAGCGACCAGCGCCGTCCGTCGATCCGGGTGGCGCCGTCGAGCCGGGCCGAGATCGCGGGCACGTGCATCAGGGCCTCGGTCAAGGCGGCGGCAGCTTCTGGCGCGCCGTCGCCAGCGATGCGCAGAAGCGCCTCGCGGTGGCCCGTCGCGGGCGCGAGTACGCGGCCGGTGCGGTCGACGAGCAGGGCGCTGCCGGTCTTCGCCAAGGGCGGTGCGGCTTTCGTATCGCGTTGCCAGATTGCGAATGGCCGCCGCTCGGCGACCGCCACGTCAATGCGGCCCGGGTAGACGCGGGTCAGGCTGGCGTTCGCGACCCACGGTAGGGCCTCGATACACGTGCGGGCCGTCATGGTGTTCAGTGCCAGCAGCGTGCGGGTTTGGGCGAGGTTCAGACAGTCGAAGACGTCGGTATCGGTCGTGAAGCGTTGCCCGGACAGCGACACGGTATCGAGGCCAAGACCGGCAGCGATGGCAAAATCTTCCGCGGTGCCAATGGTCTTTTCCACGAGCGAACGGGTTGGGCCGATCGCCAACGCGCCGCCCGTGACGATGGCGGCGATAATCGCCAGCCGCGCCGCGCGGCCGATCCATATGCGCAGAACGGTAGCTGCTGGCTTCAAGCGTCTGGAGCGGCGATGCGTCGATGTCCGGCCGGTGTCGCTGCCGTTGCGGCGCATTCGGGCGGTGTCGGTGTGTTGGGCTTGGACGTTCTGGGGGTGGACGTCGGGGGTATGGATGTTGGGGGTATGGATGTTGGGGGTATGGATGTTGGGGGTATGGATGTCGGTGGCTTTGGCGAGGCGATGGCCGCCGTCGGGCATCCGCGGCGCGTGGTGCACCCGGTCTGCCGTCCGGCGCTGGCCGTTCACCTGCTGCAACTCGCGTCCTCGATCATCCAACGAACCAGGCTCGCAAAGGACTGCCCGTCGTAGGCCGCCAACTCCGGCACCAGCGAGGTCGCCGTCATGCCGGGCTGTGTGTTGACCTCCAGGCAGACCAATTCGCCCGTGCCTCCTGGTGTATCGTCGTAGCGGAAGTCCGCCCGCGACACGCCACGGCAGCCGAGCGCTTCGTGCGCCATCACCGTCAGTGATCGAATGGCCTGGTAAACATCTGGTAAAATTTGCGCCGGTAGAACGTGGTTTGACCCGCCCGGCGCATATTTTGCCTCATAATCGTAGAAATCGAGGCCGACCTTCGGCACGATCTCGATCACGCCGGTCGCTTTTCCAGCGATCACCCCGCAGGTCAGTTCCCGCCCGGCGATAAAACGCTCGGCCATGACGATCTCGCTGGCGTCGCCACCATCGAGTATGGCCTGCGGTGGGGCGTTCCACTCGCGGCCGACGATGATCACCCCGACGCTGGAGCCTTCCGCCACCGGCTTCACGACGTAGGGCGGCGGCATTGCGTGCTCGCGGGCGGCCTCCTGACGCGACACGAGGCGCGCTTCGGCCACGGGTACGCCAGCCCGCGCCATGGCCTCTTTGGCGCGTTCCTTGTGCATGGCGAGTGCGGACGCCAGCACGCCGGAATGCGTGTAGGGCAGCGCCATCGTCTCGAGGATGCCCTGGATGCAGCCATCCTCGCCGAACTTGCCATGCAGCGCGTTGAAACACGCGTCAGGCGCGATGTCGGCCAAACGTTGGGCAACGTCACGGCCAGCGTCGAGTTCGATCGCTTCGTAGCCTTCGCGGCGCAGCGCGTTGGCCACGGCCGCGCCGGAGCGCAGGGACACCTCGCGCTCGGCGGATAGCCCGCCCATCAGAACCGCGATGCGGTGGTAATTGGTGGTCGCGTTCATCGTGTACCCAGGTTTCTGTTCCGGCAACCTAGCGGTTGTGCCACCCGATTGCTGAAGAGCGCCGCCTCACGTGCATGACGACGACCCCAATGCCCGATTCACGGCCACTGCGTCAGCTCAAAGCCATTCAGGCAGGCCGCTGGGCCTTGCGTCAGCTTCTCCGGTCATCCCCGCCCGCGATAGGGAGCTACGCCGGTGTCGGGCAGCCACACGCCCGTTGGCAACTGCCCGGTCTGCCAGAACACGTCGATTGGGATGCCGCCGCGCGGATACCAATATCCGGCGATCCGCATGAATCGCGGGGCGAGCAGGCCTGCCAGCCGTTTGCCGATCGCCACGGTGCAATTCTCGTGGAATGCGCCGTGGTTGCGGAACGCGGTCAGGTAGAGTTTCAGCGATTTGCTTTCGACCAGCCATTGGTCCGGCACGTAGTCTATCACCAAATGGGCGAAGTCGGGCTGGCCGGTGACCGGGCAAATCGAGGTGAATTCCGGCACCGTGAAGCGGGCGACGTAGTCCGTATCGGGGTGCGGATTTGGCACCCGGTCAAGCATCGCGGCCTCGGGCGAGGCGGGGATTGGCGTAAGCTGGCCGAGCTGGGTGACGGCTGGCTTATCAACGGCGGGGCGCGCGGGGTCGGGGTGGTTGCTCATTCTGCGGCCATCCGCGTTGCGGTCTCGGCGCCGCGCGGACCGGCGTAAATGCAGCCCTCGCGGCACGTATCGCGGGCGACCTCGATGGCGGTCAAGCCTGGGACGCGGTTGTCGAGGCGGTTCCACAACCAGACCGCGATCCGCTCCAGCGTTGGGGCAGCAAGGCCCGGCACGTCATTGAGCAGGCGGTGGTCGAGTTCGTCGCGCGCCTCGTCGATCATCCGCGACAGTTCTTCGAAGTGGAACACATAGCCGGTCTCAGCCGACGGCTCGCCGCGCAGCGTGACACGGGCGCGGAAGGAATGGCCATGGATACGCGCGTTCGCCGTGCCGGGTTCGGCGCTCGGCAAATAGTGGGCGGCCTCGAAGGTGAAGTCCTTGTAGATCAGCATGGTGTGCGTTTAACGGGGGGGGCGCGCGCGGGCAAGGCGGTGTTTTTGCAGTGTTCCTGGCCGTCCGGCATCGGTCTCAAGCATGAATGCACTGCACACCATGAACGATCCACACCAGATCACCAGCCTTGACGCATTGCTTGCGCTTTACGGCGAGATCAACGCGAATTCGCTGAAGAAGGAAGTGCCTGTCCTGACGCCAGCCTATCGGCGGTGGATCGCGGCGTCGCCGTTCGTTCTGGTAGCGACGGGCGGCGGGGCGGACGCGGCCGGTAAAGCCGCATCCGGTGGGCTCGACTGTTCGCCACGGGGCGATGCGCCCGGGACGTTGTGCCACGTGCTCGACGAGCGGACGATCGTGATCCCCGACCGGCGCGGCAACAACCGGCTCGACACGCTGCGCAACCTTATCGCTGACCCGCGCATCGCGCTGTTGTTTCTGGTGCCGGGCGTGCCGGAGTGCGTGCGCGTCAACGGGTCGGCGATCATCTCGACAGATCCGGCGTTGTGCGGGCTGTTCCCTGCCGGGGACACCCACGGCGGAAACCTGCCGGTGACGGTCATCGTCGTGACAATCGGCAGCGTCTATTTCCAATGCGCACGGGCGATCATGCGGTCGCGGTTGTGGGAGACAGCGGGGACAGCGCCGACCGATCTGCCGACTGCGGGCGAGATGACGCGCAGCGGCGATGGCGCGTTCGATGCCGACGCCTACGATGCCGCGTTGAAGGAGCGGCAACGTGCGACGCTGTATTGACGCCTAGGTCGCGATGAGCGCGAGCGGCTGGCTGACGAGCAAAACAGGATTTTGTGGTATTCGTTGACTTATGAACGGGTCTCCACGCGTGGCCTGAAGTTCATTCCCGAGGAGCGTTGCATGGCGAAAAATATTGCAATTAATGAGCACTTCGAACGATTTATCGACGCGCAGGTGGCTGCCGGTCGTTTCAATGACGATAGCGAAGTCGTCCGGGCTGGCTTGCGGCTACTCGAGGAGCGCGAGTTGAAACTGGGCGAACTGCGCGCCGCCATCGACAAGGGCGATGATGCCTTCGCAGAAGGCAGCTACCACGAGATGGCCGACCCTGCCGCGTTAGCGAACGATATCATCGCGCGCGGACAGCTCCGCACCAAACGCCGGATAACGCGCTAACAGGTCTCGACGGCCGAAACAACGAAATGGCCTCGCGTCCTCGTAATCTGCTTCGCATGGCGGGGGCGGGCGGCTATCGTGTCTGCCATGATTCGATCTTCAACCTTCGCGGGACAGCGCGTCGCTGTGTTCGGGCTTGGCGGCTCGGGCCTTGCGTCGGCGCAATCGCTGATCGCTGGCGGTGCCGAGGTCATCGCCTGGGACGACGGCGAAGCTGGCCGCTCTGCGGCGGCGCGCGCCGATCCGCCGATCCCGCTCGGTGATCTTCGCGAGGCCGATTGGAGCGGCATCGCCGCGCTGGTACTGGCGCCGGGCGTGCCGCTGACCCATCCTGAGCCGCATTGGGTCGTTCGCTTGGCGCAGGCGGAGACGGAGCGGCGGCGGGTCAATCGCCACGTCGACCATCTGCCAGCAATCGAAATCATCGGCGATGTCGAGTTGTTCTGCCGCGAGCGCTCAGCGTTTTCTGGCGGCGTCCACAACGTGGTGCCGTTTATTGCAATCACCGGCACCAACGGCAAATCGACCACCACCGCGCTGATCTCTCACATCCTGCGGGCGGCCGGCCGCGATGTGCAAATGGGCGGCAATATCGGCGTGCCGATCCTGGCGCTCGAGCCGCTGGCCCGTGGGCGGTTCTACGTCATTGAAACGAGCTCGTTCCAGATCGACTTGACGCCGTCGTTGGCGCCGACCGTCGGTGTGCTGCTCAACATCACGCCAGACCATCTCGACCGGCACGGGACGCTGCTCGATTATGCGCGGATCAAGGCACGGCTGATCGAAGGCGCCGTCCTGCCGGTGGTCGGCAGCGACGCGGCGCCGATGCTGGCCGATATTGCGAGCCTCGATGATCGTCCGCTTCCGTTCGATGCCAGCGATCTGATTTCAGGGTCGCGTGTCGCCCCGATCCACGTCGCCGACGGACGGCTCAACGTCCAGCGATCGGGATCGCCCGATACCTTCGAAATTGTCGCCGACTTGCGCGGCGTCGGCTCGCTGCGCGGAGCCCATAACGGCGAGAATGCTGCGGCCGCGTTTGCCGCCCTGCGCACCTTTCTCGAGCCACACGTCATCGTCCAGCATATGGCGACGTTTCCAGGGCTGGCGCACCGCTTGGAACGGGTCGGCGTCGTTGGGGACGTTTGGTTCGTCAACGACAGCAAGGCGACCAACGCCGACTCTACTGAAATGGCGCTCAGGGCCTATCCGCGCGAGGTGCTCTGGATCGTTGGCGGCAAGCCAAAGGACGGCGGCATCGATAGCTTACGGCCGTTTTTCCATGGCATCGTTCGTGCGTACGTGATCGGCGAGGCGAGCGGCGCGTTCGCTGCCACTCTCGACGGACAGGTGGACGTCGTGAGGTGCGGGACGCTCGACGTGGCCGTTGCAAGAGCGGCTGCCGATGCTGCCGCCTACGCCCGCCGCGAGCCGTTTCCTGGCGCGACCGGCTATCGCGGACCAGCCGAGCCTGCACCGATCGTGCTGTTATCGCCCGCGTGCGCGAGCTTCGACCAGTTCGCGAACTTCGAAAAGCGCGGCGATGCCTTCCGCGCTCTCGTCGCCAAGCTGCCCGGGTTCGTCGCCGCCGCTGACGCCGCAGCATCCACGCCCGCCAGCCAGCCACGAACATGAGCTTCTCCCGCTCGGATCGCTCGCGCCTCGCCGAGTGGTGGTTCACCGTCGACCGGCGCCTGCTCGCCATGCTGTTGGCCTTGATCGGCGCCGGTATCTTGCTGTCGCTCGCGGCAAGTCCGGCGGTCGCGCTAAAGCGAGGCTTCGAGCCCTATCATTTCGTGTCTCGCCATGTGGTGTTCGCCGCGCTCGGGACGGCCGTGCTGCTGGTCGTCTCGTTCCTTCAGCCGTCTGCGATCCGGCAACTCGCGACGGCGATGCTGGTTGGCGCGATCGGCGGATTGATCGCGGTGCTGTGGGTCGGGCCGGAGATCAACGGCGCGCGGCGCTGGCTGCCGGTGTTGGGCCAGACCATCCAGCCGTCGGAGTTCGTTAAGCCGGCGTACGTCGTGATCGTTGCGTGGCTGCTCGCCGAAGCGCGGCGGCGTCCCGATATGCCAGGGCTGTGGCTGGCGTTTGGCCTGACCGCGACGATCGCCGGGCTGATGATGGCCGAGCCCGATGTCGGACAAACCATGCTGATCGTTGCTGTATTCGGGTTGCTCTATCTCGTGTCGGGGCAGCCGATCATCGGGGCCGCCGCGATCGCCGGGTTCGGGGCCGCGGGACTGGCGTTCGCCTATGCCAATTACACCCACGTCAGTAGCCGTATCGACCGGTATCTGGCCGGTAACCCGGGCGAGCGCAGTCAAGTCGACCGCGCGCTGCAGGCGTTTGCCGAGGGCGGCATGCTTGGCCGGGGGCCGGGCGAGGGTACGGTCAAGATCGTGTTGCCTGACGCGCACACCGACTTCATCTTCGCCGTTGTTGCCGAAGAATACGGTGCCATTGCTTGCCTCGGCTTGCTCGCGCTGTACGCCGCGATTGCCATGCTTGCAGTGGTACGGGCTGCCCGCGAGGCCGACCACGCCAACCGGCTTGCGGTGATCGGGCTTGCGGCGATGTTCTCCGCGCAGGCGGCGATCAACATGAGTGTCAACACGGGGCTCCTCCCGGCCAAAGGAATGACGTTGCCGTTCATCTCGGCTGGCGGCTCGTCGATGATGGCGGTATCAATCACGGTCGGCATGCTGCTCGCCCTGACGCGACGCCGCCATGACGTTGCCAACGCAAAAAAGCCTCGGTTGGTCCCGACCACCTGAAGCGGGCGAATTCGTTCGAATACGTGCTATCCGCCTCGGATGATGAGAGTGGACGCGGGCGGATACGGCACGGGGCGTGTTCAGTTCGTAGTCTGAACGACGGGTGGGAGACGCAGACGATATGGGCGGCAAGGCGTCGATCATGCTGGCGGCAGGCGGGACCGCCGGCCATCTGTTTCCTGCGCTCGCGCTTTCGGAAGCGTTGGGCCGCCGTGGCGTCGATGTTGACCTGATGAGCGACGAGCGGGCCGACAAATACGGTGTCGGGTTCCCGGCGCGGTCGGTGCACATCGTGCCGTCGGCCACCGCGTCAGCGTCGAACCCGCTCAAAGCTGCGGCTGCCGCCGTCACGCTGAGCCGAGGCATCGCCTCTGCAGCCCGAACGCTTGGTGAGATCGGGCCAAAGGTTGTCATTGGCTTTGGCGGTTACCCGACGTTTCCGCCACTTATGGCTGCAAAACTGCGCGGCATACCAACCATCATCCACGAGCAGAACGCCGTCCTCGGCCGCGCCAACAAGATGTTGGCCAAGCGTGTCGACCGCATCGCGACGTCGTTCTTGATCACCAAATATCTCGACGGGCCATTGCTCGAGAAGGTGCGCCACACGGGTAATCCAGTCCGCAGCATCGTACTCGATGCGGCGCACTACGCGTATGTGCCGCCAGCGGCCGACGGCCCAATCGGGCTGTTGGTGTTTGGCGGCAGCCAAGGCGCGCGATTTTTGTCAAACACCGTCCCACCCGCGCTGGCTTCACTTCCGGTCCACCTGCGGTCACGGCTCCAGGTTGTGCAGCAGGCGCGGCCCGAGGACGTAGCCGCTGTCGAAGCCGCCTACCGATACAGCGGCATCGCGAGCCAAGTGGCGCCGTTCTTCACGGATTTGCCGTCACGGATGGCGTGGGCGCACCTCGTGATCGGCCGCGCGGGGGCCTCCACGATTACCGAGTTGACGGTGATCGGGCGGCCGTCGATCCTGGTGCCGTTACCGCACGCGCTTGACAACGACCAGCTTGAGAACGCTACGCGGCTTGCCGAATCAGGCGGCGCTTGGTGTATCGAAGAGCGGGACTTGGACGTGGGGCGGCTGACAGCTGCGCTGACCGAGGCCCTGATGGATCCTGAACGACTGGCGGCTACGGCCCAACGGGCGCGGGCCGAGGGTCGGCCGGACGCTGTCGAACGGTTGGCTGATCTGGCCATGGAATTGGTCGAGGCGGGCCGGTAGCGCTGAGCACTAGACCCGGCGGCCCGAACGGTCTTGGGTTACGAAACGAGAGCGCGCGCAAACGATCCGCGCGGCACCTGATGTAACGGCGCGGCTATTCGCGCCAGACGGCGGAGACGTTCAACGATGCAGATGCCCCAGGACGTCGGGACGTTTCACATCATCGGCATCGGCGGCATCGGAATGAGCGCGATCGCCGAAATCTTGATGGCGAAAGGCTATTCGGTCCAGGGCAGCGACCAGAAGGAAAGCGCCAACGTGCGCCGGTTGCGGTCG
>Ga0163144_10017729_pt1 | contig 14479 bp, 18 predicted proteins | sample OliLak19BULKMAT1_FD_123175 | JGI IMG/M metagenome (GOLD analysis project Ga0163144, IMG submission 123175) | Freshwater microbial mat bacterial communities from Lake Vanda, McMurdo Dry Valleys, Antarctica - Oligotrophic Lake LV.19.BULKMAT1 | ecosystem: Environmental > Aquatic > Freshwater >... | reverse complement strand
TTGTTTCTATGACATTCCAAACAATCAGATATTCGTTCAGACAATTCCTGTTGGGCAGGTAAGTTGGGCGATACATAATCATTTCATTGCCCAAAGTAATAGTAGTGCAGGGAGTGGGAGTAGTGCTACTAATATTGTTACTGATAATTTAATATTAGCAAATTTTAAATGTGAGTTCTACGGAGGTAATCGTTTTGGAGCAGTAATAGGAAAAAGAGGATACACTAATCTTGGGTTTGTTTTGCCGAAATATTCTTGCTATTATAACATATTAATAGAGAATTGTAGAGGCATTGCGTTTCGTACTGATTCTTTATGCAGTCTTATAAACTGTAAGTCGTTTCACAATGGAGTAGGTTCATTATATCCAAATTTTATAAATTTAGATATAGCTAATGCAGGATGGAATCCACAAACTGCAAAACATTCCTCCTTTTTTGGAAACAGGATGTATAGAAACGGTTACGCAGGAGAAGAAGATGGAACTACTTCAAAGTTTATTGGTGCTTTTTTCGTTCACCTCAAAGACTGTGAGTTTTCTCATCAAGGCATAACGAAATTGGGTTCAATGGCTACTAATTACTCTCTATGGTTAGATAATTGTAGTTTTATGAAGATAGAAAATTGTTATCTTCATTCAAGTACGGCAGGGAATTTATACGTGGAAATTTCAGATAATATGGAAATATGGAATAATAAACTAGACCCGTGCTTATCAGGATTTCAGATATTTAACTCTGCAACAAAAAATACACATTATCACCATAACGATATTGTATCTGTAAACGAAAATGTTGTTTTTTGGCTAGAAGTTTCAGATAGAGGAAATAATGGGTCTTATTTACCATTTACCCTAAGAGATTCGGAAAACGTAACTTATGAAGATAACATAATTACTTTACAATCTAATAGAATGGCACTTCACGTAAGTTCAATTAGAGCAGTAAAAGTTCTCCCTAATCATAAAAACTATACAGATAAGAATATAATTATTAGAAACAACACATACAAAAACCAAGTACCTATATTAGGAGATGGTCGTCTTAATGACGATTTGTCTATCGGTTTAGCCTCAATTCAGGCTTTGACAGATTCAAATAACGTTTCATTTAATTGGGAGCAAGGAAGTGTATTGATTTAATATTAACCTACTCCAAGTTCCACCGAACACTTCTCCTTTTTAATGTCTCACCATATAAAAAATATCTAAAAAATAAATCTAAAAATATTTGGATATAATTAAATTTATACCTATATTTACGGTATAATAATAAATAAAATAGGTGAATGAAAAATTATCAATGTAATTTCTATCACAGTCTATACCAGATAGTATTTTGTGATGAAAAGGGACAAGTCCAAGAACCTAAAACTCCACTAGCATATATTGAGGCTTACAAATCAAAAGGAGTTGAATTTGAAACAGAAAAATTTGAAATACAGGTCTCAAATAATTCTTGGGTATTTAAAAAAGGACAAGCTCCTTTGATGAAATCAATACCACTTACTCTTATAAGAGAGGTATTAAATCATATGTAGTAAATAATTCTAAAAAATTTAATAAAATAGAAAACAAGATGGAAGAAAAACGAACCAAAATTTTTTATGATTTTGAAGCCACTAGCGTAGGTAGAGATGCAGACCCAATCAGTGTAGGTTTAATTGCAGTAAGTTACGCTAACCTAAAATATGAGTTTAAAACTTTCTATGCAGAATTTGACGATTTTGATATAAATAAATCAGATGACTGGGTTAGAGAGAATATAAAATTAGACTTTAACGACAAGACAGAAGACTATTGGAAAGTAATAACCGAAGGTAGTGTTGAGTGTAAGGGTAATACTGATTTAATCAAAATAGGGTTAAAGTCTTGGTTGAAACAATTTACTGTTCCCAAATTTATTGCAGATTTTGATACTATTGATCAGCCTATGTTAGTTGATTTAATTACTGACTGGAAATATAGTAAGGATGGAGTAAACAAAGTAGGATTACCTGAGCACTTACCTAATGTTAATTACTACGACTTTTATGATTTACATACGATGTTATTCTTATGTGATATTTGTCCAGATATTAGTAGAGTAGAATTTAGTGAAATAAAAAGTAAAGAATTACCAACCTTTATAAAAAGTGGTAATGAGCACAATGCCTTATATGATGCTTATCTTACTTTTTTGTGCTACCAGAAAATAATAAATAACATCTAGAAATTATTACAAATAAAAATTAGACAAAGTAATGAAAGAACAAATAATTATAAAAGTCAGTGATTCAGTAGCTATATTAGCTGCTATACAAAAAGTACCCGACATGAAATTTAAAGCCTTAACTGCTTATAATCTAATGAGGCTATCAGAACAGGTAAGCCCCATTGTTTCCAGAGCAGAAGAAATAAGAAAAAGCCTAATTATCAATAAATACGGTCAAAAATCTGAAGAAACTGGTGATATGACTATAGAAGAGGATAAAATAGAAGCTTTTAAAACAGAATATTTTGAAGTTTTAAATCAGGAAGAGTCTATTGATTTTGAAAAATTCCACATAAACGACTTCAACGATCAAAATCTAGAAGTATCATTTTTTCATGTCATGGGTAAATTCATTCATGAGCATTAAACATAAATAGTTAAAAAATATTTTAACATAAACAAAACCCAACAATTCTGAATTGTTGGGTTTTTTTGATATATATAGTATAAATATAAAGACTTAATAACAACATGTTTAAAAATAAAGATTGGGGTGCAGTAATAAACGCATTACCTATAGGCATTTTTGTTTTAGATTCAGAATTTGTACCAATATTTTGCAATGATTTGGTTACACATTTAACTGGGTATGTTATAGAGGATTTAGAAGGATACAATATATTTAATGTTATAGACAAAGAAGACAAAACAGATTTGATATCTATTATTCTAAAGGATAAAGATAAATCAAACATTAAAATTAAAACTAAAAAGGGTGAAGTCATCTATTGTACTGCTCACTCTAATAGATTTATAATAGATGATTACCATTACATATTTCTATCTTTTATAGATATATCTCAAAATATCATCCAAAGAGAACTACTACAAAAAACAAATAGCATACTTAAGAATTTTGCTCACATGACTGCTCATGATCTTAAAGGACCGATTATAAGTTTATCAAGTTTATCTGATAAATTATCTTTAGAGTTAAATGACTGTATTGATTTAATGGACACTAATTCTAATTTAGAGATAGAGAAAAAAAAGAAAAACCTAAAAAGACTAGCACTAATGATTCAAGACTCAACCATGGAAATGAAGGATACAATAGAAAGTTCGTTGAGGTATGCAGAAAATGATTCACTAACTCTTAGTAATTTTAAGTTAAATCTAGCAGTAAACTTAGCTAAAAGAAAGATAAGGGCTAAAAAATTAAATATAGATAAGATTACTAAATTTAATTATATTAATACTTTACCTGAGGTCCATGCAGACATTGAGAAAATGGTTTTGGTTTTTCAAAACTTATTCTCTAACGCCTTTAAGTTCAATGACAAAGAAGAAATAATAATAGATTTATGGTCTAAAGAAGATGATAATTACTATTATATCTATATCAGAGATAATGGTGTAGGAATAGAGCAAAGAGATTTATCTAAAGTTTTCACCATATACAAAAGATTACATGGTATGGACGTTGAAGGTTCTGGGTTAGGTCTGGCTATAGCTGATAGAATCATTAAAAGTCACGGAGGCTTAATAGATGTAACAAGTGAGTTTGGAGTTTCCACTACTTTTATGTTTACTATACCAAAGAAAATAAAACAATAAATAATGGAAAAAATTAAAATAATAATCTCGGATGACAGTGCTACTCACAGATTTTTAATAAGAGAAGCAATAGAAACTCAGATAGGATTTTTTAAATCAGATGACTATCAGAAGTTAGATGAAACAGACAAGAATAAATATATAATAGAGGTTTCAGATGGTAACCAAACTCTAGACACCATAAGTGAAGACATTAACTTCTTATTTTTAGATATCAATATGCCTAAAGATGGTTTGGAAGTGTTAGAAGAGCTTAGAGCTAATAGTGCTTATGATAATCTGGTAATAATAATGCTTACTAGTTCAGATTTAAAGTCTGAGATTGAATTATCTAAAAAGCTAAAAGCCAACGCATTCTTACTTAAACCTTATAATATTGCAGGTTGGGATAGTAAATTTAGATTATTCAATAAAGTATTCATCAACAAAGAAGAAGTTCATGAGGATGAGATTAATAGTAATTTCATCTATATCATTAAATAATAAAAAATAAACAATAAAATGAGTGATCAATTATTCCAAATAGTTGTCCTGTTATTGGGTGCTGGTAGTTTTATAACTTATAGTGTTAAATCAATAATGGATGCTAGAACTAAAAGAATCTTAAGTGGCAACCTTATAAATGAGAAAAGAGCAGACACCTTAAATGAAATAGACAAAGGAAAAATATTCGCAGAAATTAAAGATGATGACCAATTTAAAAGGTTAATTATTGACAAGATTATAGATAAGTACGTAGACCAGACAGACAGAATATTCCAGATGTTCGAGGCAGAATTTAAAGAATTAGTAACTAACATCCAATCAGTAAACAAGACCATGGAAAAATCTTATGCACAAACTGAAGTGCTAAGAATACAATCCAAAGAATTTTATGAGCAGTACATACTAAAGCTACAAAGAACTGAGGGATTAGTTATAGGTTTATTAGGTATATTTAATGGATTACAAGACCAGGCAAATTTTATAGAGATTGCTAATACCATAGAGAAATACCATGAAATAAAGGAAAAACTTGATAAGATGGAGAATGTAGAAATAGTAGAAAATAATATAAAAGTAAAAAATGAAAATGGAAAATGAAAATAAAAGTTCAATATTTGATATATTCAAAATTGACTCTAGATCAAAATTCACGTTGAAATTTTGGAAATCTAATTTTTGGAAACTAGCTAATTTGGGGAATATCTGGAAGTTTGTTTTTACTACAAACATCTATAATGTACTAGCAGTAGTTTTTCTAGTTGCAGCTGCTACAATATATATGGTAGCTAATAATTCCGACGGATACGAGCTAATGCCAATAGCTATGTGGATAGGTATTTTATGGGGTATCCCATCAATACTAACCTATGTAACATATTGGCTGATATTAATAATAAAAGGTAAATACTAATGGTACAACAAATATTTATATTCGTGTTAATTTTTATGTTTTCTCTTAGTTTAGCTGTGTGGGAGAAACTAATTAACCACTTTGACAATTCAATATTTAAGAAATGGAATCCAAATTTCTGGGATCCAGCTATTTCTTGGAAGAGAAAATACAAAGAAGGTGACCCAGCAAAAGGTCCAAAGTTTTTGTTTTCTAGTACGTTCCTAACTTGGATTACTGATGCATATCATTTAATAAAATCAATAATGGTATTTATAATAATTCTTGGTTTCCAGATAGTTCTAGGCTATAACATTGTAACTGGAGCAATAATAAGCTTACTGATTTATACTCTAACTTTCGGGTTAGCGTTTAACTTATTTTTAGATAAAAATACAACTATAAAACAATACATATCTAATAAATTCGTTGATTTTAAATCTTTTATTATACTATCATGGGGGCAGATAGTTAAGTTATTTAAAAAAATAACAAATAAAAAAAAAAGTAAAGATGGCAAATAAAAGTAGAGAATCAATACTAACACAAATAGGTGTAGTTAAAAATGTATTGGATGATCAGAATACATCAGAAGAAATTAAAGTTCTTTTAGAAAAAACATTAACTACTCTTTATAAAGAATTAGAGGAAATAGATGAGTCAGACTCATTTGGTGGTTTACAACAAATAAACAGTTAAAACTATGCTAATAACAGATATAAATTCAAATAACCTTAATGCAAGGATTCTGAAAAGAATACTAATCAAAGAATTAGGGTATGAAAGTATAAAAGATTTCCAGAAGAAAAATAACCTAACAGATGATGGATTATTTGGTATGAGAAGTTATACTACTTTATATTCCTTGTATTTAAAGGTAAGAGAAGTTAATTTCAACGGACACTATTTCAGAGATATGACAAATAAAAAGCAAATAGTTCTACATCATTCAGCGTCAGCAGATTCTGCTGATAATATGTTTAACTGGTGGAGAGTAGATGGTGTAAGACACGTTGCTACTTCTATTGGTATAACTGATTCTGGCGATATAGTTAGAGGTTACGACGAAGCTTATTGGGCACACCATATAGGCATGAGAAACCAACATAATCATCTAAGAAACTTAGAGTCTGTTGGAGTTGAAATATGTAATTGGGGATATTTAACCAAAGTAAATGGTAAATATTTTAATTACGTAAATGAACAAGTACCAGAGCATAAAGTTATCGAGCTTAACTTCAGAGGACAAAAATATTACGAGATATATACCGACCTTGAAATTGAAGCTTTACGTAAATGGATTCTGATGGTTGCTTTAAGATTTAATATTCCTCTTACTTACAAAGCTAAGGATTTATGGGAAGTATCTCAAGATGCAATTACTGGTGTTCCAGGTATATACACTCATTGTTCTTATATTAGTTCAAAGTCTGATGTATCACCACAACCAAAATTAATTAAGATGCTAGAGGATTTAAACCCTTCAGTGTTATAAGTAAACTAAAAATCAAGAACAAGCCTGAATATAATAAAATATATTCAGGCTTTCTTTGATAAAACTATAAAACCAAAATAATGAAAAAAAATATCGCAATAGGATTATTACTATTTTACCTTCTTATGTTATTCTGTGCTAGATTATATAGTAATCAAAACATGGATAATGTACAATCCAAATATGAATTGGAGAATAGTAAACTCAAAAAAGAGCTAGACACATTAGGTAGAGAAACTGTTTCTCTACAAGGTACACTTTTAAGTGAGAAAACTTTAAAGGAAACTAATATAAAGGAACTAGAAAAATTCAAGAAAGAATTAAAAAAAACCAAAGATCTAGTAGCATATTATAGTATTAATAAAACAGTATCAGATACAATATACACCAGAGTTAGTTCAGTGGTTTATGATACAGTTATAGTTAATGGTTTTGAACCTATAGTAAGTAAAACTAAATCTTTTAGTTATATTGACCAATGGACAGACTTATCGGGAAAAATAAGAGAAACTCCCAACAAGGATGATTCAATAAGTATTATGTATTCCATAGATGCTGATGTAGAAATATTGCATGCATGGAAAAGACCAGGATTTTTAAAAAGAAAAGTCCCAACAATAACAATTAAGTACAATAACCCCAACATAAGAACAGATGATGTTAAAACTATAATAAAAAGACCTAAAAAGAGGTTTTTCCTATTTAGGCTGTTTGGGTTATAAAAAATAATAAAGAGATGTGTTATGCAGATAATGAGTATAATTGACCCAATGGTTTTCAGGGATAAAGATGGAAACGAGTACACACAAAAAGAGTTTTGGTTGGATGAAGATAAACAAGAAATAGTTTATAAATACACCAACGGTAAACAATTAACAGAAAGAGAACAAAAAGAATATCTAGTTAGTGAAGATGTACCTGTTATCTTACCTGGTGTTGGTTATTTAAGTACAAGGCAAACCCCTGGTACGGAAGAAGAAATTCTAACTCGTATCACAGGAGAAAATGAAGATTTTTTTATGGACATAGAAAAACCTTTAGACCAGACACCGAATAATAAATCATCAAAATTAATATTAGATAAGGTAGAGAAGTCTCTAGAAAGTTTTGGCTACGAAGTCAAAGTTGATGTACCTGTTACTTTTAAAGTTCTAGATAAAGATAAGCATGACATGTTGTGTATAATGTTAGATATTTCAGATGAGATGGTTAATGACATTATAGTAGAAAAAGCTGTTAAAAGCTTCATGGCAGAAGTTAAGATTAAGGTAAAAGAAAAATTATAAAAAGAAAATTATGGAACCAACATTTAGTAAAGGAGATTTCAAAAAAATGGGTATGAAAAGACCTAACTCATGGAGTCCTATGCCTGAATTTAAAGATACTGATGGTAAATTCACCACTAAAGAAGCTAAACTTCTTAGCTGGGGAAAAAGAGTTAAAAGAAGTATTATTGCTGGTGAAAAAGTTCACTACCAAAAGCTAGAAAATAACTATAAAATCTTAGACGAGAAAAGAGGTATATTAGACTACGCTAAAATTGAAAAACTAATATCTAAAGGTATGTCTGAAAAAGAAGCATCAGATAAAATACTAAACTCTAGGGTTAAAGAAGAAAACAGGAAGAGTAAATTAGTGATAACTCAAACTAAGAAATATAAAAATGAGTACACTAAGATAAAACTAGAACTAGAAAAAAGAACTGAAAAAAGAAAAGATCTAGATAGAAGAATATATAAAAATCTACATAATGATTAGTATAAATTTACTGTACAGGAAAGATAGCTACCTGTATAAACAAGAAATGTTTAAACACTTTAAGTATCAACATATAATTGATTATAATTCAATTATATCTAAGCTGATGAAAAAGGATGGACTAAAAACTAGACCTAACGAATTAATAGTTTCGTTGGAGATATACAAAGATTTAGAGAAAATATTCTCTAAAAAGCAACCACAATTAGTGTTACATATACTTAAAAACTTAAATATCAAGGTGATTTCCTCTATAATTATAGTTTTAGATGAATTATCTAAACAGCACGACATACCTTATGAGTTATCTTTATCAGTAACAGATCCAAAGATACTGAATAACGAAGAAATAAGGAGTAAAATAGCCATATTTTTATATAATGAAGAAGAAGATAGAGAATTATAAATTATTTAATCAAGGAGATAAGGTGTATTGTTTGTTTGATGTTAGTAAGTCTAGATCTATATACATACCACTAAAAATAGAAATTATAGCGATAGAGTATAAAAATCCAGAAAATCCTAAATATACTATAAAGATAATAGATTTTTATGATAAAGTATCATTCATGAAAATCTATTTTTTATTCGAGCCTATAATCAGAATAAAGAATAATTTATACTTAAATACAGATTTAGATAAGTTATCAAGAATAACTAAAAAGAGTGAGATTTTAGCAATATTTGCTTGTGAGAATAACTATACGGTTATGGATAGCATAAATTGTTTTGAGAGTAAACAAGAAATGATGGGAGTTTTAGATGAGATAATGGATTTTGTGGTTAGAGATGAAATTATAGAACTTTTGGATCTCATGACTAGAAATAGTTATTCTGGGTTATATAAGTTAAGTAACAAGAAAAACTTTTTAGAACATAATAAAGATTTTCTAAAAAAAGATACTTCAGATTTTGAGTGGGATAACTTTCTAGTTAAGATTCGAAGACATTATAATTCAAAACACTACAGAAAAAATTACTTTTAATATATAATGGGAATAATACAGAAAACATCAGTTTACCTTAAAAAGAGTCAAAAATTTGCAACAAAAAGAGTCAGAAAAGGTAATATATCAGACCTATCTAAAACAATCCAAGATATAAGTGTAGGAAAAGATAGAACTCTAGGAAGTGAGCAAGAAGTAACAAATGCAAGAAGAAATAGCATACCAATAGCTAATAGACAAGCTTCTTATTTATCTATAGATATTAATTCAGGTAAAGAACAAATAAGAAAAAAAATAAAACTCATAAGTTCCTATGGTAAACAACCAACGGCTAGGAGATCTAACGAACTTATGCCTAGAGCTTTATTTAACAGACATAACTTATTTGGTTATAGTGGGTTAGAGTCTTTTGGTAGTATTGTCGATAGATTTCTTGGGGAAACTCCAAAAGAAAACGACAATCTCAACGCAATAGAAAAGTTTAACTTAACTATAGAAAATAACTCAAATATAGATTCAGCAACAGATAACCGTAACCATCTTTCTGAAAGTACATATTATTTGCACTCTAGAGGTAATGAGGAAGGTAAAATTTTAGAAAATTTTAGAAGAAATCCAACAGCAGAAAACATAATAAAATATTTTGGTCAAGATAACCCCAAGGGCAACTTTCACGCAGTAGAATACGACTGGGCTGACTTTGCTGTTTGTAAAAACTATGGTAAAGTTCCAAATAATCACATGATAACTCTAAGGAGATTCCCCTTTCCTGTTCAGGATAATATATATGATATAAATATTAACAAATATCCAGATATAGGTAGACTTGTTACATGGTGGGGCGAAGGAACTAACAATTCGTTAGCAGATGTAATGAAAATGGAATACGGGTTTGTTTGGAAAGAAATGGAATCAGAAATGCAGGTTATAAAGTCTGGACCACCTTCTCAATCACTAACTGATAAATTATTTGGAACTAAAATTGGACAATTAGCTAGACTTACCTCTCCTTCTAATTCAGCAAGTAACATGTTCCAGAACGGTCAAATGCAAGGAGCAGAGTTCTATGATTTTGCTCAACATAATAGAATGAGAATTGATGGACCAGTTGATTCCATTGATAAAATGACAGTTAGAGATAGAGGTTTAACTTTTGAGCAGAAATTTTCATTAACCTTTGAGTTTGACTTAAAGTCTATAGGTGGGGTCAACCCTAGATTGGCTATGCTTGATATGTTAGCTAACATTTTATTTGTTACTTATAACAGAGGTAACTTCTGGGGTGGTGGTATAAGATATCAATCAGATCTAAGACAGAATAGTGAAATAGCAATAGGTGATACTAAATTACTACAACAAGGTAAATATTTTGAGTATCTAAAATCTATACCAACTGATTTTCAAAAAAGATTCAAGACCATGGCTGCAGGACCCAAAGACGGTGCTAATGCTGGGTTCGCTAATGATTTAAGTGGTATGTTAGGTCCTTTATTGGGTGGGTTCGCTAAACCTTTTGCTAATATAGCTTCAGGTATGCTAGGGAATTTAACTGATATGTTTTTTGGTAAGAATGCCTTAGCTTCTGGAGCATTTAACCACATGGAAATCCCTAACTCTTTGTTAACCAACCAACCAATAGGAGTATGGCATATAACAGTTGGAAACCCTTTTCAACCTATAGCAGTTTTCGGTAATGTAATTTTAGAAAAGACTAGTATAGAATTTTCAGAAGATCTAGGATGGGATGATTTCCCAGAATCCATGAAAGTAGTTTGTGAACTTAAGCACCCGATAGCTAAGGATAGAGATGCTATAGAATCAGTATTTAATGTTGGTAGAGGACCACTATACCAGGATCCATATATTTTCAATAAACAACATATTGATAAAGTTATAAGCAGTTCTGGTTTAACTGCTTATAGTCCATACGAAAATAATTTCAGTACCACCAATGATGGATATACAATGCTAAAAGATATAGCTGCAAGTAAGTTTGGAATGAGTAAAATTATTGAATCAGCTACTAACTATTACAAAGGTGGAGAAAATGTTTCTCCAGGTGCAAAAGGAGTACTACAAAACCAAATATTTGGTTGGTTTACAGATTAGGTCAAGAATAAAAAAACTTATCATGAATTTTTCAATATTCAGTAGAAAATTAGTAGTAGATGCACCTAATGAAGAGGACCGATATTTAGATTTATTGGGTAAAACTATAATTATCCCCAGACACCCAGTAAAAGGTGATTTATTACAAGAAGAATATACTGTTCCTTCTGGATACACTCAAAGACCCGATTTAATTGCTTGGGATTTTTATGGTAATACAGATAATATAGAATCAATATTAAAGCTTAATGGTATATCTAATCCTTACAGTATAAAGGCTGGTATGATTCTTATGATACCTACAGAGAACTTTATACAGATGATGCAAAATACCCCAAAAGTATATTCAGAACAAAAAGGTGCAAAGTTAATGAGAGGAACTCTAACAAACATTAATAGACAATATCAAACACCTAAAAACGAAAAAGGACAAAAGAGATTAGAATTTCTAAAAATGAAATATAAAAAAGAAGTTTTTCTACCTCCTTCACTAAGAGATCTACAAGAAGCTGACTCAAAAACTAGAAAAACAGCTAAGGATAGAAAAACTTTAAGGGAAACTTTAAATGTTACCCAATCAATAAGAATTAAACCATGAATATAGCCACTAATATATTACAGGTAATAGAACCAGATTTAGATATTCTTAGAATAGATTTAGATAATAAATTAGAAGAAGATTTTAAATTTGGAGAACTATACCCTATGATGTGGATTAATGATATGTTTATTGCTCCAGGAGGTGTATCATCTTTTGAGATAAATATGACTGGATTTTTACCAAGATTTAGTTTATCTTTAAGCGATGATATAGATCAATTTTCATCAATAGCTATGCCCAAAAAACAAGACCTACTATCAGTAATGATAAAAGATAAAAAGTCTGACTTTAAACCTATACAGGCAAACTTTACTGTAGATTCTATAAGTACTTATTCAGGTTCAGTTGAACTTACAGGAGTATTATTTATACCTAAATTTGATAAACAGGTTTGTATATCTTATGATGGTATGACCACACATGAAGTATTAGAACAGATAGCTTTGGATTTAGGGTTAGGTTTTGCCACAAATGAGGATGTTACTAATGATATTCAAAACTGGATTATACCTTTTAAAAAATACAGCGAATTTCTATCTAAAATCAATAATTATATATACAAAGGAGAAACCTTAACTTATTACGAGATATTCATAGACATCTATTATAATATTAATATGGTTAATGTTTCTAAGTTATTTGAGTCTGGATTAGAGGACGAGGAAACAGAAACTTATGCTAGTTTAAATGATTTATCTACTTGGGATAGTTCTATGGATGGTGACGAATACGAGAAAAAAGAACCAGAATCAATATCTATGCCTTTATTCTTAACCAACAGACAAGACTATATAGGTAATAATAATCACTTTAAAAGATATGACTTTGACAATAATACAGGATCAACCTATAAATCTTTAGGAATCAATAAAACCCAAAGATTTTATGACCTAGACGAGAAAATGTACTTAAATCATGACCTAAGCCTAGATTTTGAAACAGACGAAGAGTTAAATGAATTAATTGTGCAAGATGATGAAATGGATGTTTATATCTGGAGTGGTATTATAAATGATAATCATCACTTAAATTATGAATGGGTTAAATTCCAATCAAAAATCTTAAGATCATTTTATAACAGAAATTCTTTAAGAATAGAATTAGACAGGGCAAACTTTCATTTACACAGATATATAAAAATTCCAGTTCAAGTATGGACTATTAATGCTTTTGATAATGATTATTTAAGTGATTTAGAAAAACTCCAGGAAGGTGATGATGACCAGGAAAATCAAAATAACGAACCTCAATCAAATACAACAAGCGAAAAAGACCCAATATTAAATAAATTTATAAGTGGATATTATACTTTAAAGGATTATAAAATAGGCTGGAAAAATGGCTCCAGTCAATTTCATCAAGAATGCTCATTTATAAAACCACTATATGTGAATGTGGTAAATAAAATAGATAACCCAGATGGCTAGTATTATAGATAGACTTAAATATCAAATCTCAAAAGAATCAAGAAAACAATCTTTAACAGAAAGATATGATTTTGATAATAAGTATTCCTCTTTACAAGATAAATTTAAAAAGGCTACACTAAAAGCAAACGAAGATCCAACATATATGTCTTTTGCTTTATTTCCTAATTTTACAAGTGCTGATTCAGCATTATTGTTAGGTGGTAAAGGTTCGGAATCAGTAACAACTCCTTATATTAATTACGATACAGCTAGATGGTATCTTAATAACATAGGAGAAAAAAGTAGAATTGCAGCTCTAGATATATTTCAAACCATATTTTGGCATTTAGTTGTAAATTCGCCATGGTATTTTGAGTCTATCTCAGGCTTAGATAAAATATTAAACTTCTACCCTAATGAAGGGCAAGTAATGAACGGTGGTAAAGAGAATCAAATAACAATTACATGCTGGGAATCCATAGACCTAAGAGTCACGACAATGCTATATAACTATTATATAGCGACAACAGATTCTGAAAACAGTAGAAAAGTATTGCCTACTAATTTAGATAGTTTCACCTTAACAATATACGTTAATGATTTCAGAACAGTTGATGGATTAATACCTAATGAATTTATATCTACTCCTATTAATCAAAATGGTGAATATGTTAGAAGTACTTTGGATAATGGTGAAGGAGATCAAAGAGTCGAACAGATAAAAAAAACCAGCAGAGGTAGTGGTGTAGGACTAAAACTTGTTAAATCAGGTGATGCTGCAAATGGTGATAGTGTAGAAGCTTTACCTTTAGATTACTTCAGAGGTAGAGTAGGTTTTGTTGTTACCTTGTATGGATGTAAAATATCAAAAGATAGCTTAGGTGAAGGTTTAGCTGAAGTTAGTGCAAGTGAACCAGCCCAACTAAAAAAGAAAATAGATATAACATTTACCAGAGCAGAATATGAGCTAGTTAAC
>Ga0163144_10017728_pt1 | contig 14480 bp, 11 predicted proteins | sample OliLak19BULKMAT1_FD_123175 | JGI IMG/M metagenome (GOLD analysis project Ga0163144, IMG submission 123175) | Freshwater microbial mat bacterial communities from Lake Vanda, McMurdo Dry Valleys, Antarctica - Oligotrophic Lake LV.19.BULKMAT1 | ecosystem: Environmental > Aquatic > Freshwater >... | reverse complement strand
GCGGCCGTGGCGCGCGAGGTGCGCGGTCCGGTGGGTCGGCAGTTGCTGGAAATCGGAGGTGACGAGATTCCCGTGACCGTGAAAGCGAGGGGCGCCCGCGATCGCTCTCTGGAAGAGCTGCGCAACGCCATCATGCCCACGTTAGGCGGGTCGCCGGTTACCATCGGCGCCCTCGCTCGAGTGGACGAGCGCGAGGCGCTGAGCACCATATCGCGCGAGGATCAGCAGTATCTACGCATCGTGGCCTACGATTTTCGTGGCCCTAGCAAGCTGGCCCAGCGCACCCACGACGCCTTCATGAAGTCGATCTCGGTGCCACCGGGCTACTCGGTAGCCGATGCCGGCTTCGGCTTCTACGAAGTCGACGACAGCGAGAAGGGACTCTGGCTTGTCTTCGGCATCGGCGTCATCCTCGTCCTCCTCAGTGTGGCGATCGTTTTTGATTCGGTGTGGGCCGCGGCGATGGTCTTCCTCAGCCTTCCCGTAGCGTTAGGCGGGGTGGTCGCGGCCTTCTGGATCGCGCAGGCGGCCTTCACCCGTGAGGCGGCAGTCGGCGTGATTCTTGTCGTGGGACTGGCCGTACACCAGGCGATCCTCATGATCGACGCCGCACTCGCTCGGCGACGGCGCGGTGCCGAGCGTGGCAGGCTGCATCGCCTCACGCCCCTCCGCACCGTGCGCGCCGCGATTGATCGCGCTGGAATGATCGTCCTCGTCACCCTGGCGTCACTGGCCTCGCTCCTTCCGCTCGCCATCGGCGAAAAGACGGACACCCTCTTCGGCGCGATTGCCCTAGCTACGGCGGGTGGCACCCTGGCCGGCACACTGGCGGCCATGTTTGTTCTTCCTGCGCTCGTCGTTCGAAGGTCTCGCCCGCCGAGATCTCACGAACGTTCGGTCTGAAATGGCGCGGTGCGCGCTGCCTTGGTGGCCCGCTTGTTCACGTAGAGCCGAGCGTCTGCTTCATCCAGCAACTGCTGGAGGCTCTTGGGCTTGTCGGGGTCGAAGCGCGCCATGCCCCGACCGATCGAGATCGCGAACCGGTGTTGGCCGACGGCATTGCGCGATTTGACATGCTCGTCCAGTCGATGCAGCAACACCTGGCCGGACGCGTCGAGGCAGTTCATCGCCAGGGCCACGAACTCGTCGCCCCCCAGACGTCCGACGATGTCGGAGTCGCGAAATGTCTCGCGCAGAATGATCGCCGCTTCCTTGATGGCGTCGTCGCCTGCCTGATGGCCGAGCGTGTCGTTGATCTGCTTCAGATCGTTGATGTCGAAGTAGACGAGAATCGCGTGGCCGGGTTGTGTTCGCGCCACATTGAGATGCTGCTGCGCCAGCATGAAGAAGCCGCGCCGATTGTAGAGACCGGTCAACTGATCGCTCAGCAACAGTTGCTTGAGGGAGTCTTCGGCTTCTTTTCGCTCGGTGATGTCGCGCATGATGGTGGAGAGATGCTCCACCTCGCCCGCCGAGTTCTTGTGCGCAATGAGGACCTGCGATACGGGAACCTCGCGGCCGTCACGCGTCTTGAGCGCCGTCTCTCCGCTCCACACGCCGTGGTCCAACGCAAACGGAATGCCTTCCTGCTGCACCAGCGCCAGGGCCCAGTCCGCATACATGGACGACAGGGTCATGCGCTCGTCCGATCCCGCGCCCACCATCCGCCGTCCTGCTGCGTTAAGGTAGGGAACGTCACCCGCCACGGAACTGATGGCGATCAGGTCGGGCGTGGCTTCCAGAATCGCCGTGAGGCGGGCCTGCTCCTCCTCCGCGGCCTTCCGGTCGGTAACGTCGCGAACCACCACGACCATGCTTCCACCCGAAAGTAGCGACAGGGAGAGTTCCTGGGGAAACAGGGTGCCGTCGCGGCGCTTGGCCATCGTCTCGCCGCGCCAGCGATCGTCCCGGTAGAGCTGCGGAACGATGTCGTGATCGAAGCGGCGCAGGGCCTCTTTGTCATAGAGCATGCGCCACGACTTCCCCAGCAGGTCCTCTCCCGAATCGTATCCCATCAGGGTGGCGAACGCATTGTTGATGAAGCGGAAATCCTGGAAGGAATCGACGAGGGCGATGCCGTCCACCGATGCCGCCATTGCCGCCGAGAGTTGGAGCATGCGACGGGCTTCGGTCCGCCGGCGGGAGATGTCGCGCGCGATACTCACGAAATGCGTGAGCTGTCCCGCACCATCAATCGACGGCGAGATCATGAGCTCGACCCAAAAGGCGCTGCCATCGGATCGATAGTTGAGCACCTCGCCATGCCACCCGCTACCACGAGCGAGCGCGGCGCCCATTTCGCCCACCGCCTCGGAATCCGTTTCCGGGCCCTGGAGAACCTCCCCTGGCTTGCGCCCAACCACCGTATCGAGACCACGCCCTGTCAGCGTTACGAAAGCGGCATTCACCCACTCAATGCGCCCCGCGCCGTCGGTGATGATGACCGCGTCGTCGGTTCGTCGGGCCACCAGCGACTCAAGCTCGAGCGCCGCCATTTCTTCCCGTCGCGCGGTGAAATCACTGAACGTCGTAACGACAGCGACCGCGTGCTCACCCTGTTCGTCGAGAATGGGGCGTGTGTTGATCGAGATCCAGATGCGCCGCCGGCCCGGCCGGGCGAAGCCGACCACCACCTGGTCGAGCGGAACCCCGGTGGCCAGGGTGATCGAAACCGGATGCTCGGCAGGGTCCAGCGGAGACCCATCCTCGCGTACCGCGCGCCAGCACAGGTCCCTCGGCGCCGTCAAGTGCAGTTCGGCGCTCGTTAGGTCAAGTATGCGTTCCGCACTCGGATTGACCACCAGGACCCGGCCCTCGGCGTCGTGTAACATGGCACCGTGACTCATGGCGCAGATCATGGCGCGACACGCGCTGTCCGTGAGCTGCGGTCGCGCGCCAGAGAGGGCGGTCCAATCGAGCGAGAGGGTCATCGGGTGGTCGCAAAAATAAATAAGGTTAGCGTCTTCTAATTATCGGTCGCCAACGTAGAATCTTGAGTGCGGCCAGCGTTCGTGGCGGTGCGCACAGGAGGGCATGAATCGTCCGCGACGGCGATGGTCCGTACACGCTGCGGTGGCCAGAACCCCACGATATCCAGATCTCCTTCCGGCCCGGCTCCCTCCTACCACGATACGATAGCTTAGAGGTCGCCAATCGCGCCTTCCCCACCCCCTCCCTCCCCCGCACCATGCTGCAGCGCCTAACGACCATCGCGTGCTCCACCCTGCTCGCCCTCCCGGCCCTCGTCGCTGCGCCGTGTGCAATCGCTGCGCAGGCACCCACAACGCTCACCGCCGAGGTAGATCGCCGGGCCCGCGCCATCGAGGCCAAGGTGGTCGCCTGGCGGCGCGACATTCACCAGCATCCCGAACTCGGGAATCGCGAATTCCGCACGGCCAAGCTGGTGGCCGCGCACCTGCAGACGCTTGGCATCGAGGTGAAGACGGGCGTCGCGCACACGGGCGTGGTGGGGGTGCTCACGGGCGGGAGGCCCGGCCCGGTGGTCGCCCTGCGCGCTGACATGGACGCCCTGCCGGTAGCCGAGGAAGTCGATCTGCCCTTTAAGTCCGCCGTGCGCACCACCTACAACGGGCAGGACGTGGGCGTGATGCATGCCTGCGGGCATGACAACCACGTCGCCATTCTCATGGGAGTGGCCGAGATTCTGGCAGGCGTTAGGAAGGAGCTGCAGGGCACGGTCAAGTTCATCTTCCAACCGGCCGAAGAGGGGGCGCCGACGGGTGAGACCGGAGGCGCCGAGTTGATGCTCAAGGAAGGCGCCTTCGAGAACCCGAAGGTGGATGCCGTGTTCGGGCTGCACGTCTTTCCCTTCGAGACCGGAAAGATCGTCTATCGGAGCGGAAGCCTGATGGCCAGCAGCGACGGCTTCCGGGTCGTCATCCGCGGGCGCCAGACCCACGGCGCCCTCCCATGGAACGGCATCGACCCCATCACCATCTCGGCACAAATCATCGGAAATATCCAGTCCATCGTGAGCCGGCAGACCGATCTCACCCTCACCCCCGCCATCCTCACCGTCGGCTACATTCGGGGCGGCGTGCGCATCAACATCATCCCCGATTCCGTGGAGTTCGGCGGAACCATTCGCACCTTCGATGAGCCCACGCGCGACTCCATTCACGCCAGGTTCCGGCGCATCGTAAGTGGTATGGCTATTGCCAATGGTGCCACGGCCACCATCGATCTCACCCGCGGCACCCCCGTCACTTACAACGATCCTGCGCTCACCGAACAGATGGTGCCGTCGCTGCGACGCGCACTAGGCGACGCCAACGTCGAGATCGGGCGCCAGACCACCACCTCCGAAGACTTCTCGCTCTTTCAGAAGCAGGTGCCGGGCCTCTTCGTCTTCCTCGGCGTCACGCCCAAGGGAACCGATCCCGCCAAGATCGCCCCCAACCATAGCCCCAGGTTTTTCGCCGACGAGGCGGCGCTGGTGCCAGGCATGAAGGCGCTCTCCGCCCTGGCCATGGACTACCTAACCATTCACGCGAGCAAGACGAAGATGTAAGCGCAGCAACGACGAAGATGTAGGCTTACGTCACGACACAGGCCGGCGTCTCGACCCACAGACGCCGGCCTGTGTGTCCTCGACCACTCAGCAGCGCTTCTCGCCCCGACCGGCCGATTCAATCATCGCCGCGATTTCGGCAATGGTCGTGCCCCCTTTGTCGGCTTCGTACCACGCCATCTTGTGGTCGAACAACTCGGACTCTTTGACCTTGGCCCGGTTGTCGAGCATCCAGCTCCGCAGCTCGGACGGGCGCTCGATCCAGCAGCCACGCTCCTCATAATTTGCGTCGAGCAGTATCACCGTCGGCGTCGCTCCACGACCATCCGGCGTCCGGTGGGCGTTCATCACCGCGCGACCGACGTCGCTGTTGACAATGCGCAGCTCGACCCCAACCAGACGCTGCGCCAGACGGGCGATGTACGGGACCGTATTCACCGAGTCCGAGCACCCGTCTACCGCCACCACCAGCAAACGCCACGGCCCGGGCGCCGAGCGCGCCGTCGCCAGCACCGCATCGGGCACTGCGGACTGTTCGTAATTGCGCAGCCACTGCTCTCGCCTGGCCTTGGCGGCAGCCAGGAAGTCGTCCATCGTGATACCCCCGTCGAACAGGCGCTGATACGCCGTATCGGTGACGACCGAGGCCGAACTCGTGGAAGCGTTAGGCGTGACAGTCGGCGAGGGCGCGAGGCACACGGTCGCGGCAAGTGCCGCGTGCAGCAGGTGGATCATAACACCGTCTCGGTGGAAGAAGTGGGGTGTGGTCGCCGCAACATCACGATGGCGAGCATTGTCGCACCCACGGTGACGCCCATGTCGGCGACGTTGAAGGTCCAGAAGCGGGTGTCACCGATTCCGACGTCGATGAAATCCACCACCCCCACCGAATGCCGCAGCCGATCGATCAGGTTGCCAATGGCACCACCCACCACCAGCCCCAGTGCCGCCCCCTGCCAGGCGTCACCATCCTCAGCTGACTGGTAGGTGCGGAAGAGCACCACCAGCATCACCAGCGTCAGCAGCGCGAACCCCCAACGCGAGTACGCGCCTAACGACATGCTGAAGGCGGCGCCCGGATTGTAGGTGAGCGTGAAACGCAACACATCCCCCACGATGTCGTGAGGGACGTGCTTCGGTTGCAGCGCCTCTTCCGCGATCTGCTTCGAGGTGAAGTCGGCCGCTGCTACCACGCCAGCCAGCGGCCAGCACCAGACCCCTTTGCGTGTCATCAGGATGCCTGTCCTACTTCTTCTCGGTCAGCGCCTTGATCTCGGCCGGAAGTTCGATCTCCTTCGGGTCCACATTGTCCCATTCGAAGCCCTGCACCGTGATGATGATCTGCTGCCCCATCTGGTCGATGGTCGTCGTGGTGGCGCGCTTCACACCGCCCCAGTCCTTGTACGCCGCGAACGAGGTCGTCGTTTCCACTTCACCCATGGGCGAGACCACCTTGGCCTGCGACCAACTCACCATACCATCGGAGACCGCAAAACAATCGAACGACGACTTTCCCGACTTCCAGGTGTGCTTGACCTTGTAGCACTCCTGCCCGCCTAACGTCGTCTTCTCCAGGGTCTCGGAGGCGAGAATGGCCGGCGAGATGCGCGAGTAATTGCTGGGATCATTGTCTTCCTTGGCCGCTTCGAGCGCGGCACCAGACATGATCGACGGACCCTGCATCGGGTTCACCGCCCACGCCGTCTTGCCGTCAAAGCCCTGACGCATTTCGCCCATACCCGGAAGGTCGATCTTCGAAGCGGTAATGGAGGGATAGACGCTCACCACTTCCATGGCCGCACTCATCCCCATAGCCGGGAGGTCGAAGGTGGCTTTCATGCGCGACGACTTGTGCGCCTTCCATGCCTCGGCGTTGGTCTCTTTCGCCCACTTGGCGATGAGGTCCTTGGCGGCGGGAAGTGCCTGCGCCTGCGCGATGGTGGACGTGGCCGGAATCAGCACAATCGCCGTGGCGGTACGCAAAAGGCGGGCGGCGCGGATGGTAGCAGAGAACATTCGGGGTCTCCGAGTAGTGGTAGGCGGAACGCACGGGGGGGCGCCCGCTGGAAAGTTAACACGGTTGGGGAGGGTTGGTTCCGTGCGGTTCTCTACGAGTGATGTGGGCGCGGGGTTACATGGCAACGTCGGAGGCAGACGCGGTCGCAGCGACGGCCCGTCGGCTCCGGGAGGACGGAGCGCTGTGAGATCCCGCGTAACCCATGCGTATTTCGAGGAAAATGTCGAACGCTGCCAAAAAGCCGCGCAATCTGACCCTGGACGACGAAGACATGTCGCGGGGACAGCGCTCGGCGGTGAACGACCTGCTGCAACTCGCGAAAGTGGTGCCGCTGGCAAGCACGGACTTCCATCGCGCATTGTCGATGGGACTGCGAGACTTCGAAGACGCGGACCAAGCGGCCGCCCGCTACCGCCCGCTACCGCTCCCCGACCCCCGGCGCCGTCGCCACCCGCTCCGTCCGCTCGTCAATCCACTTCCGCGCCGCCACCATCGCCGCGTCCCGGCCCGCCAAGAGATTGGCCCGCGAGAGCGGCACCAGCACATCGGGCGTCACGCCGCGCGCCTCGAGCCGGCGGCCGGCAGGCGACGCATAGTCGCCAACGACATATTGCATCACGTCGCCATTGGGCAACCGGGTCAGCATGGCGGGGAGCGCCTGTCCCGCCGTCTCCTCACCGAACACCCGCGCCCGCGCGAGGTCCTGCATTCCCGCAGCAAACATCTCGCTCGTGCTCACCGACAGTCCGTCCACCAGGATCGCCATCGCCCCCGCGAACGGGGCGAGCGGCCGCCCACGGCGGTCACTCCGCCTGGGATTGGCCCGATAGCGCAGCGTCGTGCCGCGCGATGTCATCGCACCTAACGATACGGCACTATCCAGATAGTAGCCGGCGATGCCCATCATCATCGCCGTGACGCCCCCCACGTTCCCCCGCAGGTCCAGCACGAGGCCGCGACAGCGCTGCATCGCCATCATCGCATCGTCCAGCTGCGGCATGACCGGCGTCATCCAGATATTGAAGCGCACAACACCCACACAGCCGGTGGCGTCGTCGAATCGCTCGCTCTCGAAGCGTACGACCTGTGGTGGAAGATGACCGAAGCGTGTCACCTCCGCCGTCATCTCTCGCCGGACTATCGCCAGCTGCACGCGCGCACCGGTGGCGTTCCGCAGCGCGAGCCGCAGCGTCGATCCGGTGGCGCCCATGGTGCGTGCCATGAGCGAGAGCGGCAGCTGCAATGCCGCCACCCGCCGCGGCGCACCGGCCGGCACGTCGAGGCGCTGGCTCACAAAGCGCTTCACGTCCATCTCACCCACCCGCTCGACCCCCCACCCGAGTCCCACCCCGGCATCGGCCGCCGCCGAACGCGGCAGCACCCGGGACACGACCACCTCGCCACCCAGCAGCCGGAACTCCAGTCCCACCTCACCTAACAACGCACCCGCCGCACCCGCCGCACCGGATTGATCCAACGCACCCGCCGCACCCGACTCATCCGATCCATCCGACTCGCCCGATGCATCCGCCGCACCCGACTTTCCCGCCGCACCCGACGCGCCGTCGCGCCACCGCTCCACCACCTCGGCGGGGATCAACGCAAAGTGCGAGTCGCCCAACCGCCCGAACATCCCTTCCACAATCCTCCGCACCTGGGCGTTTGTCTGAGCGCGTAGCGCGCGATGCCGCACAGCGCGCCGCACCGCCGGCCAGTCGAGCCCGTGGAAGGAGGGATCGTAGTACGTCTGATTGATGCGGCTCCACGCCGAATCGACCGTGGCAATGGCCAGCGCCCGGTCGAAGCGTGCCGAGGGTGCCGAGGGCACGGAGCGCACGGACTGCGCCACTCGACCGCCCTGCGCGGACGCCTCTAGCGACACCACCAATCCGACGACCACAGCGAGGGAGCGGGCCAAGCCTCCCACCGAGGCACAGACGGAGGCGCGGACCGATTGTACCGGACGAGCGGATAAGCAATATGGCTGAGGTCGGCGCATTACCTGTGAGACGACCTGCACACCCCGCAGGTCAATGTCGGGCCCGACCGCACCGCTTGCGCCTTACCGTAGCGGGCGCCCCACCTCCCTCAGAAAATCAGCCAAATACCCGCCCCAAAGCGTCGGCATCGTATGCGTCCCATGTCCACGCGTGTGCTCGCTGGTGGGAATCAGGATGTAGCGACCCTTCCGTACCCGCGGCATCAGGCGCTCCATGAAGCCCAGTTCGGGAGGATTCACCAGATCGTCGGCCGAATTGATGGTCAGCACGGGGGCGGTGATCTTCTCGAGAAATGGCGACGGATCGTAGTCGCGCGACGCGTCGAATTGATACAGCATGTCGTTGGCGTCCGTGGCCCTGAAGCGCGAATCCACGAACGCCCGAATGGCCGAGTCGGCGACGTCACGCGTGGGCGCCTGCCGCTGCTGGACGAGGGGGGCGGACGTCATCATGAAGAGCATCCCCAGCGATGCCTTGAGTCCGCGCGGTTGGGCGGTGTACTCCCCCCCCTTCCAGTCCGGGTCCTGCATCACGTTGTCGAGGATCATCCGCCGCATCATCCGATTGCGGCCGGCAATCTGGGTCGGCGCGCAGGCCAGGGGCACGAGCGTGTCGCTGAAGTCCGGATAGGTGTAGCCCCAAACCCAGGCGTGCATGCACCCCATCGACGTCCCCATCACCATGGAGAGGTGACTGACCCCGAGCCCCTTGGTAAGTAGGGCGTGCTGCAGATTCACCATGTCGGTATATCCGTACCGGGGAAACTTCATGTGCAGCCCGTCGCTCGGCTTGCTCGACTGCCCGTGCCCGATGTTATCGGGGAGGATCACGTAGAACTTGGTCGTGTCCAGCGGCTGACCGGGTCCATAGAGCTGTCCCGCAAAACCTGTCCCGAGAAACTGCGTGCCCGTTCCGCCGGTCCCATGCAGGATGAGCACTCCGTTGCGAACCGCCCCGCCCGCGTCGCGGCGTGGAGTGCCTAACGTGATGTAGTGGAGCCGCACCTGGCTCAGCGTATCGCCCGAGGCAAAACGATAGCCCGGGATCACGAAGTCGCCGGCCTTGCCCTGTGCACCGACGCCGGGCCCAACTAGCGACAGCATGAGGGCGGCGCCGACAGCGGCGAGTACACGGCGCATGGTCCATCCTGCGTTGGAGAGTGCTGCGGGTCGAGCGCGGCGCTCAGCGTGCGTGCGCTGCCGCCTTGCCCCGGCGGCGCGCCCACTTCTTCCGCGCTTCCTGCAGTGCCTTCGTGAACTCGACACGGAACCGGTCCGCCGAGAAGTGGCGCTCGATGTGTCGGCGTGCGTTGGCACCCAGTTCCGTGGCAAAATCTACATCGCCGAGCAAGCGTTCGGCATTGGCCCGCATCTTCGCCGGTGTCTCGGCCAACAGGCCCGTGACGCCATGCTCGACGATGGTCGTGGGGTGGCGATTGGTGAGCACCGGCATGCCCGCCGCCATCGCTTCGAGCACCGACATGTTGAAGCCGTCTTCGAAGCGCGGGTCCGCGGTATGCACGAGGAATCGGTGCGACGCCAGCATCCGTTTGAGATCGTCCCAGTCGGCCGCCGCCTCCACGTTAGGCATGTCGGGATTGTGACCGACGATTCGCATCGGAAGGCCGACCAACGCCTCCTCGTGAAAGTCCCAGGCCAGAAAGACCCGCTTGGACGTGATGTGATTGGCCACGCGAAGTCCGCACGCCACATCGCCCGTGCGCGGAAGGTAGGCATCGGAGTCGGCGCTGTTGTGAACCACCACGTGCGTCACGCCCCACGACTTCGCCTTCGAGCGCGAGATCGCCACGGCGTGGCCGCCAACGGACGCCAGATACGCATTCAGCATGGCGCGCATCTCGCGCGCATCGAACTCGGCGTCCTGCTGCGCCATGCGCCCCTCAAGCGTTTCATGTAGCACCAGCAGCTTCGGCGCATCCATGAACTTCGTATCCAGAAGATCGGTGATGTTGTGATTGATGACGCAGTCGTACTGCGCGCCGAGCGTGCGCACGTCGTTGAGGGTGAGCGTGCGCGCGCCGGCAGGAAGGGGGCGCATGCGGGTGTCCCAGCCCTTGGTGTATCGACCGGGGAGACCTGTCACGATGTCAAGCTCGGCGCCAAGAACACCGAGTTGATGGATCCAGGCTTCGTGGCAGTTGAGGACGAGAAGTTTCACGCCGGATAGACGCCCGTATGGGGGGCGAAGTATCAGTCCAGTCTCTTTTTTCGCAGGGGTCGTACACGACCAGGGCACAGGTCCCCCCGACGAGTCGAAGTCAGGCGTACCCCTACAGGCGAGGTGAACATGCCGTACCAAAGTTCACGGATTCTCCTACCGCAGAAAGCTGCATGCGAAGCGAAGCTACACGGGAGCCGCCGACATCGGGTCGTCGGCCCATGGCGTCCGTGACTCTTCACTGCACAACGAGGCTTTTCATATGTCGCTCACGCGGAGATCGAAATACCTGGCGTCCGCTGGCGCGGTACTGCTTGCCGCAACGTACCTGTACGCGTGCGCGCCGAGGCAAAAGGTCAGCGGCATCGGCAATCTTGGCGACGCGGCATCGCGTACCTACGTCGCCCCGGGCAGCTACGACGAATTCTACTTCTTCACGTCGGGCGGCTTCTCCGGACAGGTGGGCGTCTACGGGCTCCCCTCGGGCCGCCTGCTGAAAGTCCTGCCGGTCTTCTCGCAAAATGCGGAAAACGGCTACGGCTACAACAGCGAGACCAAGGCCCTGCTGAATACCTCGTATGGCAATATTCCGTGGGACGATACGCACCATCCCTCACTCAGCATGACCAACGGCGAGCACGACGGGCGCTGGCTCTTTATCAATGCCAACAACACGCCGCGCTTCGCACGCATCGATCTGGCGAAGTTCGAAACCACGGAGACGCTCGAGATTCCGAACACCGCCGGCAATCACGGCGCACCGTTCGCGACCGAGAATACCGAGTACCTGGTGGCCGCCACACGATTCTCGATACCCCTTCCGCAGAAAGACGAGAGCTTTGGCGACTTCGCGACGAAGTTCAAGGGCACCATCTCGCTGGTGAAGGCGAACGAATTCGGCAAGATGGACGTCGCCTTCCAGATCCTCATGCCCGGCTTCGACTACGACCTGGGGCGCCCGGGCAAGGGGCCGTCACACGGGTGGGTCTTCTTCACTTCGTACAACACCGAGCAGGCGTACACCAAGCTGGAAGTCAATGCGTCCAAGAACGACAAGGACTACATGGCCGCAGTGAACTGGAAGCAAGGGGAAAAGTGCGTGGCCGAGGGAAAGGCCAAGACGTGGCCAACGAAGTATTACCACAACGTCTTGGACGACGCGACACACACCGCGACGTCGGAAGTGAAGACTTCGGTGAAAATGCTCCTGCCCGAGGACTGTCCCGGGATGGTCTACTTCCTCCCGACTCCCAAGTCGCCCCACGGCGTGGACGTGGACCCGACAGGCGAATACATCGTCGGCGGCGGCAAGCTGGCCACCGTGATTCCGGTGCACTCCTTTAGCAAAATCCAAAAGGCGATTGCCGACAAGAACTTCGAAAAGGATGTCTACGGGATTCCGGTCGTCAACTACGCAGCTTCCATGTTTTGCGAGGTCGCCAACCCCGGGCTCGGCCCCCTGCATAACGAGTTCGATGAAAAGGGCAATGTCTACACGTCGGTCTTCATCAGCTCGGAGATCGTGAAATGGTCGCTTCCCGGCTGCAAGGTGCTGGACCGCGTACCGACGTACTACTCCATCGGACACCTGAGCGTGATGGGCGGCGATACCCGGAAGCCGTACGGCAAGTACGTAGTGGCCATGAACAAGATCTCGAAGGACCGCTTCCTACCGACCGGACCGGAGCTCACGCAGTCGGCCCAGCTGTTTGACATCTCGGGCGACAAGATGAAGCTGCTGCTCGACTTCCCGACCATCGGCGAGCCGCACTACGCCCAGGGGATTCTGGCGAGCAAGATCAAGGACAACCAGGTCAAGTTCTTCAAACTGGCCGACAACAACCATCCGTACGTCGCCAAAACGGAGCAGGCCACCGGCCTAACACGCAGCGGCAAGACGGTGCACATCAAGATGACCGCCATCCGCTCGCACTTCGCTCCCGACAACATCGATGGCGTGCAGGTCGGTGACACGGTGCTCTTCCATGTCACCAATCTCGAGCAGGACTGGGATGTCCCGCACGGCTTCGCCGCCATCGGATCGTTCAGTGACGCCGAGTTGCTGATCATGCCCGGGCAGACGCGGACACTCACCTGGATTCCGAATTCGCCGGGCGTCTTCCCCTTCTACTGCACTGATTTCTGCAGTGCGTTGCATCAGGAGATGCAGGGCTACGTCCGCGTTGCAGCGGTCGGCTCCACCGTGGCGCTCTCGGCAACGACCAGCAAGCGGTCGCTCAAGGCGCTCGAACAGGCCACCGGCAGCGCTCGTTAGGCCTCCTGCGCGTGGGGGCGAGTCGATGCCGGCTCGCCCCCACGCTTCTCTTTTCGGATCACTACATGCTGTCCAAACGCTCGCGAGTCCTGATCGCCGTGGCCGCCCTCCTGCTCGCGGCGCTCTTTGTATTCCCCATTTGGAGCGTGTACCTCAACGCACCACAATATCCGGAGGGCATCGGCATGCACATCTGGATCAATACGATCACCGGCGTCAAGGAACACGATCTGCAGAATATCAACGGGCTCAATCACTACATCGGAATGAAGCGCATCGAACCCGATGCCATTCCCGAACTGCGCCTCATGCCCTTTATTGTGGTGGCGCTCATCGCCGGCGGAGTCGCCGCCGCCGCGCTCGGGCGAACGCTCCTTGCCCGGATATGGGTTGGCGCTTTTCTGGTGATTTCGCTCGTCGGATTGGTGGACTTCTGGAAGTGGGAGTACGACTACGGTCACGACCTCGACATGGAGAACGCCATCATCAAGATTCCGGGCATGTCGTATCAACCGCCACTCATTGGCACGAAGCAGCTGTTGAACTTCTCGGCGACGTCGCTGCCCGGCATTGGGGGACTCATCGCCATCCTCTCTCTAGGAATGGCGGTGGTCGTGCTGGTGTTCGACAAGGGCATAGCAGCCCGAGTTGCTGCAGCTACCGTTCCCGCGGCGCGCGCACGCGTCGCCAACACCTAACGAACAATGTGCGCGGCGCGCCGTCGTCCGGCTTCCGTCCTCATCGTGGCGACTCTCGTCCTGCTGGCGTGCGGCCGCGATGGCCCGCGCCCTCTGGTTGTGGGGCAAGACGCCTGTGATTTCTGCCGCATGACACTGTCCGATCTGCGATTCGGGGGAGAGATCGTGACGTCTACCGGTCGCATTCGGACCTTCGACTCGGTCGAGTGTCTGGCTGGCTTCGTGGCGGCGGCCGGCGACTCGCTCTCAGCCGCTAGTGTGTGGGTGTCCGATTTCACCTCGTCCACGCTGGTACCCGCAGCAAACGCGCACTTCCTGATGGGCGGTTCGATTCATAGTCCGATGGGTCGACAGGTCGCATCGTTCCGCGCCGACAGCGATACGGCGGCCCTACGAGGCACCTATGGCGGCAAGCTGCTGACGTGGACGGACGTCGTGGCGCTGGGGCGATCGCGCGCCTTCGCGGCATCGCACGAGCGGGTGCACGAGCGGGTGCACGAGCGGGTGCACGAGCTGGTGCACGCGGCGGCGCTGCTGCTCGCATCGTGAGGTTTGTCTTTGCGGAGGCGGTGGCGTGTGCCGCGTTGACCCTCGCGCCGGCCGTCAGCTCGGCGCAGTCGCCAGCCATTGTCGTCGACCCTAGTGGCCCCGTGCGCTCGGTGCAAGCGGGCGTTCGCCTCGCGCCGAGCGGGGGACGCGTGATCGTCAGGCGTGGCGTGTATCGCGAGCCAACCATCACCATCGACCGTCCGCTGACGCTACAGGGTGACACAGGGGCGGT
>Ga0163144_10017727_pt1 | contig 14481 bp, 8 predicted proteins | sample OliLak19BULKMAT1_FD_123175 | JGI IMG/M metagenome (GOLD analysis project Ga0163144, IMG submission 123175) | Freshwater microbial mat bacterial communities from Lake Vanda, McMurdo Dry Valleys, Antarctica - Oligotrophic Lake LV.19.BULKMAT1 | ecosystem: Environmental > Aquatic > Freshwater > Lake... | reverse complement strand
ATGTTTGAAGATCGGATCGCCAAAACGCCCGAAACGTTCAAAGAAAAGGCAAACATTCGCGCCCCGGGATCGCTGTCTTCGCCCACGCCACTGCGGCAAGGCTATGTTTTCCTGCAGGCACTAAATAGAGCGGTTGATGAGCGATGAACCTGCACTGCCCTTCTGCGTTTCCACTTCACGCCGCGCGCCAGAAGAGCGCCTGGCGCACCGGCCCGAGTTACTGGCCCGCCTGCACCACCTCCTCGACACGCTTGACCAATCCGTGGCCGATGGAGCCGACGCCAACTCGGCCGGGAAGTCCTGGGCCACTGGGCGCGCGAAACCCACGACCAACTCCAGACGCAGATGCGCCGTCAACATCCCCAAGCCATCCAACACGGTAAAAAAACTCCTGAAATGGCAGACCACCTTCGGGTGGATCACGGTCGAGGAAGTGCAATGGCGCTGGGCCGGCGCGGCCAAGCGTGGCGTCCGTTTTGCGCGCGGGCGCGCGTGGAGCCACCTGCGTTGGCACACGCTGGCGCCCGGCGGGAGCAACCGGACTACGCCGGAGCGCGCGCGGCGGGGTTGCCCATTGGTTCGGGAGAAATCGAGAGCGGCCATCGGCATGTGATCCAGTAACGCCTCAAACTGGCCGGGTGCTGGTGGAGGGAAGCCAACGCCGAGGCGATGCTGGGCCTGCGCACGGCCCGCGCCAATCAACTCTGGAAGGCCTACTGGAAACACCCCGCAAACACTCTCAACTGACCGTCACTTCTGATCAAACCCGAGAACCACCACCCTCTTGACTCTCCCTGCTTCGCGTCACACGCTTGCCTTGTGAACTCCACTGAAGTCATTGCCTTGCTGGAAAGATTCCGCGCCGGTGCTACGCCTCTGGATGAAGTGTTGCGCGTGATTCAAGCGCCGCCGGTTGATGATTTGGGATTCGCCCAACTCGATCTCCATCGCTCGTTGCGCAAGGGCTTTCCTGAAGTCGTGTATGGCGAAGGCAAGACGCCCGCGCAGGTCGCCACCATCGCGACCCGCCTGGCGAAGCATGAACAGCGATTGCTCGCCACGCGCGTTTCCCCGGAACAGGTGAAGGCGGTGCGTCGTGCCTTGCGTGGTTCGGTGCATCACGAATCGGCGCGGTGCATCACTTGGGAAAAATCTCCCGCTCCCAAACGGCCCGGCATGATTGCCGTGCTCGCCGCCGGCACCAGCGACATGCCGGTCGCGGAAGAAGCGGCCATCACGGCGGACTTCATGGGCAACACGGTGGAACGCCTCTACGACGTGGGCGTGGCGGGATTGCATCGGCTTCTGCGCCGGCTCGATGTGCTTCAGCGCGCCAATGTGATCATCGCCGTCGCGGGGATGGAGGGCGCATTGCCCAGCGTGGTCGCGGGATTGGTCGCATGCCCCGTCATCGCCGTGCCGACGAGCATCGGCTACGGCGCGAACCTCGGTGGCTTGACGGCGCTCTTCGGGATGCTGACCAGTTGCAGCTCCGGCTTGACCGTCGTGAACATCAACAATGGATTCGGCGCGGGCTATGCGGCGAATCAGATCAACATGCTCGCCTCCCGCGCTGTCGTCGCTTCCGCGCCGGTGAAGATGCGCGCTACTCGCAATGGCAAGGCGTCCCGCCGCTAAACTTCGCTCTCTCTGTGAACACGCTCTATCTCGACATCTTCAGCGGCATCAGCGGCGACATGTTCGTCGGCGCGTTGCTCGACCTCGGCGTGGACTTCAAGCAGTTCGAGCGCGAACTCACGAAGCTCGGCCTTGACGAATACCACCTCCACGTCTCGCGGCAGCAGCGTTCGCACGTCGCCGGCACGAAGTTTGATGTGCATGTCGAGGAGCACGATCATCCACACCAAGAAGGGCACGCGCACGAGGGCCATCAGCATGGCCATGCGCACGATCCTGATCACGGGCACCATCACCACGAGGAGGCGCCGTCGCAACGTCACGAGCATGAACACGGACGAAACTTCGCGGACATCCGGGCGCTGATCGAGAAGAGCGATCTCTCGTCGTGGGTGAAACAGAAGTCCGTCGCGGTCTTTCGCCGCGTCGCGGAAGCCGAGGGGAAGATTCACGGACGCCCCGCCGAGGAAGTTCATTTCCACGAAGTTGGCGCCGTCGATTCCATCGTTGATATCGTCGGCGCGTGCGTCGCGTTGGAGTTGCTGGGCAAGCCGCGCGTCATCGCGGCTCCGGTCGTCGAAGGCACAGGCTGGGTGAAGTGCGCGCATGGCCGTTTCCCCGTTCCGACGCCGGCCACGCTGGAGATTCTGGGCGCGCGTGGCGTTCCGCTGGCGCAGTGCGACGAGCCGCATGAACTTGTCACGCCGACCGGTGCGGCGCTTCTCGCAGAACTGGCGGAGAGCTTTGGTCCCATGCGCGGATTGACCCCGCGCAAGATTGGCTACGGCCTGGGCACGCGGGAAAACAAGACGCGCCCGAATGTGTTGCGCGCCGTCTTGTGCGACGCCGCTACCGAAACTGCGAGCCACGACTGGGAGACAGACACGGTCGCGGTGTTGGAAACCAATCTCGATGACACGAATGCCGAACTGCTCGGCAACTTCATGACCAAGGCGCTGGCGACTGGCGCGCTCGATGTCTTTCACACGCCGGTGCAAATGAAGAAGAGCCGTCCTGGCGTGTTGCTCACCGTGCTCTGCGCGGAGGCGGACGCGGATCGGTTCTCCGAGTTGATGCTCCGGGAGACCACTGCCTTTGGCGTTCGCCGCCATGTTGCCGAGCGCCGCAAGCTACGCCGCGAAATCATTTCCTTGAAGACTCCCTTCGGCGACGTGCGGGTGAAACTTGGCCGTCTCGACGGCCGCGTGGTGCAGGCGGCGCCGGAGTTTGAATCCTGCCGCCAGGTCGCCGAGACCGCGTGCGTGACGGTGAAGGAAGTCTATGACGCGGCTTGCCGCGGGCGGCCAGTCTGAGCATCTTAGAACCATGATTGAAGCCGACCTTTTGAAAATCCTCTGCTGCCCGGAAACGCGCCAAGCGCTCGCAGCAGCGGATGCGGCGACCATGGCCCGCTTGAACGAGCGCATCGCCGCGCGCGGTCTCAAGAATCGTGGAGGCAAGGCCGTGACCGAGCCGTGCGAGGGTGGATTGGTGAGGCAGGATGGACAGGTGGTTTACCCCGTCCGGCAGGGCATCCCGATCCTGCTCATCGCCGAGTCCATGGCGATTTGACGGCGGCGCAGCCGCGCTGCGAGAGCTTGAGTCATGCGCCCGCTCCTTCAGGAAGTTTTTTCCGCGCATTCGCCCGAGACGCTGGTCGATGGCATCCGGGGCGAGCCGGGAACCGTGCTGTTGCGCAGCGCGCTGTTCGAATCACCGCAGGCGCGCTACTCGTTTGTGGCGGCGCGCCCGTTCCTCACGCTGCGCAGTTTCGGCTCGCGCTGCGAATTGGAATCCGCTGGCGAAACCCGAGAGCAGTTTGGCAATCCCTGGCACATCCTCGACGCGCTGATGTCGCGCTACGAACTGTTGGAGGAACTGGATCTCCCGTTTCCGCTCGGTGGCTGTTTTGGATTCTGGGGCTACGACTTGAAGAACTTCGTGGAGCCTCGGCTGAGCCGGCGGGCCGTCAATGATCTGGAACTCCCCGATTGCCATGTGGGATTTCACGATTGCGTGGTGGTCTTCGATCATCGGCTGGAGAAGACGTGGGTTGTCTCGACGGGACTGGACGCGGATGGTTCGCGCAACCCGGCTCGGGCTTTAGAGCGGCTCGAATGGTGGCGACAACGTCTGGAAACCGCACCCTTCTCGCTGGCTGCTGCTGCGCCGACACCGACGCCGATGGCGGCGACTTCAAATTTCAGCAGGGAGGATTTCATCACGCGGGTGGACCAAGCCCAGCGCTACATCCGCGCCGGGGACATTTATCAGGTGAACCTGGCGCAGCGATTCACCGCGCCGCTGTCCTGTTCTGGATGGGAATTCTTTTTGCGCCTCTCCGCCGTTTCGCCCGCGCCCTTCTCCGGCTATCTCGATTGCGCCGGCTGGCAGTTGGTGTCCTCCTCGCCCGAGATGTTTCTCCGATTGAGTGGGTCTCACGTCATCACCCGGCCCATCAAGGGAACGCGCCCGCGCGACGCCGATCCCACGCGCGACGCCCAGCTTACCTATGAACTCCAGACCAGCGCGAAGGAGATGTCTGAGTTGGTGATGATCACCGACCTGATGCGAAACGATCTCGGCCGCGTCTGCGAATATGGCACGGTCAACGTCCCGGAACTCGTCCGCCTCGAACGCTACCCCCAGGTGCAGCATCTCGTCTCGACCGTGGAAGGCCGACTGCGCGACGGCGTGACGCACTTCGAGGCGTTCGCGAAATGTTTCCCCGGCGGCAGCATCACTGGCGCGCCGAAGATTCGCGCGATGGAAATCATTGATGAACTTGAGACCGTCACGCGTGGCCCCTACACCGGCTGCCTCGGCTACCTCGGGTTCAATCGCGAGAGTCAGTTGAACATCCTCATCCGGTCGGCAGTGTGCCGGGAGGGGATGGCGCATTACCACGCGGGCGCGGGCATCGTGGCGGATTCCCTCCCCGAGGCAGAATTTGAAGAGACCCTGGCCAAGGCCGCGGGCTTCCTGCGCGCTCTGCCTGGAGCCGCTGTGCGCCAGCCGACGACCTTGCCGCCGACCATGAATCACCCGACATCCTCGCGTTAATAGCGCGGGGGCGGGTCGCAAGTAGCATGGGAGAAGTTTGCTTTTCCCTGCGCCGGCCCAATATTGGAGCAGCCAAACTCACCCACAATCTCAACCCCCTGCCACCATGAACAAAACACTTTGCCTTCTCCTGTTCCTCACGCTGTCGCTGGCCGCCGCCCGGGTGTGCGTGGCTGCGGACTTCCTCGACTTCTTCAAGCGCAAGGCCGAACCCGGCGCGACCTCGGCTGCGCCCACCTCGCTCAGCGGCCTTTCGCAGGACCAGATGGTTCAGGGTTTGAAGGAAGCTCTCGGCAAGGGCGTGCAGCAGGCGGTTGGCAGCCTCGGGAAAGCTGATGGATTTCTCAAGGACGCTGGCGTGAAGATCTCGATGCCGGCCAGTTTGCAGAAAATCGAGAAGACCCTGCGCAGCCTCGGCCAGGAAAAGATGGCCGATGAATTTGTCATCACCATGAACCGCGCTGCCGAGCAAGCCGTGCCCGAGGCTGCTGTGGTTTTGGGCGACTCGATCAAAAGAATGTCGGTCGCCGACGCCAGGGCCATCCTCACCGGCACGAACAACGCGGCGACCCAATACTTTCGCCGCACCAGCGAGACAAACCTCTTCGACCGCTTTCAGCCCATTGTGAAGAAGGCGACCGAGGCCACTGGTGTGACGCGCACCTACAAGCAGATGATGGAGAAAGCCTCCGGCTTCGGTGGTGGCTTCGGCGCGTCCCTTCTGGGCAAGGACAGCACCGACATCGACCGTTACGTCACCACGAAGGCGCTCGACGGATTGTTCGTGAAGATCGCGGAGGAGGAGAAGCGCATCCGCGAGAACCCGGTGGCCCGCACGACCGATCTGTTGCAGAAAGTTTTCGGCGCGGTGGGCAAGTGAAAGCGGGAGCGCCGTGATCGCGCTGCCAAGCCGTTTACTTCGCGCTGACTTTGACGAGGTGGCGCAATTCCGTGAGGGCACCGTGCAACTCGGCGGCGGTGCGGTAGCGCACCTTCACGTCTTCGTCGCAGGCTTTGAGGAGGATGCGGTGAAGCTGGCGGAGGGCATCGCGATCGGCGCGCTTGCTGAGACCCTCGGGCAGTTCGGGGAAGGATTTGCACTCCAGCCCGGTGCAGGCCTGGTAGAGTAATTTGCCCAGGCTGAACACGTCCGCCGACGGCGTGCCCGGGCCCTCCGGTGGAATGTAGCCGACGGTGCCGAGGAAGGTGGACTCCTGACCGGTCGCCGCGATGTCGGTGACCAGCCCGATGTCGGCGAACTTCGGCACGCCCTTCACGAAGATGATGTTCGCCGGCTTGATGTCGCGATGGATGAGATGTTCCCGGTGCAGGAATTCCAGCGCCGCGGCGAGATCCAGGCCGAGTTGCACGCACTCTCCGACGGGCAGGTAACCGCGATTCTTGATCTCCTTGGCCAGGTTCTTCGGCTTGTAGCTTTCGGGATCGATTCGCTGGCCGGTGGACTCGTCATCGGCCACCTCCATGATGCAGTAGATGCAGCGCTGCTGCTGGTTTCGGCCGGCGTGCAGGATTTGCACGAAGCCCGGATGCGAGCGGGAGATGGGCATGAATTTCTGGATGCCCCTGAACTCGCGCTCGTACGGATCGTCGCTCTCGAAGTCCTCGCGCCGGATGATCTTCACCGCGTGGTAGGTGGAGATGACGTTGCGCGCCAGCCAGACTTCGCCATAGGCGCCCTTGCCCACGCGGCGGATGAGGTCGTGGTCGGGAACCATGGACTGCGCGTCGCCCGAGCCTTGCAGAACAATTGTGGCGGCGTCGTTACTGGCCGGGCCGTCACCCACGAAGGTGGCGGCGCCATCGGCGGAGCTCACGACTTGTTTCAACGCGGTCTGGGCGGAGGCGAGTTGCAGTTCAAGATCATCCCGGTCGTGCGCCAGTCGCTTGGAGTGGGCCAGCACAGCCCAGCCGACGGCGGTGGGAATTTGCACGCCCACGATGGCCAGCCATGAGAACCAGACGTGCAGGTGCAGCATGAGCCAGCAGGCCATGACGAAAATGAGAATCATGCCGGCCGCTCCCGCCGCTACAGCGTGACTCGGGCGCAGGAAGGTGAGTCCGCCGCCGAAGAGCAGCCCCGTGAGAACCAGGATGGAAAGCTGGAGGGGAAGGCCCATCTGGTTGATCCAGTCCCGGCGCAGCAGGTTCATGTAAACCGTCGCGATGATGTTCACGCCGGGCATGCGGCCTTGGCCAAACCAGGAGAAGGGAGTGCGCCATTCGTCCGTCAGGGTGGCGCCGCTGTACGGAATCCTGGGCGGCCTGGAGCCGACGAAGCAGACCTTGTTGGAGAAGGCGGAGGCTGGGATCAGGTCCGGATTGAGCGCGGCGTAGAAGCTGAAGAAGCGAAAGACGCCGCGGGAGCCGTAGTAATTGATCCAGCGGCTGTCGCGGGGGCTGCCGGCGAGGTTCGTCACGGTAAGTTCCGCCGCGCGCCACGAGAGGCTGGGCACCCAGACGCCGCGTTCTTCGTAGCCTTCGTAGTGTTTGCGCAGCACGCCGTCGGTGCGTCCCTGCTCGGCAAAGCCCCACGGGACGGAATCTTCAAAGGCCTCGGTCGGCGCGAGGATGGAAACACCGCTGACGCGGCTGGATTGGCTGGGCGCATCGATGGTGGCTCCGATGATGACCTTGGTGCCGGCGTTGGTGGCGTCACGAATGGCCGCGAGCAGGAGGCTGTCGTTGGTCGTGGCGGCGTCGAAGACAATGTCGAATACGATGGCACGGGCCTTGGAAGCGGTGAGGCGTCGAACCAAATCCACGTGGTTGGTCCGATTCCATGCCATGTGCTGGCCGGGTTGCCCGAGCTGCTTTTCAGAATCCTCATCCATGTAGATGAGGACGGGTTCCTCGAACTCGGCCTCGGAAGCGAAGGCCAAGGGAAGGTCATAGCTCAAGTCGGCCAGCCACGGCAGCGCGGGAAAGAACACCCCGAGAAGCACCGCGAGCGCCGCGCTTGCCGCGCCGCTTTTCCAGTTCCGGGTTAATCTGCCGACGATGCTCACAGCTCTGCTTATGCTGGAGGTGAGCTTGTGGGAAGCTCGTGGAATTCAGAAGAAAAAAGCGCAGGGGCTGACGCGGCAGCCAGCTCCGCGGGCGGAAAAACTTCCGCTCAGAAGCGAAACTTCAGGCTCGCCACGAAGGTCCGGTCGCGCGGCAGTTCGCTGGTGAGGTTCAGCGGGTTCAGCCGGTAATCTTGATCGGCGAGGTTCAGCAAGCCGACGCGGATTTCCGCGCGCCGCTTCGGGAAGCGATAGCCGACGAAGGCATTCAACTGCCAGAAGTCATCGCCGGGCAGGGCGGTGGAATAGCCCTCGTTTTTCTGCAACGTCCAGAGCGCCTCGCCCTGCGCGAAGAAGCCGCAGGCATGGGTGTAGCTGCCGCTGAGCATCACCTGATGGAGCAGGGCGTTGACATCGTGCCTGGGCGAGAATCCCGGCGTGGTCGGCGTGCCGGCGGGGATGTCGTTGAACTTGTCCTCCAGTTCCGCGTAGCTGAGGCGGTAGCGCACGCCAAACGCCCATTCGTCTCCAAGCAACTGGTTGAGCGAAACGAGCAGCGTGCGCTCCTGATAGTCGAAACTCTGCCGCGTGCCGGAGGGATCGATGTAGGGCGGGTTGTTGACGACGTTGGTCGAGTTGTCGTCGTAAACGCCCAGGCGGCGCTTCACCTCGGACTTCAACCAATCGCCGCTCACGCCGACGTAAGTGCCGCTGTCGAATTTCTGGTCCAGGGCGAGACCGAAGATCTCGAACTTCGCGCCGGCATTCGCGCCGACGACGGATTCGGGGATGATGCTGCGGTAAGCCTGGTTGAAGCCCGCGATCTGGGAGGGCTCGAGTTGAAAGCTCTGATCGAAGGTCACGCCGCTGAGGGCGCGACTGTAGGCGCCGCGAATCGTGGTGTTCTTGATGGGCGTGTAGATGAACCCGGCCTTGGGCGAAACCTGGTCCGTCGTGTCATCGCCTGATTCGATGGGCGCGTAGCGGAAATTTCTGGGCGCGGTCAGCCGGTCGTAGGCGACACCGCCGATGAGCGTCAGGGGATCGGCGACCTGAAGATGGTAGTAACCGTATCCGGTGATGCGCTCGAAGTCCGAGTCAAAGCTCTGGCGACCGGAGACGAATTGATTTGGGGAGAAGAACGGTCCCGCAGTGAAGGTGGGCTGGTTGCGGGTCTCGAATTCCCCGTTCTGGTAGCGTCCGCCCACGATCACGGTGTGCGGGCGAACTTGAAAAATCTGTTGCAGCTCGGCCGTGTAAATATCCGCCTCACTGCGATAGGCCTGGCCGATGGAAATGGGAATCACGGAGGCCAGTCCGCCCGTGGGGTTTTTCTCCAGCACCAGCGATGGCTGGGCCGGATTGGAGACCTCGTAGGTGTCGTTCAGTCGCCCGCCGAGGAACAACGTGTCGATGCCCGGACTCCATTGGTGATGATAGCCCACCACCGCGATGGGTTCCTGGGTTTCCTTCGTGCGCAGTTTGAGGTTCGGGCCGCCCTGGCTCGCGGGCAGATTCACATTGTAGTAGGGCGTCACGTCGCCGGTCTCGGCGTTGTAGTAGGTGGCTTGGAAGAAGACGCTGTCCTGCGGGGTGATCTGCTGCTTGAGGCGGAGCGTGGTGGTGAGTTGTTCGAGATCGTTGTTGGGACGCTGGCCGTTCTCGGAGCGATAATAGACTTCCGCCGCGTAGCTGAAGTTCCCGTGGATGCCGTATTGCGCTGCGCTCTGAATCCAGTCGCCACGACTCAGGTATTCGGTGGAGGAATTAAGGCCGAAGCGGTCGCGCTCGAAGAGCTTCGCGTAATCCTGCTGCGAGACGAGCGGCGAGAGAGTGCCGGCCTGCACGGGCGCGAGGAGATTGGCCACGAGATACTCGCTCAACCACGGCGTCTCGTAGCGCAGGTTGATCTGGCGCGGGTCGCGCAGCTCGTTGTAGCTGTCCGCCAGGAAAAGATGCGCGGAGTAGTTCGCGTAGTCGAGGCCGACGGCCCGGGCGGCTTCGCGCGCACTCACGTCAGTCATGCCGGCGTCGAGGTAGAGCGTGGCAAGGTTGGCTCCGCGCACGGCCTGATCCTGATCGAGCAGCAAGCGCGAGCGATAGACCTGGCGGTTGTCGTTGAGCGCCTGCGAACGTTCGAGGTCGCGGATGGCTTCGTTGACGCGATTCTGCTGTTGCTTGAGCAGGGCGGAGTAAAGCCACGCGGTCGGGTCATTCGCATCGAGCTTCCGGGCGAGGCCCAGTTCACGATCGGCCTGCGCGAGCGCGGTGTCTTTGCGGAAGCCCTTGGTCACATAGTCTGTGAAGGTGGTGCCGAACCAGACGGCGTCCCCCGTGGAGCCGGCCTCGTGAAACGCCTTGCCCAGATAGCTGCGGAAGGAGGAGCGATTTGGTTCGAGCGTGGCGGCGACCTGCAAATCCGCGCGGCCGGCCTTGGACTGGCCCTGTTGGATGCGACACAGCCCGCGTCCAAGCCAGGCGTGTCCAAGTTTGGAATCGACGGCGAGCGCCTGGTCAAAAGCCTTGAGTGCTTCCGCAGTCTTGTTCCTTGCCGCCAGCAGGAAGCCGCGCAGGGTCAGCGCCGCGGCGTTGCGCGGGGCGAGTTGCAGGCTCTTCTCCACGGCCTCTCGCGCGGCAGGAATGCGACCAAAGCCAAACTCCAGTTCCGCCACGCGCGCCCAGCCAAAGGCAAAGTCGGGTGCGATGCGCACGGCTTCACGCGCGGCGGCCAGCGAGGCATCGAGCTTGGAGCGCGATTGTTGGTAGTAGGATTCGGCGAGGAGCGCGGAGGAGAGGTCGGGCGCGGGAGTCGAGGATTCTTCCTGAAACTTGACGGCCGCAATCTGTCGGCGCAGGGCGAGGGCGAGATCCTTGACCCGATCCCCGCGACGATTGGATGAGAGCAGCGGGGCGAGCTGTTCGTTGGCATCGTTCACGCCACCGACGGACAAGAGGAGCGCTGCGAGGTAAACTCGTTCCTCCTCTGATGCCGGTTGGCGTCCGGCAGGATAGGCTGCAAGCGCCGCCGTGAGATCGCCGCGGCGATAGGCTGCGAGGGATTCACCGAGTGCCGGCTGCGCGTCAGCGGCGAGTTGCAGCTCGTCGAGATTCAGCACGGCCGGGTAGTAGAGGCACCATTGGACGAGGTTCACTGCCTCGATGATGGCCGTGCGCCGCGGCGGTTTGCCCGGTTCGTTGATGGCCTGCTCGCCGCTCTTGAGATCGAGGACGACGTCGGAACCGCTCTGCGGATTCGTTACACGCACTTCGCCATCCAGCAGGCTGAGCGTGGTGGTGCCGTCGTCGGCGACTTCCAGCGTGAACTCGGTGCCGCGAATGATCGCCGCCATCTGCGGGGTCTTGACCTCGAATTCATCCGGCTTGTCGCGATGGAAGAAGTAGAGAACGCCCTTGAAGAAATCAAAGCCCGACTTGCGCTCGCCCTTGCTTTCAATGCGGATGAGACTGCGCGGACCGATGCGAACTGTTTCCAGATCCGAGAAGCGCAGGAGCGCCTGGCTGTTCCGGTCCGTGCGGATGCGATTGCCGGCATCAAGCACCTGGTTCGTGTAGGCGGGATCCCACCGAGCCGCCTCGGCGCGCTGGATTTCGACCGTGCCTTGCATCCCGAGAATGGTCGCCGCGCCTTGCGCCTGCGCGGGAGCCGCTTGCGTCGGGCTGACGGCAAGCATCGGCAGTAGCCAGAGGCTGGCGACCCAAATCAGATTATGAAGCGTGCTGTTCATCCTGTTGTCGATGGCGCGTAAGTTGAACCGGAAATGACCGACATTGGCAAGCCGCCTTGTGGCGGGGTGGTTTGGATGCCTGGCGCACACTGAGGGCACCGGGCTTGTTATTCATGCTACCATGACGACGGACCACAAGCTGGATCTTACGACAAGAATCGCAGCCGGTTCGATGAAAGATTGCGGCCTCGAAGCGTATGTATCTCCATGCAGCCGTCCCGCCCTGTGTCAGTCACGCCGCCGCGCCGCGTCTTCGAGATTGTAACTGCGCGGCAATCTGGTATCAAATATCAACATACCTGCGGATTGGTCCATGGAGAGGATTTCCAGCCCGCTCGACCGCATTCCGCATTTGGATTGCTTCCGAAATTGCCGGGCCGGCTGGACGCGACGCCAAGCGGCAACAGACCTTCAGGCCAGGCTTTGGGATTACCGCCAGGCACGAAGCAGGTGGAATTGTGAATCGTTCACCTGCGATCCATGAAATGAATTCAGGATTCAGTCATGTCCGGATGGTCATGAATTTGATGAAATGAGATACCGGGTAATCCGGCATTGGCAGGGATGCCCAACGTCAGCAGTGTGCAGATTTAGAAATGAAAGGTTCCCGATTATGAAGTCGTATCGTTCTTTTGCCCGTGTGCCCTTGGCTTTCTGTGCCCTGGCTTTCGTCCTGTCTGCCGGCGCGCAAGAAGCGCCAGTAGAAGCGCAAGAATACACCGTGACGACGATCAGCAATTCCATCGTCGTGACCGATGTGGCGGGCAATGGGGATGTGCTCACTATCTCCGAGCCGAGCGCGGGAAGAATTCATTTCGCGGCACCGGGCCGACTTTTCCTGCTCAATGGCGTCACCCTTCGCACCAACGATTCCGACTCCTTGTCCCTCAGCAACATCACCAGTATCACGGTCAACGCCGGGTCGGGGGAGGACACGATCGACTTCGGAGCCTTCACCGGGACGCTGCCCAGTCTCACCGTCAACGGCGGTTCGGGCAATGACACCGTGAACTTCAATGGCGACATCACCTTGGCTGCGAATGCGAGCCTGGACGTGGATTTGCAGAATGACATTGCCATGCCGGGTGCCGATGCCGTGAACGTGTGGCCTGGTGCCAGGGTGCGGGCTTCGGGCACCGGCGCGATCACGATTCGATGCGGCAAAAGTGTTTTCGTGGGCACTGGCTCCAGCCTGGAAACCGTGGATGGGAACCTGACGGTGGAAGCCAACCTGCAGCTTCTGCCAACTCCGGGGAATTTCAACGGGGCAACCATCAGCGCCGGTGTGTTGCGCTCGACTGGCACGGGCCAGGTCGTTGTCCGCGGCCGGGGCGGGAACGATGGCGGTGGCGGTCAACTGGGGGTTCTGGTGGTGGACGCGGGGCAAATCATGGGCGGCACTTCTGGTGCGCTCACGGTGCTGGGCATAGGCGGCGCCAGCACAAACTTTCTGAACCGTGGCGTCACGGTATATGGTTTCAATTCCCGCGTCAGTTCGCTGGGCGGGACGGTGCAGGTGAGCGGGCAGGCTGGGAGCGTGGGCAGCTATTATGGCATCGGCGTGGCCTTGCTGTTTGGCGGCACCATCAGCGCGGGAGGGTCAGGCACCGTTACGGTCGTGGGCGCGGGCGCGGGCTTCGGCGGTTTCAATCAGGGCATCGAACTTGGCGTGACCGGTTCGGCAATTACTTCGAGCGGCGGTGATGTGCAGGTCGTGGGCACGGCCGGATCGGGAGGGAGCTTCGGAATTTACGTCTGGCTCTCCTCCGGGATTACCAACCCGGGTGCGGGCGGCAACATCTCGCTCATCTCGGACAGCCTCTACATCGAGAACGACGTTGGCATCATCGCCTCCGGCGCCGGGGGTACGGTCACCCTGAAGCCACGGAACAACGGCACCCCCATCGAACTGGGTGGGAATGACACCGGTGCTCAACTCGGCATCCTCACCCAGGAGATCGACCGCATCACGGCCGACACGATCGTCATCGGCGACACGAACAGCGGACCGATTACCATCACCGCGCCGATCAGTCCGGCACATGCCAGCGCATTGAAGCTCGTCAGCGGCGGAACCATCTCCGACAGCTACGCCGCGGGGGCCGATGTGACCATCGCCAGACTGACCACGAGCGGCAACCTGGCCCCGGGCGCTTCACCGGGAATCTTTAGCGTGACGGGCGATCACAATCTTGCTGCGAACAGCACGTTCACCGTCGAGATCGGCGGCACCGCGCCGGGCACGCAGCACGATCAACTCAACGTCACCGGCAGCATGGAGATTGGAACCAACGTGACGCTGAACCTCCTGGCCTTCGGAGGCTTTGTTCCCAGCGGGGGCCAGAGCTTCACCATCATCTCGCGCAGCGACGGCGGCGGCGGTTTCGCCGGACTGCCGCAAGGCGCGACTCTCGCGAACTTTCTTGGCTCGGGCCTGGACGCGAGACTCACCTACACCGGCGGCGCGGGCGATGACGTGGTGATTGCCATGCCCGCTCCCGAGATCGCCGTGGAGCAAAAGGAGGGCACAATCCTCGAGGATGGGGCGATAGAGGATCAGTATGCCGCCACGATCATAGATTTCAGCTCCGCTTACGGCGGATTGGACGGCGGTTGGGGAGCCATCCAGGTGCTGGGCCCACCTGATACGTTTGGCTACGGTGATATTCCGACGGCTTGGTCTGGTTCGCAGAGCGACGGCACTCTCGAGTTTATCACCGTCGGGTTTGCGACACCCGTTTACTCCATTGGCGCCACTGTCCGCGAGACATGGGCCAACGGTTTCGTCTATCAGGTCGATGCGCTGGATACAAACGACGTGCTGCACACGGTCTGGAGCGGCATCGATCCCAGTCCGCCCGGAAGCCCTGCTGATTTTCTCATCACCTGGGTTCAAACCCCTTACCTGGTCAAAGGACTCAAGGTCTACGTGGACACCGACCATGTGATCGACGAGTGGGAGGAGATTGATTCCATTCAGCTCCATGGCGTCGCTAACAGCCATGTGAACT
>Ga0163144_10017725_pt1 | contig 14483 bp, 12 predicted proteins | sample OliLak19BULKMAT1_FD_123175 | JGI IMG/M metagenome (GOLD analysis project Ga0163144, IMG submission 123175) | Freshwater microbial mat bacterial communities from Lake Vanda, McMurdo Dry Valleys, Antarctica - Oligotrophic Lake LV.19.BULKMAT1 | ecosystem: Environmental > Aquatic > Freshwater >... | reverse complement strand
TTTTAAAGTTATTCAACAAATTTCAATTGGCGGAGATACAGTTTTTATCAAAAATACCTTTAAAGGTGTTATGTTTGGATTGTTAGATGCAACAGGGCACGGTATACCAGCAGCAATGTTGAGTATTTCTGGTTTATTAATGCTAAACGAAATAACAACTTCTATGGAGGTTGATAGTCCTAAATTGTTAGCCAAACTTTTTAATTATAGACTTTATAATACCTTTAATAAAGAAAATTTTTCTATCGGACATATGGAAGGTACTATTTGTTACTTTTCATCTTTAAATAATAAACTAGTTTATTGTTCAGCCAAAGGAAAAGGATTTTACATACCTTTTATTGGAAATATTAAGCAGTTATCAAACACTAAAAATGCAATTGGTGATAGTTCGGAGACTGAATTCGAAAATTTTGAGATTGATGTAACTGTTGGTGATAAACTATTGCTATACTCCGATGGGCTTATAGACCAATTTGGCGGTGAATCAAATAAAAAATATTCGCGAAAAAGACTTAAGCAGTTATTGGAACAGATTAGGAATAAAAATGTAAATGAGATGGCGGTAAGTATTGAAAGTGAACATATTAAATGGAAAGGTTTAAATATACAAACTGACGATATTTGCTTTAAATTAATAGAATTTTAATTATGGATACAGTAGAATACAAAGGCTATGTTTTTACCATAAATCATAGTTGTGCTTTTTCAAAAGTTTATTACAATAAACAACTTAAACTTGCCTTATGCATAGCAGATAGCGACTATATTCCAATTGATAATTTTAAGGCTATTTTTTTGTCTATTTCTAAATTGTTAGATTCTTTTCCTATTCACCACCTTGTTTTTGACAAAAGGAAACTACGAACATTTCATCAACCTAGCATGGAGTGGTACTTTGCAATTTGGAAGCCTATTGTTAAAAATAAAGGTTTGCTTAATCATTATAAAATTTTACCCGACTTAAATTGGTTTGTAAAATCAGTTGAAGCTGGTAAACATGAGATTTTTAAAAAATACAGTAGTGATTTTTTAAATGGTATAAGCATTAAATATGTAAAATCAATTGAAGAGGTAATTGAAATATTAATTTAGTAAAAATAGTTTTTTTAAAACTATATAATTGTACTAAAAACAATTTAAAACACAACTACAATTTACTCCCAAAAGCTAAATCGCCTGCATCTCCCAAACCTGGAACTATGTATGAGTGAGCAGTTAATTCTTCATCAACTGCACCACACCAAATTGTATAATTTAAAGTTGGCAAATTATCTCTTAAAAATTTAAGGCCTTGTTGGCTAGCAATAGCAGTAACAATGTGGGTATGTTTAGGGCTTCCCTTTTCTAACAAAGCTTTATAAGTTAAAGCCATCGAGGCGCCTGAAGCCAACATTGGGTCGCATAGAACAACTACTTTATTAGTTAAATCGGGACAAGCTACGTACTCTAATGCAATTTCGAACGAATTATCTTTTTTGTGCTTACGATATGCGCTTATAAAAGCGTTTTGCGCTTGGTCGAAATAATTTAATATACCTAAATGCAAAGGTAAACCTGCTCTTAAAATAGTTGCAATTACGGGCTGTTCAGCTAAAGTTTTTGTTTCTGCTTCGCCTAATAATGTTGTAGTTTTAGAATCGTTAAAAGTAAGTGTTTTACTAATTTCATAAGCAAAAATTTCGCCCATACGCTCTAAATTTCTGCGAAAACGCATACTATCTTTTTGAATATTTATATCTCTTATTTCGGAAATAAATTGGTTAAAAATGGAATTTTGAAGTGCTAAATTATGAATCATATTTATTTTTTTGAAAGCGGTATTACTAAACTAATTTCAGATTGATAAGAAGACTTATCAAATATTTCAATTGGATATTTGTAATCTTTAAAGCCAGGCGACTCAACTTCGATAGTGTATTTGCCTGGAGGTAAAATTATAATAAACCTACCTGTTGAAGGATTAGTAAGATAGCTTCCTACAATTTCGTTTGTAATATTATCATTTACTATAATAAATGTATTGCGATAATCTACTTTTTGAGCAGTATCTTTTGGCTCGGTTTGCCCTACAATTACTGTGTAATCAATTTCAACATCATTAAACGAAACTCGGTAAATATCAAAATCGCCAAAACTACCTCCTCGTAAAGAACTAACATATCCATAACGACCGCTTTTACTAATTCTAAAGTTTAAATCGTCGTAACTAGTATTTAATGGATAACCCATATTTTTTACCTTTTCAAATTTATTACTTTCACTATTAAAAGTTGTTTTAAAAATATCGTAACCGCCCATACTACTATGTCCTTTGCTACTAAAATAAAGCGATTTTCCATCGGGTGACAGGTTTGGAAAATCTTCGTCGTAAATAGTATTAATCTCGATACCCATATTTTTTGCTTCGCTCCATTTACCTGTGGGTAATAGGTTACACACATAAATATCGGTGCCTCCAAAGCCGCCTTTACGATTACTTGCAAAGTAAATAGTACTAGCATCGTTATTAATACAAGCAGCAATTACATCACCACTACCATTAATGGTTTGGGGTAATTCTTTCATTTTACTAAACTCGCCACTAGTGTTAATTGATGATAAATACAATTTACTTTCGCCTTTAATATTTGGTTTATTAATTAAAATAATATCGCCTTTAGCATTCATACCAATAACTTCTTCGCCTGAATTACCTTTACAAATTGGCTCTCCAACTACATCGCTTTCCATATACTGCCCATTAATAACCTTAGATAGTTGGATAGAATTTAAATATTGTCCATTATCTAACTTAGGTGTGTTTTTATCTTTAGGTCGTTTAGTATTATACATAATAAACGCTTCATTTTCGGTAACAAATGGAAAATAATCAGCATATTCTGAATTTATATTTTTACCTAAATTTTGAAAAACTACATCAATAGGAAATTTAATTAGTTCTTTAGCATTTATACAATGTTGAATTTCTTGATCGACAGTATATAAATTTTCATTATTGCCTTTTGCATTTTTTTTAAATTTTTCAAACGATCCAATAGCCTCATCAAAACGATTTGCAAACTGATATGCTCTGCCTAACAAATAATCAGCATTTGGATTATGTTTTTCGATACGAATTACAATTTCTAAATAAGGTACTGCTTTTGCCTTATTATTATTGGTATTTAAATAACAAACAGCGGTATTGTAATTTACTGTTTCGTTTTTTGAATCTAATTTTACCAGTTGCAAGTAATCTTCTAAGGCATCGTCGTAATTTTTTAATTTAAATTTTAACTCCGCATCAGTTGTTAAGGTTTTAACATCGTCGTTTTGTGAAAATATAGTTAAACTATTTATTAAGAAAAATAATAATATAAATTGTTTTATTTGCATGTGGTAATAAAATTAATGATAAAAGTACTATTTTTTTAACAACGTTCAATAATTACAGCATAACCCTGCCCTACGCCAATACACATAGTAACCAAAGCATATTTTTTATTGTGCAAATGTAAATCAATAGCTGCAGAATTTAAAATACGTGCGCCACTCATGCCTAATGGGTGACCTAATGAAATGGCGCCGCCGTTAATATTTAAACGTTCGTCATTATCTGCTAAGCCCCAACAGCGAGTACAAGCAAGGGCTTGTGCCGCAAATGCTTCGTTTAATTCAATTAAATCTATATCTTTAAAGGCTAAACCTGCACGTTTTAAGGCTTTATTTGCGGCTTCAACGGGCCCAACCCCCATTATTCGAGGCTCAACTCCTGCCATACCGCAACTAACAATACGTGCCAAAGGCGTTAAATTATGTTTTATAATGCCTTCTTCGCTAGCTAATAACAAAGCTGCCGCACCATCGTTTAATCCGCTAGCATTACCTGCGGTAACCGTCCCATCTTTTTTAAATGAAGGTTTTAAGCCTTGTAAACCTTCTAAAGTTGTGTTTGGTTTTGCAAATTCATCATGTGCAAAAATAATTGAATTACCTTTTTTTTGTGGAATTTCGATAGCTACAATTTCTTTTTCAAAACGCTTATTTGCAAATGCTTTAGCTGTCTTTTGCTGACTCCATAATGCAAATACATCTTGGTCGTTTTTATTAATTTTAAATAATTCGGCTACATTTTCGGCGGTTTCGCCCATCGCATCTACGCCAAATATTTCTTTCATTTTTACATTAATAAATCGCCAACCAAAACTACTGTCATGTAGTTGTTGGTCGCGGCCAAAAGCAGAGCTGGCTTTGCCAATTATTAAAGGTCCTCGTGTCATATTTTCTACTCCAGCGGCAATCATTAATTCTTCGTCACCAACTTGTATTGCTCGTGCAGCATCAATAGTGGCGCTTAAGCCGCTGGCACATAAACGATTTACAGTTTGCCCGGGTACTGTAACAGGCAAACCTGCTAATAATAGTGCCATTCGAGCTATATTGCGGTTATCTTCGCCAGCTTGGTTTGCACAACCCATAATTACATCGCCAACTTCGGCAAAATTAACGTTTGGGTTTTTTTCGACTAATTTTTTAAGTACAAAAGCGGCTAAATCGTCAGTTCGAATTGTTGAAAGTGTACCACCAAAATTACCAATGGCAGTGCGAACACCGTTTATTAAATAGGCTTGTTTCATTTAAATTAATTTATGGTAAAAATACGTAATAAAAATGTGCTAAAAATTATTAGTACTTAAATTATATTTTTCATTTTTTTAAAAAACAGGATTTTAAAAATATACATAAATAATAATTAGGCGCCTTTTTCTAATTTGAAATTATAAATTTGATAATTTATAAGAGTTTAATTTTTGAATAAATCAAATGCTTCAAATAATTTTATAACTCATTTAATCCTTGCACAGCTGCTGCGTAATTAGGTTCCAATTTTAAGCACATATTGTAATCACTTCTTGCATTTTCTTTATCTTTTAATTTAGAATAAGTAAAACCTCTAGCAAAATAAGCTTGTGTGTAATTGCTGTTTACTGTTATTGCTCTAGTAAAATACTCTAAAGCTTTTTTATTATCTTTTTTTAATTCGAGGTAAATAGCGCCAATATTATACAAACAGTCTTCGCAATTTTTATTTATAATTAAAATACTATTGTATTCTGTAATGGCTTCGTCAATTTTACCCAAATCTTGCAATAATTTAGCCCGTGCAAATAACGCGTTTTGATTTTTAGGATTTAATTTTAAAACACTGTTATAATACTCAATTGCTATTGGGTTTTTACGTGCCGAATAAATTATACCAATATCATAAAAAGCATCTTCAAATTTATCATCTTGTTCGGTAGCTGTTTCAAGGCTTGAAAGAGCTTTTGAAGTATCACCACTTTCACGGTAAATACTTCCTTTTAAATAATAGGCTTTTGCATTATTTTCGTCTATTTTTAAAGTTTTGTTTATATAGTCAATTGCTTTTTGGTATTGTTTTACCAAAAAATAAAGCTCCGCTAATTTTAATAAAGCTTCAGTGTTTTCTGGAAATTTTTTTTCCACTCGCTCTAAAAAATCTTTTGCATCTCGTGTTTTATTTTCGGTAAACAATACGTCAACAATAGTAAGGTAGTACAAAGCATTAGTGCTGTCTAATCTTGCGGCACGCTTAGCATCATTTATGGCTTCGGAAAATTGTTTAAACTGTAAATATATTACAGCCCTATCGTTATATAATTTTGCTTCTCCAGGATTTTCTAAAATTTGTTTATTTTTTTCAGACAATTCTGGCGAGTTTATTACTTTTAATAATGAGTCTGTTTTTGCTGAATTTTCAATATCTTTTTCTACTGAATGTTTACAAGCAAAAAATATAATTGTGATAAATACAAAAGATACTATTTTTTTCATTTTTAAAAATTTTTATTTTACAAACTAAGCTATGTTATATATAATTTTATAACTTAATATTTAGAAAAATAATAAATTAATTGTAATTAAACTAAAAATCCAACACTAATTTTAACAAATTATATTCAATATTTTTAGTATAATTTCTACTACAACTCATCTAACTTTTCAAATACCGAATTGTTACTCTTAAATTCGGGAACTAATTCTTTCATACGGTGAACAATAATTTGGTTGTTTTGAGTATTAAAAGAAACTATTAATTCGTTGATAATATTCTTCACTTCATTATAATTATACTCGCGTACTTTACCAATTAATATTTGTGGATGATGCGTTGGTAAAGAGTTTTCGGTATCCGCTAATAATTCCTCAAACAGTTTTTCGCCTGGGCGTAAGCCGGTAAAAGTTATATTTATATCCTTACCTTCTTTTAAACCACTTAGTAAAATCATTTTACGAGCTAAATCAACTATCTTAACCGAGTTACCCATATTAAATACAAAAATTTCACCACCCTTACCCATACTAGCAGCTTCAATAACTAACTGGCTGGCTTCGGGTATGGTCATAAAATAACGGGTAATATCCGGATGGGTAATGGTTATAGGTCCGCCATCTTCTATTTGCTTTTTAAAGCGGGGTATTACTGATCCATTACTTCCCAGCACATTTCCAAAACGAGTAGTAATAAATTTTGTGCCTGATTGTTTTCCTAAACTTTGTATATAAATTTCTGCAATGCGTTTGCTGGCTCCCATAACATTGGTAGGGTTTACAGCCTTATCGGTGCTTACAAACACAAAACGCTCAACATTAAATTCGTTAGCTAAATCGGCCATATTTTTTGTACCTAAAATATTGGTGAGGATAGATTCTGATGGATTATTTTCCATCATAGGTACGTGTTTATAAGCAGCAGCGTGAAATACAACTTGTGGTTTAAATGTATTAAATACATTTTTTAAACGTTCACTATTTCGCACATCTGCCATTATAACTTCAAAAGCAATAGGTTTGTATTTATCGTTAAACTCTAATTCTAAATCGTGCAAAGGACTTTCGGCTTGATCTAACAAAAATATTTTTTTAGGGTTAAATTTTACGCATTGCCTTGCTAGCTCACTACCAATACTGCCTGCGGCACCAGTTATTAAAATTATTTTATTATTTAACTGGGCATTAATTGTTGCATTATCTAATTTAATTGGGTCGCGTTGTAATAAATCTTCAATGTTTATGCTTTTAATTTGATTAAAACTTAACTCACCATTTATCCATTTTGTAACAGGTGGAACATTTAAAACACGCACATTATTTGATAAACATAAATCAGCAATTTCATTTTTCTTTTTTGGAGAAATATTTTGAATTGAAATAATTACAAACTCTATTTCGTTATCACTAATTAATTGTTGCAATCTATCAGGCGGATAAATAAAAATACCTTCTAAACTTCTATCCCATTTTTTAGAATCATCATCAATAAAACCAACTACTTTGTATTTAATGGCGGCATCTCTATCTAAGGTTCTTTTAGTAATTATTCCAGCTTCGCCAGCACCATAAATAATAACATTCATTTTTTCTTTAGTAGGATTTTTAGTTTCGAAATAAAGCGCTTTAACAGCCAAACGGGTACTAATCATTACAAATAAACTTACCAAAGCGTCGATAATAATTACAGAGTTTGGAATAAAATAATAATGTAAAATAAATTTTAATCCTATAATATTTAATAAAAAAATAAAAATGCTTCCCGTAATAATTACTAAAAATATACGAACAGTATCACGTGAACTTGTATAGCGCACAACACCTTTATAGGTTTTTGATATAAAAAACGAAATAAACCTTACTGATAACACTATTGCAAAATCGTTTGCTAAGTTTTTACCATCCGCTGCAGGAATATCATCAAAATTAAATCGTAATAAAAATGCTATTGTTAATGCAAAGGCACAAATACCAGTATCAATAAATAAAATTGACCAACGGGGTAAATTATACGTCCAAAATAATTTAAACAGCCTATACATAAAAAGTAAAAATACTTATTTTTTTTGAGGTTGATTAGTAGCAGTGTAGGTTGGTGTTGCCGTTGGTTTTGTGGTTTCTATTGGGGGCATAATTTTAATTTGAGGTTTAAAGGGTTTATCGGCAACGGCAATTTCGCAGGCAGTACAAATTTCTTTATATTTTAATTCCATTTTACAATCGGTTGGTTGAATATAAATTTTTTTAATCGTACTATCGGGCATAGTAAACTGCATATCGGTAGCCATAGTTTTAGGGCCATCAAAAGCAAAGGGTTCTTTAAAATAATCTTCTAAGTGAATATCTTTTATATGTATTTTTTTTTCGAAAATCACAGTATAAAGTTCAAAAATAGCACGTGAAATTTTTATATAAATTAAATTTTTAGCATTATCGTAACTTATCTTTACATCGCCAACCACTTCTGTTTTATAGCCAAATGGGCCGCAAGTTACGTACGCATCGCACATAAAATTACTGCTATCTGGTCTAATGTTAATTTTAGGATTTTTCATCAACCAGTGATATTTGCCTTTAATAAACATTACTTCGTACTCGTTAGTGCCGCTAATATCGCCAATAGCAGTAATTACTTTATTAATGGCTTCTTCGTGCAACGAAACAGCAAAATCGTTAATATCGTTAATTTTTATTTTTTTTTGTTGAGAGATACTAAAATTTGCTATCAATAAAAAAAATGCAATAAGATTAATTTTTTGAAACATTTTTTAAATTTAATTGTTTAATTTTAAGCAAACAAAAAAAACAAAAATGGCTACTGCAAGTTATCTATTAAGCAACGCATTGCGTAAGGCTGCACTAAATCTAAAAAATGATAAACCTTATGAATGGGGGCACATGGGTAATTGTAATTGTGGGCACTTAGCGCAAACCCTTTTAAATATTAATAAAGGCGATATACACAAATATGCCATGGAAAAAAATGGAGATTGGAACGAGCAATTAAATGATTACTGCCCTACCAGCGGTTTATTAATGGATAAACTTATTTGGAATTTATTGCAAACTGGTTTAAGTTTAGAAGATATTATGGATTTAGAATATTTAAGAAATACATTAATTGTAAGTAAAATTAACCCAAACTTAAAACCATTGGTAAGCAATAACAGGCAACATGTAATTGCTTACTTAGATGCTTGGGCAAACTTAATGGAAGAAGAATTAATCCAACAAATTAATATAGACTTTAGTAATAAATTGCAACTAAAAAATAGTGAAATAAATTATTAAATAAAATATTTACAAAATATTAATCTTAAATTTTTAATACCATTATTTTCCTCTTCCTTGCAACACAATTAAAACCGTATGCACTAAAATCTTAAAATCAAGCAAAAGACTCATATTTTCAACATACAAAATATCAAACTTTAGGCGGTCAATCATTTGTTCAACATTTTCGGCATAGCCATATTTTACCTGCCCCCAGCTTGTTATACCTGGTCTAATTTTTTGTAAATGTTTATAATGAGGGGCTTTCATTACAATTTTTTCAATAAAAAACTGGCGTTCAGGTCGCGGACCTACAATACTCATATCGCCTTTTAATACATTAAAAAATTGAGGCATCTCGTCTAAACGTACTCTTCTTAAAAATCTTCCAAACGAAGTAATGCGGGGGTCGTTATCGCTTGATAAGGCGGGTCCGTTTTTTTCTGAATCGCAATACATAGTTCTAAACTTAAAAATATAAAATGGTTGCCCATGAATACCAATGCGTTCTTGCTTAAAAAACATTTTGCCTTTGCTTCCTACTTTTACACAAATTGAAATAATAACATATAACCAGCTAAAAAAAATTAAAACAATTAACGATGCCGATACATCAATAAAGCGTTTTACTGAAATTTGCCATTCTGGTATAATTTGGTTTTTAATTTCAATAAGTGGTGTGCCTAAAATGCTATTCATTTTTACATGACCACTTAAAATATCGTAAATATCAGGTATTATTTTTATAACAATACCCATATCGCTTAGGTCGTTTACAATATTTTTAATATATTCGTGCTCCCAACTTTCAAGCGCAATAATAACTTCTTCAACCTTATTTATTTGAATAATTGTTCTAATATCTTGATATTCTCCTAAATGTGGTAATTCTTTTTTTAATTCTTCGCTATAACCGTTTTTTCCTTCAATATGCACAAAGCCAATAAATTTATTTCCTATACCATATTTTAAAGATTGTACTTCTTTAAACATTTTTAAGGCGCGCTCGTTGCTGCCAATAATAATGGTGTTAAATCCAAATTTACGTAAATGAATTTTTTTATTGGTGTTGGTTGAGAATATTAATCTAAAAATTGAAGTAAAACCAAAATGACAAATAAATAAAACAAAGTAAAGTTTATAATATAATTTGTAGGTGGCAACGTAATCATCTAACAAAATAACAAAAAACAAAACAGTAACACCAATAATGCTAATGGCTAATAATTGTACAAACTCATTAATACGCGACCTGCGTAACACGTTGTTATAAGAACCCATTAAATAATAAACCAATACCCAAATTAAGGGTAAAATAAGAACACTTAAAAAAAACTGATTGTCAAAAATTTGTGATTCAGATTGTAGAGTTTTTATAGGGTCTATTTGCGTTTTACGGTAATAGTTAAAAACCGTCCAAGCTAAGCCTGCTGTTAAAAAATCGAGTAAAATGTAATATATAGTGCGTAATTTTTTACTCATTTTTTAAAAGTGAATCAATTTAATGTTATCTAAAAAAAGTCGAGCATCTTCACTATCTATACTTTTTTTCATTTTAAAATAAATTTTGTGTGAGTTTGATGTTGGGGCAGAATTAATCATTTCGGCAAGGTTAATGTATGTTTTTTTCCAAGCCGAAGATGGATTTATTACAAAAACTGGTTTTTCGGTAGTGCCAGCAATTAAGCCAATTTCAAACTCTTTAAAGCATTTGTAATCTAACTCTAAATACACATTACTGCTTCCGGTTGGTAATGTATACGAAATAGCCGTTTCAATTTGCGCAATAGTTTGGTTGGTAGTAAGTTGCATTTTTAAAGAATTACCTTCAAAATTATCGCCCGAATTTATAGTTGTAAACGAAGCGCTTGATACCCCAGATTGAACAATACTGAAACCTGCTCCGCCATCAAAACCTTCAACCCATGCAAATTTTACATTAGGGTTGTACTTAAATTTTATTGGAAGTTCAACCACTTTACTTGTTTCTATTAAAGTATCAAAGGTAAAAGTTTCATAAAAGTTAAAAGGAATGCGTGTACCTTTTATACCGTTATTTTTTATACCAGCTAAAATATCAACTTTTATATTTTTATTGTTGTTTGGTATAGGCATTAAATTACCTACTGCATAAGCCCCTTGGTATTTGCCATTAAGGTAAAGCCAAAGCTCGCTAATATTACTACTGTTTGAACCTTGAACAGAAGATGTTGTAACTACAGAAACACTATTAGCTTTTAAATAAAATGCTGGAGTAGCAGCAGCATATTTTTTACACGACCAACTAAATAAACCTAAAATTGAGCTAACTAGTACAATTAAAAAAAAACTTTTAAATACTGTTATTGTGTAATTTATTTTCAAAATCGCAAAAATTATAATTTATTAACGTTTATAAATTCTTATTTATTGTGCTTGTTAATAAAAATGTTTGTTAAACCCTTATCAAAATTATTAAACTATTAAATGATTTAAAATCAATTATTTAAATTAATTTAGTTTATTTTTATAATACATAATAAATTATGTTTTTTAATTAATACGTTTATTAAGCCACAAAGGTTGGTTTAAAAAACATATTATTTTAAAAGTTTGCAAAACTAATTTTTTTAAATACTACTTGTTAGTATTATTTTTAAAATAGGGCAAAATAAACGTTTTTTAACCATAATTTTATGTCATAAACGTAAATAGTAAATTCTTAAATGGTCAATCTTAAATTCAAGTATGTTTTACCAAGTAAGTAAAGAAGATGAATACCTTTTTAAAGGTAAACGCAAACGCCTGGTAGAACAATTAAAAATAAAGGGTATAAAAAACGAAATCGTACTGGCGGCGATTGAAAAAATTCCTCGACATTTGTTTTTTGATAATACTACTGCCCGTCCTGCCCTACTCGACCATGCGTATAGCGATAAAGCACTTCCAATTGGCTCTGGCCAAACAATATCTCACCCATATACTGTTGCTTTTCAAACCGAACAGTTAGAAATTAAGCAAAGCGAAAAAGTATTAGAAATTGGTACTGGTTGCGGCTACCAAACTGCTGTTTTAATTGAAGTGGGAGCTAAAGTATATAGTATTGAACGGCAAAAAACACTTTACGACAAAACAAAACTTTTTTTACCTTATATTGGTTATTCTTCGGCAAAACTTATTTATGGCGATGGTTATAAAGGTTTGCCCCAATTTGCCCCTTTTGATAAAATAATAGTAACCGCTGGCGCACCTTATATACCTAACGATTTATTAAGTCAATTAAAAATAGGTGGAATAATGCTTATTCCTATAGGCGAAGGCAATACTCAGGAAATGATTTGGCTAAAAAAAACTACTAATACAACTTTTGATAAAAAAGTGCTGGGAAGTTTTAAATTTGTGCCGCTATTGCAAAATAAGGTCAATAAAGTTTAGTTATTATTTATAAACTATTTTAAAATTAATTGCCTTAACATTAATTATTTATAAAATTAATAATTTGCTATCAACAGTTAAGTGTTAAAAAACGTTCATTTAAATTGTTTATGTCAACAATTATCCTTTAACTTTGTATCTTAATTTATAAATTAAAAAAACAAATATGAAAAAATCAATTACATTAGTAGCATTGGTGTTTGGTGTAACCAGCGCATTTGCTCAAGATTTAACATCAAAAAAAGGAGAGCCTTTTTTACCAGAGGCTGGGGATTGGAGCATTGGTATTGACGCTAACCCATTTTTTAACTACATGGGTAACTTTTTTGGCAAAACAGCAAATAACGTTGCGCCAAGTTTTAATAATTATGGTTTAAACCAAACCATTGTTGGAAAGTATTTTAACGACGCAAGTACTGCTTACCGCGGTATTCTTCGTTTAGGATTAAGGAACGACAAAATGAAACAGGATATTGCTAAATACGAAGCACCATCTACAGGGGCTGTTGCTGCAATTTCAGAAATATCAACCCCAGTTTTTGACCAAATGAATTCATCTACTCGTAACCTAGCCTTAGGTGTTGGTATTGAAAAACGCAAAGGTAAAACACGTTTACAAGGCTTTTATGGTGCCGATTTATTTATTTGGGGTGGAAGCACTAGAGAAAAATACAAATATGGTAATGCATTAACTCAAATTGATGATGCTACTACACCATTTAACGAAAATTTAGATGCTGGTAACGCTGCTGGGGTTACTGATTTTGGCTCAAACATAACAAATACTCTAATAGGTTACCAACAAGTTTCGGGTGCTCGTGCTACAAAAATTAAAACAGGTGGTGTAATTGGTATTGGTGTTCGTGGTTTTATTGGTGTTGAGTATTTTATTTTACCAAAAATTAGCATTGGTGGCGAATTTGGTTGGGGTGTTGGATACCAAGTTTTAACTAAAAACAAATCAACTTGGGAAGCCGAAGGTACTGGTACAGCGGCAGGTTCGGTGCAAGAAGTAAAAACTGTTGAAATAAAGGATCAAGTTAATGGTGGTTCAAACTTTGTGTTAGATACCGATCGTAATCCTGCTAATTCAGCAACTTACAATTTAATTGGTGGTAGTGGTACAATTCGTTTAAACTTCCATTTCTAATAATTAAATTATTTTATTAAAAGCCCTTCTCATAAATGAGTTGGGCTTTTTTTATAAATTCAAATTATTTAACATAATTATTTTAAATAAATGTTAAATTATGTAATTGTTAATGAATTGTTATTTATTCTATCAATATTCTTAATATTTTTATAAAAGATGAGGTTTAATAATTAAATCAATTTTTTTGTTACGCTAATTTATGTAATTATTAATAATTAGTATGTAATATATAAAAATTTTGTAGTGTTTAATTTTTAGCCTGAAATAATAATTTAATTAAACTTTAAAATAAAAAAATGAAAAAAATTTTACAATTTATTGGTATTGCAGCCACCTTAACAGTTGGGAATTTAAATGCACAGATTTATTTAACGGAAAACTTTGATACTCCATTTACTGGAAGTCCGTCGGCTCCAACTGGTTGGGTTCAATCTCGTTTAGTTATTGTTGGCGATGGTACACCAGAACCTGCTGCAATTACAGGTGAAAAAGATTGGGAACAAAACATCAATACAGGTGCGGCAGCTTGGTCAATTGTCGGCTCGTCATTTTTACATCCTAATACAGCTTTCAGCGGCACCGGGGCGCTATATTTAAATGACAATAATTTTTCTGCTTTAAATGCTTTAGGTAACAGGCGAATGATTACTCCCACAGTTAATTTATCAGCCTCAACGAACCCATTTATAAGATTTTGGATGTTTTATCCTACAACGGGAAATATACTGCAATTGCGATTACTTGCCTCTAACGATGGCGGCCTTACCTACAAACCTATTAATTGGGTTTACCCTAACTCAGAAATATT
>Ga0163144_10017724_pt1 | contig 14484 bp, 12 predicted proteins | sample OliLak19BULKMAT1_FD_123175 | JGI IMG/M metagenome (GOLD analysis project Ga0163144, IMG submission 123175) | Freshwater microbial mat bacterial communities from Lake Vanda, McMurdo Dry Valleys, Antarctica - Oligotrophic Lake LV.19.BULKMAT1 | ecosystem: Environmental > Aquatic > Freshwater >... | reverse complement strand
TACGTCGCCCTCCGCGGTCAGGGCGGGGAAGACGTGATTTTCGGCGTGGCGGCGATTCCAGGCGGCACGCGGGTGACCGGCTCCAGCTACATGTTTGATCAGCAGATCGCCCGCTTCCTGTCTGGGCTGCCGACGTACGTGGCGCCGCCGCCGGCCCGGGCGCTCGAGGAACCGGCCGGGGACGCAACTCCGGCCCCCTCCGGCGCGTAAATCACGAGACGGTGCTTCGAGCGTGTCACCGTCGGCCGCTGGCACCCTGTTCTTCCTCCGTCCCGTCCAACTGCGTATGCCACCCTTCGTCACCCAGCTCCGCACCCCGGCGGAGGCGATCACGGTCGCGCCGGTTGGCGCCGACGCCCTCACGATCCGCGTGCAATTGCTCGAAGCGTGGGATGCGGTCAAGGTCGTGGCGGCACCGGGCACGTCGGTCGCGACGGTGAAGGCGCGCGCACTCGCGGTGCTGGCGCCCGACGTTCCGCTGCCCGGCGACGTCGTCACGAAACTCGGCGGCTTCGAGATCCGCGACGAAGCGAAGTCGTTGGCCGCCGCCGGTGTGACGGACGGATCGACACTGCTGCTGCATTTCCGTCGTCGGCTGCCGATCAGGTGATGGTGGAGGCACGAGCTGCCGCGCGCGTCACGACGGACATGGCGCCGGCGTCACTGGTCGAAGCGGCTCAGGCGATGCGGGCGCAGGTGGCGCGACGCATCGTCGGCCAGACCGAAGCGCTCGATGAGATTCTGCTGGCGATCGTGGCCGGTGGTCACGCACTGCTGGTCGGTGTCCCGGGACTCGCCAAGACGATGATGGTGCGTGCCGTGTCGGAAGCCATGCAACTGGACTTCCGACGCATCCAGTTCACGCCGGACCTGGTGCCGAGTGACATCACGGGCACCGAGCTCCTCGAAGAAGACTCGGCCACCGGGCATCGCGCGTTCCGGTTCGTTCGCGGGCCGATCTTCGCCAACATCGTCCTGGCCGACGAAATCAATCGGGCACCGCCCCGCACCCAGGCGGCACTGCTGGAAGCGATGCAGGAGTATCGAGTCACGGCGGCCGGCGAGACCATGTCGTTACCGGCGCCATTCTTCGTGCTCGCGACGCAGAATCCGATTGAACAGGAAGGGACGTATCCGCTGCCGGAAGCGCAGCTCGATCGGTTTCTGTTCGACATTCGGGTGGACTATCCCGGTGAAGACGACGAAATCGGCATTCTCCGGAGTACGACCGGTGCTGCGGCAGAGCCGTTGACGCCCGTGCTCGACGCGCTCCAGGTTCGCGCGCTGCAGAAGATGGCGCGTGATGTGCCCGCATCGGACACGGTGCTGCGCTACGCGGCCCAGCTGGTGCGCGCCACGCGCCCTGGTGATGCGCGGGCGCCAGAGCTGGTCACGAAATACGTGCGTTGGGGCGCCGGCCCGCGTGCCGGTCAGGCACTGATCCTTGGCGCCAAGGCGCAGGCATTGCTCGGTGGTCGTGTGGCGGTGTCGCCGTCGGATGTGCAGCGAGTCGCCATGCCAGTACTGCGGCATCGTGTGCTGCCCAACTATGCTGCCGAAGCCGATGGCGTGTCGTCGGATGCCATCGTGAAGGACCTGCTGGCGCGGATCGAGCCACCGCGCAGCGCCTTCGCGCTCTGACGCAGGCACTGGCGATGGCGGTGCCGGCCCTGCACGAATACGGCGCATTGCTCGATGCGCTGCGTGGGGTGCGATGGATGGCGCGTCTGCGCCCGCGCACCACGACTGTCGGTGCGCACATCGCCAGACGCATCGGGCCGAACGTCGAGGTGACGGAGTACCGGCCGTACCGTCAGGGCGACGATCCGCGCCGGCTCGACTGGAAGCTGCTGGCTCGAACCGATCGCGCCTACGTCCGGCTGGCGCCCGACATCGCCACCTCACCCACGCTGATTCTGCTCGATGGTTCGGCGTCGATGGGCGCGGGGCTCGGCGGTGCGACCAAGTGGCGACAGGCGCGCATGCTCTGCGTCGGGTTGGCTGCCGTGGGTCGTGGCGCCGGTGATCCGGTCGGCCTGCTGATTGCCCTTGGCACCGGAGCGCGCCGGCTCGCACCGCGTGCGCGTGGTGACGTCGTGCGCGAGATGATTCGTGTCGTCGACGACCTCACAGTCGATGCTGCGCCGCAATTGGCACCATTGCTCGAAGGAATGCGTGGTGTCGAACGTGTGGTGATCATCTCCGACCTGCTGGGCGATGCGGACGCGCTGCTTGGTCGCGGCGCCTCGCTGGTCGCGCGTGGTGCGGAAGTGATCGTGGTGCATCTCGTGTCACGGGCGGAGCTGTCGCTGGGCGTCGAGCGGGCGGTGGCCGTGGACCCCGAAGACGCGACGCTGCGGCGCCCGCTCGCGCGCACCGCGCACCGCGCGTACGACGCGAGCTTCGGCGAGTTCCGCACAGCGATGCGCAGCCGCTGGTTGGCGACCGGTGCGCGATACGTCGAGATCACGGACGATCAACCGCCCGCCGATGCGGTCAGGACACTCGTCCGTGCTGCCGCCGGCACCGGTGCGAGCGCATGACGTGGCTGGCACCATGGGCCCTCGCTGCGGGCGGTCTGGGGCTGCTCGGTGTCGTCGCGGCGCACCTGCTGTCGCGGCAGCGGCCACGCGCCCTGTCGCTCGCAACCGCGCGGTTCCTGCCGACCGGGATGCTCGAAGCCACCACGCTGCAGCCGATCCCGATCGATCGCTGGTGGATGCTGCTGCGCCTCTGCATCGTCGCGCTGCTGGCGCTTGGCGTCGCCCAGCCCGTGCGGACCGGCAGCAGTGTGCCAACGCGAACGGTGCTGCTGCTCGATCGAACCCTGCCGCTCGACGCGCAACGCGCGGCGCTGGCAGCGCTGACGCCGACGGATGTCGTGATCCCGTATGATACGTTGGCAGTGCTGCAGACAGCTCCCGCCGCGACGCCGGTCAACGCGGCACCAGCATTGCTCAGCACGGCGCTCAGCCGGCTGCTTCGGGTACGCGATTCACTGGCACGACGATCGGGCACCATGCGGATCGCCATCGCGTCGCGCTTTGCGCCGCGGAGCATCGACCCAGCCACGCCGGTGATCCGCGCGCTGATTCCCGATTCGATCACAGTGCTTCCAGTCGCCCTTGCGCCTGGCGCTCCGCTGGCGCGCGGAGCGATTGTGGTGCGTGCCGTCGGCGATGATCCGATCGCAGCCACGGCGCATCTGCTTGGCGACAGCGTGGCACCGCTGGGCGCGGTGGTGCAGCGCGGGGCCAGCCTGACGGCCGACGACTCCCTTGCCGCGCGTAATGGAGCGACGGTGGTCTGGTGGCCAGCGCGCGTGTTGGCGGGCGATCCGATCCTGCAGGCCATCACCGTCGGGTCGCGCACCTGGATCGCACCACTCGGTCGTGACGGTAGTCGCAGCGCGGCACCCTTGGAGCGCGCGGTCGGCTGGTGGGCCGATGGGGCACCCGCAGTCACGATGCATTCGCTTGGACGGGGGTGTGTGCTCTCACTCGATGTTTCGCTGCCGGCGGCAGGAGATCAGACACTCTCGCTTGGCGCGCAGGCATGGCTGGCAGCACTCGTCACCGTCTGTGATCGCGAGGTCAGTGGGGTTGCTCCGGCGCCGGCATGGCTCACAGCGCCGCCAGGCGGCGAACCGGCCGTTCCTGCAGCAGCGTCGATGACGTCTGGTACGGCGCCGTGGCTGGTTGCGGCGGCGCTCGTGCTGGCACTGGTTGAACTCGTGCTTCGACGCAGACGAACGGCATGACGCCGCTGCAACTCTTCGCCCGGCTCGATCAGCTGCGCGGCGCACTGCGATCAATCGCCGTGGGAACGCTCGCACTCTGGTCGCTCGGCGCGGCGGCGGTCGTGCTCGTGACCGGTGCGCTGGTTCGCGTCATGTTCGGCGTTCCCGACATTCGTGTGCTCTGGGCGCTGGCCGCCACTGCCGCGACAGTGGTGGGCACCTGGCGCTGGCGCATCGTGCGCCCGGTTGCATTGCAGCGTCTCGATGCAGCATTGTGGGCCGAGTCGCAGGCCCCTGCACTTCGATACGCCCTGGTGACGCTGGCGGAACAGCGCAGCGGGGACGACGCTGATCCCGTCCAGCGCCGGCTTGCAGAGTATGCGAACGTCACGTCGTGGCTTCCGTCAGTTGATCGCGCGCTGTCCCAGCATCGACGACGCCTCCTGTCGCGAAGCGCGCTGCTGATCGCGGTCGTGCTGATCGCTGCATACCCGTGGCGCGCACGTTCGCTCGACGCACGGGCACTGGCGCGCTCGGCGATGGTAGCGGCCAGCGCGACGAGCCGAGGTCGTGTGGCGGCCGAGGCCGTGTTGATCCCGCCGGTGTACACCGGTCGCCCCGCACGTATCGTGCAATTCGGTGAGACGGTCGCGGCGCTCGCCGGCAGCGTGATTCGCATCGACGCCCGGGACGCACAGCACCACGCCACGCTGCTGGTGCAGGAGTCATCGGACAGCGGTGCGGGGGCGCCACGTGCGGTTGTGACGCTGCCGCGGGATGCGGGCTGGCGTGGCCTGATCCGCGTGCGGAACGTTTCGTTCGCGATCCGACTGCGTGATCCGGCCGGCGAGCGATGGCTGCTGGTGACGCCGGTCGTCGACTCGGCGCCGGTGGCCACGCTGGTGCTGCCCGCCGCTGACACGCTGATCTTCGACACGACGGCCGCGATTCGTTTCACCGGTACGATTCACGATGATCTGGGCCTGCGAGATGCACGCGTGGAGTACATCATCTCGAGTGGCGGCGGCGAGCAGTTCACCTTCAGGTCGGGCGTGTTGAATGAACGGCGTGGCCCGCTTGGCCGGAATCTTTCGATCGACGCCACGCTGCATCTCGGAACACTCGGCCTCCAGGCAGGTGATCTGATGCATGTGCGGTTCACGGCGCACGATGGGAACACGCTCAGTGGACCATCGCTCGGGGCGAGTGAGACGCGCACGATCCGGATTCCGCGGCCTGATGAGCGCGATTCGGTTTCCGTGGAGCAATTGCCCCCGACACCGGTCGACAGGAGCGTCCTCAGCCAGCGCCAACTCTTGCTGCTCACCGAACGACTGGTGGCGCGGATGCCGCGGATCGATCGCGCCACGATGCTGGCGGAATCACAACGGATCGGCGCCGATCAGGCACGATTGCGAAAGCAGGTCTCCGACATCGTGTTCGCGCGACTCGGTGACACGCCGACGGGCGAGCACGCCCACTATCCCGGCGACGGGCATGATCACGCCGCAGCCGAGTTGGCGACTGCTTCGACGCCGGAGTCCATCCTGAAGGCAGCCGATCGAGCGACCGGCGGGCAGGGTGGCAGGCTGGATTCGCATGGCGACGAAACGCCGGTGGTGGCGGTCAATCGTCCGCTGCTCGAGGCATACAACGCCATGTGGGACGCCACTCGCGCGCTGCAAGGGGGCGTTCCGCGCGACGCGCTCGACCCGATGCGGCGCGCGCTGGCGGCAATTCAGCGGGCGCGTTCAGCGGAGCGCGTCTATCTGCGCGGCACGCCGCCGGCGGCCGTCGTGGATCTGGCCAGGATCCGACTGATCGGTACCGACTCGGCGAAATTCGATCAACGGCGTGCACTCGACGCACTGCCGCCGACCGAACGGCGCCTGGCCGAGCGTACGCTTCGCGGACTGGCGCGTCTCCTGGCGCGTGATTCAACGGCGTCGGACACGCTGCGGTTGCTGCGACTTGACGCGCTGGGTGCCGCTCCGTCATTGGCTTCTGCGCTGGGCGCCGTCATCGATGCAGTGGAAGCCCGCCGTGATGCGACCGCCGCGATTCTGCGCGCACGTCGACTCGCGCTCTCGCCGTGGCAGCGCGGCAGCACCACCGGGCTCTGGCTCGGCGGCGTGCCATGAAGTTCACATTCGCCACCGTGCAGTACGAATCGGGTGACTGGGACTCCGCGCCGTTGCTGGCCGCGAACGTGATCGATGCTCTCGCGCGGTACACCAGCGTCGACGTGGCACCATCGGGCGCCATCGTCCCGCTGTCGTCCGAGGCGCTGCTCCGGTACCCGTTTGCGTTCCTGACTGGCCATCTGCCGGTGCGGTTCACCGCCGCCGAACGGGCCATGCTGCGCAAGTACTGCGACCGCGGCGGATTGCTGTTCGTGGATGATCACAACCACGACATCGACGGTGTCTTCCACAAGACATGCACCGAGGAACTGGCCCGGACACTCGAACCGTTGAAGCCGATCCCCAACACGCATCCGCTGTATCGTGCATTCTTCACCTTCGCTGACGGACCGCCCACCACCTCACATGAACTGAACGGGTGGGGCGACAACCTCGTGCACGATCATCTGCAGGGGATCGAACGCAACGGACGATTGGTGGTCATCTACAGCAGCAAGGACTACAGCTCGGAATGGTCGTTTCATCCGGAGAACAAGCGGTTCCTGTCGGTGGACAATACGCGCTTCGGCGTGAACCTGGTGGTGTATGCCCTCACGCGCTGAGTCGTCGAGGCCAATGGATTCGATGACGGGTATTGCTGCGGAACGCGCACTGCCCATCATTCAAGGAGTGTTGCACGCTGTGGCGATCGTCTGCATGGCGCTCGTGCTGTGGGTCGTCACGGCTCCGGCTGCGCGGGGCACGCTGCGGCTTGCCGTTGCGCCGAACGGTTCCATCGATCTGCCACCGTCGGTGCTGCTGCGAAGCGCGGCCGAAACCCTCGACGTTGCGCTCGCTGGTGTGCCTGATGCGCGCCTGCGTGCGACGCTTCGCGCACTGCGCGGCAGCGGCCACCTGGTGCGCCTGTTCGCGCCGCGTCCCTTGCCGGCGCTGGCAACAGCCGCGGAGGAGGAGTGGCGCGCCACCGGCGGGACCAGAATCCAGCTGGTGTCGAGCGACTCAGCGCTGGCATCGCTGGGCGATGCAGCGGGGTTGATCGATTCGGTCCACATCGCTGCAGCAGGCCTTCAACCCAGATCGGGGCCGCTGCAGGGCGCGCTCGCAGTCGACGCCGGCGCGGTACGAGCCTTCGTAGCCCCCCTGGTGGCCGGCGCACCCGCCACGGCCCGCGTGCTGGTGCTTGGCGATGCCACATGGGAATCACGGTTCCTCGTTGCGTCGCTTGAAGAAGCGGGGTGGCCAGTGGATGCCGGTCTCACACTGGCACCGCGTGTCACGATCACGCAGGGCGTGCCACCACTCCCTTCTCGTGCGCGCCACGCTCTGGTGGTGATCCTGCCTGGTGCATCACCAGTTGCCGTGTCGCGGTTGCCGGGCTTCGTGCGCGATGGCGGTGGGCTGGTGATCGTCGGCGAGTCGTCGCGCATTCCGGCGCTGGCGCCGCTCCGCGCCGGATCTCCGGGCGAATCGATCGCGGGTGAGCTCGGCGCCGAAGCATCAGCTGCGCCCCGGCGTGGATTGGACCTGGTGCCGATCGCATCACAGGCGGCAGGCAGCGTCGTCCTCGAGAGGCGCGATGGAGTTCTGGCGGTCGCCGCCCGGCGCGTTGGTGCCGGTCGGGTGGTGCAGGTTGGTTACGCGAACTCGTGGCTCTGGCGCATGGCCGGCGGCGATGACGCACCCATTGCGCACCGTCGCTGGTGGACATCGCTGCTTGCGAGCGCCGTGCCGCTCAGCGCGCCTGTCTCGCGCATTATGACGGCCGCCGAATCCGACACGCTGACGGCGGCACCGGTCGCGGCGCTGGCGAGCGCGCTGGGGCTGCCCACCGTGCGCGACGCCGGAGTCACCTCATCACGGCGCGACGTCCGCGCATCGCTCGATCTGCGGTGGTTGCTGTGTGCAGGGTTGGTTTCGTTGGTCGCGTCCTGGGTCCTTCGTCGCTGGAGAGGGTTGGTATGAGGTGTTGTCGATGACCGTGGCCTATGTGTCACACTCCGACTGCGGAACGCACGACACGGGGTGGAATCACCCGGAGCATGTGGGGCGATTGCGGGCGATACCGCGCGCGCTTCGATACGACTTCGATCTGTTCGACACCATCGAACATCGTGAGGGGCGTCACGCGACGGCTGAAGAGCTTGCACTCGCACACGACCCTGCGTACGTCGAGCGTGTCCGCGCGATGGCTGACGCGGGCGGCGGCCGCATCGATGGGGATACGGTCGTCAGTCCGGGCAGCTGGAATGCCGCGACGGCAGGAGCGGGCTGTGTGCTCGACGCCATCGACTGGGCCTTTGACGGCTCGGTGACACGAAGCTTCTGCGCCGTTCGCCCACCGGGGCATCATGCGCTGCGCACGACCGGCATGGGGTTCTGTCTCTTCGGGAATGTTGGCGTCGGTGCCCGCTACGCTCGGGCGAAGCATGGGGCCGAGCGCGTCCTGATCGTCGACTGGGACGTGCATCATGGCAACGGCACGCAGGATCTGGTACAGGACGACGTCGGGATTCGGTTTGTCAGCATGCATCAATGGCCCTGGTATCCGGGCACCGGCGCACGGGAGGATCGCGGACCACACGGCAATGTCTGGAACGTGGCAATGGCGTCGGCGTTGCCGCCGTCGGCGTACGTCGATGCGCTGACGCTGGCGATCGACGAAGCGACCGATGCGTGGCGCCCGGATCTGGTCCTCGTCTCTGCCGGTTTCGACTGTCTCGCCGGTGACCCCCTCGGCGGCTTCACCCTCGAGATGGAGCACATCGAGCACCTCACGCAGCTCCTCGTGAAGGGCGCCGAGGGCTGGTGCAGTGGGCGGCTGGTGAGTGCGCTCGAGGGCGGCTACGTGCCTGATCGACTCGGCGAGGCGTGTGTCACGCACCTGCGGGCGTTGCGGTAGGGCAGGGCCCTCCCGGTATCTTGCGGGTAATGCGACCCATCACACACCACACCGAGACGGCGCCGTGAGTCGAAAGAGTCGTCGAATGCGCCCCATGCCGCCGCGGCTCCGGCGTGGTGACGATACGCGGACCTTGAGCACGCAGGAGCTCGACGCCGTCGAGGCCAAGGAACGTGGCGAGGCGCCGCGGCCGACGGTCGCGGCGAGCAGCATCCCACGCATCGCGTACATGATGGGCGGCGGGGCCGTGCGCACCGATCTCCACCCGATGGAACTGCGCGATCTGGTGGCCAGTGGGAGCCAAACCGGGACACTCTGGGTCGATGTCGACACGGACAGCCGCCACCAGGTGGCGTTGCTCGAGAAAGTCTTCGACTTCCATCCCCTGGCCGTGGAAGATGCGCTCAATCCCCAGAGTCGCGTCAAGATCGATGAGTACCGGAACTCGCTGTTCGTCATCGTGCGTGGCTTGCGCTTCTGCGACAACACGGACGATCCGTACGACGTCGAGACGTACAATCTCTGTTTCTTCCTGGCGAAGAACCTGCTCGTGACGGTGCATTCCGGCCCAAGTGCGCCGGTGGACATCGTATACGAGCGAATGATCGCCAATCCCGACCAGCTCGAGCGTGGCGTGGAACGCGTGGCGCATGCGCTGATGGACATCACGGTCGACGAGTACTTCCCGGTGCTCGACAAGATCGACGAATTCGTCGATGGCCTCGAGGAGCGCGTCTATCAGCGCTTTGACGGTGAAGTGATGCGCGATGTGTTCTCGGTGAAGCGGCTGGTCCTGTCGCTCCGACGCCACCTGATGCCGCAGCGCGAAGTCTTCAACATCATGACCAACCGGCCGACGCCCTTTCTGCCGCCGGAATCACAGGTCTGGTTCCGGGACATCTACGATCATGTGCTCCGCATCAACGATTCGGTCGACACCTATCGCGAACTGCTGGCGAACGTGATGGACAGTTATCTGTCGCAGGTGTCAAACCGGTTGGGCCAGGTCACCAAGGGACTGAGTGTGATCGCCACGCTGAGCGTGCCGTTCGTGGTCGTCAGCGGCATGTGGGGCATGAATTTTCAGGATATTCCGCTGTCGCATCACGAGCATGGCTTCTGGATCATGCTCGCCGTGCAACTTGGCCTCGGTGCGTTCCTGGTCTGGCTGCTGCGAAAGTGGTCACTCGTCTGATGCCCACCCCGAGTGCCGGTCCTGGCACGGTGCCTTCGGCGCGCGGTACAACGTATCGGCTGATTGGTGTGGTGCGGGCCGACGCCAGCGGCGATGTGGTGCGGCTGGCGGGCAGCGGTGCCGATCGGATCGTCTTCAATGAGGTATCGGCGATCGTCCGGCCCTGCGCCAATCGTCCTGAGGCGGTATCCGATGCGGCGTTGCTCGACCATCATGCGCTGATTGCAGGGCTCTCGCGGGCCTCGACCATCATCCCGGCGCCTCCACTCACCAACTTCCGCTCCGGCGCCAGTGTGCTGCAATGGCTCGAGCTGCATGCGGTGGCGTTGACCGACGGACTGGCCTACGTCGACGGGCGCTGCGGAGGGCGAGTCACGGCCGAGCGCGATCTGGCGGGGGCCACCTCCGATCCATCCGTTCTGCCGCCCTCAGCGGCCGCCATCGAGTCGTTCCGGAGCCTCAGGCGTTACGCGGCCGCCACCGTGCCTGTCACTTCCGAGACGGTCGGTGACGGGACGACGATTGCCACCGAGGCCTTCCTGGTGGATCGGGCCTCGTGGGAGCGATTCGCGGCGGAGGTGACCGCCGAGGATGTCCGTTCGCCGGGCCTCACGCTGCGCCTGACCGGTCCGTGGCCGGTGTACGACTTCGTCCGACTTCAGTTCTAGCCCGAGCCCCGTCCTGCATGTTCTGCCCCGAATGTGGCACCTGGAATCGATCCGCCGCTCCGAACTGCGTGCGCTGCGGACAGCAGTTGCCGAATATTGCGGCGCCGCCGGTCGACGTGCCCGATGCCGAGATCACGGCGCTGCGCCGTGCCACCGGCGGCCGGTTTGCGATTGTCCGTCGCATCGCCAGCGGCGGTATGGCACACGTCTACGAAGCGTCGCACTCCGTGCTGGGCCGACGGGTGGTGATCAAGGTGCTCTACTCGCACCTGTCCCGCGACCCGGAGATGCGCGAGCGCTTCCGGCGTGAAGCTGAAGCGGCCAGCCGGTTGAGCCACCCGAATGTCTGCACGATTCTTGATGCCGGCGCGACGCGTGACAGCACGTTCGTGGTGATGCCGTTCCTGCCGGGTGGTTCGCTGGCCGACCGTCTGGCGCGGCACCGCACCGTGCCACCGACGGAAAGTGCAGCCATCGTGGCGCAGATCGCCACCGGCCTCGATCACGCCCATCGCCATGGCATCGTGCACCGCGACGTGAAGCCGGACAACGTGCTCTTCGACACCGATGGGACGGCGTTGATCACCGATTTCGGCATCGCAACAGCCGGTTTCCACAAAGGGCTCACCGGCACCGGACGGGCGATGGGCACCCCGCACTACATGTCACCGGAACAGGCGATGGGCAAACCGGTGGACGGTCGGAGTGATGTGTATGCCTGTGGTGTGATGCTGTACGAAATGCTCGCGGGCGTGCCGCCCTTCGACGGTGAAGACTCGTACGCGGTCGGGTACAAGCATGTGCATGAACTGCCGACGCCGCTCGATGTCACCGCGCCTGCCGTCTCACCGGGCCTCTCGCAGATCACCATGCGCTGCCTCAACAAAGCGGCGGGTGAGCGGTATCAGCGTGGCACTGATCTCGCCGACGCGCTGATTCGCGCCATCGATGGCGCAGCGCTCGACACTCCCGCGGTCCGCGCTGCGCGACTCGGTCGGCTGACGCCATCGCTCGTGCCATGATTCGTTTCGAAACAGACGTCATCACCGTCCATACGACACATCCCTTCGTCATCGCCCGCGGTGGATCGAGCGAATGGCGTGTGGTCTGGGTCCGGCTGATCGATGCGGATGGAGCTGAAGGCTGGGGCGAGGCGGCACCGAGCCGCTTCTACGGCGAAACCGCCGAGACGGTGCTGGCGGCGCTGGAACGTTTGCGCCCCGTCATCGAAGCCGGCAATGCCTCCGAGATCGAGGCGCTGGAAGTCGCAATGGTGAGCGCGCTGCGCTTCAACGCCGCCGCACGCTGCGCCGTGAGTGCCGCCTTGCACGATCTGCAGGGCAAGCGGCTCGGTGTACCACTCTGGAAGCTCTGGGGACTGACGCCGTCATCCAGCCCGCGCAGCAGCTTCACGATCGCCATCGCGGCCGATGATGACACGCTGCGTGCACGAGTGCGTGACGCCGTCGCGGCGGGATACCCCATCCTGAAGGTGAAGCTGGGCAGCGACCGCGACCGACGCATCATCCAGCTCGTGCGCGACGAAGCGCCTGCTGCCATCCTGCGTGTCGATGCGAACGCTGCCTGGACGCCGAAGCAGACGCTGGCCATCGCCCCGCTGCTGCGCGAACTCTGCGTCGAGTTCATCGAACAACCGTTGCCGCCGCACGATCTCGACGGGCTCCGGTTCGTGCGCGATCACTGCGACCTGCCGATCGTTGCCGATGAGAGTTGTCTCGTCGCAACCGATGTCGCGAAGCTGGTCGGCGTCGTGGACGGTGTGAACCTGAAGCTCGCCAAGTGCGGGTCGTTGCGTGAGGCGCTCAGGATCATTCACACCGCCAGGGCGCACGGCATGCTGGTGATGGCCGGCTGCATGATCGAGACGTCGCTCGGCATCACGGCGGCGGCTCATCTCTCGCCGCTGCTCGATGCGGTCGATCTCGACGGTGCTGCGCTGCTGCGCGATGACCCGTTCGTCGGTGCGACCATCGTCAACGGCGTGGTGGCGTTGCCAACGGCACCCGGGCTCGGCGTCACGCGACGCTAGTCGGCGGAGGGTGGTAACTTTCCGCGGTGACCTCCCTGCTTGCCGCCGTCGCATTGCCCGTCGCCGTTCCGCGCGCCTACGTCTACTCGGTGCCGCGTGACCTGCGTGAGCGCGTCACCCCCGGTGCGCGCGTCGTCGTCCCGCTGGGTGGTCGCAAGCTGATTGGCATCGTCACTGCAATCGATGTTCCGGCACCGGCCAAGGGCACGCTGCGCGATATTCTGGCAGCGCCGGATCCCGATGCCGCGCTGACACCAGCCCTGCTCGCGCTCGGCCGCTGGATTTCCCGGTATTATGCGGCTCCGCCTGGTATCGTCCTCCGATCGATGCTGCCCGTCGCGCTCACTGGCGCGGCGGCACCGGTCGCGCCGCTCAAGCGGCATCGCGTCGTGCGCATCACCACCGCGCTCGAAAGCCTGCTCGAGCGTGATGCCCTGTTCAAGCGATCACCGAAACAGCGGCTGCTCTACGAACTGCTCGAGTCGCTGGGAGGTACACATCCCGTGCGCGCACTGCTCGAGCAGGGTGGCGTGACGGCGGTGGTCCTAGACGGACTGGTGTCGCGTGGGCTGGTCGCCATCGAATCGACAGCGCTGGTGCGCGACCCGTTCGCCACCCGCGCGATTGCCGCTCCGCACCGACTCACGCCGACCGATGCGCAACGTCACGCGATTGCGTCGCTGGTGGCGTTGCCGCCCGGCGCAGGGGCATTGCTGCGCGGAGTGACTGGCAGCGGCAAGACCCTCGTCTACATCGAGTATCTCCGCGACGTGATCGAGCGGCGTGGCGAAGGCGCCATCGTGCTCGTGCCTGAGATTGCGCTCACGCCACAGACGGTAGATCGCTTCCGCAGCGCCTTCGGCGATCAGGTCGCCGTCCTCCATTCCGCGCTCTCCGACGGTGAACGCTACGACGCCTGGGCCGCAATCCGGCGCGGCGAGAAGCGCATCGTGGTGGGAGCGCGCTCGGCAGTGTTCGCGCCCGTGCACCGGCTGGGGGCGATCGTGGTCGATGAAGAGCATGAGGCCACCTACAAGCAGGGCGAGTCGCCACGATACCACGCGCGCGACCTGGCACGGGTACGCGCCGGAATCGAAGGCGCAACCTTCGTCCTCGGCAGCGCCAGTCCGAGCCTCGAGAGCTGGACGCAGGCGCAGCGCGGTGACCTGGCGCTGCTCGAGTTGCCGGAACGCGCCGGCGGCGCGCAGCTGCCGACGGTGCACGTCATCGATCGGCGCAAGGAGGCGCCGATTCAGCGTGCGCCAATGCACGGATCTGCCGGCGCTCAGCAGGGATCGCAGTTCGGGCACGCCATCACGCCCGCGCTCGAGCAGGCGCTGACGGCGCGACTGCAGAAACGCGAGCAATCGATCCTGTTGCTCAATCGCCGCGGGTATGCGCACTTCATGCAGTGTGGCGATTGCGGTACGGTGTCACAATGTCCGAATTGTGCAATCGCGCTCACGTATCATCGTATGCCCGAACGACTGGCCTGCCACTACTGTGGGCATCGCGAGGCGCCACCCGCACGTTGTGCCAACTGCAACGGGCCACCGTTGCGTGAGCGCGGGCTCGGCACGCAACAGCTCGAGCGGCTGCTCACCGAGCGCTGGCCCGATGCACGAATCGCCAGGATGGACATGGATACCACCGGCGCCAAGTGGGCGCACGCCACCATCCTCGATCGCGTGTCATCCGGCGAAGTCGACATTCTGCTTGGCACGCAGATGATCGCAAAGGGGCTGGACTTTCCGAATGTCACGCTGGTGGGAGTGATCGATGCGGATGT
>Ga0163144_10017723_pt1 | contig 14484 bp, 11 predicted proteins | sample OliLak19BULKMAT1_FD_123175 | JGI IMG/M metagenome (GOLD analysis project Ga0163144, IMG submission 123175) | Freshwater microbial mat bacterial communities from Lake Vanda, McMurdo Dry Valleys, Antarctica - Oligotrophic Lake LV.19.BULKMAT1 | ecosystem: Environmental > Aquatic > Freshwater >... | reverse complement strand
GCGGTCGTCGCGATCAGCTCGGACGGCGTTGCGCTGTCGAGGTCTGGCCCGCGGAACCGCGCGCTGCGCTGGAAGCTGCCATCCTTGTTGAGCACGACGCCGGGTGCGACGAGCGCTGCCCACGGCAGGAAGTCTGCAAGGCGGTCGGCCTTGTTCTTATATTCGCAAAGCGACAGCATCGGCTTACACCTGCAAGTAGTTGGGAAAGCGCAGATGCCGCCTTGCGACATCGACAAATTGCGGATCGCGCCGCGCCGCCCAGACCGCGACCATGTGGCCGAGCGCGAAAAACACGATCCCGGCGATCCAGAGCCGCAGCCCGAGGCCGATCGCGCCCGCCAGCGTCGCATTGGCAATCGCCAGCCCGCGCGGCGCGCCGCCGAGCAGGATATGCTCAGTCAGCGCGCGGTGGACCGGCACGGCGAACCCCGGCACGGCTTCGGGCGGCACAATTCCCATCAGACCAGCGCCCCGCCGCCGAACGAGAAGAACGACAGGAAGAAGGACGAGGCCGCAAAGGCGATCGACAGGCCGAAGACGATCTGGATCAGGCGGCGAAAGCCCCCCGATGTGTCGCCGAACGCCAGCGTGAGGCCGGTCGCTATGATGATGATCACAGCCATGATCTTGGCGACCGGGCCTTGAATGGATTCGAGGATCGATTGAAGCGGCGCTTCCCACGGCATCGAGGATCCTGCCGCTTGGGCGGGGCTGGCAACAGCAAGCGCGATGACGCCGCCGAGCAGGGCCCCAGACAGGCAGGCACGCGCCCGAACGAGTGTATTGGTCACGAGAAATATCCTTGGGTTTGAGGGGTGATGGGTAGGATGTGGTAGTCGCCGGTCGCACCGAGCCCGCGCACCTCGGCGAGTTCGGACAGCCGCCGTCCGGTGCCGTCGCGGACCAGCACGGCGATGACGTCGATGGTCTCGGCAATGAGCGCGCGCGGGACAGTGACCACGCTTTCCTGGATTAGCTGTTCGAGCCGCCGCAGTGTGCCGAGCGCCGATCCAGCATGGATCGTGCCGACCCCGCCCGGATGGCCGGTGCCCCAGGCTTTGAGCAGGTCGAGAGCTTCAGCACCACGCACCTCGCCGATCGGGATGCGGTCGGGCCGCAAGCGCAGCGCGGAGCGGACAAGGTCGGAGAGCGTCGCAACCCCATCCTTGGTGCGCAGCGATACCAGGTTGCGTGCGGCGCATTGCAACTCGCGGGTGTCTTCAATCAGGACGACGCGGTCGTCGGACTTTGCCACTTCGGCCAGCAATGCGTTGGTGAGCGTGGTCTTGCCGGTCGAAGTGCCGCCCGCGACCAGGATATTCTGGCGGGACGTTACGGCGGCGACCAGCGCATCGGCCTGCCAGGCGGTCATGATCCCGGATGCGACATAATCGGCCAGAGTGAACACCGCGACGGCGGGCTTGCGGATCGCAAAGCTCGGGGCGGCCACGACCGGCGGCAGAAGCCCTTCGAACCGCTCCCCTGTATCGGGAAGCTCTGCCGAAACGCGAGGGGAGCCGGCATGGACTTCGGCCCCGACGTGGTGCGCTACCAACCTTATGATCCGCTCGCCATCGGCGGCGGACATCGCGCATCCCGTATCGGCAATGCCTGCACCGAGCCGGTCAACCCAGAGGCGACCGTCGGGATTGAGCATCACCTCGATGACGGCAGCGTCTTCGAGCCAGGCCGCGATCTCTGGCCCAAGCGCCGTGCGCAGCATGCGTGCCCCGCGCGATGATGCTTCGGACCGGATCGGGATGACGCTCATGTGTTGCCTCGCGGTGAGCGCGACCGACCACCGGCTGCGCTTCGAGGCAGATCAAAAGGGCATCAGAATAGGTGATGGCAACAGGTTGTTGCGGTCAGCGTAGGGTGGCGAAGAGGGAGATAGGAACGGCGGCAAGCTCAATTGGCGGAATGGAAATTTCCGCCTTGATTTCTGCTGCTCCGCGCGACTTTACTGCCGTCTGTTATCAGTCGTTCGGACATGAGGAAGGTCAAGAACCTGTGCGCACGCAGTCGGAATGTACATGATGTATTACAACTTTGTTTGCATCCATAAGTCGCTGCGCAGATCACCCGCAATGGCCGCAGGTGTGACGGATCGGCTATGGGGAATTAACGAGATTGCCAAGCTGGTCGAAGAGGCCGAAGCCGAGTCAGCGAAGCGCTGGGACATATAAAAGCCGATCGATAACAACCTAACAGAAGGAGTGATTTCGAATGGATATGGGCACGGAAGCTGTTCTTGGCGCTATTATTCAATCCACCTCAGAGAGCGATGGCAGTAGTCAGTTGAAGTGCTTCAATACGAAAACCCTCTTCTGCTTCTCGAAAGACTTGGAGATTGCCAATATCCATGATGAAGAAAATGATGTGGGAAAGATCGACCTTCACGCGTCACCTACTCAATCAGATTTCAATCTGACCCAACACTGAATCTGACACTGCCCTGACACGGCCACGCTCAGTAAAATCCTTGTCAATTCGCCATCCCGAAATTCTCTGACGACGTAAAACTTTATGCACGACCTGATGCGATAAATGACTGAATAGGGTATCGGTATCTGCTCAACCCGGGTCTGCGCGACGTGCGTGGCTTTCGGGCCTGGCAATGCCTGATCGCGCATCCTGATCGGCGCGGAGCGAGGCTGCTCGCGGGGTCGGCGCTGCGGCCAGGGTGTTGACAAGGCGGCGCGGGGTCGATTCAACCTGCGGATGCAACCGCTGCCGGACCTTTCTCTGTATTCGCACGAGCAGAAGGATGCGTTGATCCGGGCGTTGTGGGAGCAAGTGCAAACGCTGACCGTCCAGGTGGGTCCGCTCAGCGCGCGGGTGGCGGAGTTGGAAGCGAAGCTGAACGAGCCGCCGAAGACGCCGGGCAATTCGAGCGTGCCGCCATCGCAGGGACACAAGGCGAACCGTCCTGCCAAGGTCAAGCGGGACGGCCCGCGCCAGGGCAGCCTGGGGCGCATCGGCGGTGGCCGTCCACTGGCGTCCGATCCCGACCAGTTGGTGACGGCCAAGGCGGCCGCCTGTGGCCACTGCGGTGCCGCGCTGGGTGACGGCGACCATGTTCTGCACGGGCGCTACGACAAGATCGACCTGCCGCCGGTTCGCCCGGTGGTGACGCAGGTCGAGCGTTATGCCGGTCACTGCCGCTGTTGCGGCAAGACGACGCTGGCGGCGGTGCCCGAAGGCATGGAGGAAGGTTCGCCCTTCAGCCCCGGTATCGTCGCTGTGGCGCTCTATCTGCGTTTCACCCACGCGATCAGCTATCAGCGGCTGTGCCGCCTGTTTGCACATCTGTTCGCCCTGACCATCAGCGAGGGCGCGCTGGATGCCATGTTCCGGCGGGCCAAGCCCTGCTTCGACAGCGAGACTGCGGCCATTCTTGCCCGCCTTCGCCGCTCGCGCGTGGTGTGTTCGGACGAAACCAGCGTGCGGATCGACGGCAAGACCTGCTGGAACCGGGTGTTCCAGAACGACGCCGTGGTCATCACCGCGCCGGGCACGTCATCCGCAAAAGCTGCGGCGGCGCGGTCGTCACCGAGGCGATGGGCGGCCATCGCCCCGCGATCTGGGTCTCGGACCTATACGGCGCCCAGCAGGGTCATGCCGAGGCCTGGCAGGTCTGTCTCGCCCACCAGCTGCGCAACTGTCGGTTGGCGATCGACGCCGGCGACAGCGTCTTCGCCCCACGCATGAAGGCGCTGCTGCTGCGAGCCGTGGTGATCGCTCGCCGCCGCCACGACCTGGCCCAAACCACCCGACGCGAATATCGCCGTCGCCTTGATCACGACCTCAACGCCATCATGGTCCTCGCCCCCGAAAATCCCCACGGCCAGCGTCTGCGAAAACGCTATGGCAAAGTCCGCGGCGACCTCTTCACCTTCCTCATCCACCCCGAAGTCCCGCCCGACAATAACAGCTCCGAGCGTGAACTGCGTCCCACTGCCACCTATCGCAAAGTCACAGGCGGCTTCCGCTCCGATTGGGGCACCGATCTCTTCGCCGCGGTCTGCTCCGTCGTCGGAACCGCCGGGCGAACAGGCGTTGACGCCTACGCCGCCATCCTCAATACCCTACGCGGGCAGGCCATCCTCGCACCGGGTTGAGCAGATACGGGTATCGAGCGCGGAAGACGATCACTTTGGGGGGCAAGGAAATATCGCGGACATGCTAACTTTGGGTGAGATCGACGGTCTTGAGCGCCAGCTCAAGGCGGCACTGGTTGCGGCCAATAAGAAGAAGGTCGTCGACGTCACACTCATTGAAGCCCTTGATGAGGGGATGATCTGGCCTAAACCGTTCGATGACCTCGCGCCGATCGCGCCCGCTCATAACCTCGACAATCTCATAAGCCGGGCGCCACTTGTGATCTGCGCCATTGCCTCCGAAATCGGGTTCCGGTTTGAAGGTGTCGGGACCGTCTTTTGGGCTAAGCTTGCAAATGCGCTCGGCCTGCCGATTACGATGGAGCAGAGACAACGGATTGCTGAGGCGTTCGAAGCCCAAGCAGAGCGCTATTCGCTGTCGCGTCCAAGCGTGAGCACTTTCAGCAGTCATTTCTCGATCATCGCATGGCCGATCGCGAACGCGCTATTGCCTATCGATCTGGTCGGTCCGGTCAGTCGATTGATGGCAAGGGCACCGGTGGCAGCACTCCCTGGTCTTGGCCGCACTGTGAATTTTGCGAGTTTACGTGCGTGGGCCAGCGCTGCTGAAGGCGCGCGCTTGGCGGACTGGCTGCGTTTTGAAGGTCCGACAACACGTGTTCTTACCGCGCTCTTGACCGAAAATCGTGCGTCTGTGCTTTCGCAAACCAGCTACGCTAGGCTGTGCGATGCTATTGCGGTCAATTCTGAGGCGTTCTTTGCCGCGCGTGCAGCCCGCCTCCGGACCCGTACCACCAAAGTTGTCGCTAAAGCAGAGCAGAGTTTCGGTAGACTTTCGCTGATGCGCGACACGCATGGCATTCATGTCTTTGCGAGTTGGCCGACTCTACCGCCCGCCCTTCTCGACGAAGCGCGGGGTTTTGCACGATCTGCGGGCTGGCGCCCGCGGCTATGGGGAGCGGGCGCCCTCCTTCATCCCGACAATGCCTTAGGTCCGGGCCCATTTGCCCTGACACTAAGCGCGGTACCCAATGAAGACGACCCAGCCTATCCAGGGGTTGCGGACGTGTTCGGTGCCGGAGGAGAAATCGCTGCGGCTCTGGCGGCGCGATCTATCGATTGGGTCGCGATATTGCTATTCGAGCCGAACGAAGAGCGAAGCCGCGCCGAGCAGCGTTTCACGCCGCTCAGCGGACTGAGGGGGACCGTCTGGCTAGCTACGCGGGGCGTGATGTCGGCGCTCTCAACGTTGCGGAAGCTTGGCGAAGCCTGCGGGTACAGCATCTACGAGGCTGACCTCGCGATGGAAGGCGACCGCCAGATACTTGTTCGCGAGGGGCTGTTGACCAGCGAAGCTCGCTTGGCGCTCGCGCGGCATCCGATTGATGCCATCAGCGCAGGACCCGGTGTGGTGCGGCCTGATCGCCCTTTTCTGTTTTACAGAGAGGGCGCCGAGGCTGACGGAGCGCCTCAGAAACTTGCAACCGGCGGCCGTATCAGCGCGGTATCGGGCGCGGCTGGCTCCCCGGGCGCTCGGGCCGAGCCAGTGATGCCAGCAGATGATAGCATAGCCAATCTCGTTCTTTTCGAGCGCGACAGCACGTTCGAGGCCCTTGTCGAACACCGGTTGCAACTTCGCGTCGAAAGCCCGCTTCCGCTCGTGAACGTCGAGATTACCGCCGATCTCGAAATCGATGGGGTGTTGGTCGCGCGGGGCCGTGACCGGTTGGTATCTCTGCCAACCACGGTTAGTGCCGAATCGATGCTGCTCGCTCCGCTCTATGCAGATTCTATTCGGGCAAAGCTACTCGAGACGGGCAGGGGACGATTGCGTATTGTCGTCGCACGGTCTGCTGAAATTGAAATTGCTCTCGAGCGGGCTCCCGCCTCGGTTGACTGGAGCGGTTCGGTGCCAGAATTGATTGGTGCCGAGATGTCGACGGTTTTGGTTGGTGCGACCGCCCGCACACCGCATCGCTTCTTGCCAGAGACGGCAATTTCGACGCCGATGCGCGGGGCTGCGGCCTTCGGTCTTAAGTTGTCAGACGGTCGAATTGCCGATCCGGTCAGGCTGCTGACTTCGGATGCCTTCGACTATGGCGATTTCGCTGCCCATTTTGGCGACGATCTCGGATCGCGGCGGATGTTCGATCACGGCAAGGGCGTTGGGGAAATAGCGCGGGCGCGCGTTGCGTGGGCCCGCGCACTTTGCACCTCACTGTCGGCAATAGCTGCAAAGACCAGGGTAGTGCGTCAGTTTGAGGAGCCGTTGGTCATCGACCTCTGCGGACGGCCATGGTCATTGTCCGAGGCGCGAATTAAAGATCGGCCGACGGACCCCCACGCAGCACTCTGGCTGGCTGCACTCGATCACGGCCTGGCCGTTCTTCCTGATCAGGCGATCAACAACTACAGCGACGATTTCGGTCGTGCCTTTACAATCCAAGCGCGTGTCCTGGATCCGGAGTGGCCAACCGCGAATGCCATTCCCGTCGATGGGGCGATGGATGACGCCCTCAACGCTGGATTTTCTCAGGCACTATCGGCGCTTCACGAACGGAAGCTCCTGCTAGATGTCGAGGATGATTTTGATTTTGGCTCGCCTGCGGAGGACTGGGACGCAGCAGCTGCGCGCGCGCTGAAGACCATCGAACTGCCACCGCTCACCAAACTGCTGGCGCCAAGCGAGGGCGCACGTCAACTTGCCGAGCGTTCTTACGCTAATGTCGGCATCGCCGAACTGGCGGAAGACCTCGCCGCCTGGACCAAAGCCTGGGCGTTGCCCCGTGGGCAACTATCACCTGAAGTCGCGGCTAGTGCACTGCAACTCTGGCTATCTCCTGCCACCTGCGATGGTGTTGATGCCGCAATCCATATTCTGGCCAGCGACCCATTTGTCGCCCGCGCAACCCGTTATGCAGCGATTCGCCTCAATCCGAGCTACGCCGAGGTTGCCCAATGAGCGATTTCCATCGCATCCTGCTCGGGCTTCACGCCGCCGCGCGGCGGGTTGACCGGGACCAGGCGTTGCTCGGCGCGCTGGGCGTCGGAGCCTTTGCCTATGTCCATCAGATCGACAGCGTCCACCGCATGCTTACAGGAACTGCGTGTCGCTGGCTGCTTGCCGATGAAGTCGGTCTCGGTAAGACAGTGCAGGCGATCATGGTCATGCGCGCGCTTGCGGCGCAGAGTCCGCGACCCCTGACTGCTGCACTGGTGGTGCCGGACGATCTGGTCGGCCAGTGGGAGGAAGAACTGCTGTGTCGGGGGCATGCGCTGGCGCTCGAAAGCGGTGAGCAAGGTGCTGTCGCTGGAAATCTCGTGCTGCGGCTGTGCCGCCCCAGTCGCCTGCTCGCCGGTGGCAAGATTGTCGCCGACAGGATCGATTTGCTGCTGGTCGATGAGTTCACAAAGCTCCAGGTGCAGATACGCGAGGATTTGATCACGGCAGCACGAACTATTCCCAACGTGATCGCAATGACCGCGACGCCTGCACTCCATGACAAGCGGCAACGTCGGGAACTCATGCGGTTGCTTGAACCCGAAGCGGACCGAATTGCGCGTGCCGAGAGCCGCGACGTTCTTGAGGTGCTGGCGGAACGCGAGGCTGCGGCTCGGGTGGCTCATGCGCTAGACCTGCAGGACGCGGGCGAGCGGCGTGCGATCGAGGAAAGCCATGGTCTCTACCGTCGGTTGATCCGCACGGCGCGCGCTGACTACCCCAACGCACTTCCCAAGCGGGTATATCAGCCTATCAAATTGTCGCCGACCGATGGCGATGCCGAGCGCGCGCGGTCGACGAGAGGTTATCTTGAGGCAGCCCGAACCAGCAACCTCAACATCGACCGCAAAGCGCTTCTTCAGGTTTCGGGCCGCAGTCCGCATTCCTTGCGCCGCCGTTTAAGCACCCTGCGGCGGACAACACCTGAACTGCAGGAGGCATGGCAGCTAATCACCACATGCTTGCGTGATGAACCCGGCGACGCGAAGCTCGATGCGTTGATCGATCATCTGCGTGACGTGCATATCAAACACCCAGAGCGGCGTGTGGTTATCGTCGCCGAAGATGATCCTACCACCGATTATCTGAGCGAAGCGATCGAGAAACTGACCGACATGGAAGTCGCCAGAAAGCGGCGGACCAGCACGGCGGCAGAAGAACTGGAGGTCCAAATCACCCTCCTCAAGGATGCCCTTGACGATTTCATTAGTGGCCAAGCCAAGGTGCTGGTGGCGGCCGAAGCAGCACGCGAAGGGCATAATCTGCAATTTGCAGATGAGATCATCTTTTTCGCGCTGCCCTGGTCTCCTCCAGACATCCAACAATGGATCGGTCGTATCGACCGGCTTGGCACAAAGGGGCTACCCGCTAACCGTCGGATTGCGATCACGCCGATCGTGGTCGAGGGTTCGATTGAGCATAATATCCTTGGAGTGCTCGAAGGCACCGGTGTTTTCTTGCGCAGCGAAGTGTTCGACGAATCCGAATGGGAGGAGATTAGCGACGCAATCGGTGCGGCTGCTAATGGCGTGACGGGTGCCAGTTGGGGCGATGCCGAACGCCAAGCCAAGACCCTCGGTGCCGCCTATGACGAATGGCTGGAGGCGACCACCCTCCCGCCCTCGCCGCGGACTGCTCTCGCGCTTAAATGTGAAACCGCGTTTCGCAGCCGAGCCTATGCTGCACCGACGTTGGATTTTGGTGATGATCGGTGGAATTGGTTTCAGGCGCGCGAGCGTGCCGCCGAAGTAATGATCAAACTCGCACGCGAGGACGTCTTGGACGTTCGCAGCGGACACTGTGGCGATCAGCGGTTCAAGACCATGTGGTACAAGACTAAGCCTGAGGCTGGCGACCTGATCATCCCTGACCTCGATCCGCAGGGCAGTTGGCACCTTCAAACCTATATTACCCGCCGCTCCGAGATCGAATGCCCGCCACGGCCCTATGTGGTAAAACAGGGCAAGCGATCACTGCGCTTCTTCGACCATGGCTGCGGCATTCACGATGGTGCGGTCGCCGTCTTCGAGGCCAAGGCACCGGCAACCGACATCACGTCCGAATTTACGATCGAATATCCCGACGGTCACCCAGCACTGCGCTGGGAAAATCGCAAAGTGCTGTTCGCGACGAGTGAGGTCGATTTGCGTGGCGCGCTGGCTTTCGACGCCGAGGCGATGTTGGGTGCCAGCGACGACACAACCTCAAAGCCTGAGCGGGACGCGCGAGCCAGCGTAATTCGCACCGCACTGGCTCAATTTCAGGCGGATCGTCGCTGGCTGATCGATCTAGCTCCACCCGAAATGGTATTTGCGACATTGGTTGAAGATGGCGATGAGATTGTGGTCGCAGACGCGGCAGCGGCTCTCCTCGTGCCGTTCCATGGCGGGGTTGGTGTTCGCCAATTGTCACGTCGACGATCGATGCTGTCCGAACCGAAGCTCAAAGCGGCGCGTAATGCCGCCACACGCGAACTCAACCGGATCGGGGGCGGGTATTTTGTCCGTACGCTCACGGCGGTCCGGCAGCGGGCCGGTGCACGGCTGTTCGCAAGTCAAGCTGACGCCGACAACCTGATCGACGCCGCGCGTGCCGAGATCAAGGCGGCGGACCTTGCCGAGGTGCCTGCAGAGATCAAGCGGGCGGGTAAACGCGGCGCGGAACTCGTGCTCGAACTGACACAAGCCGCATGGGACGCTCGGGTCGCAAGGCTTGAAGGTATCGAAGCGGCGCTGGGTGATGTGGCCTCGCTGAAGCAGCCGAAGCTTTTCTGGGTCATTCCCAGGTCCGCTAACGCGGCAAACCCATGAGGCTTTCGATTACACCGTTGGCGAAAGGATCCAAGCGCCAGGACCAGGCATTGGTCTGGATCCCGGTAAGCAGTGCTGCCCGTTCCGCCTGCCGTGGCGGCTCGGTCAGAAAATCGAATTGACCCGTCGCAGGATCATATCGGGTTGCGGGGTGGCCCGCTTCTAATGTCTGTCCGACGACGATCCAACGCCATATGTCCCGGCTGGGAGGGAACCAGATCGTGGCGGCAGCGCCATCGACATTCAGGATGGCGACCCGGCTGCTATAGCCGCTATTTACAATGGCCGGAAAGCAGCCGGATTCCTCAACCCGCTGCCATCGGCCCGACGGCGTCGGGTCGGCCCTTCCGAAAAATGGTCCCAGTCCGCTCAGAACTGCAACCGAGTTGGGCTCATCGAGCGCGTAGCGGTCTCCGCTGGTAGCAAGGGCTTGGGCCAAATGAAAAAGCGCGGTCGGCCCCTCATTCACGGCATCGGTCCCGAGCAACTCGACAAGCGCATTGCGCCATTCCGGTCGGCCCAATTCAGCGCGGAGGCTAAATTTGGCGACCGCCGCGCCCCGATCCACATCGCGTGCGGACTGGCGGAGGGCGACGCTAGCGCCGGCGTCAGTTGCGGCGCCAAGCATTGTCACCTCGGCCCCGCCCCAGTCGATCTGACGCGGTGGCGTCGGCGCGTAGCCGCGACCTGCCGCAGTTGCATATTCGTCGAGGTCGCCGCTGAGTTCGAGAATACGCAGCGCTTCCTCAATCCGATTGGCGAAATACGATTCATCAAGCGCGAGCGGCCGATAGGCTTCCTTCAAGCCCGAGGTGATCCGGCCCCTGCTGATGTAGCCGCCCTCGACAACAGCACCACGAATATGGCCAATCACCGTTTCGAGCGAGGGCGCACCTTCGGCGTCTGCGACGAAGCCGATCGCCTGGCCCCAAGCGTTCACTCGTCGGAACCGGTCGCGACGGCGACCGCCAGCGCTGCGTCGAGACTCTCCTTGGCAGCGCGGTCATGGGCGACGATGATGAGATGAGACCGTGCTCGCGTCAGCGCGACATAGAGGTCACTGACGGTGAACAATGAGCCGAGACCGGAAAAATCGCATAAGATAACGACATCGGCCTCAAGCCCTTTGAAACTGCGCGCGGTGGTGACGAGCACGCCCTTGCCGTCACGCCAAGCGCTGGCTTCATCGATCAACGGGACACCGTCAACGGCAGTGACGTTCGCCAAGGGTCCCTTGGCCTTGCTCGCGGGACCCAGGATCGCGATCTGGCGTGGTTCGAGCCGGTGATCGGCGAGCAGAGATCGCAATTCTTGCTGGACGAGGCCATTGATCGCCGCAGGCGATTGGGGCACGATTAGCTTGGGTGGTCGGCCGAGAGGTGCCAACTCGAAAGGCTCGCTCTCGATACTGGTCGCGCTGTTCGCACACGCAACGATCCGGCGCGTATTGCGGCAATTGACGTCGAGCGCGACGTGGAATGCCCCTTTTAGGGGCGGCGCGATTGGATCGCGGCGTAGACTCTGCGCCTTGTCGAGAAACGCCCAGACCGGATTGGCGCGATCGGACAGATAATCGAGCGCGTCCCACCAGCCCGGCGAGAAGTCCTGTGCTTCGTCTACCACAAGGGCGTCGAACGGCGGGCCGCCGGGATATAGTTCCATCGCCGCTTCGGCGAGGAGATCGGGCGCTCTTTCGTCCCACCAACGCTGGGCATCGCCCGCGTTGGCGACGAACTCGACCCCGGCCTGTTTGCACAGATCGGAGGCTAGCCGATGGAAATTCTGAACCGTGATCTTGCCGCCATTCTCAGTGAGATCCTCGCCCATTTCCTCACGGATCCACTTGGCGAGTTCGCTGTTGAAGCAGGTGAAGAGGACTGCATTGCGGGTCTTGGCGAAAGATCGTGCACGCTGGATCGCCAGCAAGGTCTTGCCTGAACCAGCCACGCCCTCCACGATCGCATGGGTATTCGCATCGAACGCACGCAACACCTGCAACTGCTGGCGAGTTAGCCGCGCGAGTGTCTCGGCAGTGTTATCGACGCTGACGCGTAGGGGCTCATAGACTCGGAATTCAGGCGCAAGCGCGCGGCGAACTGCGTCGAAGTCCTGCACCGAGAGTTCGTTTTTACCGCCGCCACCGGCTTTGTACGCGCGCAAGATAGCTGGCTCGATGTCTGAAAGGTCGTCCATCGTGATGATGGCTTCTGCGGGAAGGTCGCTCGGTGGATGATCCTTGTAGAGGCAATGCGGAAAGGCGACTCCGACCGAAATGATGGTGCGGTCGGCGATCGGCTTGCCGCAGATCAAGGTCAGGCGCTTCTTCAACGCCCATAGGCTGCGGCGCGCCTGCTTGACTGGGTCCTTGATTTCCCTGGGTTCAGACTTGACCCACCGCACCCAGGTACGACCCTTCAAGGCGATCTCACCGCCCTTAACCTCAAGGATGAGCAAGCCATGTTGGCGATGAAGAATAAGGAAATCGGCTTCGCCTTCGCGAGCCGGCGCGTCGATATCGTCGCGGGCCGGAAACACCCAAGGCAGCGAATGCATGACAAGATAGCCCGGCCCGAGTTGGCTTAGCATCGCGCGCGCGACGTCCGCCTCTGAGCCGAACTCCATCGCCTCGGGATCAATCTTGGGGATGAATTGGGCCATCAGGATACCGCCCTCACGAACAACGCGATCGGAACCACCTCTTTCGCGGGCTGCACCAATTCGCTCGCACATTCCATGAAGTGTGAGGCGGGTCGGTAACGAACGCGGATGCCATCGCCCGTTACCGACTGGAGGAGACCCACCGTCCAAGCCTCTCCGGTCGCACCGAATACCTTGCCGTCTGTCCGGCGAAGGAGAAATACATCTGTCTTCTCAGTTGCCTGATTGGCACCTCCGTCGTGCGGGCGGAATAGGCACATCGTCCCTTTGGGAACGGGGCTACTGCCATCACCCTTCTTGCCGCTGAGCACGTTGGCTGTAAGCCGGAATAGGACGTCGTCTTCTTCGGCACCGCTGACGGCAAAGCGTGGAGCCGTTGCCGCAGATGTGAGTTCGCCCGCAGCGACAGCGTCCGCACTTAACTCGGGAATACCATTGGGGTCCGGTTTGAGGCCGACATTGGGATCGACATTGGGAACAGAGAGCGCCTCGCTCGACGCGATTGGAAGGGCGCGCAGCACTAGCAGAATGTCCACCGCTACCGCATCCTTGCCATCGGCAAGCAGTACGCCTCGCGCTGAACCGGGCCGGTTCTCGACAAAAGGATGGGCTAGGCAGATTACTTCGCCATTGTCCTTGATCAGCCCGCCATCGGCCCGTGTGACCGAGGCACCACTTTCGGTCAGATCTGCTTCAAGACGGTCGAGCGCAAGGTCTTCTCGGATCGGGTCGATTGATAGCGGCGCGCCCTTGAAGGCTGCGCGCAGCAGGTCGGCTCCGATACGCCGGTCAAACAATTCATGTTCGTAGCGGTTCTTGTAGGATCGCAGGCACTGGTAGCAACTATCGTCGCAGTCGCAGCTATCGAGCAGTTTGAGGGCGTCATCGACTAGGCGTTGAGGCTCGCGCGCTGCCGCCTTGACGAAACCTGCCCCCCCTGCGGCCTGATCATAAAGATAGAGATCGATATATTGGCGGATGCCGTCGCCCGGCGCGAAACGGAAATCGCCATCGATGTCGTTGGGCTCGAGGTCTTCCAGTCTACAAGCCGCGCGGCGAAGAGCCTCGACTGCCGAACGCGCGGTGATCGTGGTCGACGGTCGATCGGGATCAAGAGCCCAGTCCGACGGGAGCGCGAGCCGGAATACAACGACATCGGTCTTGAACTCGTTCCCGAGCACGATCTTGGCTGGGTTGCCGTCGCATTCGACGGTTTCTTTGGATCGGTTGGGGCGCGGTCGCGGATGAGTTTGACCCCCGCGTAGTCGCCGCAGCGCCGGGTCGAAGTCCGCGGGCTCAATGCGTCCGCATTTGTTGCAATAATTGAAGCCGTAATCGGTTGCGCTCAGCGTCCCGCGATTGGTGACGACGAGCGTTTTGCTGTCCCCCCATCCTTCCCAGCCTGTGCCCATCGGCCAAGCTTCGCCGCCAATCCGAGCTTCGGGCGCGAATTGCAGCGAATCGAGTGTGGCGCGCGTCGGACGAAGCCGTGTACCGGCGTCGAAGTCAGGCGGAAGCGCTGTGATAGTTGGGGGGTGCGAGAAGCCGGTTGGACGCACCCAACGACGGGCGGGGCCGAGGGCTCCCCGGTTCGCGCATGCCGGGCAGTCGCGGGTTTCGTCGACATAACCCTCGGCCAAATCCTTCAGATCGGCATAGTTGCAGACTTGGCATTGGTAATAGAGTCGGCGGTTGCGATACGCCTCATAGCGATCGTCTTCATGCTCAGAGTAAAGGCCGAGTGAGATGTAGCGCTGGCTGTCGACATAGACCTCGTGGCCCGGTGCATATTGGCTGAGCGCGGCATTGAGGCCGAGTTGCGGCGAGTAGCGGCGTTTTGGCTTCCAAGGGTCAGTGTCGCTCTCGAACACGCTGAAGGTCGCGACATCGGTCG
>Ga0163144_10017722_pt1 | contig 14484 bp, 13 predicted proteins | sample OliLak19BULKMAT1_FD_123175 | JGI IMG/M metagenome (GOLD analysis project Ga0163144, IMG submission 123175) | Freshwater microbial mat bacterial communities from Lake Vanda, McMurdo Dry Valleys, Antarctica - Oligotrophic Lake LV.19.BULKMAT1 | ecosystem: Environmental > Aquatic > Freshwater >... | reverse complement strand
GGGCTTCGGCGTGCCCGGGATCTCCTGGCCCATGTCGCGCATCATCTCGTTCTTGAACTCCGGGATGTCCTTCGGGCCCACCCAAATTGACCAGAAGTCCAGCACGAACGTGGCGTGAACGATGTGGAACAGCACCGACGCCGTCAGCAGGATGCCGGCCATCCAGTGCCAGTAGACCCAGGCGAACTTGATGCCGACGATCGGCAGGAAGGCCGTGATCAGCAGCGTCAGCATGCTGAACGCCATCACCCAGTGGAACACCCGCGCCACGAAACCGTGGCGCAAGATGTTAGCTGGCAGGCCAGGATGCGCGGCCTCCATTTGATCGACTTCAGACGACGCGCGCTTGTGGTGCTGCGAGAACAGCATGTAGCCACCGTGCGCGAGTAGAAACAACAGGCCGCCCACGAGCGCCGCCCAGAACAAGTCCCATGAGATGTGGATGAGGACCGACTCACCCCACGGGCTGCGCGCCCAACTTACGAGGTTGCCCATTCAGCCTCTCCGCGAATCGCGCGCTTCACCAGTGCCTTGACCAGCGGGATCTTGTAGGCATTGTGACGCAGCGGCACGGCCCCCTGCACGGCGAGGTCGGCGGCCATCTCGGCCGTGGCCTTGTCGCGCGGTTTGCCCTTGATGGCGGCTTCCACCGCGTCGAGCCGATACGGCTCGGCGGCCACGCCGTTGACCACCATGCGCGCCTCACTGATCGTCGTACCCGACATGTTCAGTGACGCGGCAATGTTGACGAGCGCAAAGTCCCACACCATGCGGTCGCGCACCTTCTCGAAGTAGTGCGCCTTGCCTGCCCAGGTCGCGGGAATGCGGATGGCCGTCAGCAGGTCGCCCGGCGTCAGCACCGTGAGCTTGGTGATGTCGATGCCGGGGCCAATGAAGAACTCACGGGCCGGCACGACGCGCTCGGCAGAGCCGCGCTTGATCACGAACTCGGCGTCGAGCGCAATCAGCGCCGGGGCCGTGTCCGAGGGGTTCACCGCGACGCAGCGATCGGCGTTGAAGATCGCGTGCTCGCGGTTGATCGCCGTCGGGGTATCGGCGTAGCAGATGTTGCCGCCTGCGCGATAGCACGGCCAACCCGCGCGGTAGTACCAGCAGCGCGCGTCCTGCGAGACATTGCCGCCGACGGTGCCCTGGTTGCGAATCTGCGGCGACGCGACAATTAACGCCGCAGCGGCGAGGAGCGGAAACCGCTCCTTCACCAACGGATCGTGTGCCAACGTCGTGAGCGTCGTCATCGCGCCAATCTCAAGGCCGCCCGCGGCATCCTTGATCCCGCGCAGTTCGTTGACGTTGCCGAGGTCGACGACGACCTTGGGCTTCTTGATGCGATCCTTCAACCAATCGAAGGTGTCCATTCCGCCGGCCATGACCCAGGCATCGGCGCCATGGCGGTCGAGAATTCCCAGTGCGTCACCCACATTCGCCGGCTGGAAGAGCTCGAATGCCGGCATTACGTCGCGAATTGGTGGCATGTTCGTGTCTCCCTAGATGAACGCCTGAAGTGGGTTGGCCATCACCGGCTTGCGGCCGTTGGCCAGCACCGCGGCAATGTGTTCCGGCTGCACCGGTGTGCGCCGGATGATGTCGTCGCCGACCGCGTCGGCCAGCGCCGCCAGCACCGCGCCGGCGGCGGCGACGGTCGACGGCTCGCCGATGCCCTTGGCACCGGTCGGGTTGGTCGGATCCGGCAACCCCACTGCGGCCCACTTGGCGTTGATCGGGACATCGAGAATCGTCGGCGGCTTGTTGTGGTGCAACCGCGTCGAGAGGCCCGCGCCGTAGTGCGGGTCGTAAACCAGCTTCTGGCTGCGAATGTGACCGATGCCCTGGAGGCTGCCGCCGTTGATCTGGCCGCCCAGTGAGTTCGGGTGAATCACCGTGCCCACGTCGGCGACGCCCACGAAATCAACGATCGTCCAGACGCCGGTGTCGACATCGACCTCCACTTCGGCAAACGCCGACATGAAGCCGTAGGTCTGGCCGTCGCGTGGCAGGTTGTCGCGCGCCACGCCCATGAGCCCGCGGCCCTTGTGCGCCGCCGCGGCGGCCTTGGTCATGGCGTTAATCTCTTTCGGCACTTCCGTGCCGTCGTAGATCCCGCCCAGCGAAATGGCGCGCTCGGCCGCCTTGGCCCACGTCAACCGCAGCCCGCCGCCCTTGCGGATGACGCCCTGCGCGTTGGTGTCGTACTGCTCCGGCGTGCCGCCAAAGTCTTTGGCCGCAATCTCGGTCAGCTTCCGCTTGAGGTCAGTCCCCGTCGCGAAGTTGGCGCGGGTATGCGCATACGTCGTCTGGCTGCCCGCCTGGATGGATGACCACGGCAGGCCCTTCGAGGTATTGCCCCACACCACTTCGCAGTTCTCCCACGGCACGTTGGCCACTTCGGCGATGACGCGCGCAGTGTCGATCACCGAGTGCGTGCCGAGGTTGCCGATGCCCTGGTGAATCTCGAGCTTGCCGTCCGGCCGCAGGATGCAGAGGCCATCGACACCGATCGAACCGGCCGTATAGGCACCGGTGCCAACGCCGACGCCGCGCACCTTGCTGCCCGTGCGCTTGCCGCTGTTGGCCTTGCGCGCTTCCCAACCAAACAGTTCAGCGCCCTGATCGAGGCACTCCTTGACGAAGCAGCTGGTCAGCTTGTTGCGCGGACGTCCCGGTGGTGTGTCGAGCGGCACCAGGCCGAACACGGCTTGTCCTTCAGGAGCATTCAGCTTGCGAATCGCGACCTGATCGATGCCGAGTTTCTTCGCGGCTTCATGCACCAGCGGTTCAAACCAGACGGATGCCTGCAACCCGCCCGGGGCGCGCTGCGAGGTGCCCGGCGGCGTGTTGGTGGCCACCGAGAGGCCGCGGAAGCGCATGTTCGGCGCCTGGAACAGCAACGACCCGAGGTTCGCGGTGGTCGCGTGATCGCCCTGGCGGCGATACGGGCCGGCGGCTTCGACGATGAAGGTGTCGATCGCGGTGACGCGGCCATCCTTCTTGAAGCCCATCTTGATCCAGCCCTGGTAGCCAGGGCGGACACGGCCGATATACGTTTCTTCCGCGCGCGAAATGCGCATCATGACCGGGCGGCCATTCAGCTTCTTCGACATCAGGGCCGGAATCGCCATCGACTGCGCGCCCGGGATCTTGCTGCCGAACCCGCCACCGGTGTACTCGCTGATGAGCACGAGCTCGTCAGGCTTGACCCCGACCCAGCCGGCCACCGACGCCACGGTGCGCGCCAGGCTCTGCGTCGACACGTGCAGGTGGCACTTGCCGTTCTGCCAGTACGCCATCGCCGACCGCGACTCGAGCGGCTGGTGCGACGTGGTCTGTTGATACATGTCGCGCTCGACGACCAGGTCGGCTTCCGCGAAGCCCTTCGCGATGTCGCCGAACACCAGCGTCTCGGTGGCCTCGGCGCCCACCGGGAACTTGCCGGCGTCCACCATCGCCATGTCGGCGGCCGACCACTTGATGGTCTTCATGCTGGGGCCAACGAAGACGTTGCCCTGCGTGCGGCCATTGGGGGCCCCGGGGCGCATGCCCTCGAGCGGGTCGATCACGAACGGCAAGGCTTCGAACTCCACCACGATCTTGTCGATCGCTTCGGCGGCGAGTTCTTCGCTGTCAGCCGCGATGGCGAGAATCGGTTCGCCTTCGTAGACCGGTTCGTCGGTGAGCGCGAATTCAGGCGGCATCGGCGGCGGCGCTGGCGCGGCCACTGGCGCCGCAGCTCCTGCGGCCGGTGCCGGTGCCGCTGGCGCACCGCCGCCGCCAGGGGCGGCAGCTTGCGGCGCCGGTGATCCACCGGGCGCACCCGGAGCCGTGCCACCGGCAGGGCGCGCCGCAGCAGCAGGCGGTCCCGGAGGTGGCGCCGGCGCCGGCAGATCCTTCGCGGTGAGAATGCCGTGGACGCCCGGCATCGCCAGGGCGGCCGAGGCGTCGATGTTGATCACGCGCGCATGCGGGCGCGGACTCGGCATCAACTTGATGAAGACCATGCCCTCGGCACGAAAGTCTTCGGCGTACTTCGCCTTGCCGGTCACCTTGGCGACCAAGTCAGGCGTCACGTAGTTGTGGCCGAGGAGCCTGAACTCCATTTTCTTGGGCGCCTCTCCGGGCGCCGCCTTGGTCGGCGCTCCCGGGACGACCGGCGCGACTGGCTTCTGCTGTTCAGCCATGATTACGCCCCCCTCGATTTGTCGGCCGCCACCATCATGACGTCCAGAATCTTGTTGTAGTCAGCACACCGGCAGAGATTGCCGGAGATGCCATGCGCGAGCTGTTCGCGCGTCGGGCTGGGATTGGTTTTCAGGAAGCCGACCGTGGCCATCACGAAGCCCGGCATGCAGAAGGCGCACTGGAAGCCCTGTCCTTCAACCACGGCCTGCTGCACCGGGTGCAGCGTGCCGTCGGCCGAGGCCAGGCCTTCGATGCTCACGACCTTCTTGCCGCGCACGCTGTGCGTCAGCACCGAGCACGCATACCGCGGCACATCGTCCACGGTCACGGTGCACGCGCCACACTCGGAGCGATCGCAACCGAGCTTGGTGCCGGTGAGACCCAGCTTGTAGCGCAAGGTCATGGCGAGCGTCTCGTTCTTCAGCACGTCGACACGGCGTTGCTGGCCGTTGACGTCGAGTGTGATGAGACGTTCGACCGCACCAGCCATGCCATCGTTCTGGCCCGTGATGGTGGTGCGGAACAGGTATGCCGACGCAGAAACGGTCGCGCCTGCTGCGATGACACCCTTGATGAAATTACGTCGCGAGTGGCCGGGTTGAAGACCCGGTACGTCCGTCATGCCGTCTTGACTCATAGAGCCCATCCCCCCGAATAGCTGCGCATGATAACACCAACTGTCACAATGAAATACGTTGTCAGCGGTCGGAGATTGCCCCTGAACAGTCGTTCAATGCCTTTGTCAAACCAGGCGGACGCGGCCGTCAGCGGCTCGGGCCAGCCGATCTCGAACCGCCAGGCCCAGGCCATCGGCCCCAATCGATGTGGCCAGAATATAACTGACGCCGGTGGCATCGAGTGCGCGCAAGGCCGCGAACAATTCATGGGCCGCCCTCGCGGGATCGCGTCGCGAACCGTACGGCCGCACTTCGATTCGTCCTTTGGACGCGAACGCCGCCAGTTCCGGTGCAAGGGCGAGCAGGTCGTCCTCTGGGGCCAGAATGCCGACGCGGGCACCGGTCGCCGCGAGCCTCCGGGCGTCGGCGGCCACCCGCTTGATCACGTGCTCCACCGTGCCGTCGTAAAGCGTCAACTCAGCCTGCGGAGCGTAGTGCCTCGTCAACTGGCCGGGCGCCACCTGCGCGACGTCATCACTCCCCTGCCGAGTCACCGAGACGACTTCGGGCACCACCGACTGGATCTGTTCCAGCGTCAGGCCGCCCGGCCGGCGCAGCACCGGCGGGTCGACCGTGAAGTCAACGATGGTCGATTCAACACCGATCTCGGTCGGCCCGCCGTCCAGGATGATGTCGACACGGCCGTCGAGGTCGGCCATGACGTGCGCGGCCGTGGTCGGACTCGGTTGCGAAAATCGGTTCGCGCTTGGCGCGGCGACCGGCACGCCGGCCATTTCCATCAGGGCTCGCGCCACCCGGTGCGACGGCACGCGAACCGCCACACTCGGCAGCCCCGCGGTGACGCGGTCAGGAATCTGCGGCTTCTTCGGCAGGATGATCGTCAGCGGTCCGGCCCAGAACGCCAGTCCCAGTTTGCGCGCGGCTGGCGGCACGTGTGCCGCGCACATCGACAACTGTCCGATGTGCGCGAGGTGCACGATCAGTGGATCGGTGGCCGGACGGCCCTTGGCCTCGAAGATGCGCGCCACCGCGGCGGGGTCCAGTGCATTGGCGCCGAGGCCGTAGACCGTTTCGGTGGGAAACGCCACCAGCTTGCCATCGCGAATCGCCTGCGCCGCCTGCTGAATGGCGGCAGGGTCAGGCTGATTGGCGTCGACCTGGATGAGGAGCGTGTGGATCATGGAACGACCGGAGTAGGGGTGGGCTTTAGCCCGCCCGTCAGATCCATTTTGAGCGCATCGGTGCCAATCAGCAATTGGATTACCCGGCTGTAGCTGCGCACACCCTCTTCGACCCCTTGTGATTTCAACATCTGATCATACGTGGACCAGGCGGCGCGCTCGACCGGTTGAATCAGGGCCTTCAGCCGCTCGCGAATCGCGTCCTGATCGCGGCGCGGGCCGGCCTCGAGCTGTTCGAGCACGAGGCGCTGCGTGACCGGCTGCAACTGACTTGACGCTGCCGAGACCAGGTCCAGCCACGCGCTGTACTCGGCTGCGGGACCGGCGCGCCACGCTGCGAGGTAGCCGACGTAACTGGCCTCTGATTCCGGCGCCCATCCCGACAGGTGCGCCCACTCGTGTGCGAGCACCGCTGGGCGTTCGGGTCCGGTGAGATCGGGATTGAGCAGGGTCTCCAGAAAGAACGGCCCGAGCTGTCCGCTCACGCCGGCGGCGCGATAGAACGGGGAGAGGATCGACGTCTTGGGATGCGCCACCCGCGTCGGACTTGGCCGACCGAGCTCGCGCTCGACCTGATGCAGCGCGTCGCCGAGCGTGGTCGGCCAGTCATGAATCGACGGGAAGCCCTCCGCATGCGCGGCGGCGTAGGTGCGGTTCGCTTCGCGCACGGCCAGCTCGGCCAGTGCACGCACCGCTGGCGGCGTGATGCGCGACTCGTCGAAGGGAATCTGCGACTCGAGTGCCGGCCGCGCGTAGTTCAGTCCCCACGCGGCGAGAAACCATAAGTACACAACCGACGCGCCGGCCAGCGTCGCGAACAAGCCACGCGCGATCGGCTTGACCGACCTCTGGCGACGGACGCAGCGAAGCCAATGGATCCACGACCCGATCGCGATCAGAATCAGCAGCGCTAACGTGACGTCAAACCACGCGACCGCAGTTCGATTTGACCACGAGGTGAGATTGCCCTGGATGAACGGATACAGCCCGCGCGCGTAGTACCGCTCCACGGTTGGCGGCGCAGGCGGAAACAGCGCCGCCGCGAGGGCGAGCAGGATCACGGCCGTTTGCGCGCGAGCTCTCATGGGGTGCGACCCGACGGGCGCTAGCCGGCGCGACCGCTCATGCCACCGGTCGCGGGCCCAGGTGCGCGCGCGGCAGGCTCAGCGTGATGTTCTGAGTATCAGACACGACCAAGAGTCTAACCCGTAAAACGTGGCAGGCCCGCCGGCCACCGGTGGCGGCGACGTGACGGCGGCGCGTACGTTTCGGCTCTCGCTCAGGGCGCCCCGGCTCTGCTACGCTCTGTCCATGCTCGCGGTCACGCCTCCGGACAGAATGACCGACCCGCACGGCCGACCGTACTTCCTGTGGGATTGCGATCTGACCCTCGCCCAGTTCCGCGAGGCGCTCGAGACGCGGGACGAAGCCGTTCAGGCTTATCTGGTCGGCAAGCTCATGCGCCAGGCCAAGCCAGACGATGTGTTCACCTTCGTCCGGCCGGGCACGATTCGCCGGCTCTGGCCGACGCTGCTTCCGTACCTCGGACACACGCGTCCGTTCTGGGTATGGATCTTCGAACGCTGGGAGGCGTCGGGGCGTGGCTGGCAGTAGGTTGACCCGGCTCCAGGAACGCATCCTGGGCGTGCTGGCTCCGCTGTCACCACCGTGGACACTCACAGGCGGGGCCGCGCTGGCCGCCGTCGATGCCCAGCATCGCGACACGCGCGACTTGGACCTCTTCTGGCGCGAACGCCAGCACCTCGGAGACTCGGTCCGCGACGCGGCGGCGGCGCTGCAGGCCGCCGGTCTGCGCGTGGATGTTCTTCGGACCTCTCCCCTCTTCGCGGAGTTGCGGGTGGAGGACACAGAAGGCGTATGTATTGTTGACCTCGTGGCCGAACCCGGGTCCGCGCTCGAGGCGCCGCGGTCGGTGCCGATCGGCGGCATCGCCATCCGGGTGGACTCGCTGCACGAGATCCTCGTCAACAAGCTGACCGCCCTGCTTGGGCGGGCGGAGCCGCGCGATCTGTGGGACGTGAAGGTGCTCGTGGGTTTGGGTGTCGACCTGGACCGCGCGCTGGCCGATGCGCCCCGGAAGGACGGCGGGTTTTCTCCGTTGACGCTGGCCTGGGTGTTGCGAGACTGGCAGCCTGCCGCCCTCGCCGCTGCGTCAGGGTGGCCCGAGTCCGTGACCCGGGAACTCGGGCCATTTCGGGATTGGCTCGTCGACCGGCTGGCCACGGGCTCAAGGCCGGAGTAGTCGAGCCAAACAGCAACGGGCACCTGCGCTGATCCATTCGACCCGAAGGTTTTCGATCGCCGGATGAGTGTGGTTCCCGATGATTCCCCGATATCGGACCACGTCAAAGTCCGCTTCCGGGATTAAGGTTAGTCGATCGATCACATCTTGGTCAGCGGCAGGGTTTCGGGTGGTGCCGAGTCCAATAATCAAATACCCGCCCTGCGTCGTCGCCAGCGGGGCCACGTCCTTCGCCAGCTCGTAACGCCCTGTAGGCTGGGTCAGTTCATAGGGAGCGCTCTTGACCTCTAGGAACTGATCCTCAGCCAAGTTCAGGAACCGATTGAAATCCAGACTTGTGAGGATTGCGGCAACGTCAGCAACGGGCGGCATTAGACCTCCGGAGGACTCCGGGCAATAACGAAAAAGGGTGCCCCGGGCACCCTTTTCGATTCTGTTGCAAACTCGTTGCAAACGAGTGGCGAAGGTTGGTCGGGATGCCGAGATTCGAACTCGGGACCTCCTGCACCCCAAGCAGGCGCGCTACCAGGCTACGCTACATCCCGTCCAGACTTGCGGCCGACGGACTTCAGGGGTAATCCGACAAACCTAAAGGTTTGTCGCCACGAACGACGCTTCCGACAAACCTAAAGGTTTGTCGCCACGAACGACGCTTCCGACAAACCTAAAGGTTTGTCGCCACGAACGATGACACGAACGATTCTATTTTCTCTTGGCTGCTTTCGCCACTGTCTTCTTTTTCTCGGCCTGGGGCGGTGGCACCAGTTCCAGTTCCGCCGCCTCAACGCCGTCTTTCGCCAGGATTTGCAGAATCGATTGCAGTCCGGTCTTGACGTCGCGCAGGCTGTCACGCACGCGGTCGCCGACGCCCTCTTGCACCAGGACCGCCGCACCGCTGTCGCCGGCGGCATCCCGTACATCGCCGTCCTCGTTCAGGCGCCGGCGCGCACCCGACAGCGTCAGGCCTTCCTCGAAGACCAGTTGCTTGATTCGCAGGACCAGCTCGACGTCCGGTCGGCGATACAGGCGCGGGCCGCCGCCCTCAGGCACCTGGCCGATTTGCGGGAACTCAGCCTCCCACGACCTCAGAACATAAGGCTGAACCTGCACCACTTCGCAGACGTCCGCGGCCTTGAAGAGCTCGCGCTTGGGTGCAGCCATCGAGGCAATATCCAGCCGGGAGTATAGCACGCGGCCCTCAGCGGCCAGACCGCTTGGGCCCCTGCTTGGATCGCGACTTCTTCGACAACTTCGGCTGGGCGGCGCGCGACTTCTGCTTCGCCGACACGGGCTTCCCCTTCGGCTTGCCACGACGGGCCTTGTCCGCCGAAGCCTTGGCGAAGGCGGAGGGGGGCTTGTCCCAGGCTCCGCGGTTTGCGGCTTGGGGCTCGCGACCCTTACCGGCCTCACCTGCCCCACCCGCCTTACGCGCCCGCCCCTTGGACGCCTCTTTATCGCGATCGTGCTTCGTCCGCACCGACCCGGGCCCCTTGCGGACGGGGCTGCGGCGCTCGGGCGCTCGTTCGCTCGCGGTCTTGCGCGTCTCACCACCGCGCTGCTCCGCGCGGCCGCGAATCTGAATGCGGATGGGCGCGCCCAAAAATTCATACTCCTCGCGCAATCGGTTCTCGAGAAACCGCTCGTACGAGAAGTGCAGCTTCGTCATGCTGTTGGTGAACAGGATGAAAGTGGGCGGCGCCACGGCGGCTTGTGCGGCGTACATCACGCGCATGTTGCGGCGGCTGGCGGTCACCGGCGGCGCGGAGGTCGTGATCTTCCCGATGAAGCGATTCAGCTCGCCGGTGGGCACGCGCTTGCGCGTCGCGGCGTAGACCTTGTCCACCATCTCGAGCAACTTCGGCGTGCGCTCGCCGGTCGCGGCCGAGATGTGCAGGATCGGCGCGAAGTCGAGGAACTTCAATTGGTAGCGCAGGTTCTCGTCGAAGATCTTCGCGGCCTCGGGCCCCTGCTCTTTCATCAGGTCCCACTTGTTGGCGGCGACAATCACGCCGCGGCCCGCGTCTTTCGCAGCGCCGGCGATCGCGCCATCCTGATCGGTGGGACCGACGGTCGCGTCGATCACGAGCACGACGACGTCGGCACGTTCGATGGCGCGCTTCGCCAGCATCACGCTGAGCGTTTCCACCTGGCCCGACTTCGACACCTTGCCCGGCTTGCGAATGCCCGCGGTGTCAACAATGCGGAACTGCCGGCGATGCCACATCAGCATGGAGTCAACCGAATCGCGGGTCGTTCCCGGCATCTCGGACACGATCATTCGCTCTTCGCGCAGCAGGCGATTCACCAGCGACGACTTGCCGGCGTTGGGACGGCCAACGATCGCGATGGCGGTTTCGCTCTTGCTGTCGTCAACCGGGACCTGGTCGTCTTCGGCGCCCGGTTCGCTCTCCAGCGGACCGACCGCGAGCGCTTTCACCTGCGGCAGAATGGCGACGACCACTTCGAGCAGGTCGCCGACCGCTTGTCCGTGTTCGGCGCTGATTTCGACGACTGAGTCGAAGCCCATTCGATACAACTCGAGCGCGCCATCCTTACCGCGGCGATCGTCCATCTTGTTGATGGCCAGGATTACGGGCACGCCGGTTTCGCGCACGGCGGCGGCAATCTCTTGATCGCCAGGGATGAGCCCTTCGCGACCATCGACGACGAAGATGATGAGGTCGGCCGATTTGAGGGCGCGTTTGCCGCGCTCGACCACCAGCTCGTGCAGCGGATCTTCACTCGCGCCAAACAACCCGCCCGTGTCGGTGAGGTCGAAACGGGCGTCGCCCCACGTCACCGGATGGGTGATGACATCGCGGGTCGTCCCGGCAATTGCCGTCACGATCGACCGGCGAGCCCCGCTCAGCCGATTGAACAGCGTTGACTTACCGACATTAGGCCGGCCGACCAGCACGACACGGGGCAAAGGCTTTTGCGACACGATTTCCTCTATCTTACAGGTTTAAAAGGGCTTGCGCGGGCCACTCCCCTACAGCGCTGCACAGGACTGCCGATAAATACATCCAGACAAAGCACTTATCCGTTTGACAGCGTAAGTGCCCTGATTTAAGCTAGTTACACTGATCGAGGAGCGACCAGGCAGCATGATCAAGGTCGACATCGTGAACGAGGTCTCTCGGGTGGCAGAGGTCACCAAGGTGAAGGCCGAGCTGGCCGTGGATGCCGTGTTCGAAGCGATGCGTCACTCGATGCAGCGCGGCGAACGCATTGAGCTGCGGGGGTTTGGCGTGTTTCAGGTAAAGCCCCGAAAGCGCGGGATTGGCCGCAATCCCCGTACGGGCAAGGAAGTACGCATCCCTCCCGGCCGGACCATCCGCTTCAAGCCCGGCAAGGAACTGCAGAACATCGGTTAAGGCTGTTGTACCCGGTCTACGAGCCACCGCCCCTGCCCGCCAATCACGGCCGGCCCTGGGTCCAATTCGCCCTGTTGTGCGCCACCCTCGTCACGACGACGCTGGCCGGCGGATGCCATTACTACAACTTCGCCATCGACCTGTCGACCATCAACGAACTCCCCGCCGACCCGACGTCAACATCGCTGGTTCTCGATCCGATGTTCTGGCTGCGCGGCCTGTGGTACAGCCTGACCATCCTGGCGATTCTGGGTTGCCACGAGATGGGGCACTACCTCGCCTGCCTGCGCTACGGCGTGGATGTGACGCGGCCCTATTTCCTGCCTGCGCCGTTGCCGCTCACGGGCACGCTCGGTGCGTTCATTCGCATTCGCTCCCGCATCCCCAACAAGATCGCGTTGTTCGACATCGGCATCGCCGGGCCGCTCGCGGGATTCGTGGTCGCGGTGCCGGCGTTGTTCATCGGCCTGTGGCTGTCCCGGGTTGATCGGATGCCCGCGGATGCCACGAACCTGATGGAACTGGGCGAGCCGCTGTTCTTCCGCTTCGCGGCGTGGCTCGTCTGGGGGCACGTCGCCGACGGCTACACCATCAACATGCACCCAATGGCGTTCGCCGCGTGGTTCGGCCTGCTGGCCACCGCGCTCAACCTGTTTCCCATTGCGCAGCTCGATGGCGGGCACATCTCCTACGCGGTGTTTGGACGCCGCTCGACGGCCATCACCATCGTCATGATCGGCGTCGCCATCGCCCTGACCTTGGTGTCGTCAAGCTGGATCGCCTGGACGGTGCTGCTCGTGATCATGATCGTGATGATGGGCCCGAGACATCCGCCGACGCTGGACGAAGACGAACCACTCGATCGCGGACGCCTGATCCTGGCCGCGGTGGCATTGGCGGTGTTGATTGTGTGCTTTACACCGGCGCCAATCGGTCCGTTTATCGGCGCGCCCTAAGCGTCGATTCGCACTAGGCGTCGAGCCGCACTAGGCGTCGAGCCGCGCGACGCACTAGGCGTCGAGCCGCGCGACGCACTAGGCGTCGAGCAGCGCGCGAATCGCGCGCCCCAGGTCCCCGCTCGAAAACGGCTTTTGGAGAAACGCCTCCGCGCCGCATTCGAGGCGCGTTCGATCCAGGACGTCTTCCGGATAGCCCGACACATACAGCACGCGCAATCCGGGCACCATCGGGCGCGCCTCCTTGGCCAGCGCCTGCCCGTTCATCACCGGCATGAGCAAATCGGTGACCAGCACACGGATCCGCACGCCCTGCGCCTGACAATGTGCCAGCGCTTCACACCCGGACGCGGCACTGATCACCGGAAAACCGAACTGGCTGATTGCCACGCTGGCGAACTCTCGCACGTCGGGATCGTCTTCGACCAGCAACACCACTTCCTGCCCCGATACCTGCCGGATCGCCGTCGGCGCCGGGGCCGGGAGTGGCGCGCCAGGCTCCGTCGCGGGCAGGAAGACCTTGAACACCGTGCCCTTGTCGACCGCACTGAACACGAGAATGCGCCCCTCGGCCTTGCGGACAATGTCGTTCACGGTGGCCAGACCGAGCCCTGTGCCCCTGCCCTTGGCTTTCGTCGTGAACAGTGGTTCGAAGATGCGTTTCTGGATGTCGGGCGGCATGCCGACACCGACGTCGCTGACGGCCAACTGCAGGTAGCGCCCGGCAGGAATGCTCTCCGGGTGGGCCGTGGGTTCGGTGAACGTCACGACTGCTGTCTCGACGACGACTCGGCCGCCCACGGGCATGGCATCGCGAGCGTTCAGCACCAGGTTCATGACAATCTGCTCGAACTGACTGGGGTCGATGTCGACGCGGCCAATGTCCGGCTTCAACTTCGTGACCAGCTTGATGTCGGCACCGATCAGCCGCTGCAGCATGCCGATGATGCCGATGACGAGCGCATTGGGGTCGAGCACCTGCGCGGCCGGCGCCTGCTTGCGGCTGAACGCCAGCAGTTGGCCGGTCAGCGCCGCCGATCGCAGGCCCGCCTGGTGGATGCCGGTCAGCATTTTCGCCTCGCGCGGTTCCCACGCGTGCATCTCGAGCAAGGCATCGGCGTAGCCGTTGATGACCGTCAGCAGATTGTTGAAGTCGTGGGCGACACCGCCGGCCAGGTGTCCCAGCGCCTGCATCCGCTGGCCGTCACGCAATTGATCCTCGGCGCGCAACGTCGCGTCCTCGGCCAGGCGGCGCGCGTCGGCATGCTGCTTTTCTCGCTGGCGCCACTGGCGTTGAATCCCGTGGCGATGCAGCGCCAACTCGATGCTGAGGGCGAGGTCGCCGGCGCGATATGGCCGCACCAGGCAACCCGATGGACTGCACGCTTTGGCACGTGCGATGGCGCTCGCGTCCGTGCGGGCCGTGATCAGCACCACCGGAATATCAAGCGCACCTTCGATCTCTGTGGCGGCATCGATGCCGTCGAAGGGCCCCTGGAGGCTGGAATTCATCAGCACGACGTCGGGTCGCTGGTGCCGGCTCGTCTCGATGGCGGCCTGCCCCGTCTGCACGATGCCGATCACGTCGAGATGCAGCTGCCGCAACCGCCCATGCAGTTCAGCGGCCACCGACGCATCGCCTTCAACAACCAGGATTCGTCCCGCGAGCGTACGACTTGACGACAACGTGGTGCCCGTACCACTTGGCGCATGCACAGTTGGTGCATCAGCAAGGGGGAATGCGTGATCGGTTTCCCGATCACTTGGACTTGTTCAGGCGCCGTGTTCTGTCGCCAACCGTTGGGGGGCAACGGCTATCCGTCCCAGCTGCGCACGTCGCACCCGTGACGAACTGAGGACCTAACCACCGCAAAT
>Ga0163144_10017721_pt1 | contig 14485 bp, 15 predicted proteins | sample OliLak19BULKMAT1_FD_123175 | JGI IMG/M metagenome (GOLD analysis project Ga0163144, IMG submission 123175) | Freshwater microbial mat bacterial communities from Lake Vanda, McMurdo Dry Valleys, Antarctica - Oligotrophic Lake LV.19.BULKMAT1 | ecosystem: Environmental > Aquatic > Freshwater >... | reverse complement strand
CTGCCTCCAGTTCATCATCCTGACCGCAGCAAGGTCAGGAGAAGCGCGTGGCGCGTCATGGGACGAAGTTGACCTGACGCGGGGTGTCTGGACAATAACTGCCGAACGAATGAAGGCGCGCCGACCACACCACGTGCCCTTGAGCGGCGCTGCGCTTGCCTTGCTCAAAACCCTCGATCCTGGTCCGAACAGAGGGACAGCATTCATCTTTCTGTCGCCGTCCGGATCCGGGCACTTGTCGGAAGCCGCACTCAGGAAACTAATGGCACTAACCGGCGCTAAGGAATTCACAATCCATGGGTTCCGCAGCGCCTTCCGGGACTGGGCCGGCAACGCGACCGAGTTTCCCCGCGATCTCGCCGAGGAAGCGCTCGCCCACCAACTTGGCGCCGTCGAAGCCGCGTATAGACGAGAGCAAGCTGTCGAGCGACGCCGCGTCATGATGGAAGCGTGGGCGGCTTTCGTTGCGAAGACTTGAAAAAATCCGCCCCCCTCCGAAGGCAAAGGTCAGAGGTTCGAATCCTCTTGGGTGCGCCATAAAATCAGGGACTTAGCTGTTACTTTCTGACCGACGAGCTCCTGGTTTGGGCTTGGGGTTCCACCAAATTTTGCGGGTTTTCCGATGTCGCGATTGGTTTCAGATCGTTTCGATCGAGGTCCTGCAGCCATCTTTGAAGGTGCCGCCTTAGTCGATCATCGGTGAAACCGCCAGTTTTAGGTTCGCCCGAAGCGATCCCCCAAATTGCTCGGAAAGTTATGGCCGCGTCACGCACAATGATCGTCGTGCAAGCCGCGCCTGTAAGACCAACTGCAAGGGCTTCGTCTTGCTTCTCAGGTTCTGCGGAAATCGGCGAGCGGGCGGCAGGCAGACACTGCGCGGCGTTCAACCAATTGTGTGCAAGCGGCGGCTTGGGAAAAACACGGCGATGGCGCTATGCATGGCAAAAGGAAAACTATGACCCGCCAAGCACCCGATGTTCCAGGTTCACCGGATCTGGCGAGAGCGACACCTCTCGCAGAGGCAGGACATGCGCTGGACCACGATCTGGCAGCAACTTTCAATCAAAGCTGTTTTTGCATCACGCTCGACCGCGCAGCTCTCGCCAGCGCCATGCGATCAGAAACCGGCGATGACGCGTTCTTTGAGACACATGTCGCCAGCCGGCCCTATCTCTTCTCAAACGTGCCGGTGTTTCTTCCCGATACCGATCGTGCGGCGATGATGGCTATCGTGTCAGCGATCGAGGCAACTGCCCTGACGCAGGCCTACAAAGACACCGTTCTGGCCTGGGCACCTGAAACCTCTCGCCGTGATTTTGGGCCGCTTGGCGCGCTGATGGGCTATGATTTCCATCTCGGCAGCGGCCCGCCCCGCCTCATCGAAATCAACACGAACGCTGGCGGCGCGTTTCTCAACGCCCATGGCGCGCGGGCGCAGCAGGCCTGCTGCGACGCGGTTGAGGCATGGAAGCGCGCGCCTGCGACCGGATTGTTTGACCGATCCATCATAGACATGTTCGAGGCCGAATGGCGCCGTCAGCGGGGTTCAGGCCGGCCGCGCCGCATCGCGATCCTCGATGACGCACCCGAGGCGCAGTACCTCTATCCGGAATTCGTCCTCGCCCAGCGGATGCTTGAAGCGCACGGCATTGAAGCGGTGATCGCAGACCCGGCACAACTGAGCTATGCCGAGGGAAAACTCGTCGTCGCTGATAAAGTGATTGATCTTGTCTATAACCGGCTTGTGGATTTCGCTCTGACCGAACCCCGCAATGCCGCTCTGCGTCTCGCCTATCTTGAAGGTTGCGTCGTCGTGACGCCGAACCCTCACAACCACGCTTTGCTTGCCGACAAACGCAACCTGACCGTGCTGTCGGATACCGAACGGCTTCGCGGCTGGAACATCCCCGAAAGCACACTCCAGACCCTGTCTTCCCTCCCCCGCTCCGTGAATGTCACACCAGGCAAGGCCGAAGAGCTTTGGACCAATCGCAAACGCCTGTTCTTCAAACCGGTGTCCGGACATGGTGGCAAGGCGGTCTACCGGGGTGACAAGCTGACGAAATCCGTCTGGGCCGCGATCCTTGAGGCGGACTATATCGCGCAGGATCTCGCCGCGCCTGGCGAGCGGCAGGTCCTGATCGAGGGCGCGCTCCAGGCGATGAAGATGGACGTGCGGCTTTATACGTATGACGGCACGCTGCTTTTAGCGGCCGCGCGGCTGTACCAGGGGCAAACAACGAACTTCCGCACTGAAGGCGGCGGGTTCGCCCCGGTTTTCTTCATCTGACCGCAGCTGCTATCGCCGGAACACAGCGATCAGTTCCTCGATAACGCGCGACTGGTCGTCCGAATCTGGCGAGTTCATCGCCTTGTGCACGCAATGGGCGAGATGCTCGCGCAGGAGGTCACTCTCGATGCGCGCGAGAGCGGCGCGGGCCGCTTCGATCTGCGTGACCACTTCGATACAATACCGGTCGTCCTGGATCATCTTCGCGATGCCACGGACCTGTCCTTCGACACGGTTGAGCGAATTGAGCGCCTTGCGGGAAACGTCTTGCTGCGTGGATACCCCCAGTAGGTACTTGTGTTTATACCCCTTTAGTTTATAGACTGATCGTTCTTCTGACAAGCCCGGAGCGCTGTGGTGACTGACCTTGCGCCTGAAATTTCCGCCATGTCCCAACCTGCGAAGGACCCCGTTTGCGGCATGACGCCGAAGCCGGATACGCCGCACAGGCTGATGCATGCGGGTAAGGAAGTGGTGTTCTGCAGCGCCGGGTGCCGGGCAAAATTCGAAGCCGCGCCGGACCGCTATTCACACGACCCGGCAAGCCAGGGCGCCCACATGTCTGACCCCGTGCAGGCTTCCGTCAGCGTGCCTCCCGGCGCGCAATGGACCTGCCCGATGCACCTCGAAATCGTCAGGGACGGCCCCGGCGCCTGTCCGATATGCGGCATGGCGCTTGAGCCGATGGTGCCAACCGCGGATGCAGGCCCGAACCCTGAACTCGAAGACATGACACGGCGTCTTGTCATCGGCGCCGCGTTGGCCCTGCCGGTTCTGGCGCTCGAAATGGGCCGCCACATCCTCGGCATCGACCGTGTACTGTCGTCTGAGTGGAACGGGTGGGCGCAACTTGTCCTCGCAACGCCGGTCGTTCTTTGGGCCGGGTTCCCGTTCTTCCAGCGTGGCTGGACATCACTGCAGACCCGCAACCTCAATATGTTCACACTGATCGCGCTCGGTACCGGCGTCGCGTGGGTTTACAGTGTGGTTGCGACCTTGGCGCCGCAGATTTTCCCGGATGCGTTCCGGGATGAGGGCGGCGCAGTCGCGGTCTATTTTGAAGCCGCTGCCGTCATCATCGTTCTCGTCCTGCTCGGCCAGGTGCTGGAACTGCGCGCCCGCGAGCGGACCGGCGGCGCAATCCGCGCACTGCTCGATCTTGCGCCGAAGACCGCCCGCCGCATCCGTGAAGGCGTGGATGAGGAGGTTACGGTCGATCTGATTGTTGCCGGCGACCTCCTGCGCGTGCGTCCGGGCGAGAAAGTCCCTGTCGATGGCAACGTCACTGATGGCCGGTCAACGATCGACGAGTCGATGGTCACGGGGGAATCAATGCCGGTCACGCGCAGCGTCGGCGAGCCGGTGATCGGCGGCACACTGAACCAGACCGGCGCGCTGATCATCCGGGCCGACCGGGTCGGCCGGGACACGATGCTGGCCCGGATTGTCGCGATGGTGGCAGAAGCGCAGCGATCGCGCGCGCCGATCCAGCGTCTCGCAGACCAGGTCGCGGGCTGGTTTGTCCCCGCCGTCATCGCCGTCGCCCTCATTGCGTTCGCTGTCTGGCTGATGATTGGACCCGAACCAGCATTCACTTACGGCCTCATCGCAGCCGTCTCGGTCCTGATTATTGCCTGCCCCTGCGCGCTGGGGCTGGCAACGCCGATGTCGATCATGGCGGGCGTCGGGCGCGGCGCGGCGGCGGGCGTCCTGATCAAGAATGCCGAAGCCCTCGAGCGTTTCGAAAAGGTCGATACCCTCGTGCTGGACAAGACCGGCACGCTGACCGAAGGCAAGCCAGCAGTGACCGCGATCCATGTTGCGACAGGCTTTGACGAAGCGGATCTGGTCAGGTTCTCGGCTAGCCTCGAAAACCGCAGCGAGCATCCCCTCGCCCTGGCGATTGTCGGCGCTGCGACCCAGCGCGGGCTCAGCCTGATCGAGCCAACTGAATTTGATTCGCCGACCGGTAAGGGCGTTGTCGGCGTCGTTGATGGGCGCCGCATCGCACTTGGCGCCGAGCGCTACCTGACAGAGCTCGGCGTCGATGTGACGCCTCTGGTGAGCCGCGCTGACGCGCTGCGAAGCGAGGGCGCCACCGCCATCTTCGTCAGCGTCGATGGCCAGGCGGCCGGCATGTTTGGCATCGCGGACCCCGTCAAAGCGACAACCCGCGCGGCGCTGGACGCGCTAAAAGCGCAGGGGCTGAAACTCGTCATGCTGACAGGCGACAATCGCACCACAGCGGATGCAATCGCGCGGTCGCTCGGTATCGAAACCGTCGAAGCCGAAGTGCTGCCCGAGGACAAGGCAAAGATCGTCAACCGGCTGAAAAACGAAGGCCGGGTCGTGGCAATGGCCGGGGACGGCGTCAATGACGCGCCCGCGCTTGCAGCTGCCGACGTTGGCATCGCCATGGGTACAGGCACGGATGTGGCAATTGAGAGCGCCGGCGTGACGCTGCTCGGAGGAGATCTCGGCGGTATCGTCCGGGCACGGTCGATCTCGCGCGCCACGATGAACAATATCCGCCAGAACCTGTTCTTCGCGTTCGCCTATAACGTAGCCGGCATACCGATCGCGGCAGGTGTGCTCTATCCGCTGACCGGCCAGCTGCTGTCCCCGATGATCGCAGCCGCCGCGATGGCGCTCTCTTCGGTCTCGGTGATCGTCAACGCGCTCAGGCTGGGATCGGTCAGACTGGACGGAATTGAAACACGATTGCCGACGCCAACCGGTGCATCATCTTAGTACCGCGCCCGCACAAAATCCTTGAAATCATCGGGAGCTCAATGGCTATTCTGACCTGCCTTACCAATGTGAACTCTGACCAAACATCCGGCCGCCGTGACGAACAAAAGCACTTCGCCTGGATTGTTGCCAAGCTGGACCGGGCGTGCGCGCATCGGCATCTCATGGGGCGTTTTTGTTGGCGGCGTGGGCGAAAACTCGCGCCACCGGCACCACGCGATACAGGCCGTTTCGGCGCCTCAGATAAAGCTCGAAACGGAACGCGGCACAATTCAGATCACGAACGGTTTTGTTCTCCCGCCCGGCATGGTCCATCTGGCAAGCAAATGCGATCAGTCGGCATTTTTATACATGGACCCCAATTCGTCCGCCGGCCGGTCGGTCATGGCGGCGCTCGGCGGCGTACCCTTGAGCCTTTCCGCAACAGATGCGCTGGTCTTACGCCAGATTGTCATAGAAACCCTGCAAGATGGGGAACTGGCCCGCCCGCTCGAACGCATGTGCAACCTTATCGGCTGCGATTCCCTAACCGTTCGAACTCCCGACCCTCGCATTTCCGCTCTGATCGAACAGATTGTATCGTCGCCTGACGCCTTTCCGGATGCGAAAGCCGCGGCTGCAAGCATTGGTCTGTCCCGGTCGCGTCTGGTTCATCTGTTCAGTGTCGAAGCCGGCGTACCGTGGCGCACCTTTCTGTTGTGGATAAAGTTGCGACGCGCATTTGAAGCTGTAGCGACAGGCTCAACGTTGACTGAGGCGGCGCAGGCTGGAGGATTTGCAGACTCCGCGCACTTCTCCCGAACCTGCCGGTCGATGTTTGGCATCAACCCCAAAGCCATTACAGCAGTGCTCAAAACTCGCGGTTAACCCATGGGGCGGCCCGTACGTTCAAGCCAAGGCGCTGAATCGAGGTCAGATAAGTGGCGTAAAGGGAGTTTTTCATGCGGCGCGCCATCCGTTTCTTCGCCTATCCGGTCGTCATGGGGCTCGTTGTTTCGAGCGTCCTTTTTCTTTCAGCGATCGGCGCGTCAGCGTGGGCATTGATCGCCGTGACAATCACCGGCGTGCTCTCGGTCGGTTTGCTGGAACGTGCGGCGCCTTATGAGCCTGTTTGGAACCGCAACCACGGCGACCTTGTCGCGGATCTTCAGTACAATGCACTTGGCGCCGCGCTGATTCAGTCGAGCGTCGTGTTTGCGTACCCATTGGCCACCGGGCTTTTGTCACTTGAACTCTGGCCCGTCAGCTGGCCGCTTTGGGCGAGCGTCATAACTGTTGGTGTAATCATCGATGCCGGGCTGTATGCCATGCATCGCTGGAGCCATCGCTCTGCGACGCTCTGGCGCTTTCACCAGCCGCACCACAGCCCGGCGCGCCTGTACTGGCTGAATGGTGAGCGCCGCCATATCGTCAGCGCGTTACTCCTCGCTTCACCGGGATTGATTGCCGCCGCTATCCTTGGCATGCCCCAGATTGCCCTTGCGGCCTGGTTTGCCATCCTGCCGGTTCACCTCGCCTTCCAGCACGCAAACATCGACTATACTCTGGGTCCGCTGCGCTACGTGTTCGGGGTCGCCGAAATGCACCGCTGGCACCACAAGCGGGATTACGAAGACGCTCAGGTAAATTTCGGCGAGGTCCTGTTGATCTGGGACTGGATCTTCGGCACGGGCCATGATGACCGCCAAGGCGTGCGGGCGGGCGATCTTGGACTCAGCGATCCGGCCTACCCCACCGGTTTCTGGAGCCAGCACCGGGCGGCGTTTTTTCCGGTAAAGACCAAACCGCATCCCTCTCGCTGCAGAAATTCCATTGAGACTGAAGGCGGTGGTCCGGCCGCAGGCGGGGAGCCGCCTGCGCGCTCGTAGCGCTCCACCAATAGAACAATGGCCAGCGCAAGACTGCTTTGGCTACTGGGACTCCGCCTTCCGCGATGACCAGTGGATGTGCAGGATCCGCCAGCCGGACGCCTCGCGGCGCAGCACCATCGATTCCGTCGTCATCTGATCAATGTCCCGGTCCTTGAACCGGCCGGTGGTGCGCCCCTCGCTGGCGACCCAGGCAAAGCTGCCTGCGGCCGCGCCGGATCGTTGCGCGAGGGTCGAGGCCACGGCAGAGGCGAACGCGGCGTCTGCCGCCAGATGGTGCTCGGCATACTCGGCCTTTGATCTTTCTATGTATCCGCTTTCGAAGATCAGAGCATCCTCTGCAAGGAGCGCCATTGCGCCGGCAGTGTCATTCCGGCCGAGCGCCGCGTGGAAGTCATCGACAATCGCCGCCGCTTCGCGCGCAGCGGGGCTCAAAGCGCCGGCCTCAGCTGCCAGATCGGAGGGGGAATGGGTACAGGCGCTTGTCGCGGCAGCAGCTCCGAAAAGCGTGGCAGACAGCAGCGCGGAGGCGAAATGGTTCATCTGGAAGGCTCCTGATTGGGCCATGCGGATCTTCCCGCCAGCGCCGGCCACGCACCCTTCCCGAGCTTGCCGATGATTTCAAGCCGGCCCATTTTTTTGGGCTGCCTTGTGAATGCAGCGCCGCGCTGCCAGATTTCTGCAGTGAACGTTGAGGGAATCAGGACCTGCATACGTATCTTGCTTAACCAACACGGAGACGGTCCATGTCAGCTCGCAAAACACTCTACGCCGCCGCACTCGCAGCTTCGCTGCTTTTAGCCACGCCCGCGGCGTTCGCCCACAGCGATCCGGCAACCGCCAGCATCGCAAACGATGCTGAACTCGCTGAGGCGCCCGCCTCGATTACGGTGTCGTCAGCTGACAAGATCGGCCTTGCCAAGGTCAAACTGACCGGGGCGGACGGCAAGGAGATTGCGCTCGACTATACGCCGAGCAAGGCGATGGCGACGGCGTTCGAAGTGCCGCTGCCGACGCTCGGCGCCGGAACGTACATGATCGACTGGACGACGATGTCCAAGGACGGGCACGCCATGAGCGACATGGTGCAGTTCACAATCACCGAGTAGGCCATGTGGGCGGACGCGCTTCCGGTCTGGCGTTTCGCCGTCGCTGCCGGATTGAACGTCTCGATTCTGCTGAGCGCCGGCCTCGCGCTGCATGCCGCACTGGCCATCGATGGCCCGGCCGGTCACCGCCGCGTTCTGGCCTGGGCCAGTGCATCGGCGGGGGTCGGGCTCGTCTTTGCCGGAACGCGCCTCGCGATGCTCAGCGCCGAGATCGGTGGCAGTCCGGGAGCGGCCTTTGACAGCGCCTCGCTCGACTGGGCCTGGAGCGCGCTCGGCCCCGCGATGATCGCCTTGGCCGTTGGCGCCGCGCTCATCGCCGTGGCTGCCATCAGCCGCGCTTCAATCCTGGCCGGATTGGGAGCAGCTGCAATGGCGACAGCGTTTGGTCTGACCGGCCACACGCAAGCGCTCCCGAGTTTTTCGGCGCTCGCCTCCATCGCCGTTGCCGTTCATTTTGCCATAGCAGGCTTCTGGATCGCGGCGCCTCTGTCGCTCTGGCCGCGCGCAAAAATGGCCGATGAGGATTTGCATGCCCGGCTGAAACGTTTCAGCGCGGTAGCCATCGGCGCCGTGCCTTTGCTCGCAGCTCTCGGTGTCTGGGTCGGCTGGCAGATCGCGGGCGGACTGAACGGGCTCGTCAGCACACAATACGGTCAGCTACTACTGTTCAAACTGGCCGCAAGCCTGCTTGCGATGGCGATGGGCGCGCTCAATCACCGATATGTCACCGATTTCGTCCTGAATGACCCCGTCCGTGGCCGGCGCTGGCTCAAACGTACGCTGAGCATCGAGACGGCCGTTTTTGCGGCCGCAATTTTGGCTGTGTCGGCAGCGACAACAATTGCCGGGCCGTCGGAGCTATGACCAATGAAACAATTCCGGCGCTTGCCGAGGGATGACGGCACGCGCCGCGTAAATGTCTCGACGAACCGCAGTGAACAGGAACCGCCAATGACCGATGCGCTCGACAAATGCCTCGCAAACCTGCGCGACGCACCGATTGACCGGTCGCTTGCTGGGCTTGCCCCGGCTGTCACCCGCCGCATTCGCGCAGCAGCCGAAGCCGATGCGGCGCCCGCCTGGCGCCTGCGCGCCGCCGTCATCGTCCTGACCGCGGCGTCCGGCACGGTGATCAGCGCAACGGCCAATGCCGGACCAGCCGGTGACCTGTCGCCGTTCTCGGCATGGTCGGAGCTTGCCCCTTCAACGCTTCTGGACGACGGGCCGTGAACCGGCGCCTTGCAAATGCAGCTCTGACCCTCATCCTTGCCGCTGGCGCCGGGATTGGCGGCGTCTGGGCCGGGAGCCAGATGTTTGGCACAAAGACTGCCCCCAGCCTGCATGATGTCGTGCACCGCGACCTCAACCTGACGCAGGCACAGGAAGCCGAAATCGACGCCATGGAAGCCGCATTCTCAGAAAGGCGCCGCGTCCTGGAATCTGAAATGCGCGCTGCCAATGCCGAGCTCGCCGCCGCCATCAAGGCAAGCGACACGCCCGGGCCAGAGGTCAGCGCTGCCGTCGTTCATTTTCACGATGCAATGGGCACGTTGCAAACCGAAACCATTGCGCATGTGTTTGACATGCGCAGCGTGCTGACGCCTGAACAACGCACCCGGTTTGACGAAACCGTCGTCCTGGCATTGACGCCTCAAACGCAATGAACCGGACCGACAGCGGCGATGACGATGCGTCGCTCGTCAAGCGCGCGCTGGGCGGCGATCAGGCGGCCTTTTCGCTTTTTGTCCAGCGCCACCAGGAACCGCTTTACCGCTTCATCCGCAGGTATGTGGGCGACGCGGATGAAGCCTATGACCTATCCCAGGAAACCTTCGTCGCGGCGTGGTCGGCATTGTCGCGCTATGATGCGTCCCGGCCAGCCAGCGCATGGCTACGACGGATCGCACTCAACAAATGCCGGGACTGGAGCCGCAGACGCAAGGTGCGGCAGTTTTTCTTCCGCGCCGTCGATATCGACTCGCCGGCTGCGGCCGGGCTGTCGGCAATGCCCGATGACGGCGGCGATGAGGCGGAACAGGCCCGCCGTCTAGATGCGGCGATCGCGGCGCTTCCGGGCACGCTCAAGGAACCGCTGCTGCTGACGGTCTTTGAAGGCCTGTCGCATCAGGCCGCTGGCGACGCGCTCCAGATCAGCGCCAAAGCGGTCGAAACACGCCTCGCGCGCGCCCGCAAACGGCTTGCCGAAGCGCTTTCCGGCCTGTGACGCCCCGCCGCGGCCTCCATTAGAGGGTTATAGACCCCCGGCGCGTATACCGCTCAGAAACTCAAAACATCATAAGCAGGCAGGTCTCTGGTTACCCTGATGAACGCACCGAATTCTGCCGTATCCCGCACCGGATCGTCTCGCCGGGCGATCGCCCTTGGCCTTGTTGCAACGCTCAGTGCGTGCGCCAGTCTCGATGCTGGCAGAGACAGCGCAAAGCTTGACCAGCTCTTGACCGAACGGGGTGCGCCGTCCCTGCAATGGGACCGCGAGGCGCCGGAGAGCGAAGCCGTGACTGTTCGCACCTGGCTGACCGAGCCGATGCGTGTGGACCGAGCGGTTCAGTTGGCCATGCTCCGCAGCCCCCGGCTTCAGCAGCAGTATGGCGAGCTTGGCCTCGCCCGGGCCGACATTCTCGAAGCAACTGAAATCGCCAATCCCCGCCTCGGGCTCTCGCGTCTCGGTGTCGAGGACGGCGCGGGCGTGAAGACCAGTTACGGTCTCGCGCTGCCGCTCGTCGACCTGATCGTCCTGCCCTCGCGCGTGCGCCTTGCGCGCCTGCAGTTCGAACAGGCGCGGTTCGAGATTGCCTCGGCTGTGCTTGCGGTAAGTCTTGATGTGGAAGCGGCGTGGTATGTCTATGTTGGCGCCGAACAGGTTGCCCAGATGCGGACGGCGGTCGCCGACGCGCTGCAGACCTCTGCAGATCTATCGCAACGCTATTTTGACGCGGGCAATATCAGCGAGCTGCAGCTGAACCGCGAGCTAGCCGCCGCGACGACCGCAAAAATCGATGCGGCCCGGGCGCAGGTTGACGCGCGCCTGGCAAAGCTGGAGCTCAACACGCTTATCGGTCTGCGCGGGCCGGAAGCCGAATGGGAAACGGAGGCGGTCTTGCCCTTGCCGGTCACGGCCGAGGATGACCCGGCGCTTCTTCGCGCCATGGCAGACACCAGCAACCTGAACCTGCTCGCAGCCCGTCAGGGTGTCACGATCAATGCCGCTGCTGCCGGAACGACAAGGGCGTTCAGGCTGCTCGGCGATACCAATATCGGGTATGAGCGTGAAGACGAGACCGATGGCTCCCGCATCAGCGGTCCCTCGCTCGATCTTGAACTGCCGATCTTCAATCAGGGCGGAGCGCGTGTCGCCCGCGCCGACGCCGAACTCAGTCTCGCACGCGCCCGGCTCGCGATGCTTGAACTGCAATCGGGCAACGGCATTGATCTCGCCGCCGAGCGGGTGCGCGTTCTCAGCGAGATCGTCAGCATCTACCGGGACGCCCTCATTCCTCAGCGCGAAACGGTCGTGGCGCGCAGCCAGGAAGAGCAGAACTTCATGCTGATCGGCATCTTCGATGTCATTCAGGCGAAGACGCAGGAACACGACGCCTATCAGGGCTATCTGGAGGCGATCCGCGACTATTGGCTGGCACGCGTCGATCTGATGCGTCTGGTCGGCGCAAGATTGCCGAGCGAAGCGCAGGCCGGCGCGACCACGCCGTCCGTCGCTGAAATCCTTGCGCCGCCTCCATCGGCGGCTGGCATGGCGGGCATGGATCATTCTGCGCACCAGGCAACTGACCCCGCTCCGGATAGTCCGGAACCGGAACCCGCAATCGACCACAGCCAGCATCCCGGAGGCCGCCCATGACCCTCAGCCGCAGAGATATGATGCTGGCAACCGGAACACTCGTCGCGACCGGCGCCGCTGCCCTCGCCGGCGCTGCCTCCGCGCAGACCCATCCCGGCCACACCCCGGATGAGGATGTAAAACCGGCGCCAGGAGATGGCCGCTACGCACCGGTGCGCACGCTCAATGGCTGGACCCTCCCCTACACACTCAAGGACGGCGTCAAGGAATTCCACCTCGTTGCCGAAGAAGCCCAGCACGAGTTCGCCCCCGGCACGACGGCGACCTGCTGGGGCTATAATGGCTCGACCCCCGGCCCGACGCTTGAAGCCGTCGAAGGCGACAGGGTGCGTATCTTCGTCACCAACCGTCTCGGCGAGCATACGACCGTCCACTGGCACGGGCTTATCCTGCCGTCCGGCATGGACGGTGTCGGCGGCCTGTCCCAGCCTCACATCCAGCCGGGCGAGACCTATGTTTATGAGTTCACCCTGCGCCAGCACGGAACGCACATGTATCATCCGCATGCGGACGAGATGACACAGATGGCCTACGGCATGATGGGCCTCTTCATCATCCATCCGCGCGGCGGCGAAGCCGTGAAAATCGACCGCGACTACGCGTTCCTCCTGCACAACTGGGCCCTGCATCCCGGGACATGGAGGCCGGACCCTTCCGTCATGGTGAATTTTGATCTCTGGACGTTCAATTCGAAGGTTTTCCCCGCGATCGAGCCGCTGGTCGCGCGCACCGGCGAACGTGTCCGCATCCGGGTCGGCAACCTGTCGATGTGGAACCACCCGGTCCACCTGCACGGCGTCGAATTTCTTGTGACAGGCTCGGATGGCGGGCGCTGGCCGCAGAACCAGTGGCGGCGCGAGGTCACCGAAACCGTCAGTGTCGGGCAGATGCGCGACATCGAGTTCACCGCCATTCCCGGCGACTGGGCGCTGCATTGCCACATGGCGCATCACACGATGAACGCGATGGGACATGAGATCCCGAACCCGACCGGCGTCGATCAGAGCGGCGTTGAGGCCCGGGTGCGCGCGATGCTGCCGGGGTTCATGCCGATGGGGCGCGAGGGCATGGCCGAACATCAGGAACACACCGATGCAGGCCATCAGGGGCCCGCCAACACGGCCGCGATGATGACCGGCAAGGGACCGTTCGGCAGCCTCGAAATGGGCGGCATGTTCACTGTGGTGAAAGTGCGGGATGATCTGTCGCGGGGCGATTATACCGATCCTGGCTGGTACACACATCCGCCCGGCACCGTTGCCAGCCGGGTCAGCACCGATCCTGGTTTTGGCGCACCCATCCGCCGCAAGACCTGATCCGCAAGTCCGATCCCAGACCACAGGAAACCATCATGTCCATCAATCCCGCCACCGCATCCCTCATCGCCGTCATAGCGCTCTGCGCGAGCACGCCCGCAATGGCGCAATCAACAGCCCCGGCTGACCCGCATGCCGGCCACGTCATGACCGACGCGCCGGCAGCGCCCGCTCCAGAGACCGGAATGGATCATTCGAAGATGCCCGGCATGGCGCCTGCCTCCGGCAGCGAACAAGAAGGCGCCGCTGATCCGCATGCCGGCCATAAAATGACGGCCGCCCCGGCAACGCCAGCGCCCGCCGAGCCGATGGACCACTCGGTGATGCCGGGCATGGCGCCCTCAACCAAAGCGGCGGCTGCTCAAGCGGCAGACCCGCACGCAGGTCACGACATGAAGGATGCGCCAGCGGCGGCGGCCAGCATGCCAGGCATGGACCACACTGACATGCCAGGGATGGACCACGGCGCAATGCCGGCCATGGACGCGGCGTCGACCGGTACGGCCCTTACATTCTCAAGCCCGGCTGCCGGGGCGATGGTTACCGGCTCACCGTCGGAGATCACGTTCGTCATGCCGCACGCCATGAGCCTCAAATCAGTCATGCTCACCAACAGCGCCGGCCAGCGCATCCCGCTCGCCACGACGCTCGCCGACGCGCCGACAGCCGCGTATTCGAGCCCGGTTCCAAAACTGGTCGCTGGTACCTACCAGGTCGCTTGGTCTGCAAGCAGCGCCGACCATGACATGGCCGGGACATTTAGCTTCATGGTTCACTGATACCGCCTAGTGCGAACGGTCCAAGTGAAGTGGGCGTGCTGTGACCCCCGACCTTCATCGAGCTTGATCCAGAACCGGCGTGTTGTCCGCAAACTCGGCAGGTGCATTCGGGTCGATTGCAGTCTGGAGACCAGTTTTGCTTCGGTGCCTCCCCGTGCTCAACAAGAAAATCAAACGGCGCACAAACGTCGCCGGCATCTTCCCCAGTGACGCCGCCATCATCCGCCTCGTCGGCGCACTGCTCCTCGAGCAGAATGACGAGTGGGCTCTCACCCGGCGATACATGTCACTGCAACGTCTCGCCAGGATCGTCGATAACTCTGTTCTCAGTCTGCCCGGCGTGGGCAACTGAAACCATCACCGCAGCCGAAACGGCGTGCACGAATTATACCAACCTGCGTTGATCGTCATCCTTGAGCCCAGTCTCGCAGACCGATGGACATGATTTTCCACGGCCGCTGCGCAAGCTTTTCCCAAGCTTCGCAGCAGAGGGCG
>Ga0163144_10017720_pt1 | contig 14488 bp, 12 predicted proteins | sample OliLak19BULKMAT1_FD_123175 | JGI IMG/M metagenome (GOLD analysis project Ga0163144, IMG submission 123175) | Freshwater microbial mat bacterial communities from Lake Vanda, McMurdo Dry Valleys, Antarctica - Oligotrophic Lake LV.19.BULKMAT1 | ecosystem: Environmental > Aquatic > Freshwater >... | reverse complement strand
CTCATATATTCGCCGGTCTCGGTATTGACCACAATCGAATCGCCTTCGTCGACAAATGCTGGAACTCCCACGCTCACTCCGGTTTCGAGTTTTGCTGGTTTCAAAACGTTGGTAGCGGTTGCGTTTCGAATGCCGGGTTCTGTTTCAACAACTTTGAGAGTCACACGCGGAGGAACTTCGATCGAAACGGGCTTTTCTTCAATAAATGAAACCGTGACTTTCATATTCGAAAGCAAAAAGCCCGCAAAAGATCCTATGAGTTCTTTGCTCAAATGAATTTGCTCGTAGTTTTCGGAATTCATAAAAACGAATTGATCGCCCTCGGAATAAAGATATTCCATCTCAGTAAAGTCGACATTCAGTTTCTCGATCGTATCGTCAGAGCGAAAGCGGTGTGAAACATTTGAATTGGAACTCACATCTTTCATTTCCACCTGCATCATGGCCCTTAAATTACCGGGTGTATGATGGGTAGCCGAAAGCACTCGAACCACTCGATCTCGAAACTTAAGGACATAGCCCTTTCGTATATCTGTCGCTTTAATGTTCATGCTTCTCCATTACCGCAAATTTGGTTAAAGCTGGAAGGAATGGATTCAAGTTTTTCCGCCTCCAAAATTGCCAAACTCGCCTATCTCGAGCTCTCCGAGACCGAAACTAAGGATTTTCAAAAGCAGTTTGCCGCCATTTTGAGCTATGTCGACAAACTTAAAGACATCCCGATGACCTCTGAGGAGGCAAAAAAAATGGGCGCCTTTCATATTACGACCTCGTTTTACGAACTCATGGGACTGGATGCCGCATTGACCCTCCGAGAGGAAGGCTGCGACGCTCCAGCCACTCGCCTCAACCTCACCAATGACGAAGCTTTGAAAAATGCTCCGCAAACAGGCGGCATACCGGGGGAACTCCTTTTTGAAGTGCCCTCTATTATTGAAAGGTAAAAATGGGTCGTCTTGTTGATTTAAAAAAGGCTTACGCCGATAAAAAGACTTCACCGCGAGAGACTCTGTTGGACTTGTTCAAACGCATTGAGAAACTCAATCCTAAACTGAACGCTTATTTGGAAATTTTTAAAGAAGAGGCACTCAAGGCTTCAGATAATCCTCGAGCAGGAAGCCTTTCGGGAATTCCGATCGGAATTAAAGATATGATTTCGATCGAAGGTCATGAGCTCAATGCTTCAAGCAAAATTCTCAAAGGCTACAGAGCCCCACGTTCGGCAACTGTCACTGAAAAACTTGCGAACGCTGGAGCGATTTTCACAGGACGACTTAACTGTGACGAATTTGCTATGGGCTCGAGCAACGAAAATACGAGTTTTGGCCCCGTTCTGAATCCCAATGATCTCAGTCGTACGGCAGGAGGTAGTAGCGGGGGATCAGCTGCTGCTGTTCGAGCGGATCTCTGCGTGGGTTCCCTGGGGACCGATACTGGAGGAAGCATACGCCTTCCTGCCGCATTTTGCGGGACCGTTGGGCTTAAACCCACCTACGGTCGAGTTTCACGATCTGGGGTCATTGCCTTTGCGAGTTCGCTCGATCAGGTAGGTCCTCTTGCGGATGATGCTCAGGATACGGCCGAAATTTTTCAGGTGATTGCTGGACGCGACGAAAGGGATGCAACCACTCTGCCCGTCGCCACAGGAGATTATGTAGGAGCTGCAAAAATTGGGAATTTGAAAGGTTTGAAGGTCGGCCTTCCAAAAGAATATTTTGTGAAAGGTGGCTTGAGCCCGGATATTGAAAAGCTAACCCAACAAAGCATCGAAGCTCTGAAGAAAGAGGGAGCTGTCTTCTCAGAAGTGAGCCTCCCCCATACGGATTACGGAATCGCAGTTTATTATTTGGTCGCAACCGCCGAAGCGGCCAGCAATCTCTCGCGCTATGACGGCATTCGATATGGAAAGCGCGCAAAAGATTTTAAGTCGATGAAAGATTTGATCGTCAAAACGCGATCTGAGGGATTCGGTGCCGAGGTGAAACGCCGAATCATGCTCGGAACTTTTGCGCTCAGCTCCGGATACTTCGACGCGTATTATTCTAAAGCGCAGTTCGTAAGGTCAAAGATTCAGCAAGAATTTTTGGATGCCTTTCAAAAAGTGGATGTGATTTTCGCACCCGTATCTCCCACGACGGCCTTCAAGATTGGCGAAAAGTCCAGTGACCCACTACAAATGTACCTCTGCGATATTTATACCGTCTGCGTGAACTTGGCGGGCCTACCTGCCCTTTCATTTCCCATTGGAGATGATGCCAAGGGACTTCCCGTAGGGGCTCAATTCATTGGAGCCCCATTCGCCGAAGAAACACTCTTCTCCGCACTCGCGGGCTTCGAAAAAGCAGCTCCCTATAAAAGGAGAAGCTTAGAATGTTAGAAGAAATTTTAAAAAAATACGAAGTGGTGATTGGATTGGAAGTTCATGCACAGTTGAAGACCAAAACAAAACTCATGAGCGCTGCTGCAAATGTTTACGGCGCGCCTCCGAATTCCGCGGTCTCCACTCCTTGCACAGGAATGCCAGGCGCGCTTCCGACGCTTAATAAAGAAGCGGTCGCAGTGGCTGTGCAGATGGGACTAGCGCTCGACTGTGAAATTCAACCGGTGAGTATTTTTTCTCGAAAACATTATTTCTATCCGGATCTTCCCAAGGGTTATCAAATTTCGCAGTACGATCGACCTTACGCTCTGAAGGGCGGAGTGAGTTTTTTCTATAATAACGAACGAAAGACGATCAACCTCACCCGCATTCACTTGGAAGAAGATGCGGGAAAGAATTTGCATTTTGATGATCGCGGAATCAGCTTGGTGGATTTGAATCGCTCCAGTGTGCCCCTCATCGAAATCGTTTCGGAACCCGAGATTCGATCACCGCTTGAAGCGGCTGCCTATTTGAAAGCCTTGAGACTCGTGCTCCGCTATTTGGATATTTGCGATGGAAATCTGGAAGAGGGAAATTTTAGGTGTGATGCCAACGTCAGCTTGCGTATTCGAGGAGCCAGTGCATTTGGAACTCGAGTTGAGCTGAAGAATATCAATTCATTTCGAAACCTCGAAAAGGCAATCAACTATGAGATTGAACGCCAGCACCAAGTGATCGAAGCTCAAGAGAAAGTTATTCAAGAGACTCGACTTTGGGATGCCGACAAAAACAAATCCATCAGTATGCGCTCGAAAGAAGAGGCCGCTGACTATCGCTATTTTCCCGAGCCGGATTTGCTGCCACTCAGAATTTCTTCGGCTTATATTGAAACCCAAAAGAGAAAATTGCCCGAACTTCCGATGGCGCGAATGGCCCGCTTTGTAGAGGACTACGCAAGGTCTCCGTACGACGCAGAAGTCCTCTGCGCATCGGTCGATTTGGCGAATTATTTTGAGGTTGTCGCGAAGAGCGCCGGAGATTTTACGATGGCTTCGAACTTCATTCAAACTAATGTTCTCGCCAAAATTGCCAATGTAGAAACAGATTTCAAATCCTTCTACCCAGACGCAAAGGCCTTGGGTGACCTCCTCTTGAAGGTCATAGACAAGACTCTTTCGCTCAATATGGCCAAAGAGGTCTTCGAGGAGATGCTGAGCTCTAAAAAACTTGCATCTCAGATCATTCAGGAGAAAAATTTGTTCCAAGTCACAGACGAGGGAGCTCTAAAGGTTGCCCTTCAAAAAGTATTGGATGAGAATCCTGGTCAATTGACAGATTACAGATCGGGAAAAGATAAACTATTTGGATTTTTCATGGGACAAGCCCAGAAAGCTCTGCAAGGAAAGGCCAGTCCGGCAGTCCTCAAGGGCCTCTTGGAAAGGATGCTTAAAGGTGAATAGTTCAGTAACAAAGAAGAAGGTGGTCATGCCAAAAATTCAAGACATCGCACAGAAGCCTTACGGCACAAAACTCGGCAAAAAAATTTGGTGGAATGGCCGGCTTATTGAACCCGATGATGCAAAAATTCATGTGACTGCGCATTCGCTGCATTATGGGCTGGCAGCCTTCGAGGGTATTCGCGCGTATGAAATCAAGGGCGGCAAAACGGGAATTTTTAGATGCCACGACCATATGAAGCGACTCATTGCATCCTGCCATACTGGAATGATTGAACTCCCCTATTCTGAAGCTGAACTTGTTGAGGCTTGCCGAATCACTGTGGCTCAGTCGGGAATGAAAGCCTGCTATATTCGACCTATCGCCTTCTTGGATGCCGGGCCACTGGGCGTTTACTTCGATACAAAGACTCACCCAGTAACAGTCGCTATGATGACAATGGATTGGGGCAAGTACCTCGGCAAAGAGGCGATGGAAAAAGGCTCTCGCATCAAGATTTCCTCTTTCACGCGACATCATCCAAATATTTCGATGACCAAGGCCAAGTTCACCGGTCAGTACATCAATTCGGTCCTCGCCAAGCTTGAAGCCCGCAAAATGGGCTTCGATGAGGGCCTATTGCTCGATCCAGAGGGGTATTTGGCAGAGGGTTCCGGGGAAAATCTCTTTGTCGTTAAAAACGGCAAGCTTATCACCCCATCGGTCGAAGCAGTGCTCGAAGGGATCACTCGTGACACAATTTGTGCCATTGCTCGAGATTTGAAGTTTGAGCTCTTGGAGCGAAGAATGACTCGAGATGAACTTTATAACGCAGATGAGGCGTTTTTGTGTGGAACTGCCGCCGAAATCACCCCCATTGCGGAGGTTGATATGAGAAAGATCGGAAATGGCAAGCCTGGAAAACTAACTCAAGATATTCAAGCAGGTTTCTTTGACATCGTGACTGGTAAGAATTCAAAATATAAGTCATGGATCACGGTAATTTAAGAGCGGCTCTTTTACAGAAACTGGCATTATTTTTAATCGTGATGGGGCTTTCAGCATGCGCTGCAAAGTCACCCACTATGACGCGCGCCACTGGACCAGCCAAAACAGTATTGGCATCAGACTATGCGCCTCGAAAAGTTTTTGAGATTTCAGAAAAATATTTGGAGTACCACTTGGGCTATTCACTTTTGATTCGCGATTTAGATCGAGGCTTAATCGTAAGTGATTGGGTTGCGTCGAATGCATCTGAGCGTCAGCAAATTACGCTTCGAGTGGCGCAAAATGACAATGGCTCACTCGTCTCCGCACATGTGAAGACCGAGGGCTTTGATGAAAATGGATGGAGAGATGTACCCACATCGGGTGATCGAGAAGCGGTTCTATTAGATAAGCTCGATACCTATCTGCAATCTCAGAAGGCGAAGAAGTGAGCGCAGACGAACAACTGGGTCGCTTTGGTCGATACAGTCTCATTGAACATCTTGCAAAAGGCGGGATGGCTCAGATTTACAAAGCCGCAACACCCAACGGCAAAGTTTTTACTCTCAAAAAAATCCTTTCGGATTATTCGGCCAATCCCGACTTCATTAAAATGTTCCTTGAAGAAGCTAAAATTTCTTTGAATCTCAAACATCCACATATCGTAAGAGTTTTGGATTTTGGACATGTAGAAGGCGCTTACTTTTTGGCCATGGAGTATGTTTTTGGCAAAGATGTGGGCTCTCTTTTAAGAGCCTCGGTTGAGAAAAGAGTTTTCATTCCTATTGAAGTAGCCTGTACCATTATTTGGCAGTGCGCGCGGGGTTTGGAATATGCACATAGTCTGGTTGATAACTTCGGAAAACCTTCCGGCATAATTCATCGAGATATTTCGCCGCCCAATATTTTGATTTCGTTTAACGGAGATTCTAAAATTTTGGACTTCGGAATTGCCAAGGCGACTCGCTCGAGTAGCAGACAGAATACTCGTTCCGGAGTTCTGAAAGGGAAGTTTTCCTATATGTCTCCGGAACAAGCTTCGGGTCAGCCTTTGGGGCCGCTGAGCGATCTCTTTAGTTTGGGAATAGTATTTTATGAACTCCTTACTTCTCGCTCCCTTTTCTTTTCGCAAGATGAAATGGAGACTTTAGAGCGAGTGCGAAAAGGTGAGGTTCCCAAGCCTTCGCAGCACCGAAAGGATCTCCCCGACGTCTTAGAGAGAATTGTCATGAAGGCTCTAGAGCGAAAGGAAAAAAATAGGTTTGAGAGTAGCGGCGAATTCGCCGAAGCCATTCGAAGCTTTTTAAAGACAACTTATCCCCGATCTGATTCTCGATCGGTGGCAAAATTTCTTCGCGCCTGTTTTCCAGAAGATTTTAAGCGGCGCGCAAAAATTTCAAAATCGGAGGGCTGGGTAGACGTGTTAATATCTGGAGCGTCGGACGAGGATCTTTTGATCGACCGTAGCTTTAGTGATCATGAAAATAAGACTCCCCACGCTATTTCGAGGCATCGAATTGGATTCCTCCAAAGAATTCTCTACGATCCGCGCACGAGCAAAAAAGTTTGGGCGGCCACACTTAAAGTTGCTCTCCTTGTTACCTTGGCGTTTGGAAGCTTTTGGATTTACCAAAACCCACCGAGAGAGGCCTGGGAATTTGTGGTAAATCGAATGCATGCTAATCCGCCTACCGAACAAAAAATTCAGCCAGAGGAAATTTCAGAGGCGAATTTGAAACAGGGAGGATTTGCCTATTGGATCTCGGAAGCCACGAAGGCTGAAGCCGAAGGTCGATTTGACGACTATAAAACTGCTTTAGAGCGCGCAAAAGAAATCAATCCGCTCGATTCGAATATTCAGAGCAAATGGCAATTTTTTCGCATCTCTCAAGGTGACTTTGTCGAAGCTTGTGCATCACTTAAAGGAATGACGGGCCTGAGCGCAGAAGATCAGGCGCTTTCTTCGGCCATTTGTGCGGAGGCCCGAGGCGATTTGGCTCTAGCACTGCAGTCCTATTCGGAGTTCTCACAAAAATTCCCAAGCGATTATCGAGCTGATAGAGTGAAGAGAGTGGTTGCATATCTTCAAGAATCGATTGGACCTCGGGAGCCCTTCTAATGCGTAGTCAGTTAATTTCGATTGGCCTTTTGAGTCTGGCTTTGGTGGGCTGTGGAGACGGAGATTTTAGAGTGAATCCATCCGAAGGTACACTTTCGAGCGCTGGCGGTGGCCCCGGCTCAGGCTTCAATGCGCTGCAGTTTTTTACCATCAAACTTTATCCGCTGATGATTGCAAATACGGGAAGCAAAAGCTGCTTGGGATCGGGATGTCATTCAATGCCCCAAGGATCCCAAACCTACTTTCAAGTGGATGCATCCTCTGCCGATGGTTCTTTTAATTGGGCCCGGCCTCGTCGACTCACGCCTGTTGTCGCAGGCGATTATTCCGCGGCTGATCCAGCATCATCGACTTTGAAATTTAAGAAAGATCAGAATCACCAGAATTTCAACAATTGGACGAACGCAGAGAAAACCTTAATCGATGAGTGGTCGGCTCTACCAAACTAAGAAATTAGCTGGGATCGCCGTCGACAAAAAGAGACTTCACTTTTTCCGCATCGATCAAAATCTCAGGGTGAGGATCGTCGGCGCGCGCAGCTGCGAATGTAACTGCTTCGCCAATGACTTGAGCTTCGTGGGGATCAAGCCCGTTTAGCACAATCATCTTATCGAATTCCCAAGAAATCGTGGCTGGAACATCTGTGGGTTTCAATCTGAGAGCGGACGCCATCTTCGTATCCGTTCCTTCTCGAACTTGCTGAAAGCGAACGAGCACTCCTGTGATTGCATTCTGACGACGTAAGTCCCAAGTATTATCTTTGGAGCGCTCTTTTACTTTAAACAAAACATAGGCGTGATCCATGAATCCCGTCATTCGATCGACAGCACCCGTTGCCTGCGGACTCACCACAACTTCGAGTTCGGCTTGACCTGAGAGAAGCCGACTTTCATTGATGCTTTCGTGCGAATCCTCCGATGGATGATCAAGGGCATTCATCAAATCTGCACGCAGTGACGAAATATGCAGACTCTTAAACGATTTCTCCAGACTTCCATCATCCATCGGTCCCGCTTTAGCTTTAGCCCGCAGATCTTCAAAATCTATTTCTGGCGAGCGAACATAAAACGCTTGATACGAATCGTAACCGAGTTTACCGACGGAATAGAGAATCATTCCAATCGAAATCACTCGAAGCGCAGATCGAGCCATTGATTTTGCTGTGGCTGTCTGAGCTGTCATACTCTCTCCGGGCAAAACGCTTTTGTAAGCACTACCTTCAGAGATCGTTGAAGCCGCTGTGGAGCGAACGCCCCACCAATTTCTCACTCGCGCCGCTGGATTATACCAGGGAGCTTTTGCAAGCCCCTGAACGTTGGCTGTTTGCAGCGAATTCATGGCCATTCGACCACGAAGTTTTTGATAAAGCTTTCGAACGGTAAGGCCCAGGCGTGAAGCGGACGTCTCACCAACCGATTTTCTAATAAACTCCTCGCCCATGGCAGCTTCAGCAGCCATGCGCATCTCTTGGTGCGCGGATTTAATAACCTTATCCATCGCCTTCGAATCGCTCAACATGCTCACTTCCATTCGAGCAGTGGTTTCTCGAATGAGTGATTGGCCTTGCCGAACTGTCATGCCGCCGCGCTCGATCTTGGCAAGTGCACTGGCAAGGTCTTCCATACTTGGATTGGTGATCAGCTTAGTCCCTGCACCCACAACTTTATCGTTAAAAATAGGCTCAACTTTTTTCCAAGCGTTCTGACCATAGATAGAAAGAATCTTGCCTTTGAAGGCCTCGCGATAGGCGAAATCAAATCTCGCCTGCAAGATGGCTTCGCGCGCGGCGGTATTGGCCCAGCCTGGAATCGGAGTGCCGGGGACTCGCCAGAGATTTCGAATTTCATCGCCCATCTTATCGCCGGCTGCAGCCGCAATGCTTTTCGGCGCATTCAATTCAACTTGCCGAGCGTAAAGAGCTTCAGATCGCAAGAAGCCCTTATTGAGTACGGCATAATCCTTGGTCATCACATAGAGAGCTAACCCAGCACCACCAATTGCGATGGTTCCCAAATTAGAATTCAAAACTCTCTTCATTCTTTGCATTCGCGTTTGAGTGTTTGCCAAAGCAAAAGCTCGCGAATTTTTAAGAATAGATTTTCGAACTTCTTCACCCATTTCCCCTTTGGAATTGGCAGAAATAGTTTGGATCAAACTCAAATCTTCAGCGCTCCACGTATAGACATCGGGAGGAGGGAGCCCTTCCATGATCTTCATCATCACTGAAAGAGTGGAAATAGTTCGAGTACTCAAGCTGTCAAGACTTGGAACCGTTCGTTTGCCAGCCAAACGAGAGATGTCAGCCAGCTCATCTTCGTAGCCCTTAAAAATTTTAGGATAAGGAGAAACAATTCGAGAATAAAATCCCTCGTAATCATTAGAAGATGTTTTTGCAATACTCTGAAGCATGGCTTCAGCCAAAATGAGGCGCGTATCGTAGAATGATCTTTTCACGCTCATGACCTGCTCAGTCATGGCAACCGAAGAAGCCACCTTTGCATCAAAGGCGTTGAGACAAGTATTGGGAAAGGCTCTCTTCAGCGAATCTAAAAAGTCATAGGCAGCCATCGCAGCACCGTAAATGAGAAGGGCTTTTTCTTGATTCGAAAGTGGAGACCCAGCCTGAATTCGAGCTGAGATATCATCGTCATCCGGTAGTTCAAACCGGGCGCGGAGTTGCTCAGACACCCAGCCATCTACAGATTCTCGTAAATCTCCCAGAGCTGTTGGGCTGGTTTGAAAATAGGGAAGCGCATCTGTTTTAAAATATTTTTCGAGCTCATCTTTGGTTTCTGAGCTTCGAGAGAGCTCAAGACTTTCCAAAATGAGTGCGGGTTGAAACCAAATAAAATAAAGGCTCGGCTCTGAGTCGGAATCGGGAACGTCGAAAAGTGCACAGGCTTGGCTTTCGGGATCATTCCCCGCAAATGTGGGGATCGCAAAGGCAGCAAAGCCCGCGAATAGGATGGATACCAGGTAAATTCGTCTCCAGAAAAAACACATAGATGGGCTTCTTATAGCTGAAGATCGGAGCGCTGCCTACCCTGCGCATTTGTGGGACAAATGGGACATGGATGTCCCTCTCCCTATTCAAGGACAAAAACTTTTCGATCTGGAAAGCGATCAAATATGAAGTCCTGCAAATTAATATTAAGAGGATAGTCGATATGCCCTTGTCCGATGAGAATGACTCCACGACCAGTTTCAGGAATTTGTTTAGCCATCCAATTGTTTCGGACACCCGTGACCAATGAGAGAAGGCCCAGCATGTCCTTTCCCGTTAGCATGTATTCATCAGTATCTAAAAAGTGGATTGGCTTTTGAGTGGTTTCTTGAATTTTTCGAAGGGCGCGCCATGTGGAATAAAACTCTCCCGCAGGACTTATTCGCCTATGCATGATTTCCCGTCGTTGATCTCCTGGTTTAATGGGCTCTTCTAGAAGGTAAAGCTCTCGGTCTTGATTGCCCGAGCTAAACATTTTTCCATAGCGCGCAGAAAGCTCAAGTCCTATCCAAGTGACCTCTGGAAACTTCGCTAAGGCTTCGAGTGTTTTAAGGGGAGCAGTCTCCGTATGATGATCGTTAACAATCAAAACGGCGTCCTTGGCGTCAAAGAATCTTTGAAGGTGGGCTGCCTGAATTCGCTCAACTTCCTTCGGCTTGTTTGGATCTCGTATTGTCTTAATCGTCCTTTCTTCTTCAACCTTTAAGTTGTGACGATAAGACCTGATTGAATCGGCAAAGCCACCAGCATCCAGAAGTTGGAGGACTCGAAAGGCACGAACATTGTTTCCATGGTTCTGCTCAATTTCTGTAGGCGCCTCTTCGTAAACGCTGATTCCAAAGACTTGATCTTTGTCGATCAAAAGAATTATTCCACTCTCCGCCTCCTTCATCACAACGACTGCTCGTGTGGGTTGCCTTGGAAAATCTCCGAAGTAAACGTTCTCCAGTTCTTTGGAGTCAGCAATTTCACCAACTATTTTGTAGTCCGCATTACTTAGTATTTTATAAACATCATTGAATGCGACAGGTTTTTCGAGCCGGATCGCAGGTCCGGGCAAGCGATATTGAAGCAAGGTTGGATATTGTTCTTTCAGTGAAACAATCGCCTCAAGATAGGCTTTGTGTTTTTTCGAAGCTCGTAATCCTCTCAGTTAGGGAGGTTTGTTTCTCAGGCTGAAAGAGGGCGTCCAAATCGAGAGCAGGATGGCAATCAGTCGAAACAAGGCTGAGAAGCAGAATTGAGCTTAAATCCATGGGGGCTATGTACTAGCAATTGCTATGCCAAGCAACTGACCTCCAGGGAAACGGCGAGCCGGGGGCGCCGTCCGGAACTTAGTTGAAATTGAAGGTGACCTCACCGCCGTATAAACTTGGTTTCGACAAAGAAATCAAAGGAAACAGAAGGAGAGGTCAGAATGAAAGTAATCAAAGGTCAGCGAGCAGAGCAATGGAAAATCGGACAAAAGGTGGACAGCAAATGGGAGCTGATTCAGCAACTCATACCGCTCGGACTGAAAGCAGTTGAAGAGGAATTGCAAGCCGAAGTCCAAGCGATGGTGGGCGAAAGTTACAGCCGGAAAGAGCATACTCTCAGACGATGGGGATCGAGTGAAGGATCAGTGTATCTCGCCGATGCAAAAGTTAAAGTTCGAGTGCCACGCGTTCGAGATGTTGAAAGCAAAGAAGAAATGGCGTTAGAAAGTTATCGTCAGCTTCAGAAGCCGCGAGTGATGGAAGATATTGTTTTCAATCGAGTGATTAAGGGAATTTCTCAGCGAGATTATGAATCGATGGATCGAAGGGTCTTCGCAAAGGCATCGGAGAGATCATTGCTGGTGATTGAGCGAGAGTTGAAATGGATCAATGAATCGGCTGTACGCTCGCTGCAGGAAGGCCTCGAAGAAACTCTGACGCTTCATCGATTGAATTTATTTGAAAAACCGGACACGAGTCTAAAAACAACGAATACGATTGAGAATGTGAACAGACTGATTGAAAACGTGATCGGTAAAGTCTGTGTTTGGGGCAATTCCAATCAACGACAACGCTGGGTAGCTTCTGCAGCTCTTGAATTGCAACCTCGACTTCGTAAGATTTAAGGGCACCATTTTTTAATAGAACTTCGAAGCAAAATGAGGCAAATAACTAGAAATCAGGACATGAATGTCCTCAAAGGTGCGGCATAGGTCACCCGCATTTCAACTGAAAAAAGAACGGCGCCCCCCGGCTCGGCGGGGCCTGAAAATGAACTATCTTTGCCCATAACTTGCATATTTTTTTAGTAATGCTGGCCTCCATCCACATAATTTTTAGATATCTTCAGTCACCGCGGACTCTCTCATTCTCGCCACTTGTGGCATTTCTTGTCGTCGTCATTGTTCCACTTACAAGTTTTTCTGATACCAGCAGAACGAAGAGCTCCTGGAGGAATTAATGAATCAAGCGCCGCAATTCTTGATGGCTCCTTTCTGTCCTCGCGTGAAGATGAAGGGGGTCTTGTTAAAAGACTTTATGCCATAGCTGACGGTCTCGAAAGTTCGAAGGTAAACGCCATTTTTACAACTCAAGATGAAGAAGTAGCGATGAAATTTGCGACTGCCCTCGCAAATGCCTTAGTAGATACACGCCATTTAGATATCTCAGAGAGATATGATGCTCTTCAATCTTTGCTTTACAGTACTGCACTAGGAGTTGGACTTTGGGGCGCTTTCTTAAATCATCCAGAATTTCTTGCTCTTTTGGGTATTCCAATTTCCGTAACGATGGCCCTCGATTTGATTGAGCGCCATCGGGGGAGGGTGAGAGGCGTCGAACAACTTCCTAAAATCGTCCGCGCAATGTTTGGTCGCCCAAATAATGGCGAGTGGTTAATACTTGGAGTCGATAAATTTGATTTAGTAGTGGCTTCGGGGGGCAGCGATGAGGGCCCAACATTTTCCATAGTCCTAAGGCAAAAAGATATTGGTCCACAAGGGATGCTGACAGCTCCATTGCCTTTGGTTAGAGACCATTCTTTGCCAACATCTCCGCCTGTTGAGCCAACGATTGGAGCTCTAAATCAATTGGGCTCTGAAGGTTCTGAGAAAATGTGGGCAGCACTTAAGGAAGGTGAGGTAATGGTCGTCACGATCAGTGCGGATAGATATCTTCTTTATCTTCTGAATGATGGAAAGCTCGTTAGAGTTGGATTTAGCAGGAATCCAGCTCGTGTGCTCGCGTATCACGATTTTGTACTTGATCATCATATACTGGATCCAAAATTTGCTCGGTTGCCAAGAACCTGGGAGAGCGCGGCTGTCTCTGAATTGCCGATTAATATACTTGACGATATTCGCCGGTGGATAGGTCAGGGCTTTATAGATTATGAATTCAATCCCCGCGTGTTAAACACGAATGAATCAAAGCCAATACCTCGTCGCTGATATTCTGACATCTGCTCTTTTTTATTTTCTGATTATAAGTATTGATTTGAACTCCTGAGCTCTCGCAAGAGTGAAAAGCCTGAGCCCAGGGATAGGAAACATTAAGCCCATTTTTTTGGGTCGGATCCGATAACCATAAGATTTACCCCTCAAAACCTGAAACCCGCCGTGTAAGACCCATGTTCCAATGCTTGGCCCTGTTTAGATGCTGTTTTTGCGCGACCGCGCCCGTTCGGCCCACGGCCGGTCTGAAAAGAAGGCATATGACTGCTGGGATCATCAACAAATCAGAAGAAATTATGGGTGGAACGACAGTCTTCACTGGTACTCGTGTTCCGGTCGAAACTCTTTTGGATTATTTGGAAGATGGAGATTCTATTGATACCTTTCTCAAAGACTTTCCGACGGTGAAACGAGACCAGGTGATCAAATTCCTCGAGTCTGTCCGAAAAGAATTTCTGCCAAGCGAATCCTCCGAATGAAAATTATCCTAGACGAATGCCTTCCTGGATCCTTCAAAGACGAAATTCCAAATCACCAAGTTCAGACTGTTCCAGAAATGGGTTGGGCCGGAAAAAAGAATGGTGAATTGCTTAAAATTATTCAGGCAGAATTTGATGTTTTAATTACGGTTGACCGAAACCTTTATTTTCAACAATTGGTAAAGTCATTAAGAATCGCGGTCGTCGTTCTGGTAGCCCCGACCAACAGATTGAGCGACTTTAACAGCTTTCTGAAAACTCAACGTCGAACTCAAAAAGATTCAACGCGGCAAGATTGTGGAGATTCTTTAACAGCCATGTCGCCGCAGTTATCCGATTCGATGTAAACTTGATGTACTCATTTCAATGACGAGTCTTTTTCTCACCACTGGGAAGGCACTGACATGTGAGATGAACGCGGTTAGCCGTTCCGTCCCGGATTATGCGATCGTTTATGAGTCTCCAAATCGGCGGAAACTCGACACTGTCGCCGGTCTTTTGATTGTATTCGAGGCGAGCATTCTCGAGCTCAGGATTAATCAGCTCTGAGGTCACATTCACAATCGTCCTTTTATTTGAGGTCAGGCGGCACCCGTTCGGCCTTCTGGCCGACCATTGGTCGGACGAACCGGGAACCCGGTTCAAATCCGGGTGAATGAAAAATTTTCAATTT